>Ga0209692_10000082_pt1 | contig 337399 bp, 278 predicted proteins | sample tdDd472_FD_187129 | JGI IMG/M metagenome (GOLD analysis project Ga0209692, IMG submission 187129) | Marine sediment microbial communities from the Atlantic coast under amendment with organic carbon and nitrate - tdDd47.2 (SPAdes)... | ecosystem: Environmental > Aquatic > Marine > Coastal >... | reverse complement strand
TGGTTCGCAAGCTACTTCACCGTGTGGGCGGTCAAAACACGATGTATATGGGAACGGATTTTGATGGCATTCCTGTTATTGGCGCATCCATGTTGTGTTCAACTGTCGATTTTGCCCGCTACGGTCGACTGCTCATCGAAGATAAAGAACAGGCTCTTGCGGACATGAAGAAAGCGAAGTCCGATGGACAGCCGGTTCCGGCAGAATTGACGTATATCAAGAGCCGTTATTACAAGTCTGTGATTTGTAACAAGTATGGCTTTGGACACAGTGGATGGGGTGGCCAACTTATCTGGGCCGACCCGGAGACAGGAGTTATCATCGCTGTAAACAGCCAGTTGAATAGTAAGCTTCCCGCGCCTTACGACCACTTCAATAAGTTGTATGAGGCTGCCATAGATATAGTGAAGCACTATCGATGAATGACAACGTTGGAGTGACTCCTCGGCAATAGAACTTGTCGGGCAGTCTGGTGGATCGGGCCGGCTTGGCGTTGTGATGTGATTTCAACATGAAAAAGGCTTACAGTTCGCGCTGTAAGTCTTTGATTTTTTTGTAAAGTTAGAGTGGTACTTGTTTGGTTGCGTCACTATTGTGTCACTATTTTCTTTTTTCCAGAAAGAAGAGAAGTGGGTCTAAGAAACTGGACCACAGTTTAAGGTGGACATATAAGAGCCGAAGGAGGCTTTTCGATGTCCAAGAAGAGAAGGAGGGCTATCATAAATTCGCAACTCAGTGGTCCGGCAGAGCGGTATCACTTGTTTGATGCTGTAAAATAAATGGCGACTGAAGCAGAAATTCCACTCCAAAACTTGCTTAAGCATTTTCTGGTGTGATATGCTTAATGCATAACCATAGGTTAATTTAGTATTATATAGGAGGTAAAACGCACTTACGGCGCGTTCATAAGTTTTGACGAAGTCTAAACTGATGAACGCATAATCTGGCGCTAACGCGCTAAAACATCTAGCACTTCTTTGCCGTTTCATTCCAAACGGCAGACTTTCACATCCAAACGCTAGGCTGAAACACAGCACCCGTCACCGGACAGATGGCATGCACCTATAAACATGCCATTGCCCAAATTCCCCCATGGTCATCATTGTAAGCGCAGGACGAACGAGCCTGTGCGATGACACCCTTTATTAAATGGATTCCTTGAATTTCTCATTCAGTGGGAAACGGACATTGATTTGTTCCGCTATCGGTTGTTGCGTGGCGCATTTACGCGCCATAAGCAGGTCATTTTCTGGCTAACAGAAAAGGTCCGATCTGCTTTGTCCCAGGGCACTGCCCTGAACTATTATTGAAGGAGAAATTCAATGACAAAATCCATCAGTCTGGCACTGGGCGCAAACAGGGCAACCCTGTCTGGCCCAAAATCAAAACAATACAGAATCCGGCAGAATGCCAAGGCCTTTGCGAAGACCTTACGTGAAGCCGGATTTGGGGTCCGCAAATGGACCAACATTTCGAACAAGCATTTTGCGGCTGTGGCTGACAAAATGAAAGAAACTGTAGGTGACGGGCGAATAGCTGAAGTGTTTTCAGCTGCCCGCCACCTGTGTGAAACCTATGGCAATAGCAGCATCAGTCCAACTAATGATGTGTTCGGGGTGAAGCGTGGAACCATTGCCAATGCAACCAGCAAAGCGGTTGCCCCCGACTTCGTTCAGGGGGCAATCGACAAGCTGGAAAACGAAGTTAAGTATCAATATGGTCCCCGGGCTGCTGCACAAATCAGATTACAGTATGAACTCGGATTGCGCCGGGAAGAATCGGCCAAGGTTGATCTGATTGCTGATTGGGACAAGGAAAGCCGCAGCCTATTTGTTCAATATGGGACGAAAGGTGGCAGACCACGGACGTTGCACAATCTGTCAGACCAGCAGCATGAATCCCTGGAAAAGGCAATACCATATGTCAGCCAATCTGACAGGCCAGGAATACATAATCTCATGCCGAGCGACATGGGTGATAAATGGCAGGAAAAGCTATCACACGCTGCCCGATTATGTGGCTTCACAAAGAACGAAAGCGGCTGGACGCTCCACAGCAATAGACATGAAAGATTCCATCGCATGTATGTTGAGCACACGGGCTTTCAGCCCCCAAATCAACACGAGTCTGCTGACGCCTTCAAACAGGCTGCACAGAATGTCGCCGGACAGGAATGGATGAGACTGGACGCTGAAGCCCGTGACAATATCGAAGTGACTGCAGGGCATTCCGCAGGTCGCCGTGACGTATCTGACGCCTATCTTGGTAGTTCATTTTAAGAAAAATCCCGCCATTTCGTGCGGGATTTTCACTTTTTTTGCCTTTTTCAAGCTCAAATCAAAAATATCCCTTGTCTGGAGCTTGCACTCAAACCTCTCGCCGTGCCCATACTAAAACATCGGCTGAGTTTGTTGTAGTAAAAACCTAAAAAATGGAGGGGAAATGGAAACGGGTACGCACAAGCGGTAGGAGGCTTTACGTTCTGTTCCTATGAGAATTATTCGAAATGTTTGAAGAAGTAAATTTGTTAACAATCGCTGAAACAGCCCGCTTCTTGCGGGTCCATCGTGCAACCATTTCACGCTTGATTGGGACTGGCGCCTTGCCGCATATCGCGGTAGGTTCCAGAAAGCTGATCCTTGAAACCGATCTGCTAACGTTCATTGAAAATCGAAAAAGCTTGGCGGCGAACAGTCCGAAGGGGGAATAGCTTATGGCTACAGTCACCACCGCGACCCGTTCGCTGAAAAAAGGAAAAGCATACGTGATTCACTTCAAAAACCCGGAAACGGGCAAGAAAGAATATCACAAGACATTCAGACGGAAAGACAAGGCGCAGGAAGAAGTTAACCGACTCCGAACCCTGCTGGACAGCGGCGGCCTACCGAACAAGGGAAAGCAACCCGCTAAGCAACATACGTTGCCGACCTTCGCCCAAGCAGCAAAGCTGTGCCAAGCCGAATGGGACCGAAAGCTGGGGGAAGGCAAGATCGGAGCAACAAGCCATGAAGGATATGGGTATTTGCTTGCCCCAATTCTAAATGAATGGCGGCATACCCTGCTTCATGATCTCGACGCAGATACCATCCGAGACTACCGTATCCGCATCGCTGAAAAGACCAAAGCAAAGCTGGTCGCCAAGGGCGAAAAAGGCAAGAACTGCAATGTTCTGGCAAACCGTCGCCTGTTCATCATCAAGCAGGTCTTCGCCCAAGCGGAACGCCACGCCCTAATCGATAAGGATGTGGCAAAGTCCATTCCGTACTTATCCGAAAAGGACAGTGAAAGAAAAAACGCTCAGAAGCCCATCCAGGTCGACGCCCTGCTTAAAGCAGCAACCCAACGTAGGGCAAAACACTATATGGTGCTGGCCATCCTGCTTGCTGTTGAACACGGTTGCAGTACACAGGAAGTGCTGTCGCTGAAACGCTCAGATGTTGACCTTGAAGAAAACCGCATCACGTTCCACCGCAATAAGAACGGTGTCACCCGATCACACCAAATCATGCCCCGGACCCGGGATGCGCTTATTGCTCGATTCGAGCATGTAGCCCAACACCGCGAAAAGCGCGGTGTGAAAGTCAATGGGGAATATGTGATCGGCCACATGGACGGCACCCCGTTCAAGTCAATCGACACCGCATGGTCGAATCTGTGCACGAAGCATGACTTCAACGATCTGCACTTCCACGACCACCGCCACACCTACTGCACGAACATGCTGCTGTCCGGCAGTACGTTGAAGGAAACGAACGTCATGATCGGCCACAAGACCTTGCGCATGACAGATCGATACAGTCACCTTGAAGGTGTGATGGATAACAGTCCACAAGATCGCCTTGCAAACCGCTATGCCATGACTGGCACTGATAACAGCCCGTCGGAAGCAGCGGACACATAGCGGACATATTGTTGAAAACGGCCATCTGACACGAAAAAAGGATTCCGGGTATTAACCTGGAATCCTTAACTTTCTTGTGGTGGAGCTGGAGGGAATCGAACCCACGACCTCTTGAATGCCATTCAAGCGCTCTCCCAACTGAGCTACAGCCCCACGCTGTTGGGATTGACAACTTGCAGAATGTGCGGGCCATTGTCAACCGGAAATAGAGAGGAAATTCAAGCGGTGAGACTTTTTCCGTATTGATACAGACAAACAATATATTGGACCTCTCGATTAACCACTCATAGAGTACTAACAGACAAACGAGAACCAAAATGGACATCATATACAAAGACACAAAGGCGATTGGAGCCGAAGCCCTGCAAGATCTCTATCTTTCCGTGGACTGGGACTCCGGTAACCACCCCGAAAAGCTTACCCAGGCCATTGCTGGCTCCACATCGGTATTCACAGCCTGGGACGGAAACCGACTGGTCGCACTGATCAACGTCCTGTCCGACGGGCACATGGCTGCTTATGTGCACTACCTATTGGTTCAGCCAGAATATCAGGGACATAACATAGGTAAAACCTTAGTGGAAATGGTGGCAGAGGCTTATGCAAACGTTCTGCACTTGGTACTGGTAGCATACAACGACCAGATAGGCTTTTACGAACGGTGCGGCTTCGAGTTGCCCAACAACACTTCCCCCATGTTCATGACACAATTACGAATCTGAGATTTCCCGATAGAACACCTCTACCCTTCGGGACGCCATCCCGAACACCTCCTAAGCAGAAAGCCTCCGATTGTCGGCGGCTTTTTGTCTTTCATCACTCAAACCATATCGCCTCGTCACAGTTCGTTAGCTACAGCGCCTTCTTGACCTTTATACCATCTGAAATAATTACCTTTTAGGCAGACATATCGTCCGAAACCGAACGTGATTCGGCTCAAGATGTTACTACAGCTATGTGATAAGAAATATTATCTAGAGAGAATCCGGCCAGAGCGGACACAATTATATTTCACGATGCTCGATCAATCTAAAAAATTCAGAACATACAATATATTACTTGATTTTTAAATGACATCCTAGACAGGGGAAAACTTAAAAGTGGAGACAGAGCTTTTAAACACCACCCTGTTTATAACTATTTAAAAATCGTAAAAATCACGAATATTCTAACATTGCGTATACGACTACACCTCCAGTGTTTTCTTTGGGGCCACCCCGGTTATCCACAACATAAAATCCCGTTTTAATTAATCTTAGCTCCATTGACTACAAGGGTCACGATGCGTATATAATTATAACAAACAAAACGACGCTATCAATTGGGCCCATCACAGGAGAACACCATGACCGATACACAAGCTATAAACATTACCAACGGCGGCACCATCAATCTCCCCTCTACTGGAGCGGAGAGCGCCACTTATACCCTGCCTGAAAACGGTCAGGTCTCTTTTGGTTTTGACATCAGCGACGCTGTATTCAATGCCAACGACCATAACCTGATCATTTCTATTGAAGGCCAGGGGTCGGTTATCATTGAAAATTACCAGAACATGGCCCAAGAGGGCTCTGCCCCCACCTTCACTCTGATAGGGGGTGAGCAGGTGCCAGGTAATGTATACTTGTTCCTGTTCAACGATGGTGGCGACAATCTCGAAACAGCAACTGGCGGAGGAGACCACAGCGGTGGAGGCATTAACGCCTATACCGACGACAGTGGCACACTGTTCCGCAGTTTGGACAGTGTCGGCGGACAAAGCGACCCGAATCGCGGCGCTTCTACTGATGGATTTTCTCCCACCCAATCAAGCTCCACTGAAGGCACGAATGCCAACCCACCGTCCATCACTGGTGAACTCAACATCACCATGGAAGAAGACGGCACCTATATCATATATGATACCGACATTCTCTCATTGGTCACCGATCCCGACCCCGGCACTTTCGCAGGCGTCACATCCCTGACCATCTCGGGCGGCACGCTGACTGAGGTCCGCGATGGCGCAGGCAATCTTCTTCATTGGGCTTTTGAGCCAGATGCTGACTTCAACGGCTCACTCGACATCAATTTTACTGTCAGCGATGGCGTTTTCACTGCGAACGGAACTGGTTCCGTGACTGTAACTGCCGTGAACGACGCCCCTGTGGTCGATGCCGACACCACCGGCGCTGTCAACGAAGATGCTCTTATTTCCGGCACAGTGGCAGATGACGTCACAGATATCGACACAGCTGCAGATGCACTGACATACACTCTGGCCGACGGGCAAGCTTCAGTTGAAGGACTGACTTTTAACGCTGATGGTTCCTACTCCTTTGATGCTTCGGCATACGACTATCTATCCGAGGGTCAGCCTGAGACCTTTACCATCAACTACACCGTATCCGATGGCGACCTTTCTGATAATGGCCAACTGGTTATCACGGTTACCGGCACCAACGACGCCCCGGTGGTCGAGACCAGCACAGCAGATGCTGTCGATGAAGACAACGCCATCACCGGCACCGTGGCCGATGACGTAAGCGACGCAGACACGGCCGCAAGCGCACTGGTTTACACTCTGGCCGACGGGCAGACTTCGGTTGAAGGGCTGACCTTCAACGCTGATGGTTCCTACTCCTTTGATGCTTCATCATACGACTATCTGTCCGAGGGCGTACCTGAGACCATTACTATCAACTACACAGTGTCCGACGGCGACCTTTCTGATAATGGTCAACTGATCATCACAGTCACCGGCACAAACGATGCCCCAGTGGTCGAGGCTCGGACCGTAGACGCTGTCAACGAAGACGCCGTCACCACCGGCACTGTGGCCGATGACGTAAGCGACGTCGATACTAACGCAAGCGCACTCACATACACTCTGGCTGCTGGTCAGACCGACGTAGAAGGACTGACATTCAACGCTGACGGTTCCTACACCTTTGACGCATCCTCCTACGACTCTCTCAGAGAGGGGCAGGATCAGATTATCCGCGTCAACTACACAGTATCCGACGGTGACCTTTCTGATAACGGTCAACTGGTCATCACGGTTACCGGCACCAACGACGCACCTGAAGTCAACGCAATCTCCACCGACGCGGGACTGGAAGACACCCGCATCCGCGGCACGGTGGCTGACGAAGTGAGCGATGTCGATACAGGTGCGCGCCAGTTGGTTTACGCCCTGGCCGATGATCAGGACTCGGTAGAAGGACTGACCTTCCGTCCCAATGGATCCTATGTCCTCAATACAAATTCCTATGACTACCTGGCTGATGGCGTAAGCGAAACCATCACCATCGACTACACCGTGTTTGACGGATTCGAGACTGTTCCCGGACAGTTAGAAATCACAGTCACTGGCACAAACGATGCCCCGGTGGTCGAGGCTCGGACCGTAGACGCTGTCAACGAAGACGCCGTCACTACTGGCACCGTGGCCGATGACGTAAGCGACGTCGACACTGACGCAAGCGCACTGACATACACTCTGGCTGCTGGACAGGCCGACGTAGAAGGACTGACCTTCAACGCGGATGGTTCCTACACCTTCGACGCATCTTCCTACGACTCTCTCAGAGAGGGGCAGGATCAGGTTATCCGCGTCAACTACACAGTATCCGACGGTGACCTTTCTGATAACGGTCAACTGGTCATCACGGTTACCGGCACCAACGATGCACCTGAAGTCAACGCAATCTCCACCGACGCTGGACTGGAAGACACCCGCATCCGCGGCACGGTGGCTGACGAAGTTACCGATGTCGACACTGGTGCACGCCAGCTGGTTTACGCCCTGGCCGACGATCAGGACTCGGTAGATGGACTGACTTTCCGTCCCAATGGCTCCTATGTCCTCAATACAAACTCCTATGACTACCTGGCTGATGGCGTAAGCGAGACCATCACCATCGACTACACCGTATTTGACGGATTCGAGACTGTTCCCGGACAGTTGGAAATCACAGTCACTGGCACCAACGACGCACCGGTGGTCGAAGCCAGAACGGTAGACGCTGTCAACGAAGACGCCGTCACTACTGGCACTGTGGCCGATGACGTAAGCGACGTCGACACAGCCGCAGCTGCACTGACATACACTCTGGCTGCTGGACAGGCCGACGTAGAAGGACTGACCTTCAACGCGGACGGTTCCTACACCTTCGACGCATCTTCCTACGACTCTCTCAAGGAGGGTCAGGATCAGGTTATCCGCGTCAACTACACAGTATCCGACGGTGACCTTTCTGATAACGGTCAACTGGTCATCACGGTTACCGGCACAAACGATGCACCTGTAGTCAATGAGATCTCCACCGACGCTGGACTGGAAGACACCCGCATCCGCGGCACGGTGGCTGACGAAGTTACCGATGTCGACACTGGTGCACGCCAGTTGGTTTACGCCCTGGCCGACGATCAGGACTCGGTAGATGGCCTGACCTTCCGTCCCAATGGCTCCTATGTCCTCAATACAAATTCCTATGACTACCTGGCTGATGGCGTAAGCGAAACCATCACCATCGACTACACCGTGTTTGACGGATTCGAGACTGTCCCCGGACAGTTGGAAATCACAGTCACCGGCACCAACGATGCCCCGGTGGTCGAAGCCAGAACGGTAGACGCTGTCAACGAAGACGCTGTCACCACCGGCACCGTGGCAGATGACGTAAGCGACGTCGACACTGACGCAAGCGCACTGACATACACTCTGGCTGCTGGACAGGCCGACGTAGAAGGACTGACCTTCAACGCGGATGGTTCCTACACCTTCGACGCATCTTCCTACGACTCTCTCAGAGAGGGGCAGGATCAGGTTATCCGCGTCAACTACACAGTATCCGACGGTGACCTTTCTGATAACGGTCAACTGGTCATCACGGTTACCGGCACCAACGATGCACCTGAAGTCAACGCAATCTCCACCGACGCTGGACTGGAAGACACCCGCATCCGCGGCACGGTGGCTGACGAAGTTACCGATGTCGACACTGGTGCACGCCAGCTGGTTTACGCCCTGGCCGACGATCAGGACTCGGTAGATGGACTGACTTTCCGTCCCAATGGCTCCTATGTCCTCAATACAAATTCCTATGACTACCTGGCTGATGGCGTAAGCGAAACCATCACCATAGACTACACCGTGTTTGACGGATTCGAGACTGTTCCCGGACAGTTAGAAATCACAGTCACTGGCACAAACGATGCCCCGGTGGTCGAGGCTCGGACCGTAGACGCTGTCAACGAAGACGCCGTCACTACTGGCACTGTGGCCGATGACGTAAGCGACGTCGATACCGCCGCAAGCGCACTGACATACACGCTGGCTGCTGGGCAGGCCGACGTAGAAGGACTGACCTTCAACGCGGACGGTTCCTACACCTTCGACGCATCCTCCTACGACTCTCTCAGAGAGGGGCAGGATCAGGTTATCCGCGTCAACTACACCGCGTCCGACGGTGACCTGACCGATAATGGTCAACTGGTTATCACGGTTACCGGCACCAACGATGCACCCACTACCGGAACTCCCTATGTCGTGGATGCGACCGAAGATACACCTGTCACATTCACCATGGACGATGTCCTTGAGAATGCAGGCGACATTGATAGCGACCTCGACGATCTGACCGTTACCAGCCTGACGCTGGACGATGAGTCTCAGGGCGAGCTTGTATACAACGAAACAACCGAGACATGGACATTCACACCCGCCGCTGATTTCAACGGCAATGTGGAGTACTCCTTCACCGTTTCTGACGGCATTGACTCCTCCATCCCCGGCTCCGGCACTATCGCAGTGGGCGAAGTGAACGATCCGCCGACTCTGGATTTCTCAGGCGTGGAAGCCTCCACCGACTTTATTGTCAACGGCAGTTTCGAAGATGTTCCCATCGCAGAAGGCGGCTGGGCCGAAGGTCATGTCCCGGATGGCTGGGATCTGGTTGACGGCACCCGCTGGGAAGTCATGAGCGGCGAACGGTTCGGCATCGAAGGCGCATCTGACGGCAACAATGTTGTCGACTTCGGCGTAGGTGGCGAGGCACTTGTCATCTCTCAGGATGTTACCAACCTGTCCGCAGGCGAATATGTCATCCAGCTTGATCTCTTCGACCGCGGTTCCAACCTTAACGAAACAGACAGCGGCGCCATCAACGTCTACTGGAACAACGAATTGGTCGGCTCCTTCAACCCCGGCGACGAGGCATGGGAAACTGGCACCGTTGTGGTTACTGTGGATGAAGGCGAAACCAGCGGCGAGCTGAAGCTCGAATCTTCCAATAATGATTCATACGGCAACGTGGTCGACAACGTCACCATGTACGCCATCACCGATAATGACGACGCCATCTCAGTCGTTGAGAATGCGGGCTCAGGCACTTACATTGCCACCGCAGCTGGTGCGGACGTTGAAACCGCCACCGAAGACCTCCGCTACACCATTGAAGACAACCCCAACTTCGTCATTGATGAAATCTCAGGTGTCATCACCGTAGCAGAAAATGCAAACATCAACTACGAAGCGCTTGGCGACGACAAGTCCATTACTATTAATGTGACTGTCACCGACGAGGACGGCCTCTCCACCACCAAGCCGCTGGAAATCGGCGTCGCCGATGTCAACGAAGGTCCGGTTCTGGCTGACGACACGGTTGGTAATGTGGACGAAGACAACTCCACACTCATTACCACAGCCCAACTGCTCGGCGATTCCACCGACCCGGAAGGCAATCCCCTTTCCATCGATGACCTGACCGTTACCGAAGGCGAAGGCACCCTCACCGACAACGGTGACGGCACATGGACCTTTGAGCCTTCCGACAACTGGAACGGCACCGTGGAACTCAATTACAACATCTCAGACGGTGTAAATTCCACCGCGCAGACCGCTGACTTTGAAGTGAATCCGGTTGACGATGCATCGACTCTCAGTTTTGCCACTGCAAGCGGCAGCGAAGATCTGATCACCAACGGCAGCTTCGAGTACATTGTCATGGACGGCAGCACCGACAACGTCCCCATCGCTGACGGCGGATGGGCACAGGGCGGCACTCCCGATGGATGGACGCTCGTCGAAGGCGATCGTTGGGAAGCCATGAGCGGCGTCCGCCATGGTATCATCGGCGCATCCGATGGAAATAACGTCATCGACACAGGTGTCGGCAACAACGAAGCACTCGTTATCTCTCAAAATATTAATGGACTTTCCGAAGGCCAATACGTCCTGGAACTCGACATGTTCGACCGGGGCGACAAGCTGGGCGGAGCAGACAGCGGCAATATTGACGTCTACTGGAACGGCGAATTGGTCGCGACCTTCAACCCGGATGATGTCAACTGGGAAACCGGCACTGTCGTCGTGAACGTGGATGCAGGCGAAACCAGCGGCGAGCTGATCCTGGCCTCCCACAACAACGACTCGTATGCCAATGTCATCGACAACATCACCATGCACTCCATCGGTGATGAAATGGCTTCGGTCGCGCTGGACGAAGATGTCAGCACCGGAACATTCGTGGCACAGGCTGTTGGGTCTGATATTGATTCCACCGACCTGAGTTTCTCGCTGGTCGACCCGAATTCTCCCTTTGCCATTGACCCGGATACCGGCGTCATCACTGTGGCAGCAGGGCTCGATTATGAGACCGACACCAACTACACCATTGAGGTGAAGGTCACCAACGGGGATGGCGGCGAAGTCACCCAGTCTCTTGATGTCGTGGTCAACAACCTTGACGACAATCCGGCTGAATTCGACGGCCCCCTGACCGCCAACGTGAACGAAGGCGGGGAATTCACCCTGACGTCGGCCATGCTCGGCTACCACGATGCAGATGGCGGCGACGACAGCTTCACCATCCGCTTAACTGGCCAGCCCGCGGGCGGCGAACTCGTCCGCTACGATGAAGATGGCAACGAAGTTGGCACGATCGGCCGTTACGAATCCATCACCTCGGAAGACATTGATGCCGGTCTTATCCGGTTCAACCATACCACCGGTGAAGAAGCTTCCGACGCCTTCTCCTTCCAGATCAAGGGTGAAACCGGAGGCTGGTCCGGCAGGACAGCCTTTGACGTGACCGTGAACAACGTGAACGACGCACCTACGCTGGACCTGAACGCCGAGATGCCCACCGTTGTGACGGATGTCTCCGTCTATAGCGGAGCATCGTATGACAATCTGGTCGGCGCGTATGTCATTGATGAAGACGGCAATCCCTCCAGCCCGGTCCTGATTGTGACGGGCAGCAAGGACGTCCTGAGCGACAGCGACGGCGCAACCGGCATGGACGAGCTGCAAAACACTGTTTTCGCACCGGGACAGGATGTACAATTCTTCATCATCCCCAATGGAAACGGCGCACTCGCTGACGACACCAATTACGACAACGTTTCGTTTGACACTTCCGGCGGAACCGTTCGTGTGACCGTAGACGGCCACACTTTTGACAGGGCCTACTTCAGCGACCCGGACCTCAATGTGGACGGCACCGACCACTTCCGCGAAACGATCAATGATGACGGCACCATCACCATCGGCATCGAAGATTTGTATGCTGGCGGCGACCGCAACTACACGGACGTCGAACTGACCATCCGGCCCGGCAGCGATGGCTCCACCGGACATGAGACCTCCTTCACCGAAGGCGGCAGCGCGGTTTCCATCGCTGGCAACGTTGCCATCACTGATGCGGACTCCGTCACCATGTCTCAAGTGACCATCACCCTGAACGTGGCCAACGCAGCAGACACCCTGTCCGTGGACACCGAAGGACTGGCTGCCCTCGACGGCATTGCCATAAACGAAGGCCTCTCCGGTCTGTCTGAAGACGGCACGACTTATACCATCGTCCTGGAAGGCTCAGCATCCGGAACCGCATACGAACAGGCCATCAAGCTGGTCAGCTTCGAAAACGACTCCGACGCCCCCGGTGGCGCTGACCGCACTGTGGACGTCACTGTTTACGACGACCTGGGTGCACCGAGTGGCACGGCCACAACGACCATCGACATGGTAGAAATCAATGACGCCCCCATCGGCGTGGATGATTCCAGCCAGACTGTTGCTGAAGACGGCATGGTCACCATCGACGTGCTCGCTAACGACACTGACGTGGACAGCGCCGATCTCACCATCACCAGTGTGGGACAGAACTTCAACGAAACTACACAGACCGGACAGGTCTTTAACGCCAATAACGTCCTCATCGGAACTGCCACTATCGTGAACGGCAAGATCGAGTTCAGCCCGGCCGAGAATTACAACGGCCCGGCTACCTTCGATTACACCGTCTCCGACGGCTCGCTCTCCGATACCGCTTCGGTTTCCGTAAACGTGACCGCAGTGAACGACGCCCCCATCGGCGTAGACGATCCCAACCAGACTGTTGCTGAAGACGGCATGGTCACCATAGACGTACTCGACAACGACACCGACGTGGACAGCGCCGACCTCACCATCACCAGTGTGGGACAGAACTTCAACGAAACTACACAGACCGGACAGGTCTTTGACGCCAATAACGTCCTCATCGGAACTGCCACTATCGTGAACGGCAAGATCGAGTTCAGCCCGGCCGAGAATTACAACGGCCCGGCTACCTTCGATTACACCGTCTCCGACGGCTCGCTCTCCGACACCGCTTCGGTTTCCGTAAACGTGACCGCAGTGAACGACGCCCCCATCGGCGTAGACGATCCCAGCCAGACTGTTGCTGAAGACGGCATGGTCACCATCGATGTGCTCGACAACGACACGGATGTGGACAACGCCGACCTCTCCATCACCAGTGTGGGACAGAACTTCAATGCAACCACACAGACCGGACAGGTCTTTGATACAAACAACATCCTTATCGGAACCGCCACCATCGTAGACGGCAAGATCGAATTCAGCCCGGCCGAAAATTACAACGGCCCGGCTACCTTCGATTACACCGTCTCCGACGGCTCGCTCTCCGATACCGCTTCAGTTTCCGTGAACGTGATTCCGGTGAACGACGCCTTTACTTCCGACGACGTTACTCTTCATGACATATATGAAGACGGTCAGGGCGGCGATGGTTCCATCACCTTCTCCGCAGCGGATCTGCGCTCCAATGCGAATGATCCAGATGGCGACATCCTCACCGTTGACAACGTTACCTTGGCAGAAGGCGATGGCACCCTTGTAGACCACGGTAACGGAACTTGGACATTCAATCCGGATACCAACTGGAACGGAGACGTATCCTTTGACTACACGCTGACAGATGGTGAGTTCACCACGAACCAATCAGCTAGCCTGAATGTAGTCCCCACGGACGATGCGTCAATTTTGACCTTCGCGGCCGGTATAGGTGAAGACCTGATCCTTAACGGCAGCTTCGAGGATGTAGACGTCCGTGACAACGGATGGTCCAAGGAAGCCCCTGAGCAATGGGGCATCGAAGAAGGCGCCCACTGGGTTATCATGGATGAAAACTACAATGGAGTTGAAGGGGCATCCGATGGCGAGAACGTTCTCGACCTCGCCCTTGCCAACGGCCCTCTGGTTGTCTCACAGGAAGTCAACGGACTGACTGCAGGCGAATACGTATTAGAACTCGACATGTTCGATCGAGGCTCCAACATAGATGGAGAAGACTCCGCTCCTGTCAGCGTTTACTGGAGAGGCGAGCTGATAGCTTCCTTCAATCCGGGCGACGTCGACTGGGAAACCGGCACTGCAACCATTACCGTTCCTGATGGCGTCACTTCCGGCAAGCTGATGCTTGTCACCTCTGATGACGACACCTACGGCAATATTGTCGACAACATCACCCTGCGTTCCGTGGACACCGTAGAAACCAACACTGTTGAGATCAACGAAGGCGTTGCCAACGGCTCCCTGGTTGCTACCGCCATTGGTACCGACATCGATTCCACCGACCTGAGTTTCTCCATCAAGGATGAGGACTCCCCGTTCACCATCGACTCTGAGACCGGTGAAATCACAGTGAAGGATTCCGATGCCCTGCAGGGCCTGGAAGCGTACGACGTAGACGTCACCGTCACAGACATCAATGGCAACGAGACCACTGAAACACTGACAGTAGAAGTCAACGAGCCTCCCGTAGGCACCGACTTCATTGCAAGCGCTTCTGCTCCTGGCGAAGCCATTGCCATCGATTTCACTGAAGACGTGAACGTGTCGGATGCAGATGGCGATGTCACTGCAGTTACCATTACAGACACACCAGAAGCCTCCGTAGGTACTCTTTACTACAATGGCGTGGCTGTTGAGCAGGGAGAGACTTACAGTCTAGCTGACGGCGACTTCACCTTTGAAGCCACCCCTGACGCTCAATCCTCCCTCCTGCTTGGTTCCAAGGATGGAGGGGACCTCGGCCTGACAAACTGGGGCGCGAGCAGCGACAGCGTGAACACCAATACGCTGACTCAGGATGTGAATGGCACCACCATTACCGTCCAATCCAACTTGGGAGTACTGACCGGCAACGAAACCGACGGGTACAACTTTGTTTATGATTTGAACCAGCAGGGCAACACCCTGGAACAATACGACAATGAGCAAGGCCACATAGGCACAGGAATCGGCACAACCGAAGGCCAAGGCATCGAGTCCGGCAACTCCATCACAGTGGACTTCGGCGACAACCTTGTCACCAGTGCCACCGTTGGTTTTGACGGTATGGGTGGCTACTTTAATCCTGATTCCATGGATGCAAAGGCTGTCTGGATCGCTATGCGCGACGGTGAACCGGTTGGTTCCGGCGCTATCCAGCCTGACGGCAACACCATATATAGCGAACTGACCATCACCTCCGACATGACCGACGGCAACGAATTCGATTCCATCGTATTCACCACCGAGGGAACAGGTAACTGGGACCTCCGCTACGTGGAAGCCGATTTCGACATGGATCCTTCCTTCAACTACATCCCGGTGGACGACGATAACCTGGCTGCTGGAGAGGAATCCACGGTCACTCTTGATATCAGTTCCACCATTGCAATTGACACCGAAGCCCCTGAACTTGATCTGGGTGGCAAGGATATAACATTCGTTAGCCAGAACGCTGGTTACACCAATATGCTTGGCGTCTACTTCGTCGAAGACGGTGAACCAAGCAATCCGGAAATCATCCTTGCAGACTCAAAGGATGCGGGGATGCTTGAAAACGTACTCAAGACCTTTGACGAAGACGCTGAAGTCCACTTCTTCCTCGTGTCCGACGCCGGAGGCAAGGGACTTACTGATACAGACGCCCAAGCCGACCTCAATTTCGTCATGCACGAAGGAAATTGGGCTCTGGCCATGGGTGACACAATCGTGGACATCCAGTTCGATCTGCCCCAGTTCAATCCGAATGGAGAAGAAGACACATTCCGTATCAACACTGAAGACGGCACAGTCTTGGTCGAAGTGGACGATCAGATCAATGGAGTTGACAATGACTTCAATGATTTGGTGGCCAAGGTATCCGACAGTGACAATTACGGAACCACCTGGACTGAAGACGAAGGACCGGTTTCCATTGCCGGAGATGTGAACATCTCCGACGACTCCGATCAGCTCTCCGGAGCGACTATCATCCTGACCAATGCTCAGACAGGAGACTTGCTGAGCGTTGGCGATCTGCCTGATGGCATGACTGTGGAAGTGACCAAGACAAATGGCACAATCACCGTGACCCTGTCCGGAGACTTGGCTGCCTCGGCATACGAGGAAGCCATTCAGGCCGTGACCTTCCAAAACATCGGAGATCCGGGCGAAATCGACCGCATCGTTCAAATCGAAGTTACTGACCAAAGCGACAACACGAGCGCCACGGCCACCTCTACCATCTCTGTTGCTCCCCCTGCTGAATTCGAATTCGGGGATGATGCCTATATTGGCAACGACAGCGATGAAATCCTGTTAGGTGGCAACCACTCGGACGCCATTGCAGGTGCAGGCGGAAACGACATCATTGTCGGCAATAACGGGGACGACACCCTGGCTGGCCAGGATGGTAACGACGGACTGTACGGCGGAAGAGGCGACGACCTTATCCTCGGCGGTAACGGCAACGACAACATGACCGGCTATAATGGCGACGATTCCATGGAAGGTGGAGACGGCAACGATGCCATTTACGGAGAAAAGGGCGACGACACTCTCCTCGGTGGTGACGGGAATGACTTACTGGTCGGAGGAAAGGGCGACGACTTCATCTTCGGTGGAGCTGGCTACGATACCATCGAGGGAGACAGCGGCGACGACTACATCAACCCCGGTAGCGGCGGTGCCCTCATCACCACTGGTGAAGGCAACGACACCATCTTCATTGACCAGTCCGCCCTGGCCGAAGGTAACAGTGAGATCATCGTCAAGGACTTCGAGCTTGGCTCGGACGCTCTGGAACTAGGCGACGGTATGTCGGTCAAGGATATCATGAGCGGAACCGAAGACTCCATCTCCTACACACAAGTACTGGTGGGAGATGAGCACAACAACAACGTTGTGGTGAAGCTCCTGGGCGTCACTCAGACCGCACTTGAACACCAATCCGACGTGACCCCCGATGCCTCTGCGGATGATCTGATTCAGTACATGATCGACTCTGCCAGCGACTAGGCGAAACAGCAATACTATCAGGGTCCAACCAAGCTTTGGTTGGGCCCTTCCTTTTGGCCACCCCGCTTGCCTTTAACTCTGATTCAAGCTAAAGAACCTACAATATTGTAAAGTCTTCTTTCAAATTATAAAGGATTTAGAAGTGAAACGATTCATCTTGGCGACATTGGTATGCCTCCTGCTCAGCACCCCGGCCATTGCCGGCACTGATGGCAAGACGACCCTCAAGGAAAGTGTTGTAGCAGCCGTAAAACAGCACCCTCAGATCAAGGCCATGCTCTATAATCGCGATGCCATGTCAAGCAACTTGTCCGCATCTCTTGGCCGCTTCTTCCCTTCTCTCGATTTCACGGCAGACTACGGGTATCAGGGCTACTCCAGCTCAACCACCCGCGCCCAAGGCAAGAATGAAGGAATGAATACTGCTGCGGACTCCACCATGACCCTTACTCAGCCGATCTTTGATGGCTTCAACCGTCTCAGTGATTATGAGGGGTCCAAATACCGCCTGCAATCAGCAGAACAACGCTTGTATGACAATGTTGAATCTATAGCTCTGGATGCCATCCGCTCCCACATTGATATCGTACGTGTACGCAAGCTCGTCACCCTTGCCGGTGAAAACATCACAGACCATCAGAAAGTTTTGGATTCCATCGTTGAGCGCGTTGCTGGTGGAGCCGGTTCCAAAGCAGACGAAATGCAAGCTCGCGGTCGAGTGGCTCGCGCTGAAACCACGCTGATCACCTACATGGGCGATCTTCGCACCTCCGAAGCCCAATACGCCCGTCTCACTGGTGTAATGCCCGGTCCGCTGACTACGGTAGATTACCACCCTGAATTTGCAAACGGCACGCTGGATACCATGCTGGATAAGGCTGTTGCCAACAACCCCAAGATCAAGATTTACATGGCGGAGCTCGAAGCCTCCAAGCAGGACAAGGACGTAACCAACTCTACCTACTTGCCCTCCCTGGATCTGAAACTCTCCAGCCGCAATACCGATGAACTCGACGGTTCCGAAACCTTCATTCAGGACAACCGTGCCATGGTTGCTTTCAACTGGAACCTGTTCAACGGCACCTCTGATTACCACGACCTGCAGGCTGCCAAGTCCCGCGTCAAGGAATCCGAAGCCACTCTTCAGGACTCCGTTGATGACCTGACCCGTCAGGTCATGACCGCCTGGGCCGATTACCAGACTGCAGTACAGTCCATTGCGAAACATCAGGAAGCACTGCGGTACTCCATGGAATCCCGTGACATGTACCTGATGCAGTTCAACGTAGGCCAGCGCTCTCTGCTGGACGTCCTGGACTCTATCAATGAAGTCTTCTCCAACTCCGTACTGCTGGAGACCGCACAGTCCAATCGTGACTTCTCCATGTACAAGTTCCTTGCTCTCCAGGGCGAACTCATCAACAACCTGGAAGTGCCTACCAAGGACTTCGATCCCGAAACAGAATCCTAAGATCGTAGCCATAAAGCAAAAAAGCAAGGGGCGCAGCATAATGCTGCGCCCCTTTTTATTATTCTAAAAATATAATTCGGCTAGAACTCGATGACTTTGATGGACCGCCATTTGCCGCTACGAAACCGAATGATAAAGGCAACAGCCAGAACGGCCACATAGGCAACCAGGCAAATCCATAGAGCGTGTACCGAAGTACTCCCAATGTGATTCAGTAGCCATGTGGGAAAGACCAGACATCCCATGGAAGCTATTCCCATAGTAGCCATAGTAAACCGTGTATCTCCAGCTCCTTTGAGTGCGCCCACATAGATTAGGGATACAGCGTCAATCACGGTGAAACAGGCAACATACCGGAGCAAGACACTTCCCATTTCCACTACTGGCCCAAAGTCCACCCCAGCCTCAGCTCGGGTGCGAAACAATTCCATAAGAGGCCCAGGGAGCGTGACAAACACCACCGCCATCGAAATCATATAGGCTAAAGAAAGATGCAACACGGATTTGGTGGCATAGACCACATCTTCGGGTTTCGAGGCGCCCATGGCCTGCCCCACCATGATGGAAACGGCAATATGCAGCCCCACGGTAGGCAAAAAGGCCAGTGTATCAATAGACAAGGCCACGTTGGATGCTGCCAACTCCACAGAACCGAGACGCCCCACCATGAAAGCGAAAAAGGTAATGCCGAAGATCTCAAGGAAGAATTGGATACCACCCGGTAATCCGAACCAAAGAAACCGTTTCATTAAATCCGGCATGATCCGCATTGAAGAACGAACTTTATAGCAAGCTTCATTCTCTGGCGTAAAAATCAGAAAGGCATAGCAGATAGCTGGCAGCGTATATGAACACACCGTGGCAATACCCGCGCCCACAATACCCAGTTCAGGAAACGGTCCGATACCGAATATCATGCAATAATTAAGCGGGATATTGATAACGGTAGCGGCCATGTTTACCAGCATGACAGGCTTGGTCAGACCACGCCCGGAATAAAAGCTGGAAAGACAAATGCCCACGAGAAATGGTCCGCCTCCCAAAGTAAGAATGCGAAAATAGACTACTTCTAGCTCCTGAATTTCAGGAGGATGGCCCCCGAGAGCAAAGAGTGGTTCCGCAACAAACCAGAGAGAGGCAAGAAATAAACCAGACGGCACACAAAACCACAACCCCTGCCAGAGTGCAGCACCTACCCGTTCATGACGACACGCGCCTGTATATTGGGATACAAATACGCCGATGTATTCAGCCGTACCGAAAAAGAGTGACAGAAAAAGAAAGGCTGTGATGGATGCAGGCAATGACGCACCTAGCGTCTCCAAAGAGTAATTGCCAAGAAAAATACGGTCGGTGAATGTCATCACCGTAGATGACATCATCGAGATAACCAACGGCATGCCGATGGACAATGACTCCCGATAGCCGTTTTTTGCGCTCCAACGTTTCAACATGCGTGAAGCGTTACTCTACATAAATGCGCTCCACAACATCTTTGTACCGACAATATAAAGAAGAATTGCAAAGATCTTCTTCAGCTTAGCAACGGGGAGAGAATGCGCCAGCTTGGCCCCAAAAGGGGCGGTCAGCATGGATGTAGCAATGATGCCCAAGAAGGCCGGGATGTAGACATAGCCGACATGCGGACCGGGGATACCTACCACGTTCCAACCGTTGACCACAAAACCAGTCGTACCGGCCAGAGCAATGGGCAGACCTACCGCTGCAGCCGTGGCAATGGCCGTGTGCATCGTTTGGTTACACCAGGAGAGAAACGGCACAGTCAAAGTACCGCCACCGATGCCGACCAACGCGGAAAAAACACCAATACCATTACCCACGCCAAAGATACCCACCTGGCCGGGCAGATCGCGATCCCCCGCTGTCTTCTTGCCGGTCAACATCTGGGTCGCCACATAGAACAGGAAAAAGCCGAACAGCGACTTGAGCAGCATAGTGGACAAGATGGAGGCAACCCATGCGCCAAGATAGGTTCCGGTCACAATTCCGGGGGCTAGCCGCCAAAAGGCGGACCAATTAATGGCCCCACGCTTGTGATGAGCGCGCATGGAGGAGAGAGAGGTGAAAATGATAGTGGCCAGCGAAGTGCCAAGCGCGATGTGCTGGATATGCACTTCCGGAAAATTCTGAAGCTCAAAGGCGATGTTGAGCATGGGCACGATGACAAGCCCACCGCCGATTCCGAGCAAGCCGGCCAACACACCAGCGAATGCGCCAAGCGTAAGATAAAGAAGATATGTAGTAAGCATGATGAATAAATAGCCCGCCCCATGAGGAGCGGGCCTTGGTTGAATTTATCCGTTAAAGAGAGCGCGGGCAGTAATGTCTTCGACAGTCTGGGAGCCGGTCAGGACCATAGCCTGCAGCAGTTGCCCCTTGAGAGTATTGAAATAGGTCTCAACCCCTTCCTGAAGACCGCCCACGGCAGCCATGGAAATGGGACGACCAATCATGACGGCATCAGCACCCAGAGCGACCATTTTAAGGACATCCGCGCCATCGCGGATACCGCCATCAACCAGAATATCAATCTGACCCTTCACGGCATCAGCAATGCCGGGCAGAACAGCGGCTGTGCCAGGGGTGTGATCCAACACACGACCACCGTGATTGGACACAACAATGGCGTCAGCACCCACTTCAACAGCCAACTTGGCTTCGTCCGGGGTCATGATGCCCTTGAGGATGAATTTGGCATCCCAGCCATGTATCTTTGCGATGATCTTCTCCAGATCAGCAGGCGTCTTGGGCGACACAGGGCGGCCCATCTGGCGCAGAGTAATGAGACCCGCAGCGTCCACATCCACACCAAAAGCAGTGCATCCAGTGGCACGAGCCTTCTCAAATTTTTCATCCATCTCCTCGCCTTCCCACGGCTTGATGAACGGGATGCCGTAGCCACCGTTCTTCTCGATGGCAGCATAGCCAGCCTCATGGATAAAAGGCGGTACGCCATCGCCCACACAGCCGATGACACCACATTCCTTGGAGCCACCAACCACGGCGTCAATGTAATCCTCTTCGGAAACCTTGCCGCCCATATTGAAAGAAACACCGCCAATGGGCGCGGCCATGACCGGCATGGAAAGATCGTATCCCAGCACAGAACAGGACGGATCCGGTTCCACGGCACCGTGCAAAAGACGCATGTTGAACTTCACCTCGGCCAAAGCCGTGACGTTATTCTTGAAGGAGGAAGCGGTACCAAGACCGCCCATGCCCGGCACTTCACCGGCACACGCCTTGCCGTCACAGACTTTGCAGACGCGACAGAAACCCTTCATCAATTCACGAGCCTTATCTTTGATTTCCTTCATGATTCCTCCGAAAAAACGGGTTATTTTTCAGCAAAAACAATAGCTTCAACTTCTTCCAGATGTTCACGCATGGCTTTTTCCGCCTGCATGACATGCCCGCCGGTGACCGCATCTACAATGGCATGATGGGCGGCCAGGGACGCCTCCTGGCGCTCCTTGGATTGCAATCCTTCGGCTCGGCTTTCCGTAAATTCATCGTGCAGAGCAACCACCATGGCGCGCATGACCTCATTGCCCGAGGCTGCAGCCAGAAGCTCATGAAGCTCCTGATCATAAGCGCGTCCCGGCTGACCGGAAAGCAAAGCTTTTTCCTGTTCAACCACAATAGCTTCCAAGCTGTTGCACTGGCTGGGCGACGCATTACGGGCCGCCATAGCTGCGATCTCCGGCTCTACGAGCTTGCGCACCTCAAATACGTCCCGCAATTCGGGCCGCCTGCGCATGATGGCTCCGGCAAAGGAGTCGGCAAATGAATCGCTATCCATTTCCCGGACATAGGTCCCCGCTCCCTGACGGCTTTCCAAGACGCCCTTTTCAGCCAACGCCTTGAGAGCCTCGCGCACAGTATTGCGTGACACACTAAACATCTCAGCCAGTCTGCGTTCCGGAGGCAGCTTGTCACCTGGGGCCAACTCTCCCCGATCAAGCATCCCGCGAATCTGGATGACGATGTCTTCATAAATGGATTTTCGTGCAATAGGCTTAACGTCCATAATTCCCTCCCCTCATGGAGATATTCCTAGGCCCGGACGGAGGTAGCCTCTCTTAGGCCTCATAATTGGAACCAGCGACCCCCGCCCGGACTGATCCATACCAATCCACGAAAGCCACACCTCATGGGCTTAGACAGATTGGTTGGACCAATCTCCCAATTAGACCACAGTGAAGACAAGGTCAACCAATAAATATATGTGGACGAAATCCGTCGGAAATTGAAAGGAAGCTAAACGCGCTTCAAGGTATGAAGAGTGATCTCTGGCCCGGCACCAAGCCGCATGGGTGGTCCCCAGTAGCCAGTCCCTTCATTGACATAGAGAAGCGTATCGCCATGAAGGTGCAGCCCGCGTACATAGGGCTGAAAAAGATGGATAGCGAGGGTGTACGGGAAATACTGCCCGCCATGGGTGTGGCCGGAAAGCTGAACATCGAAGCCGGCCTCAAACGCCTCATCAATAGACCGAGGCTGATGGGCCAGCAGAATGGAAACATCGTGATCCGGCGCGCCCTCTTTGGCTTGGAAAGGAGACGACACATGCGCCGGAAAAATACGATCAGACTTAAAATCTGTGACTCCAGCCATGAGGATACGCCCCTTTCCAGTGTCCAGGAGACGATGGTCATTGTTGAGGGGTGTCATTCCGAGTTGCATGATTTTCTTGAGCCACGGAATGACGCCTGAGTAATACTCATGATTGCCCGTACAAAAGAACACCCCATGAGGAGCAGAAAGGTCGGCAACAGGCTGCACATCGGCAGAAAGGGAATCCACCGAGCCATCCACAAGGTCACCGGTATGTACAATGACGTCCGGCTTCAGCTCATTCACCTCGTCCACCACCATGCGCATCCAGCCGCGCCGCAGGGTCGGCCCGATATGGGTATCGGAAACCTGAGCGATGGTGAAGCCGTCCAGACCTTTGGGCAGATCCGAAATGGGCAGCTCGTTATGCACCACCTTCGGTTTCTTGTGTGCATTAAAAACAGCATAGCCACTCAAAGGGACCGTGGCAGCCAGCAAAGCAGCATTGGAAGCGTTGAGTATGAACCGACGCCGCTCCCGATTGGGGCGGATAAAATAAGGGCGCTTGCTCCGACGCACAAAAAGTTTTTCCAACCCGGTCAGTGTCCGCCTCACAAGAATCGGAAAATCGCGAAGCAGCATAAGTACGACAAGGATCGAAACCAGCCCAAGAAAAAGAAAACCCAGCCAATCCACATAATTGGAGATGCCATCCATCATCCCTTCGCGCCGCAGGAACCAGGTCAGCCGCTGCCCGAAAAGCAACAGAATAACGAAACCCCAAGCCGCAACCTTCCACTTCACGGGCAAGGGCGCGGGGTTGATAAGCCGCCAGCCGAGATAGAGTGTCAGCAGCGACGCGACGGTCAGAACAATAATAATCCACATAAACATCATGATGGTTTGGCTCCAAAGCTTCTATCCCTCACATGGGACGAATCCTTGGGATTGTCAAATTCGTACGCGATATGCACAATAACATATGAACAAATGAAACAGATTGACGCCCACCTGAACACCAAGCAAGACCAATACCAAAAAGAAAGGCGAACCATATAGCCCGCCCTTGTATACTTCCAATATTGTTTGACTTCTATTCGGTAATTTGAAGTGCTGGGAGGATATCGTCAGCGACAGCATTCAGATAGATACCCGCTGCCTTATTATACAGATAGGCATCCGTCTTTCTGGCATCTTCATCTCGCTCCACAGCTTCACGGATGGAGAGAAAATCCCATCCTTCATCATCATACTCATCATATTCGCCATTCTCTGAAACAGCGAATAGCTGACCTCCCATTTTGTCTCGCCAAGCATCACACCGCTCTTCCTTCTTCCCAATCGTTTCAATAATGCCTTTCAGTTTTCGCTCGTCATCATCCCGAAATGCCAAATGGCCGCCCTCCTCATTGACGGATTTCTGGTCATTATTAAAGGTATAGTACAATGCGTGTAAGCGCGTGCAAGCGAGATAGAATGTCTCCTGATTATTTCGATCTTCCAAGTCATACTCCACGTCAACTCCAAACTGATCGGTGTACTCGAACTCCCATTTCAAATAGGGCCTATCGGGATACGTTGCCACCGAGGCGTGCCCCAGCTTGGAATTTTCCGCCACAGAACCAATAAGCCGACCAACAAAAGTCCGCGCTTTTCTCTCAATATACTTTTGCAGCGTTCCCGCATTGGTAGCTTTGAGTTTGCCCTGATCAATCAAATTATGATCCGACGCAATGCCTGCGAAACCATAATGGGCATAAGTATCCTGAAGTACATGCGTCACAATACCGAGAAGATGAAATCCATATGGTTCCTCGCGATGCTCAAGTGCGAGTTTGATGACTGCCTCGGCAGCCTGATTATCAATTTCGCCACGCAGACAAACCAACTTTTCCCTGACCTTATCCCCCTTGCCCCCAGGCAAAAAATGAAACGGAACCCAAACACGCCACTGGTCCATCAGGTCCCCATTTTTCCTGTCCAGCATGTCGTGAGCCGAGACAACAGGAAGGATATACCCTGTTCCGTCCAGATTAACCGGTTCAGCAGCAATAGCTTCATCCACAAACTTAGCTGCTGTTGCAATGGTCTTCGCCTCTTTCGCCGAAAAACCAGACATCCGGGCCAGCACGTAACTTCCATAATAGTGCATGTCGATCTGCATACGATCCTCCAATATAGATTTTTAACTTATGAATAATAAAATCTATATCTAAAGACGCGTCAAGCTCTTGAGCCGGGCAAAATCCATGCCGAAAAAACTTCCTTTATTGCCCACAATTCCATTGACAATCCCTCGACCCAAGCTCTGCGGGGGCTTGCAGAAAATCGGGAAAATATCACGATCTCAATGTTCCTTTTCCTGTGGAATTCGTCCAAAATTTTGTTCCAAAGCGCAAACCCTTGTGGTAAGTGATATTCACCTGATCGCGACCCATCTTTTGCCTCGTCGCAACATCCCAGCCTGTAGAAAACCGATCTCATTGAAATTGAAAAAACTTTTTTCTAAACTTGTTCTAGAAAAAAGTTAAATATTATGCCCGTTACGAATAGATATGTCCTGTGGATAATTTATCCACAAACCTTCTAATCGCCAATAAACAGGCATAACCAGAAATATGAGCCTGTTTAACCAAAAACTTTTCAAATCCCCCCTGTACAAAATTATCTGGGTGAGATACTACTTGGAGCGAGCTTCGGCTGTCTCCAGAATAGAAATTTTCAAGTCGAACCATCCTGTAAATCGTGCTTCGGGGGGAGCGTCAAAGCGGTGAAGCAGGAAGTAATAGCGGTCTGGCGCGACACTACTTTTACCTCATGGAGTTTGGTAGAATGGATAAACCCTCAGGGGTCTGGAACTACGTACGCGGATTTGAGAATCTGAGCCTATGCGACTGGCCCGGACGCTCCACCTGCATCCTCTTTCTGGGCGGCTGCAATCTGCGCTGCCCCACATGCCACAATTTTGAACTTGCCTGGGATATGCATTCCCTTCCTCCCGTGGAAGCGAGAGACATCAAGGCATACCTGCGCGACCGGGCTGGCTGGCTCGACGGCGTGACCATCACCGGCGGTGAACCTACCATCGTTCCCGGTGTGGGTGAACTCCTCTATGAAGTAAAGAAGTTCGGTCTGCCCATAAAGATGGATACCAACGGCATGCGCCCAGACGTGGTTCAGGACCTTCTTCAATACAAATTGGTGGATGTCTTTGCCGTGGACGTAAAAGGACCTTACGGAAAATACCCCGCCCTGACCGGCAATGCCGTATCCGAAGTAGCTGCCAAGGCAAACCTTGAGCGCATCTTCGCCATGGCCGAAACAGCGCCCGAGGCTTTCTATTTCCGCCTTACCGGCGTGCCGGGCCTCACCCAGGAAGATATCGACACGGCCAGGAGCTATTTGCCCCTCGACCTTGAACTCAAAATCCAACAGTACGTGCCCCCAAGGAGGAAGACCGAGAATGCCAAGCCAGATAATGAAAAGAGACGGCAGGTTGGAGACGTGGTCAACTAACCGCATCGCCGAAGCAATTTTCAAGGCACTCTCGGCCAGCGGAATCAAAGACCCGCTCCTCGCCAAACGCCTTGCCGGTAAAGTCGAGATAAAACTCGTCGATACAGAAATCCCCGAGCAGGAACACGTCCAGAACACCGTAGAACAGGTGCTCATGGAGTCCCGCCAGTTCGAGATCGCCAAGAAATATATCCTCTACCGGGAGCAACGCCGTCAGCTCCGTTCTCAGAAAGAGGCCTACCTGGACATCAAGGACGTCATCGACACCTACCTTGATCAGGCCGACTGGCGTGTGAATGAAAACGCCAACATGACCCACTCTTTCCAAGGGCTTATGCTTCACCTGTCCGGCACCGTTCAGGCTCGCTATGCCTTGGAAAAGTATCCTGAGGAAATCCGCCTTGCACACGAGCACGGCTATTTCCATATTCATGACCTTTCCTTTGGTCTGGCTGGCTACTGTGCTGGCTGGTCCCTGCGCGACCTGCTCCTTGAGGGCTTTAACCTCAAAGGCCGCGCCTCTGCCGGTCCTGCCAAGCATTTTGACACCGCGCTGGGCCAGATGAACAACTTCCTGGGCACCCTCCAGAACGAATGGGCGGGCGCGCAAGCGTTCAACAATGCTGACACCTACCTCGCTCCGTTCGTCCGCCATGATGGCCTGACCTACAAGCAGGTGCGCCAGTTCATGCAGAAGTTCGTGTTCAATCTCAACACGACCTCCCGCTGGGGCGGCCAGTCGCCGTTCACCAACCTCTCTTTCGACCTCGTCGCGCCCAAGCACATCGCTTCCGAGCCGATCATCATCGGCGGCAAATATGACGATGAGCTGACCTACGGCGACTTCCAGGAAGAGATGGATATGATCAACAAAGCCTACATCGAGGTCATGCTCGAAGGCGACCACAGTGATCGTATCTTCTCGTTCCCGATCCCGACCTACAACGTCACCGAAGACTTCCCGTGGGAATCCGAAATCGGCGAGCAGCTCATGAAGCTCACCGCTAAATACGGCGTCCCCTACTTCCAGAACTTCATCAGCTCCGACCTGAATCCCGAAGACGTGCGCTCCATGTGCTGTCGTCTCCAGATGGATCTTCGTGAGCTGCGCAACAAGACCGGCGGCCTGTTCGGTGCTGGCGACCTCACCGGCTCCATCGGCGTTGTCACGCTGAATCTGCCTAAGCTCGCCTACCTCGCTCAGTCCGAGGACGACTTCCTCGACCTGATCACCGAGTACGCCGAGTTGGCCAAGGACTCCTTGGAGTTCAAGCGCAAGGTCGTGGACAACAACCTCGAAGCCGGCATGTTCCCCTGGTCCAAGCGGTATCTCAAAAACGGCTACAAGGCCCACTTCTCGACCATCGGCCTGCTCGGCGGTCACGAAGCGTGTCTGAATCTCATCGGCCGTGGCATCGAAACCGAAGGCGGCGTTCGCCTCATGCGCCGGGTGCTCAACCACCTACGCCGCCTCACCTCCCGATTCCAGGAAGAGACTGGCTCCCTGTACAACCTGGAAGCCACACCCGCCGAGGGCACCAGCTACCGTCTGGCCAAGATCGACAAGTCGCTCTACCCGGATATCCAGGCCCAGGGCAACGGCACCCCGTATTACACCAACTCCACGGCCCTGCCCGTCGGCATTTCCGACGACGTGCTTTACGCCCTGGAACATCAGAACCAGCTCCAGCCGCTTTACACTGGCGGCACGGTCTTCCACACCTTCCTTGGCGAAGCGGTCACGGACCCCGCGTCCCTGCGCAACTTCATCCTCAAGGCGTTCACCAAGACCAAAATCCCGTACGTTTCGGTCACTCCGACCTTCTCCATCTGCAAGGAGCACGGCTACGTACTGGGTGAGCACTTCGAGTGCCCCACCTGCGGAGAAGAGGCTGAGGTTTACACCCGCATCGTCGGCTACTACCGCCCCATCTCCCGCTGGAACAAGGGCAAACAAGCAGAGTACACAGACCGAGTCGTTTTCAGCGATTGTCTCTGTAACTAATAATTAGGAAATTAAGATTTCTTAGGTTCCGTTTGAGGAAGCGGAGCTTGAGGATAATGGGAATGTGGGGCCTTCAGCGATGATTCGCTGAAGGCCCCACGATTATTTTAAGAAGAAAAACGCCTCGGTAAGGCGCCCCTGAGACTATAGTCCCAAAACAACATGAGGCCCCTGACGATTAACGTCAGGGGCCTCGCGCATTGGTGGCTCACCAATGATAAGAGCCAGGGTGAATCCGGATAATTATAAGGTCAGAGAGGTATCCAGAACACCTGACAAGGCAAAAACACTGCTGAGAGGAGGAGTATCGGCACACCGTTTGGCCTGGCGGACCATGGAGATATGCAGAACTTTTCCAATTTGCATTCCTGTGAACGACCAGGGGGAGACGGGAGCCTTGGTTAATCCGGAGAGGACCAAAACGACCGAATGGACGATCAGGGGAGGTAGGAACGCGGCGTACAATGTAAGCCAAGAAAATTATTTTAAGATTGAGTGCCTGGAGTCGAAAGCCATGAATGACATGGGCATCTGATCGACTTTATCCAAGACGCAGATAGCGTTGCTTATCTCGCCATCCTCAATTCCTTCCTACAGCTTACTGCAGGTGGCTGATCAAAGAAGCAACAACGACCGCAGCCGCGATGCAAACGGAAATCTTTACACTCCCTGCGATCCAACCCAGCTCAGCGTTACCCGAATTCGGGTCGATGCCGGAGGAATCAACAGGTGCGAAAAACGCCTTGAAAAATGCGGAATAGCTCTGAGTAAGGGCCTTGGAAGGCATCGACTGAATAAGCTGCATGAAGGTCTCCTAGTTCGCAATGTTTCTGTTGCGTTTATATGGGAGACATTTTAATAAGTATAATTATAAAAATTTAATCTATGGATAAATCTTAGTTATGCTAGATAATCTGGACAGACTGAAAACCTTCTACTTCGTTTATGCTTCAGGCAGCGTAGGAAAAGCAGCCAAAGCCCTGCACGTCACGCAGCCCGCCGTAAGCCAGGCCGTGCAAAAGCTGGAATCGGAAATCAAAACTCCGTTGTTCGTACGGCAGCACAAAAAGATCATCCCAACGGCTGCGGGCACACGGCTTTATGGCGTAGTAGAACCATTCATGCGAGATTTAGAGGTATGCCTTGCGTCCTTGGCGTTTGCTCAGGACGAGCCTTTCGGCGACATCCGTATCGGCGCTCCTTTGGAATTCGGTAAAGCGTACCTTCCTGCCATCCTTACGACCTTCCGAAAACAATATCCCAACGTCACCTTCCATTTGAAGCTGGGAGCCGCTGAAACGCACATCTTCCAAGTTGAACAGGGTGAACTGGACTTTGCTCTGGTGGATCTCTTTCTGGTCCACTCTAATGAGCCATTCGCGAACACCCCGCTACAATACGAAACCGTGGTGCATGAAAACATCATCCTCGCCTGCTCCGCTGAATACTTCAAATCCGAACTGCAAACAGACATGTCGCTGGAACACCTACTCAAACAGGATTTCCTCGAGTATTCCCCGGGATCGCGCACCATCGAATATTGGTTCAAACACCATTTCAGGACGCCCAAGATCAACTTCCATACTGCCATGATTCTGGATAGCCATGCCACACTCATCCAAGCCATCAAGCTCCACAATGGCCTTGGCATCCTGGCGTCCCATCTCGTGGAAGAGGATCTGCTCAGCGGCGAAATTGTACCGATCACCACTTCGGGACCTGGCATCATCAATGAAATATCACTGGTACAGTTACAAAACAAAGAGCCCAGTCTCACGGAACGGATGTTCAAAGAGCACCTGCTCAGTGAAATCAAACATCTCAATCTCTAAACAAAGCACATAAAAAAAGGGACGCCTAGGGGCGTCCCTTTTTACATACAAAATGAGGCTTTCGAGAGCTGTGTAGCTATCGAAAATGAAGTCTCAAAGACCTAGGGCATCATGGGGGCCATTGGTAACCCCTCGTCAATATCCAGACCGCAAATCAGGTTAGCGTTCATAAGCGCCTGACCGGATGCACCGCGACAGAGATTGTCGATGGCGGAGATGATGATCAAACGTCCGGTACGGGGATCAACCACAAGGCCGATATCACAGAAAACCGTGCCGCGTACGAACCGGGTTTCCGGGAGCTGCCCCATGGGCAGGACACGCACCAAAGGCTTGTCAGCATAGAAATCAGTGTAAAGATCGTGAACTTCTTCCAAAGATGTCTCTGCTGTCAGCTTGGTGTAGATGGTGGACAGGATGCCACGATCAATGGGCAGCAGATGGGTGTTGAACGAGACGGTGATATCAGTTCCGGCGACCTTGGAAATTTCCTGCTCGATCTCCGGGGTATGACGATGCGAGGGCAGGCTATACGCACGGAAATTGTCTGCGACTTCACAAAATAAGGTTCCCACATTGGCGCCGCGGCCTGCGCCAGATGTGCCAGACTTGGAATCGATGACAATGTCGTCCGTCTCAATGACCTTGGCTTCCAGAGCCGGAGCAAGGCCGAGAATGGCGGAAGTCGGATAACAACCGGGGTTGGCGATAAGTCGCGCACCCATGATCTGATCGAGGTAGAGTTCGGGAAGACCGTAGACGGCTTCAGAGAGAAGCTCCGGCTTGGTATGCTCAACATCATACCATTTTTCATAGGTAGCTTTGTCGTTGATACGGAAATCTGCGGACAAATCGACGACTTTAACGCCCTCTTCAAGGAGAGCTGCACCGATTTCCATGGCGGTCTTATGTGGCACGGCAAGAAAAACCACATCACATTCGTTAGCCAGATCAGCCGGGTCGGGCTGGGTAATGACAAGATCGCCCAGCGGCAATCGAGTGAGGAAAGGATAAATATCAGCCAGGGACTTGCCCGCTTCGGAGCGAGATGTAGCGCGCACCAATTCCATATTGGAATGGTGAGTCATGAGCCGAGCGAGTTCCATGCCGGTATACCCGGTGACACCCACCAGGCCCGCTTTAATGATCTGGGACATACTGTCTCCGTCTATTTGGACTTGTTAACGTAGGCCATACGAAGGTTGTAGACGATGTCGCAGAGAAGTTTCTGTTCTTCATCGTCGAGGCCTTTCTCAAATTTTTCTTTAAGCATACCGAGCACGTCAATTGTGTGCTTGGCCATCTGAGGCTGAAACTCCACTTTTCCCGTACTCGGGTCCGCGGCTTCGCCCATGGCTACCATGGCGGAGGAGGACAGGGAGTAGATGAAAGTGGTAAAGTTGATATCCAGCGGCATCCCCTGCATGGGGTTCTCAGTACATTTGCAAGTTTCGTCAGACATTTTCAACTCCGGTGATCTGTTCTGTGAGCGTTGCGAAGAAAGTAAGGGCTGCCATGAGACGAGTCAACACCTCAATGAGGTTCAAATAGTTGCACAGTCAACTTTTTATTTATCATATCTATCTTTTTTAGGCAGATTTACGCTATTTATCATTTGAATCCTCTATGGTTTTCTGATTAATATACCAAACCATTTTTTTTAAGCAGAAATAGTCATTTAAACCCCATAAAAGGTTGTCCATATGTCCAATAGCCAAACGATTGCCACTCGTTGCTTTCTGATTCTCGCCTCCCTTGTAGCATTGCTGCTAGCCGGGTGTGGTGGAGAAGATAAGCAAAAAGATGGCGCTGCTGCCCAAGGCCCAGTACCTATGAAAGTTATCAAGGCTGAAGCCAAAGACATGCCCCAATGGGGAGAATTCATCGGCCAGATCAATGCGGTCGAGACTGTTGATATTCGGGCACGAGTAGCTGGTTTCCTTCAAGAAATGAAATTCAAAGAAGGCAGCCTGGTTAAAAAAGACGACCTGCTTTTTACTATTGACCCCAAGACCTTTGAAGAGGATCTGAAACAGGCAAAAGCCAACCTCAAGATCAATGAAGCGCTCCTTTCCAAGGCCACAAAAGACCAGGCCCGTTACTCCGCTCTGTTAACAGAAGGCGTGGTCAGCCAGACTGAATACGAAATTTACCAAACGGACTTCAACACCTACAAAGCTCGCGTCAACGAGAACAACGCTCAGGTGGAGAATGCCAAGATCCAACTCGGGTACACCAAAGTATATTCCCCCATCGACGGCATCATTGGCCGCGTACAGGTGGATGTGGGCAACTTGGTGGGGCAGAATGAGCCGACCCTGCTGGCAACAATTTCCACAGTGGACCCGGTATATGTAAATTTCAGCATCAACGAAGCAGACTACATCCGCGCCAATCGTAATAAGGTCGGTTCCAAAACCCGCACAGAAGAAATCAAAATGATTCTGGCTGACGGCAGCGAGTATGACCATAATGGTAAGTTCAACATGGCTGACCGCGCGGTTGACCCGCAGACCGGCACCCTTGGCATCCGCGTCACCTTCCCCAACCCAGACGGCATGCTCCGTCCCGGTCAGTACGCCAAGATTCGTGTCCTCATCGAACTGGCTAAAGGAGCTACCGTGGTCCCGGCCAGAAGTGTCATCGACGTCCAAGGCACTAAATCCATCTACAAAGTTGATAAAGACGGTAAAATTGTCAGCCAGCCCATCAAGCTTGGTTTCGAATCCAAGAACCTGGTCATTATTACCGAAGGCATAATGACTGGAGACATGATCATCGCCGATGGCATTCGCAAGGTACGCCCCGGTATGGTCATCAAGCCCATCGTGGTCCCCATGCTTAACGATGCTGGAGAGCCAGCGCCCATGGAAGACAACGCCAACAAGGAAGGCTAACCCATGGTCAAATTTTTCATCGACAGGCCCATCTTCGCCTCGGTGATGGCGATCATCATCTTACTGGTGGGCACGCTGTCCATTTTTGCTCTGCCGATTTCCCAGTATCCTGAGATCTCACCGCCTTCAGTCAGTGTCCGCGCCAACTATACCGGTGCTGATGCCGACACAGTCATGCAGTCTGTTGCCACCCCCATTGAGGAACAAGTTAACGGTGCACAGGACATGCTCTACATGTCCTCCATCTCCTCCAATGATGGATCCATGGCTTTGACCGTCACTTTTGAACTGGGCCGAGACTTGGAACTGGCTACTGTTGACGTACAGAACCGCGTCAATCTCGCCACATCCCAGCTTCCTCAGGAAGTCCGTGCTACCGGTATTTCCGTCCAGAAACGGTCGCCGGACATCGTTCTGATCATCAACCTGACCTCTGATCATCCGCAATACGACTCCTTGTTCCTGAACAACTACGCCCAGATCAACATTTACGACGCCCTGCGCCGTATTGAAGGTGTTGGTGACGTTTCCCTGTTCGGAGACAAAGACTACGGCATGCGTATATGGCTCGACCCGGACAAGCTCGCTTCTTATGGCCTGACTGTCACAGACGTCATCAACGCCGTACAGGAACAGAACGTCCAGGCCCCTGCCGGCCAGTTGGGTATGCCTCCGACACCCAAAGGGCAGCAATTTCAGATGTCCCTTCGAGTCAAAGGCCGCCTGGCCGAACCCGAAGAATTCAGTGATATCATCATCAAGGCCAACGAGGACGGCAGCTTCGTCCGCATCAGAAACGTTGCAAATGTAGAACTCGGTTCCCAGAACTATTACACATTCAGCAGGTTGAAAGGCGAAGAAACTGCCTCCCTGCTTATCTACCAATTACCCGGAGCCAACGCTCTGGATGTCACAGCAAATGTCCGAAAAACGATGGATGAGTTGTCACAGTTTTTCCCGGAAGGCATCCACTATCAAATCCCCTACGACACGACCCTGTTTGTATCCTCTTCCATCGAGGAGGTACTCAGCACTCTGGTAGAAGCTCTTATCCTCGTATTCCTCGTGGTCTTCATCTTCCTGCAAAACTGGCGCACCACAATCATTCCCATGGTTTGTGTACCGGTTTCGCTGGTAGGCACCTTTGCCCTCTTCCCACTACTCGACTTCTCCATCAACACTTTGACCTTATTTGGCCTAGTGTTGGCCATTGGTATCGTTGTTGATGATGCCATCGTCGTGGTTGAGGCAACCCAGCGCATTATTGATGAAGAAGGGTTGTCACCCAAAGAGGCTACTAAAAAGGCAATGAAAGAGGTTACAGGACCAATCATCGCCTCCACTCTTGTGCTGGTGGCAGTGTTTATTCCCGTCGCCTTTATGGGCGGCATCACAGGCCAGCTCTACAAGCAGTTTGCTCTGACCTTGTCCGTGTCAGTGCTCATTTCATCAATTAACGCCCTGACCCTGTCTCCCGCCTTGAGCGCTTTGATACTCAAACCGTACTCGCCCTCTCGTGGACCACTGGGTTGGTTTTTCGCCAAATTCAACATTGTGTTCGATTGGATAACGACCCGCTACAATGCTGCGGTCTCCTTCATGGTTCGGCGGGCCATCCTTGGTCTGCTGGTAGTCGCCATCTTTGTTGTTGGCGCAGGTGGTCTTTTCAAAATACTGCCCAGCGGCTTTGTACCGGATGAGGATCAGGGCTACTTCATCGTCAACTGCATGTTGCCGGAAGCTGCCTCTCTCGAACGCTCAGACGAAGTAGTCAAACAGGTAGAAGCCTACCTCGAGAACGCTCCCGGTGTGAGAAGCTGGGTTGCCTTGGGTGGCTTCAGCCTCATGACCGGTGCTTACTCTTCCTACAACTCTGCCCTCTTCGTCGTTCTGGACGACTGGTCAGAACGCACAACGCCCGATCTTACTATGGAAGCCATCATGGGCAAGGCGCAAAAAGCGTTCTGGGGAATTCAGGAAGGCATAGTCATGGGCTTTGGTCCTCCGCCCATCCGTGGGTTGAGCGCTACAGGAGGTCTTCAGTTCGAATTGCAGGACCGCACTGGCGGCTCAATTCAGGAACTTGCCTCCATCGCCCAGAACTTCATGATCGAGGCAAAGAAGCTACCGGAAATAGCATCTACCTTCACAACCTTCTCGGCCAACGTCCCTCAGTTCTCTGTGGAACTTGACCGCGACAAGGTGAAAAAGCTTGGTGTGCCACTCAACGAAGTCTTCCAAACCATGCAGACCTATCTCGGTGGCTACTACATCAACGACTTCAATAAATATGGACGCACCTACCGAGTCATGGCTCAAGCCAAATCAAATTATCGGACCCAGTTGGATGATTTGAATCGATTCTACATGCGTTCAAGTGATGGACAGATGGTCCCACTGACCACTTTGGCCGATGCGTCCCGCATCACCGGACCGGAGTATGTGCAGCGCTACAACATCTTCCGCACAGTAGAAATCACAGCCAACCCAACTCCAGGCTACAGCTCAGGTCAGGCAATGGCTGCTCTTGAAAAACTCGCGCAGAAAAACCTGCCCACGGGCTATGGCTATGACTGGACAGGCATCGCCTACCAGGAAAAAAGTGCGGGTGGGCAAACTGGCATGATCTTCGGCCTGGCCATCATCATGGTATTCTTGGTGCTGGCAGCCCAGTACGAATCATGGGCAACTCCGTTCGCGGTTATCCTTTGCGTACCACTTGGTATCTTTGGTGCCATGGCCTCTCAGTGGATCCGTGGGCTAGACAACAACGTCTACGCTCAGATCGGTCTAATCATGCTTATCGGCCTGGCAGCCAAGAACGCCATTCTCATCGTGGAATTCGCCAAGGAAAAGCATGAGCAAGAAGGAATGTCATACATCGAGGCGGCCAAGCAAGCAGCGCATCTGCGCTTCAGGCCCATCCTGATGACTTCCTTTGCCTTCATCCTCGGCGTTATCCCGCTGGTGACCGCTGCTGGAGCAGGTTCAGCCAGTCGTCACGCCTTGGGCACCTCGGTGTTCGGTGGCATGATCGCGGCAACCATCCTCGGCGTCCTGGTGGTACCGGCCCTCTACACAGCCGTTCAAGGAGGCGCGAACAAGATGGGCCTAATGCTCAGCAAGATAATCGGCTTCAAGTCGACCAAAGAATAATAGCTTCACGCACAAAAGAAAGCCGCCTGTTAGGGCGGCTTTCTTTTTGACCTGTTCTCAAAAATAATATTATTTACTTCCTTCCCATTTTAGCTATATTTCAACTATGAATAGAATTTTGCTACCCGCCATCTTAAGCCTCCTGATTTGTTGTGGCTTCTTGGTGCCCTTCTTTCATGGGCAGGCGATTGCACAAGATAAAGCAATCACCATGTTCATTCCCGACACGGACTGGCCCCCGTACCTCATGGATGACCCTCAATACCCCGGTGGCGGTGTACTGAAAGAAATTTTCACAACCATAGCTGAACCCATGGGCTACACTGTCCGCATGAAACGACTTCCTAACAAGCGCGGCTGGCTCCTATTAGAAAAAGGCGAAGTTGATGTTCATGCCAAGGCCAAGGTCTGGATAGAGACCCCGGACAAGTACCTCTGGACTGATTCCTTCATGTATAATGAGGACTGTCTTCTATACCGCGCTAACAGCAACCAGCACTACACCACACCAAAGGCTCTATACGGCAAAAAAATTCTTGCGATAGAAGGATTCGTCTACCCTGTTTTTGAGCCTTATTTCGAAGAGGGAAAAATTATACGAATGGATGTAACTGATCCGTACGCCATGTTGGAAATGCTCAGCATGGGCAGAGCTGATGCCGCTCTTGTAAACAAGAATGAAACTCTTTGGCTCTTCCGTAACAAACCAGACATGCACCCTGAACGATTCCGAATGGACCCGACCTCTCACAGTACTGCCGAGTATCGCTATGTATTCACCCATGATTATAAATGGGTACCGTTCATCCGTGAATTCAACCAACGATTGAAAGCCATGAAACAAGATGGCCGCCTCAAGAAAATTCTGGACCAATACCGATAGCCCACAAAAAAGCCCCCGGCGTAGCACCGGGGGCCTTCTTTTGCCAGATGGAGGCTGGGCTTTTAATCGCCTTCTATTAACCGCTCTACTGTAGGCGTTTTCAAAACTTCGCCGAGTGCTGCGATCACTTCTGCATCATATCCCGCCTGCTCGCCCTGAAGAATAGAAAGGGCTTCCTCAGGCGTTTTAGCTCCACGATAGGAACGCGGCCGGATCATGGCACAGAACACATTGAGCGCCGACAGAATACGCGCGGTCAAGATCATGTCATCTTCCTTGAGCTGCCTAGGATAGCCCGTGCCATCCGTACGCTCACTCATCTGATAGATGGCCATGAGCACTCCCTCGGCAATGTCGATATCCTTGAGAATGCGGTAAGCATGATCCACATGGGATTCCATAAGCTTCTTTTCCGCGGTATCGAGCTTACCCGGCTTAGTCAGCACTTCATTGGGTATGAACATCTTACCTATCTGCGACAAGTTGGCAGCAGTCTCTATCTCAGCAATATCAATCTCGGCCATATGCATGGCACGGGCCACTTCCACAGACAACCCGGACAGCAGCTTGGTATGCCCGCCAAGATACGGATCAGCAGCTTCAATCGTGGCACCGAGTGCTTCCATGGCACGCTGGATAAGACGCTTGTTCTTTTCCTGTGCTGCCACAAACTCTGTCATATCACGGTAGACTTCAACAATACCCACGCAGTTGTGGTCGCTGCCACAATACGGCGCCTTGGATATCTGGAATTCATAACGCTGCGACCGAATATACGCCGAAGCGTTGATGGTTACTTTTTGACCATCATCTTCGACTACATCGTCCATAGCCTGAAGTCGCTTGGCCGTATCAAAACCAAATATCGCTTCGGCATCCATGCCCAATAACTCATCTCGGGTCCGCCCCACCGCATTGGCAAAGGCATCGTTGACGTAGGTATATTTCCCTAATCCGTCCTTTACGGTAATGAACTCGTCAATATTCGCATTGACAGAACCGATAAAGCGCTTCTGCTCTTCAATCTTCTTAGCCAGTGCGCGGAATTCCTTGGCTACACGCTGAGACTGAACACCGGTTAACACCCACCAGGCGAGTCCTGCCATCAGCAGCGCGGTGAGGATTCCCAGCCCAGCCACAATGTAGATGGTCGAGTTGAACTCAAGAATAGGATCAATAATGTCTTTATAGTCCGCTTCCTGAACAATCCACCACTGGGGGCCAGGAATACGCACGCCCACGGACAGAACCTTCTCATCCGGATCAGACAAGCTGCTGCGCTCGCCAAAAAGCAGGACGTCATCCTTGCCAAGTTGCATGTCTGCCGTCACATCAGAAAAACCATCCGTGGTCCACGGCGTGACCTGGCGGAATTCATTGTCCGAACGTTGAATCAAGCGGGTCTTTTCGCCCTTGGCAGACAGAGTCGAATTGGCAAGCAGTTCGGTAATCTTACCTGCCACCTGACGAGTCATCATGAGCGCGCCCACCGGGTCCTCGGCGCCTTCCAGAGCATCCGGGGAAAAGATGGGAACATACACGTCCATTTCGATGCCAAGGGAAGTCTTCCGCAAGGGGGAAAACCGTGGTTCCTTGCTCTTGATGGCAGCTCGGGCCTGCTCTAGCTGCTCATCGAGCATGGGTGGCAAATGACCGTCCGTAGCAATGTAAGCATTACCATTGCGATTGAGGATACGAGCATTGAGAATGCCTGAATATGTGGAAAACTCCCTAAGCATATTCTGCATCATGGGAAGCTGGGCCGCCAGTTCGTTCCCTTCGTCCTCCACCTCGTCCTCATTCATGGGAACCGCTCCAAAAATGGATGCAAGATCACCTTCCACGGTATCCACTTCCGACGCATAGAGCCGGAAAAGATCCGATTTAATGAGCCGGTCTCCGTGGTGGGCGACAGTATCCAGCCACGCATTGACCATCTGCGCACGACTGTCAGCCAGTAGGATCAACCGCTTTTCCTGGTGCTCAAGCGTCACCCGCAACTTCTCGTTCATGGCTTTGTTGGCCAGGAAAAGTATGCCCGCCGAGATGATCAGCCCAAAGGCCAGGACAACAGAGAGCTTCACGCCCTGCTTAGCCCCGCCAATGCCACCTGACACGCCTGCGGTTGTTTGTTGCTTTGCCATAGTCTACTCCATCTGTTTTTCGGAAAACGCTTACCGCGCCTCCCGTTATTTCTTCTTTTGCATCACCGGCACATGCATCCACCGGTACTTTTCGTTGACTGAATACTGCGGCACATAGTGCTTGTAGCGAGAATGCGGCAGAACCATATTTGTCTGATTGTCGAGGACGTACGCCTCATTATCCAGATAGACCACCAGCACGGCGTGGCCGATGCCACGAATGGCATCCTTGATCGCTACGACACGCATCATATCGCCGGAAAAACCCAGCTCCTGCAAAGCATAAAACTTCGCAATGGCGTAGTCTTCGCAATCTCCAGATTTTTTCAAGAATTCAAGGGGAATGGCCCAATAGTCAGACCTGCCATAATTGGCAGCATCCAACCTGTAAGGCCACTGATTGAAGAATTTGTTGGTCGCTTTGAGACGCCCCATGGGATCCATGAGCCGAGTATCTTTCTTGAGCTTGTTCCAACCTGATTTTGAAGGAAGCTTAGCCATGGCCGGAGATTTGAAATACCCCTTCCATGCCTGCATCTTGTCCAGCACGCGGGTCCATTTGGGCAATTTGCGGATCTTGCCTTTAAACTCCACCGTGCCAAAAAGTTTGATCTTTGGCTTCTTGGCCTTGGGCGATTTCTTGGGCTTTGACGCAATCTTGGGAGCGGGCTTGGAAGTCGTCATCGAAGCGGGGCTATCCCCCTTCTTGGACACCGATTCAGACGCTCCCCAGGAAGTCACGTCCACTTTCGGCTTCAATACAGGCTTGGGCGCACTTTCCGCATCTGCCTGCGGCACAGCCAGCCACACGGTAAGAACAACCGCGGCGAGCGCAAACAGTCCTGCCCTGCGTATGGGGCTGACACCCGCCATGTCGTTGACTAGCGCTCCCTCAGCGCATTTTGCTTGGCCTTGAGGATCGGCTTGAGCAAATAATCCAGCACGGATTTTTCGCCGGTTAGCACGTCCACCTGCGCGGTCATGCCTGGAATGATAGGCAGCTTCTCGCCCCTGTACTCCATGGCATTCTTCTTGGTGCGCACTTTGACCTTGTAGAAGGACTCGCCTCGATCATCCTCGATAGTGTCCGCTGAGATCTGCTCAACGACTCCTTCCAAGCCGCCGTAAATAGAAAAATCATAGGCCGTGATTTTGACCTGCGCTTTCTGACCGGGATGAAGGAAGGCGATATCAGCGGGCTTGACTTCCGCCTCCACCAACAAAGTGTCATCCAGCGGAACCACTTCCATGATGGACTGGCCAGGCTGAACAACACCACCGAGCGTGTTGATATAGATAGACTTGACGATACCCTTGACCGGAGAGCGGACATCAGTACGCGTCACACGGTCGCTGCCTGCAGACATGGTTTCGCGGATGGAAATAAGTTCCTGCCGGCGTTCGTTGATCTCTTCCAGAGCCTTGGCCCGGAATTCAACCTTGTGCTGTTCGATACGCCCCAGTGCTTCCTTTGCCGCACTCTGCACTCGGGGGATGCCCAAATTGAGCGCTTCCACATCACCACGCAGTTCCTGTACCTTCTGTTCCAGAGCAAGATAATCCAGCTCGGAGTGAATCTTCTTTAGCACCAACGGCTTGATAAGATCACGCTGCTTTTGAGCGAGCTTCAGGCTGGCCCGGAGTTGCTTACGCCGCCCAGCCATCTCGCTAATTTCCTGCTTTTTCTGCTGGTACTGATCCTTGAGCAGACTGACCTCGATCCTGAACTGCTCCATCTGCGTCTTGAAAATACGCTGCTGATCGTTAACCAGCTGACCAGCCTTTTCCTTGAGTTCCTTGTCAAAGACCGGGTCAATGCCCTCCACCACGCCAATGAGACGGGCAATGGCAGCCTTATGTTCCAACATCTTGGCAAAGGCATCGCGATAAAAACTGGCAGCCTGTTCGTTGCGCAGGCGACAGAGTACATCGCCCTTTTTCACAGACTGGCCTTCGTTTACGAAAATCTCACTCAGAATACCGCCCTCAAGGTTCTGAATCTCCTGCACACGCCGGGACGGAATAATCCGGCCGAAACCGCGCGTAACTTCGTCGAGAACAGCCCAATCAGCCCACACCAGAAAGGCGATGAACATGAGTATAATCGAAGTGGACATGATGTAGGCGAACTTACGTCCCTTACCATACATGGCGCGGTCCACCTCGGACATGAACAGCAGCGTTTCTCTATCGTTCTTGCTTTTGCCCATGCCTACCTCACATCGATACCTTGATTTTACCAGAACGCAATCCATCGAGAACGGCGTTCTTGGGACCATCCACAACGATGCGTCCCTTGTCCATGATCACGAGCCTGTCCACTAGATCGAGCATGGAATGGCGATGAGTAATTACAATGATCGTCTTATCCTTGATGAAAGGCTCCAGCTTGGACTTGAGCCGGTACTCCGACTGGTTGTCCATGTTGGATGAGGGTTCGTCCATAATGAGAATTTCAGGGTCAGGCAGCACCGCGCGCGCGATGCACACCGCTTGGCGTTGACCGCCGGAAAGGGACGAACCACGCTCGCCCACCATCATACCAAAGCCTGCCGGGTGATCGCCCGCGAAATCGTTGACGCCGGCAATGTCAGCAGCCTGCTTGATGGAAATATCATCCGCCTCGGGCAAACCAAAGGCGATGTTGTCCTTGAGGGTGCCATAGAACAAGAGAGAGTCCTGTGACACATACCCCACCTTGCGGCGTAAATCGGCCACGTCCATCTGACGCAGATCGATGCTGCCCATCTTAACCGCTCCGGCAACAGGTTGATACAACCCCACGCAGAGCTTGCCCAAGGTGGACTTACCTGCACCGGTACGGCCCACGATGCCGACTTTGTCGCCCGGCTTGAGCTTGAGACTCACGTCAGTCAGGACAGCCTTGTCCGTACCTGGATAACTGAAGGAAACATTTTCCAGATCCATGGAAGGTTCCATGTTGCCGTAGTGGAACGCCTCCTTATCCACCGGCCGCTCGGACGGCATGTCCATGAGCATGTCCAATGCATTAAGCGCCATACGTGACTGCTGGAAGCGAGAAAGGAGCCCGGCCACAGCAGAAAGCGGGGCCATGGCGCGACCTGACAAAATGTTACAGGCAATAAGCCCACCCACAGTCAATTCTCCTTTGGAGATCTGAAACACACCTATGATGATGATCGCCACCGACACCATCTGGGTGACAAAGACAGAGAAAGTGATGGAAAGGTTGGCAAAGATCTTGGCCCGCGAATTGGACTGGGCGGAAAGGCCAACCACGTTTTCCCAACGAGCCTGCATACGGCCTTCGGCCATGGAGGTCTTGATGGTTTCCAGCCCGTGCACGATCTCGAACAGGAGCGCGTTCTTCTGAGTGGATTCCTTGTAATGGGACTCGATGATGTGCTGAAATGGCACCTGTAATAAGAGCCCAAACAGAATGACCAGTGGAACGGCTATAAAGATGGGGTAAGCCAACGGTCCGCCGATAAAATAAATAACAAAGATGAACAGCACCAAGAACGGCATGTCGATGAGCGCCACTAATGAGGAGGAACTGAAAAATTCCCTGAGCGACTCAAATTCACGCACATTGTTGGCTACCGCACCCGCTGATTCCGGCATATGATCCAGCCGGGCAGACATAAGATGCTGCATGATCCGCGAGCCTATGAGCACATCTGCATTACGGCCTGCCACGTCCACAAAGTAAGAACGCAGATTCTTCAGGATCAGGTCAAATATGTAAGCAAGCGCGATACCTATGGCCAGCGCCCACAAAGTTTCCACGGCGTTATTGGGAATAACCCTGTCATAAACGTTCATCACAAAGAGCGGAGAAGCTACGATAATCACATTGGTCATGATGGACGCGCCAATCACATGCTTGTAGATGGGCCAGAACTTGCCAATAGTACCCCAGAACCACCGCTTTGTTTTAACCAGTTTCAGTTCACTTGCGCGTTTATCCAGTTTGGACTCGCGATGACAAAGAATGGCGTAGCCGGTATATTCGCTCTCCAACTGCTCCAGATCCATCTCGCTCTCATCCATGCCGCGACCCGGAATGTAGACCCGGGCCTTCTTGCCCTTCAGGATCTCAACCAGCACACAGGCATTGCCCCCCTTGAGCAGCAATATACATGGCATGACCAGCCCGGAAATGGACGTAACCTCTTCGCGATACACTGTCTTGGCTTTAATGCCGACACGTTCGGCTGCCCGGACAATGGAAGATGCGGTAATAACGCCTTCCTGCTGGGGAATGCCCGCTTTTAAAGTGGCAGCGGAAACCGGCTTGCCCAACAAACGGGAAATGATGGAAAGACAGATGACCAGTGGAGGCTGAAAATCGATATCCTTTGGGGAAATGCGCTCGTCACGGTCCATGGAATCCACCAAATCCTGCCCCTGTGGCTTTGCCTCAGAGTGAGGAGTGGTGCCGCCTTTGTGGATGGCTGATTCTGGTTCTCTCATGGGAGCTGCCTTGGCCGCCGTTTTGGGATCGCCAGACACTTCCTCTTTGGAGGAGGACTCGGAATCACCAAAGAGCGCTTCTTTGGCGGCAGCCATGGAAGTAATCTGTTGCGGCTTATCGCCGCTGCCGGAAGCTTCCGGCTTATTCCCTGATTCGGGAGGAGTATTCTGATCTGAAGACATAGTCTCGCCTGGCTATGGTTATACGCCTGATCACGTGCGAAAGCGGTCACGCAACACGTACCGCCAAAATATATCATTTTTCAGAATTACACCATTGACTTCCTTGCTGTTTTTGTCAAGCCAGGAGCGGAATTTATGCCAACGATCCTAGATGGTTTCAGCACTTTTTCACACCCCTACCTACTGGCTTTCCAAGACATATACTTATTTAAGAAGAAGAGAACATCCCATCCCACCGATTTACCAATCCATTTCAATGAGAATTTTACCGATGCTTCCACCTTCGCTCCAATACCGATGAGCCTTGCCAATTTCCGTAGCCTTAAACGTGGCATCATCCAGCAGAACAGCCACATGGTCGGCATCCACCAACTCTGCCACCTGCGCCAGGATGTCACCGTGTACAAACCTTCCCTGACCGGTGATAAGCGGCAGAAGCATGAAGACCACATGGAGAGAAAGAGATTTGGCATGCATGAGGCTCAGGTCATTGGTGGATCGGGCAGCGGTAGTGACCACTGCTCCTTCCAATCCGGCTGCCTGGAACGAGTTCTCCAAATGCGCGCCGCCGATGGTGTCATAAATGACATCAAATCCAACGCCGCCGGTGGCTGACTGCACGTACTCTTTCACTGACAATTCTTGATAATTGATGGGCGTCGCTCCCATGGCATCCACAATAGTTGCCTTCATATCCGACGACACTGTGGCAAAAACATCGGCCCCGACAGCCTTACCCAACTGCACGGCCATATGCCCTACGCCGCCCGCGCCACCGTGTACGAGTAAGGTTTCACCTTCCTGCAACTCCGCCTTGCCGAACAGCCCGAGCCAAGCAGTAATAGTCACCAGCGGCAGGGCTGCGGCTTCCACCAGCTCCATATTCCGGGGCGCATGGGCGAGCAGCGTTTCGTCCACAACCATGTACTCAGCCAATGCACCGGGAATGTCCCCAAGACCACCTGCACATCCATACACACCGTCCCCTAATTGAAACCGGCTCACACCCTCTCCCATGCCTTCGATCACGCCAGACACATCCATGCCCAACACAGCTGGCAGCGTGGGCGCAAACGCAAGCTGGTCACCGAGGGTGACTATCTTGTTGTCAATGGGATTAAAGCTGGATGCGACCACTCGGACGAGCACTTCGCCGGGACCAGGTACGGGGGTAGGAATATCCTGCTCCACAAAATCATATGAATCGCCGTAAGAATTCAGCAGCATCGCTTTCATAGAGTTCTCCTGAGTTTGCGGGAATATACCTTGCCAAATCTTTTTTGTAAAATTGGCACAAAGCAAAAAGGCCCCGGAGAGATGTCCGGGGCCTTCGATTTACATAACAATTCGGTGGATTCTACAGTTTCAGTTCGCCCGTTGAATACTTCTTCTCCAAGGCATTGGAGAGCAAGATAAGCGGGTAGCAAATAGCAAAATAAAAGAGACCCACCAACCCAAAGACCATTATACCCTCGGGGATACGCTGAACTGTGAGCCAGCCCACACGGGTAACGTCGGTCAGGCCGATGACGGATACGATAGACGAATCCTTGATGAGCAAGACATACTGCCCCACTAAAGCCGGCAAAGCCATGCGCAAGGCCTGGGGCAAAATCACGAACCACATAGTCTGAGCTCGTCCATGCCCCAGAGAACGACACGCTTCATACTGTCCTGGAGGCACAGCCTGAATGGCAGCGGACACAATCTCACAGATATATGCCCCGGCATAGAAAGTCAGACTAAACACAGCGGCAGCGAATGCCTCCATCTGCAATCCGAATTCCGGCAAGATAAAAAAGACAATGAATACCTGAACCAGAAACGGTGTACCGCGCATAAAATCCACATAAATCATGAGCACACGCGACATGACCGATTTGGGACGCGAACGCATGATACCAGTGACAACGCCGATAATGGTGCCGCCGATCAGACTGAGGGCCGACACACCCACAGTCATGCCAACGCCCTTGTAGAACATGGGCAGCGACGCGACGAGCTTTCCGAAATACCAACCCCACATCTCAAACATTTAGGCGCTCCTGTATCGGGTCAGATGACCCTCGAATATTTTGGTCGCGCCCTTGAGGACGTAGTAAAGCACCAGATACAGTGCGGCCACGGTAAAGAATGCTTCAGCAGGCATGAACCGCTCGGAATTAAGCATCTGTCCTGCGCGAGTCAGCTCCAGCACGGAAATCAGCGAAAGCACAGCCGAGTCCTTGACCAATACGATGGCTTGGCCGAGCAGCGGCGGCAACACATTGCTGAGTGCCTGAGGTAAAATAATGTAGATAAAACGTTGATGGACGGAAAATCCCTGGCCCATGGCGGCTTCCACCTGGCCTCCGGGAACACCTTTGATGCCCGCACGCAAAATCTCAGCGACATACGCGCCGGAGTTGAATGAGAGTGCGACCAACCCTGTGGTCCACTCATCTACCTCAAGACCAATGGAAGGCAGGCCGAAATAAAGAAAATAGAGTTGGACCAAAAGTGGCGTGGAGCGAACAACCTCGATCATGGCCACGGCAGGTGCCGCGAGCAGCCTGACGCCGGAAATGCGACAAGCGCAGGCGACGACGCCCACAATCATGGAACCGATGATGCCAAGCAGGGAAATCCAAGCGGTTTCACCAAGCCCCTCCATGAAGAGAGGCATGTATTCCCAGATGACGCGAAAATTAAAATATTCAAGCATAATTAAGACGGGGCGTGCCGCACATAAATGTGCGGCACGCCTCAGTCGTTATTACATATTTTCTTTTTCCCAGGTCTTGGTATCGACCCAGTACTTGATATTTTTGTCGTAGCTGCCATCAGACTTGATCCACTCAAAGAAGAGGTTGATCCACTGACGCAGGTGTTCATCCTGAGGACGAACGGCAAATGCCAAAGGCTCTTTGGACATTGTTCCCGGAACCACGACCATGGAATTCGGGGGGAATGCAGCCATACCACCACCGATGGCGGCCTTGTCATTCACAGCAATGTCAACCTTGCCAGCCATGACAGCGTTCAGCAGCATGGGGCCGCCACCCTTGTAGGTCTTGAGGGTAGCCTTGGGGAAGAGACGCTTCACAACAGGTTCAGCGGTACCACCAACCAAAATGGCGATCGTGACCTTGGGGTCATTGAACTGATCCATGGAAGTGTACTTGGAGCCCTTCTTGGTGACTGCACCGATGCCTGTGTAGTAGAAAGGGTCGGTGAAAGCGACCTTGGTGGCACGCTTCAGGTTGGCGGTCATGTCACCAGCCAGCATGTCAGCCTTACCGGAGAGCAGTGCGGGAATCAGACCGTCCCAATCGTAATCGAGAAATTTGACTTTAACGCCCATTTTCTCGCCCATGAGGCGACAGAATTCAACGGAAGAACCGGTACGTTCGCCGTCTTTGTTGACAAAGCTGAACGGGGGGCCCTGAGTCTGGACGGCCACACGGAGTTCGCCGCGCTTGATAATGTCGGCCATGGCGTCGGCCGAGGCAGTAGATGCAACACCCACGGTCATGCAGAGCACGAGGGCGAGGCAGATCATAATGCGTTTCATGTTCTCTCTCTCCTAAACAGTTAAATTAACCCAAATGTATTCAAGAACTTGGCTTAAGCCATTTTCTTCATGAATTGTTCCGGCTCGGTCCATTCAAGTCCTTGCATGGTCCCGGATTCATGCCAGCACAAAGTGCCCTCCATGGAAGTCAGGCCACGCAGAAGCGCAGGATTTTCCCGGAGAGCTGTTTCTGCTCCCTTGGCCGCAATCTGAATAAGCCACGGCAAATGCGCGTTCTCATATGCACGGGAAGCTGTGGCAGCCACAGCACTTGGAATGTTGGAGACCGAGTAATGAAGAATACCGTCCACTTCCCACACCGGATCGGAATGGGTGGTGTAGCGATCAATGGTCTCCACTCCACCGCACAGATTGGCAGTGACATCGACAATGACTGCTCCGGGACGCATCTCTTTGAGCATGGCGCGCGGAATAATGTGGTAGTCGGAATTAGGCGGAATGGTCGTGGTGTGGACTATCAGATCAGCCCGAAGAATAGCCTCGGCAACAGCGGGACTGGAGGCGTGAACAAGAGAAATATTGGCAGGCAAAATCGGCATAAGGTGGCGAATTCTGTCCTGCGATAATTCGCTCATGACCACGCTTGCGCCAATACCAGCTGCAGTGCGGGCCGCAGCCTCGCCTGCAGGGCCGGCTCCGAGCACCACCACGTTTGCCGGTGGCAAACCGGGGAAACGGACCAGGCTCACGCCCTTGCCGCCGTGTCGACTATGCAAGAATTCGCCGCCGATAAGAGTGCCCTGCTGGCCTGCGATGATGGACATTGGCTCCAACAGCGGAAAACGACCTTCGTCAGTACGCACATTTTCCAAGGCAATGGCCGTGATCTTCTTATTGAGAAGCGTCTCGATCAAAGGCAACCGTGTCTCGGAATGGACATAGCTGAACAGGATCTGGCCGTCCCTGAAAATGGAAAACTCTTCGGGCTGAGGTTCTTTGACCTTGGTGATCAGGTCAGATTGAAGGGAAACTGCGTGCGCGTCTGGAAGGACGGTGGCTCCGGCGGCTTCATAGGCAGTGTCAGATCCATCTGCATGGACACCGGCTCCGGCCTGGACATAAACTTCGTGGCCGCGCCCAATAAGGGCTGCGACTCCGTCAGGCGTCAGGGCAACTCTATACTCGTCTGCCTTAACTTCTTTTAAAACGCCGATACGCACAAGGACTCCGATTTTATTTGATAAAAACTCTCTCAAGATGCTAGTTACAAGCGCGCTAGGTGTATCAAGAATACGAACTGTGCGCAATGCGTAAGTAATTCATCAACGCTTTCTTGTTAACCAGACACCGTTGTTATGATCAACGGACATGACTGCCTGGCGAATGGAGGTTCATCGGAAAGACAACCCTGCACCCAGTTTGGTTTAGCGCGAAGAAGACACCTTACCTACCGGATGCTGGACCTCGACGATGAGTGAAGGCCTTCATCAAGGATGTATATAATTGCTAATCCGAAGGGGTGTCGTTTTCCGATTTGGCTGGGTCGAACTGAGCAAAATCATCGAAAAATTTCTGCCTTCGCTGGGCCACTTGCGCAGAGTTGGTCATGATCATATCGAGCTGGCGAGTATGGGTGATGAGGTAGCCGAGCACCTTGAGCCTGTGGCCCATTGCTTCCCGATCCAGCCCTTCAATACGGCCAAACATATTATCCTGCCGTACCCGGACACGAAAACCGAACTCCTCCAATATCTCGCCCACGAACTGAGCACGAAGAATACGCCGTTCCACATTGGCGGCTCCCCCCTTGAATTGGAAGGAGGCATAGTTCTCACTGACACGATCAGACACAAGCGCTTCCACGCCGCAAAAGTGAAAGCCAAAACGGGACTGCAAGCAACAGTAGCTCTTGGAGATCATGAAATAATTCTTCTGCGAATAAGCCGACTGCCCTGCCGTAACCAGATTGGGATTTGCCGTTGCCTCGAACATGACGGACATAAGACCCTTGCCATGCACTGGAGGCGGCCCCTGCCATGGTACGGCCTGCATTCCCTGCCAGAGCGCTCGCATAGGGTAGCAATCCACATGCTCCAAGAGAACGCACCGATCGTCGCGCTGCTCGCCCTCGGGCAGGATGCCATCGTCCAGATTGAGCACCCAGAACTGCTTGGGCACGTCACAGATAAGCTGCCTCGATGCGGCCTGAATATAGTCATCACTGGTACCAAATTCGAACATCTCGCGCACAGCCATTTCATGGCAAAAACGCATGATGTCATGGAGCGTTTTACATCCTGAGGGCTTGAACTCCGGAGCTTCCGGGTTGGTCAAATTAAGACGTACAATATGGCGTGCGGCTTTACGGAGCGCAGCTTGAACAGGACTCCCACGCATAACGCGCTGTTTCGGTTTCTCCACAAGCAACGCTTCCACTGCTCCATCATAGACCGCATGACCATCCGCATCCACGGTGACAATCTGCCCATTAGCAAGAGAATCCACTGCACCTCGCACACCAAACAACGCCGGGACCCCAAACTCGCGAGCCACGTTAGCGAGATGCCCAGCGATACCGCCCTGCTCTGAAATAACCGCGCTACATCGGTCCAGCAACGCTGCCCGACTCGGGGCTGCATGAGGAATAACCAGCACTCCGCCATCAGGGAATGTTAACGTATCAGCATCTTTGCGCACTACATACACTGGCCCCACTCCCACACCGGGGCTGGCGATTCTGCCTCCAGACATGCGCGGTTTGGGCAAATTGGAAGCCAAGGAAGGCACCACGTCATCTTCCTCAATAAGCATGAGGGGACGGCACTGAAGCAAATGAAATTTTCCGTCATTAGTGATGGCCCACTCCATATCCTGAGGCGAACCAAAATGCTCTTCCAGCCTCACGGCTTCATGGGCCACAAGAATTGCCTGTTCATCGGTGAGGGACGCTACGTTCCCCTGCTCATCCAGCAGGTCAGCTCGACAAACGCCCTCGCCTTCATGGCAGACATATTTATCTTTTTTCTGCGCAATATGACGCTCTACAACCTCTAGCGGTTCTCGGCTGACAATCAATTCATCATTCTCTGCCGAGCCATCCACTACAGTTCTGGGTAATCCCCATACAGAGTGAACCGACACGTTGTCGTCACGGATATTCACAGGACTACGAGAATACGCCACGCCGCCTGCCATGGCCCGGACCATGATCATGCAGCCAACCGACATGGCAACGTCTTCGTCCCGGATGCCGCGCGAAAGACGGTACGCCATGGCCTGGAGTGAATATTTGGAGGCTACTACCTCTTTATAGGAGTCCAGCAAGGAAGAGCGGTCCACATTGAGCACCGAGCGATATTGCCCCGCAAAAGAAGAACCTTCGATATCCTCACCCAAGGCCGAGGAACGCACGGCAAGGTGAACATCCTCCCCCGCCTCGTCTCGTACCACATCATAAGCGGCCATGATTTCATCCGCCAATTCCTGCGGTAGCGGAGTGTCGATGATCAACTGCATGATGCGCGATGACGTCTGAAACATAAGTTCCCGATCATCAGGGTCCGCCATCTGAACCAGGCGATCAACCTCCAACCGAAGGCTGCCAGTTTTCATATAACGAGAATACGCTTCGGTGGTGATCACAAATCCCGCCGGAACACGCAGATCAAGTTGCCGCCCAGCCTCGCCGAGCATAGCCATTTTCGGCCCGCATAAGTCAGCGTGGTCACGCCCGACATTCGCCAACCCGATAACCAAATCGCGTGGCTGTTCGCGATACGCCTCCGGCTCGATATGAGGCATTATCTCGTCCTGAATTTCCTGAACCCGTTCAAGAAGTCCTGCATATTTTTCGGGATTGAGCTCTTTAAGATGACGAGCCATTTGAAAAATGGATGTGGAGATCCGCGTACACAGAGTACGCACGTAATGCATCCCATAGGGAGTGAACCCGCGAAGGGCCTCCTCCAACTCGCCAATGAGTTCATGGGCGCGACTATTGGCCTGAAGCAGCATCCGAAAATGGGAATACCGGGCTGCGAACATGCGCCGGATTTCCGCCAGTTCCTCCGGCGTTTTCTGCTTTTTTCTCCAAAAGAGGAGGGTATCAAGAAAGCCCATCTACAACCCCTGGCTCCCCTGCCGAATTTTATCGTCCATATACGCTTTGCGAATGGCGGCGTCTTCGAGCTTGTGACAAAGTTCCGTAAAATCCACCGGCTTCATGAGGTAGTCAAACGCGCCCAGTTCCATGCCCCGAATTGCCGCCTCCATGGAAGCATGGCCCGTGAGCATGATAACTTCAACAAGCGGCCACGACTCCTTTATCTTGTGCAGAGTCGCGATGCCATCCATACCGGGCATTTTCACATCCAGCACCACCACATCCGCTTCGTAGCCGACAAGAGCTTCCAACCCGGCTTCCCCGGAATGAGCTTCTTCAACCTTAAAGCCGCGCTTGATGAGCCGCTTTCTCAACGGAGCCAGAAAGTCCACTTCATCGTCCACCAGAAGAATCTTGTAATTGATCATAATTATTATCCTTCCACGGCTGATCGCACCTTGGCAAGCAAGTCGTCCAGATCGCACGGCTTAAGCAGATAGTCGAACGCGCCTTCCGCCATGCCATCCCGTGCCGCCTGTTCGCTGCCATGACCAGTGAGCATGATCACCGGCATATCCGGCACCATCTTCTTGAAGATTTCCAGCACCTCGATACCGTCCATATCCTCCAGCTTGAGGTCGAGCACGGCCACGTCAAAATCCTTGGCACGCAGGGTTTGGATACCCTCGGTGCCGCTGGTGGCCGTAGTCACGTCCAGACCGCGCTTGTGCATCCGCTTTTGCAGCACATCCACAAACCCGACCTCGTCATCCACGAGCAGAAGACGAATGGTGTCGTCAGGCATGGCGGTTAATCTCCCCTCCTGAGCACGATGTGCCTGGCGCGGGCTTCAAGGATACGGGTTTCCTGATCCTCTTTCTTTCCATAGGCCTCGCCCACCTTAACCAGAAGCTCATCCATTTCGCACGGCTTCATCATGTAATCGAACGCGCCGTTCTTCATCCCCTCGATGGCGGTCTCCACTGTAGCATGACCGGTGAGCATGACCACCTCAACCAACGGATGGGCGGCCTTGATCATCTTGAGAGTCTCGATGCCATCCATGCCGGGCATTTTCACATCCAGAACCACCACGTCTATGGTAAATTTTTCCAGCGCATCCAGCCCTTCCTGGCCGCTGAGCGCTGTCTTCACATCATACCCACGCATGTCCAATCGTTTTGCCATGGTCTCGATAAAACCCTGTTCATCGTCAACAAGAAGAATTCTAGCAGGCATACCTACCTCCCGGTTTGCTTAGCATGACTCATTATCCCAACGGACTACAGGCAGCGCCTTCGGTCGTGGCGGGGTCAATCGCCGGGAGCCGAAGGATGAATGTCGTTCCCTGATTCACAACGGATTTGACGGATATTTCACCGCCCATCTTATTGATAATACCGTAGATAATGGAAAGGCCGAGACCTGTCCCCTTACCCACGGGCTTGGTGGTAAAAAACGGGTCGAAAATACGCGACAAATTGGCTTGGGGGATACCGCAACCAGTGTCAGATATGGAACAGACCACACGCCCCTCTTCCATGCGAGTGATGATGTCGAGATTGCCACCACCAGGGTCCATGGCGTCGATGGCGTTATTGATGAGATTGAGCAATACCTGCTGCATTTCAGACGCCGAGCCGTCTACTTGAGCAACGGTGTCTCCAAGACTCGTCTCGATGCGCACATTGGCGTACTTGGCGCGTTGCTCGCAGAACTCTGCCATCTCCTGAATCATCAGATTGATACAGATGTGCTCGGTGGTGGGATCGATCTTGCGGGCAAAACTGAGAAGCTTATGGGTGATCTCCTTGCACCGCGTTCCCTGATTGCGAATCTGGCCCAGCGCACGCTGTACCTCACGCTCATTGTCGTCCTTCTCCAGCCCTTCATCCAAAAGATCCTGAACCCACCCGGCTTCCTCCACCATGATGGCTACCGGATTGTTGATTTCATGAGCAATACCAGCGGCCAATTCTCCTACACTAGCGAGCTTACCCGCTTCGATGACCTGTTCGTTCATCATATCTTTTTGCACATCAGCGGCTTCTACCTTGCGCGCCATACGTCTGCTCATGAGGTAGGCCATCACACCGATGGCAAGGCCACCCAAAAGAAGAACGACAAAGGCAAGATTACGAGCCCGATTGAGCTGGGAAAAAGCGTCGGCATCGTCCTGCTGAAAGACCATGAGCCACTCCCCATTCTTGAGGGGACTGGTCACGAAAATGGTTCTCCGATCCGTGGCGGGATTGGTCAGAGTGGTCATGGATGCTCTACCCCGCCCAAGCATCTCCTTCTCGTCCAGAGCCTTGACCAGTTCGAGAAGGAACGGAATTTCGTCCGTCATGTCACGACGCGGCGTGGTTTGGAATTGACCATTCTTGTTAATGATATAAGCCAGTCCGGTTTCACCGATGCGGATATCCTCCACCAGTTCGTTGAAACCAATGAAATCGAGAGTGGTACGTAACACCCACTCCTTGCCATCCACATCAATAAGCAGGGCAATGATGAAATGAGGCACCCCGCGCAGGCCGAGAGAAACATCGCTGATATAGACCTTGCGCTCAAGGACTTGGTGATACCATTCGGCTTTGGAATAATCTGCGCCCTGCAGCTTGTATGGTCCCGTATAGGCAATCTGAACGCCTTCGCAATTGATCAGGCCGAGGTCCACAAAATCGGAACCATGAATCCGCACCAATGCGTCATGCAAATTGGCGATGCCACTCTCCTGGCGCAACCTTTCCACGCCCACCACTTCGGCCAGCACTTGGATCTCTTCGACCTTTTCTTCAAGGTACGCGTCCACGGACTGGTCATGCTTGAGCACCAACTCACGCAGATGAGCCTCCACCTTTTCTCGGTAGGCAAAACTATACTGATAACCAGCAATCAGAGTGATGACGAGTAGCGGCGTGAATGAGACAAGGATGATGGTGAACATCATCGTCTTGGCTAGGCCGTGATAGTAATGAGCATCCGACACAAGAGCCTCCCGAGCGCTTCAGGAACCGTTCATGGGGAGTAATTCAACATTGTCCGACCATCCCCTTACCGGACTTCACAGGCCGTACAAGGATAGCAAACATATCAAGATGCTTCAACTTAGCGATGAATAAAGAGAATCGAGAAAGGAATCGGGGCGAAACCTCCCGAAACTATTCCTTTCTGCGGATGGCCTCTGCGTGAAGACACCCCTCGATATACTGGGCCAAAGCCGCAACAGCCTGATCCGAAGTGCGGAAGACGCACATGCCAGCCTCTTTGAGCTTGTCAACTAGCGGATCATAAAGGCGGCCACCGTCCACTACAGTGATAACCGGGGTATCGAGGGCAGGTATCAACTCTTCCAGCAACGCCACGATGGACCGCTCGTCTTCAAAGGTGAAGTCCGCATGTTCCGGGTCTGCCAGCGTGCGCATGACTGGTGACATGGGGTCAAGTCCAGCCACCACTGCATCAACGTGCGGGGCCTCGGCCAAAATACGGATTACATCGGCGTGTACCTGATCATCTGAGCCAGGTGTTATGTCCAGGGGATTGGTCACTGTAACAAGTGAGTCGAGCCGCTTGGCTGCGAACAGTGCGGAAAGCTTATCCACCGTATCAGGGTCCAGAGGAGCCAGTTCCATGCGGTAAGTATCAGACTGGATGGAATCTGCCATACCCACGGCCTCAAAACCTGCACCCGACATGGCGGCCAGTCTGTTGCCACCAATAGTCTTTGAATGGAGTCGCTCGGCCAGAACAAAAAGGTTCTCGAACTGGGTGAAGGAATCCGCCACAATAGCCCCAGCCTGACGCACGCAGGACTCACAGACCACATAATCTCCGGCCAAAGACGCGGTGTGCCCGCTGGTAGCAGTCTTGCCCTCGGGAGTACGCCCCGCCTTGTAAAAGACAACCTCTTTACCGGCCAGCACGGCGCGGCGAACAGCGCGGCAGAAATCAAGACCATCCATGTCATTGAACCCTTCGGCATAGATGGCGATGACGTCCACTTCATCGGAGTCGGCAAACCACGTCACCAGATCACCCAGAGTGAGATCGGTCTGATTGCCCACGGAAATCATGTAGGCAGGGTCAAGAATGGGGCACTGCGAGAGGCGGGTAAGCATGAACGCGCCCGACTGAGAAATAAAGGCAGCGCGGTGGTGCTTGCCCGGGGTAAACTTGGGCAGCTTCTCTTCGGGAATGAACCATGTGTCGTATCCACCGGGACGGGAAACCACGCCCATGCAGTTGCCGCCCAGAAAGACCGGGCCCGTCCCTTTTTCATGAGCAACAGTGATCTTGCCAATGACTGCCTCGGCGCGTTTGGCAGATTCAGCAGTCTCACCCAAACCGCCAGGGATAAGCATGACAGACTCGGCGCAGTCGAGATCAATAAGTTCGTCCACCAGATCTGGCACCTGCTGCGCCCCAACAGCCACGACAAAAAGGTCGAGCTTATGATCCAGAGCCGCGAGGCTGTCGACACAGCGGACACCGTCGATCTCATCAACGCCAGACCGAATGATGGAAATATTGTTCTTGTCGAATCCGGAATCCAAAACGTTCTTAAGGATAATACGCCCAAAATTCTTTCGAGTGGATGAAACGCCGATGATACCGATAGACTTGGGATGAAGCAGCTTGCCCACTTTTTCCACCGGACGAGGCGCGGGCAAAGAGCCAATCTTGGAAAAACGACACATGCCATCCAACGGCACCATAAGATAATCCGCATAAGCAAAGGGGTTGATCTCTAACTCCTCTATGACAAAGGGCGCGTCCGGATTGTCCGGAGAGTAGTAATTGGCCATGTCAATAAAGGAAGAAAAGCATTCAATGAGCTGCTCGTCCGTAACAATACGGCGCTGACCACGCGTGAGACCCGCCAACTTCTTGTAAGACAGAGTCTTCCGGAACAGCTCAAAAAAGGTTTCCCCATCCGTTAGCGTGGTAGACGAAGCAACCACAGCCTGCCCTTTTCTAAATCGTTCAGCATACAACTCTGTGTCAGTTCCACCCAATCCGGCACCTATTGTGGTGCCGAACTCTCTAGTTCGACGAATTCCAACAATCAATTCATTGCCGAATGCCTGAGAATCGGGCTGCAAGAATTCCACCATGAGCACGCCTCGAATGTCGCGAGTAATAGCGACAACCAGCGCCTCTCCCTTGAGCCCGGCATATTCTTCGGGAGTGGAATCAGGACTGCGCTCCAGCATGAGCGCAAAATTCTCCGGCACCTCATAAAGCATTCTGCGCCAGGCAGAGCGGATCTTGTCCGGACTGTTTTCCACCACACGTACACCGCCCACCTCGGTCTTGTGAACAATGGTCGGAGATACGATTTTAAGCACGACCTGATTGCCGGGCATAGTCGAAAGCTGAGCATCAGAGGGCTTGGAAGCACGAGTCAGAAGCAATGTCCGAGGCGGAGTCTCAGCACCAGAGTCACGCAGCAGGCTGTACACCTCGTACTCAAAGAGCGTATCTCGCCCTTCGCTATGGGCCTGCTCAAAGAGTGTGGTGATAGCATTGAAGTCGACAGCAACTTCCACTGTGCCGAAGGCAAATTGACCGTTGGACATGATGGGTCTCCTGAATAAACTTGATATGGAAATGCGGCAGGCTACGACAGGAGTCCTATCTGGTCAATGGGGACAACTGAAAATGACTACCGGTCACTATTTAACATCCGTCGCCCCCAGATAGCCAATTACAGGTTGCACCTCCCCTTATTATGATGCACATTATGACAAATGCGACATAATACTTTTTTACTCATACTTTTTACGGCACTTCTCATGCTCCCCAGTCCATCTGCCGCCATGAAAGCGACTGTGGTTATAGACGACTTCCCGCCATGGAAAATAGTGGAAGGCAATCAGGTGAGCGGCATCGACATCGAGTTGACCAAAGCCTTGTTCGACGAGGTGGGTCTCACCCCTGAATTCATAGTCTGCCCGTGGACTCGTTGCCTTGCCATGTTGAGGAGCGGCAAGGGAGACTTTATTAGTGGCCTGCTGAAGCGACCAGAACGAGAAAAACACATCAGCTACATCGAGCCCCCTTACAAGACCCAATCCACGAAAGCTTTCTATCGACTTACCTGGGCCGATGAAATCAATACTTTTGATGATTTGAAAGGGCTTGCAATAGGGACCCAGCGAGGCGCACGGTACTACCCAGAATTCGACTGCGCCGAGCACCTGACAAAGCGCCCAGTTGAAAACGACAGGCTGAACTTTCTCAAACTGAACGCAGGAAGGGTCGACACAGTCATCGCCACCGAAAGCCAGGGAGACTATATGATCTCTCACCTGAAACTACGTGGAAAGGTAACCAAAGCCGCCTTGCGCCACTCTGAGATCAATCCGGTTTACTTTGCGGTGTCGAAGCGTTCCCCACTACACAGCATGGTGCCCCAGCTTAAAGCTGCGACACAAAGACTACGTGACAACGGCACCTTCGATATGATCATCAAAGAATATTTCCAGAATCTGAACAAAGAACTTTAAGCCATTAAATAGGTATCCCTGGCTGAAGTGGTTGAAGCCACCACAACGTTCAGGCCGAAGCAATCAAGGCGGCACCAATGATGCCGAGCATCAGCAGCAGGAAAAAAGCTCCCGTGACCAGCAGCGCTACCCACGGCACCCAACCGTTCACACCACCCGCATCAGACAGGTAAATGCGATAGCTGTCGCCATGAAACGCCTTGGTTTCGGCGATCTTTGCTGTGGCTTGCTTGAAATAAAGAGAGTTGGCCGCAATGCCCCAACCGATGGCAATGAGCAAGTTGAAATAAGGCAGGCAAAGGGTAATGAAGCAGATGACCGACCAGAGATACATTTTCCGGTAGAGGAACCACCAGAAACTGAAGAAAAATGCAGCCCAGTTCCACCCCGGATGAAAAGATGTCGGTTCAGCAATATATTTACTGAATTTCGGCAGGAACTTATGGACATTATTACCTACAAAAGCGGCATAATCCTCTGCCGAATGGGGACCCACGTGGTCGCTCATGCTCATCCTCCGGTTGGGGTTCATCATCACACTCCTCGAAACCCCTACCCCATGACCACAACCAAGGCAAATGATGCACAAAAGACTCCCTGAATAGCCCCAAGACATCCCTACTGGATCTCGTTTCCGAGATATCTTGTAATCAAAGCGTGGAGTTCACCACTCTTTCGAAAACGCTTCAAGCCCTTATTAAACAACTCGCAGAGTCCCTTTTCTGCAAAATGGAGATGGCGAGGCGCTGGAGGGAACAAAGAATGGAAAACAGGGGTAGGCGCAAGGCTCACTGTCTGATCTCCCCCCGACTCAAGCATCTTACGACGCCACCATAGAAATATGCGCTTGTCAGAGATGACCACCCGCACTCGCCCGGAATAGAGCATACGCACCTGAAGAGATTGATCGGCCAGTTCAGAGTAATGAGGGTTGGAAGCTGCCATGCTGGCAAACTCATCACCGAGATATTTTGTAGCATTATTGAAACCGAGCACCTGCTCTTGCGCAATATCTTCGAAAGAATTCAGAGAACGGCCGTACGAAGGTAGGGTAATGGCGTAATTTTGGTAGAATATGGTGACATCAGAGTGATATGCCTTTCGGCCGGACTCGTGGGAAACATCATAGGTCGCATTGGCGACAATGCAGTCAACTTGTTCTTGAGCAAAAGCAAGAGGCAGCCGCAAATTAGGTAGGTAGACAAACTTTGTCTCATACCCAAACTGCTCGAAAACGCGCCGAATAAGGTCCACCTCCAACCCGCTATCCGCTTCCCGGATAACATACGGAGGCAACGCAAAGCCAATACCCACCCGAATAACCCGAGCATGCGCGTTCAAGGGAATCAGCAAGATGAGAAATACCGCCAAGTAGATATGGTGGAGTCGTTTCAAAAGGTACACCATGTTTTATCTATGCCGAACAACAGCACTTTTGTCCAGCATGGCGTAACAGGGATAGCCACCCACCTTACCTCGCGTTGACCACTTTACCGAATTGCCGTATCTCATGCCCCAACGGTATATATCATTGTACCGACAACTCACGTTCGATATACATTCCCATGACGGGGAACTTACATAGACCACCGAGGATACGCCATGAGCCAGACGCCTGACGCACCAGAAAAAGGAAAAGACTTCATCCGTACCATCATTGATGCGGACAACGAATCCGGCAAATACGACAGCCGCGTACAGACCAGATTCCCACCGGAGCCCAACGGATACCTGCACATCGGGCACGCCAAGTCCATCTGCCTGAACTTCGGCCTTGCCCGTGACTACGATGGCAAGTGCAACCTCCGCTTCGACGACACCAACCCGGTGAAGGAAGACGTGGAATACGTGGACTCCATCCGTGAGGACGTAAAATGGCTCGGCTTTGAATGGAGTGCCAACCCGTTCGCCTCTGACTACTTTGAAAAGCTTTACTACATAGCCGAACTCTTCATCAAAATGGGCAAGGCATACGTAGACCACCAGTCCGCCGATGAAATCCGCACCAATCGCGGAACCCTCAAGGAGCCGGGAACAAACTCCCCCTACCGCGATCGTACGCCTGAGGAAAACCTCGAGCTGTTCCGAAAGATGCGCTCCGGCGAACTGAAAGACGGCGAATGCATCCTGCGAGGCAAGATCGACATGGCTGCGCCCAACTTCATGTTGCGCGACCCCGCCCTGTACCGCATCAAGCACGCCGACCACCATCGCACTGGCGATACATGGTGCATCTACCCCATGTATGATTTCACCCACGGCTTATCTGATGCCATTGAAGGCATCACGCACTCCGTTTGCACTCTTGAATTCGAGAACAACCGCCCACTGTACAACTGGTGTGTGGACACCCTCATGGAAGGCCTCAAGCAGACCGAACTCTTTGGCGAGAACGAAGCCATATATAATGAATTGGCGGCACTGCCCGGCTTCAACCAGCGCCCCTACCAGTATGAATTTGCCCGCTTGAACATCACTGGCACGGTCTTGTCCAAGCGCAAACTCATCCAGTTGGTGCAGGAAAACCGCGTCTCCGGCTGGGACGATCCCCGCATGCCCACCATCTCCGGCTTTCGCCGCCGTGGGTACACCCCGGAATCCATCCGTGACTTCTGCGATAGAATCGGCGTGGCAAAGGCTGCCGGCACCACCGTTGAATACTCCCTGCTTGAAGCATGCGTCCGCGAGGACCTCAATGCCCGCGCCCCGCGCTACATGGGTGTCATGGACCCGGTAAAACTTATCATCGAGAACTACCCAGAGGATCAGGTCGACGAGTTCGAAGTAACCCTGAATCCCGAAGACGAATCTTACGGAACCCGCACCGTGCCCTTCACAAAAGAAGTATGGATCGAGCGTGCCGATTTCATGATCGACCCACCCAAGAAGTTCTTCCGCATGGGCCCGGACCGCGAAGTACGCCTCCGTGCCGCATACTACGTCACCTGTACTGGCTATGAAGCTGATGCAAACGGCAAGGTCACAGAGATCCGCGCCACCTACGACCCGGAGTCCAAGGGCGGCTGGATTGAAGGCGGCCGCAAGGTCAAGGGAACCATGCACTGGGTTTCCGCATCCAGGGGTGCCAAAGCGGAAGTCCGCAACTACGAAAGCCTCTTCACTGTGGACAACCCCAATGCCCCAGAAGAAGGCAAGACCTTCGTGGACTACATCAACCCCGACTCTCTGGAAGTGCTCTCCGAGTGCTACATCGAGCCCGCTGCCGCAGAGTTGGCACCCGGCACGAACATCCAGTTCGAGCGCACTGGCTATTACTGCACTGACAGCCGCGATCACCAGCCCGGCGACAAACTGGTCTTCAACCGTACAGCCACACTTCGAGACTCTTGGGCCAAGCTCCAGAAAAAGATGAAGTAGCGTATATATCTATACAAGTAAGAAAAGGGCGGGAGGTTTGACCTTCCGCCCTTTTGATTTGCTTTTCTCAGAGAAAAAGAACGCTTCTTCAACGGCAGCCCGTAACAACCTGTGCTGTAACCGACAAAGAATTCGGCGCTCCCACCGCTTCCATATCTACAGAAATACAAGCATGTTAATGATAAAACCTTACAACAAATCGGCTACTAACCTAGATACATTATAATCTTCCCGAAACCGCTTGACACTGATTACGCAATCAATCTATAGCTGTTTCAACGAATTGATTGCATAATCAATCGAACCCGCCCCGGTAGGGGAAAGAAGTTGCGGAAATGACAAAAAAGGAAGCTATACTCAGAGCAGCCCAGGAGGCCTTTGGCCAACTCGGGTTTACTGGTGCCACTGTCAAGGATGTTGCAGGGCGCGCAGATGTTTCCTTTGGACTCGTCTCCCACTACTTCGGCAGCAAACAGGAACTTTTCCTGGCCGCGGGTTTTGACATGGCGGACTCGATCATCTCCTGCCTCAAAGAGGCCACGAGGGAAGATCAGACTGGACTGGATGCTATCAAAAGCTACATGACCGCCTACTTTGCATTTACTGAAGAGCATCGGACACGGTTTCCCGTACTTCTCCGCTGCTCTCCATTCAGCCACATTGAGCCCGGCTTGGACGTGGCCAAGGTGGCTGACAAGTTCAGTTTCTTCATCGAAGAACTGAAACGGTGCGTTGTCAAAGGCATTGCCGACGGAACGATCCGCGAACTCCCAGCAGAGAAAACCGCGTTGATCATCTACGGAAACATCGTAGGTAGCGTCCGAACCTCGCTCCTGACTCCCTATGAGTCAGACGGCATATTCGAGGAAACGGTTAAGCACGTGGCACGCAGCCTTACAAACAGCCAAAGCCAGGACGGCTGTTTATAAAACGCCTGGCTCAAACTAGAGACTGTCTTAGAACAAACTTAGTTAGAGAAATTAATCAACGGAGCTCAACATGCTTTCCAATATCAATATTACCAAAATAATGGACATTATCATTGGACGCCAGTGCTGGCACCAGTACCTTGAGTCCTGGAAGTCCTGGTCACAGGATTGGACAGGAAACTCAAACTCTTAGGCCGAACCATAAACACCTCCAAGGCACTTTAAAAGGATTGGACCGCAACCCACACCTGACAAAGCCTGTTTAACATGGTTCGGAACCCGGCATGCCGGGACCTCGAAAGGGAGTCGCTAACGCGACTCCCTTTTTCATTGTCCTACGGTTGCGACAACATGTCGCAACGATACACTTTTTTGTCGCATGCAACACCAAAGACGTCGCATGCGACACATTGCGCACACAGCTGTGTCAGCCAAAAATTCTTTAGACTTTTTATAACCATTAGAAATTGCAGATAATAATTATACTAACGTCAATATGGCATACCTGTTGCTTATAGAGATATAGTTTTCGCACAACAACTTTATGCAACTAACCAATGTGGAGGGAGATATGTTTGAAAGGAACGTTACCAAAGTGGTTCAGGACTGTATCCTTGACAGCGGCATCCAGGCAAAAGTAGTCGCAGAAAAGATCAACAAGCCCTATTCTACCCTGATGCGCGAGATCAATCCCTTTGATGCCAGCGCGAAACTCGGCGCAGAGACTCTGCTTGAAATCATGAAGGTAACCTCCGACGTTCGCCCGCTCAAGTTCATGGCCACTGAAATGGGCTTTGATCTGGAGACTGGCCACGCCTAAATTTCTTCACAAAAACACCAATCAGCATCTGGGCCGGGACCGCAACTCCCCGGCCCTTTTGTTTTTCTGCCATTGCCCTATTGCTTTTTTATCATCCACAATCACTGTTCCCTTGCCTAATTCCTTTGATGATCATATGATTTAAGGTGAATACAACATTCACGCTGGATCTTATCTGCATGACACAAGCACCCAATAAACGCATACCCCCCGGTGCCCTAAGCCGCCGGGCCGCCATGGCACAAACAGCCATCATATCTGTTGTGGTCCTTCTCTTCTCCTTGGCCGTCATTATTCTCAGCACATACAGACTCAACTCTCAGCTCGACAGCCGCATCGCTTCCATTGCCATTCTGGCTGAAACCAGCCTTGCCACTTCGGTCTGGCAGGTGGACCACGACTCTGCCCGCGACTTCATCAATGCGGTTATTCACGATCCAACGGTAGTTTTTGCCCAGGTTGTTACTGGCCGAGAAACTATGGCTTCCCGCTCCAAATCCCAATATGCAGGTCATACCTTCGATTATTTCCAAGACAACAGAGGATTCCAAACACGAGTCGTGGAAATTCGAAAGTACGGCGACTGGATCGGCACATTCCGACTAGCCGTCTCATTGGAATCCATTCATCAAGACATGCTGATCAACATAGTTGGGACCTTGGTCCTGGCTATAGCCATGATTTTGGTCATATCGCAAACCACTCTCTCCTTTTCTCGCAAAAGAGTGTTCGAACCACTCAAAAAACTTGAGGAAGCGGCAACGAATATTGCCGAGGGAAATCTGGACACCCCCATCGACACGCACCTCCCGGGAGAATTAGGCAGTCTGGCCCGCTCCGTTGATGACATGCGTGACTCGGTCCGCCACCTGATCGGCGACCTCCAAGTATCCAAGGACAGACTGGAGGACCACCGGAATGCGCTGGAAAAAACCATCCAGGAGCGTACCGACGAGCTTGAGCAGAAAAACAAATCCTTGAACAAGGCTATTGAAGACGTTCAGAATGCCAAGCGGAATGCCGAAGTAGCCAATATGGCCAAGTCCAGCTTTTTAGCCTCCATGAGCCATGAAATCCGTACCCCCATGAACGCTATTTTGGGCATGGCGGACATTCTTCAGGAAAGCGAACTCACCCATGACCAGGCACGATACGTTCTAGTCTTTAAGACCGCTGGCGAAAACCTCCTCGAAATCCTGGATGACATCCTTGATCTCTCAAAAATTGAAGCGGGACACCTTGCCCTTGAACAGACGCCCTTCAACCTGACCGAGACCATCGACAGAGCATGTACTTCAGTCGAACCCAAAGCCATGAGCAAGGAACTCAACTTCACTTGCAAAATTGGATCGGAAGTCCCCAACCGATTCATTGGCGACCCGAATCGCATTCGCCAAGTTCTGCTCAATATTATGGGCAACGCGGTCAAATTCACTGAATCAGGGCACGTCTCTCTTTCCGTGGAAGCATCCCATGATGGAGGCGTTGACCCCATGCTTCAATTCGAAATTTCCGACTCGGGTCCGGGCATTCACCCGGAAAAGTTGGACACTATTTTCGATTCTTTTACTCAGGCCGATGACTCAACTACCAGACGCTTTGGCGGCACAGGCCTTGGCCTTGCCATCAGCCGGGAACTAGTCCGCATGATGGGTGGCCGCATATGGGTCGAAAGCGCGCACAACTCTGGCTCGACCTTCCATTTCACCATCCGCCTGCGTACCGATGCCAGCAAGGAAATCCCCCAGCCCGAGACACTGGTAGATCACTCACACGACGACCAACCGCCTGCTGCCAACCTGCTCATGATTGAAGATTCCCGTTACAACGCGTTTGTCATTCAGACATACCTAAAAAACACTGCCTGTGAACTCACCGTGAAAGAAAACGGCGAGGAAGGACTCAAAGCATTCCGTCAAGGCAACTACGACGGCATACTCATGGACATCCAGATGCCAGTTATGGACGGCTATCAAGCCACCCGTGCAATCCGAGAATGGGAAGCCGAAACGGGCATGGACAGGACACCAGTCATTGCCATGACTGCCTATGTCCAACCCGAAGATGTAAAACTGTGCGAGGAAGCGGGGACAGACAACCACCTTGCCAAGCCCGTAAAAAAGAGCGCGCTCTTTGCCATGCTCCGCTCCACTATCAATCCCCCGAACCAGGACACTCCTCCAGAGCCTCCTCTGACAGTAGATAATAATGCCGAATTCGCGGAAATACGCCAGAGCATGACCGCCGCACGAGCCGCTCTAAGCAGACAAGACTTTCAATCCCTCAAGGTCTTGGGCAACGACATAGCCGCCCGTGGGACAACTCTTTCTAACGACACTCTGCGCAAAATGGGTGCGACTCTCGAACAAGCGGCCATGGAAAAGACCAGTACAGAAACATTGCAAGCGATACTGAAAGATCTCGCGGAACATCTTGAACGGTAGTCTCGGACGAGGTAGGGTGCCTGAAATCCAACCTACAAACTACCGGAGACCGCAATGAGTGATGTTCGTCTGATCTGGTGCCACGGTTCCCTCAGCCAACCTTGGGGATCAAAGTCACAATCCCTTGCCGATATTGCCACCACAGCAGGCCTTAAGATGGAAGGCATTGACTTCCAGGACCTGAATAATCCCGATGAGCGTGTTGACAAACTGGTTGGGATCCTGAACGAATCCAACACCCCCACCATCTTATGCGGCTCCAGCATGGGCGGATACGTGGCCGCTGCTGCGGCGCGACACACAACTCCCTTGGGCCTTTTTCTCCTGGCTCCTGCCTTCTATTTACAAGGGTATGATATTCATGTCTTTTCCGGCTTGCCCGAAACCATCACCGTGGTCCATGGCTGGCAGGACGACGTAGTACCTGTGGACAACTCCATCCGGTTTGCCAAACAACACAAGGCAGAGCTCCATATCCTTCCTGACGGACATCGATTATCTGATTCCATAGACACGTTGGGCACCTTATTTTCCCATTTCCTGGATCGTATCCCAACCGCGAAATAACACTCAATCAACGCATTTACCGGGCTGAAATCAGGAAAATACACATTTTTCCCGATTTCAGCCTTTTTTTATTTCCTCTTTTTTTCATAGGGGAATGAATACTAATTCAGCGCCATTTCTAACATTTCGGTCTATCGTCCCCAAAACGGCACCTCGCGAGCTTCGCATTTTTTCCATTTTTCGTTGACGCAAACGGAAAATTGGGCGTAATTTTCATAGTAGGCAGAAATTCCAACATGTGGGGGGTAAAGCATGTTTGAGAAAAGTCTGACCAAAAAGATGCAGGACATCGTTTTGGAAGGCAGGGTCCCGGCCAAAAAAGTGTGCCGGGAAATCAAGAAGCCGTATTCTACGCTTCTTCGTGAACTCAACCCTTTTGACAACCACGCCAAGCTAGGCGCGGAAACCATGTTCGAGATAGTTAAGGCGACGCATAACGTCTCCATTCTCGAATTCATGGCTCGCGAACTCGGCTACACGCTCATGCCTGTGGACGGCATTTCGCCCATGCGCATGGCCAAGCGTCCCAAGACACCAAAGCGTGTGCGCCGCCAAGCAGCGACCATGTAGTTGTCAGCAAACCAGCTCCTAGTTCAGCTCCCTGTAGCTCGGCGATAGTATCGCCTTGCATCAGGGAGCTTGAACACGTTTAATATGGGGAAAATACCACCTTCCATTTTGACTTTTCAGGACAATTGGTTTTAATTAATGGTTCGACAACAACGCACCATGTGCGACATCATTTTCCAAGGAGATAGCCATGTCTGATACTTTCCAAAAAGCCCTCGCTGTCGGTCGTCCGCCGAACGTGGTCCAGAATTTCCCCAACTCCGAAGCCCTGATCGTATCAGGTAAGGTAATTGACCGGGCCATGCTTGCCAAAGGGCAAGCCATGACAATTGCAGCCAACGGCCGCAATCTCTTCATCATTGAGGGCGCACTCAAAGCTGCCCAACGTGCCAATGCAGCCATTATCATTGAAATCGCACGCAGTGAGGCCACTTATTGCCCCACCACCCTGTGGAACATCGCCCGCCGCGTGGATTATCTTTGCAACATGTTGAACATCACCGTCCCGGTGGCTGTTCATGCTGACCATTATTTCATAAAGAAATGGGAAGACGTAGCTGTGGCCAAGGCTGAGATCCCGTCCCTGTTCGACATGGGCGTCACCTCCATTGCCATCGACGCCTCCCACATGACAGACGACCTGAACCTGCTCGCCAACATCGAAGTTTCCTCCTCCATCCCGTCTTGGGCTGGTTACGAGACCGAAATCGGCGAGATCAAAGGTGACTTCGGTCTTTCTACTCCGGTTGAAGCCAAGTTCCTCTGTCAGGGACTCAACGCCCACGGTCTGGTTCCTGACTGGATCGCTCTGAACAATGGCACCACTCACGGTATCGAAGCATCCGGTGAAGGCATTCAAGTAGAACTCACCGCCGACATCCACAAGGCTCTTGAGCCGTACGGCACTTCCGGCGCCCAGCACGGCACCTCCGGTAATGACTCTGACCGCCTGCGCGAAATCGCAGCCAAGACCAAGACCACCAAGGCCAACGTGGCCACCGCTCTCCAGATGATCGGCTGGGGTGTTAAGGTCAACGATTTTGGTAACGCCATCATGGAAAACGGCGAATTTGCCAAGATTTCCGGCAAGGGCGTCACTGACGCACTCTGGGCCGAAATGACTGACTACGCAAACGCCAACAACATCAAGGGCGGCGACTACAAGAAGCTGAACCTGCCCTTCGAGCGCCGTATGCAGGGTCAAGACCCAGCCACCCGCGCAAGCATGGTCGATGAAGTTGAAAAGTTTGTGCATCACCTTCTCGTCGACGTTTTCAACGCCGAAGGTACTGCAGACATCGCCTGCGACCTGATCCTGGAAGCCGGTTCTCACGACCTCGGCCTCAAGGCAGAACGAATCGAAGACCCCGCCGACTGGACCGAGGAAAAGATCAAGGCCCTGGCCGCTGAAATCGACACCGACAAGGGTCCCGAAGGCGACTTTGACGACTAGATCGCGAACACCATAATCCCAAGGAATCGCCTGTTTCACTATATGAAACAGGCGGTTTTCTTTTGCCCGCTGGACAAGCAATTAGTTTGCGTTCAAACTGCCGGATACTCCTACGAGAAAGAGATAATCATGCACAAAAGATTTGTTTTGATAAATGCAACCGGCATCGCCATGGACAGCGACGGCACACGCTTTGAAGCCATGGCTGTGGAAAAGGGCAAGATCACTCTTGTTGGCGACAACGACGATGTAACCGCACTTATTGATGCAGGATGGGACGTACGCGATATGCGTGGCAAAGCCGTCCTTCCAGGCTTCATTGATGCCCACCAACATTTAGGCCTGACCGGACAGGTACTCAACGGATTGGATTTTCGGCGGGCAACGTCATTGAAAGACATCCTCTCTTTGGTTAAGCGAACCGCACCGAAAACACCGAAGGGAAGCTGGGTCCTCGGCTATGCCATGAACGATCTGGATTTAGCTGAGCAACGCCCTCCACTCAAAGAAGAGTTGGACGCTGTCTGCCCTGATCGCCCAGCAATGCTCGTCCACGCCTCATGGCATTTATGTGTATTGAACTCCATGGCTCTCGATATTTTGAACTTGCCCGCAGATCTACCGGGCATGGACATAGACCAGGATAACAATACTCCCACGGGCATTATCCGCGACCCTGGAGCACTGACCCATGTGTTCCCCACTGTGAATACACTCACGCCCGTAAACATCAAAGTCGCCAGTTTTAAGGCCGCGTGTGAGGCAGCCATGCGTCAGGGAATCACGACTCTGCATTGCTTGGAGGGTGGCGAATTTGGGCCGGGTGACACCCGTATAGCAGTAGAAAACCGGAGCGCGATGCCCATCAACACTGTTATCTGGAATCAGGTAATGGACATTGAAGAGACATTGGAACTGGGCTTGCCACGCATCGGTGGCTGCATCTGTGCGGATGGAGCCATGTCCGCCCATACCGCGGCCCTGCTGGAACCGTATTCCGACCAGCCAAACAATTGTGGCACCTTGAATTTCTCCCAGCAAACCATGGATGAATTCATAATGGAGGCACACAAAGCAGGCCTTCAAATAGCCATCCACTGCGAGACCGATGCAGCCATTGAGCAAGTGCTTTCTGCCATGGAAAAGGCTCTGGCAGCTTTTCCGCGCGATGACCACCGCCACCGTATTGAGCATTGCGAAATCCCCACTCTGGATCAAGTGGAACGCATGGGCAAGGCAGGCATCTTAGCCTCCATGCAACCCGCATTTTTTCCACATCTGGTGGTCTGGGATGACTACGAAACATGGTTCGGCCCAGAGCGCATGCGCAGGATCCATCCTTACCGCACTATGCTGGACAACAAAGTCGTCATGTGCGGCGGCTCGGATGGTCCCATCACGCCCTATTCTCCGCTCATCGGTATTCAGGCAGCAGTTTTGCACCCGGTAAAAGAGGAACGACTGACGGTTGAAGAGGCCATTCGGATGTTCACCATTGATGCGGCATACAGCGGTTTCGACGAAAAGCGACGCGGTTCCTTGGAAGTAGGCAAGGTCGCCGACCTTGTCGTACTACGGCAGGACCCCACGGCGATTCCACCAAACGAAATTGGAGATATTGAAGTGGCATTGGTTTATATCCGGGGGGAATTGAGAATCCTGTAGGAAGGGCTATCCCCTTACACCCTCACCGGATACCTCTAGTGCACTCTCTTATTTCCTATTCTTCTACCAATAAAAAAAGGCGCGCCGTGTAATCACGGTGCGCCTTTCATATTGCGAATATCTAACGACTACACATTGAACAGGAAGTGCGTCACATCGCCGTCCTTCATGACGTATTCCTTGCCTTCGACGCGCAGTACGCCCTCGGAACGGCACTTGGCCTCAGAGCCAAGTTCTACGTATTGGTCGTAACCGACAATCTCAGCCCGGATGAAACCGCGCTCGAAATCGGTGTGGATAACGCCTGCTGCCTGTGGGGCCTTGTCGCCCTGATGGATAGTCCAGGCGCGAACTTCTTTCACTCCGGCGGTGAAGTAGGAGATAAGGCCAAGCGAATGAAAGCCGGTACGGATAATCTGGTGAAGGCCAGATTCTTCAATACCGAAGGACTCCAGAAATTCCTGAGCCTCTTCATCGTCCAGACCGAGCAATTCCTCTTCCATTTTGGCGGAAATTTTAACGAACTCAGCGCCACGTTCTTCTGCAAGAGCACGGACAGACTTCACGTACTCATTGTCTTCCATTATGCCCTCGTCATCGACATTGGCACAGTAGATAACATTCTTGGCGGTGATGAGGCGGAGTTCGGCAAGCAACTCATCCAGTCCCTTCATCTCATTGGTGAAGGTAGCGGCGGAGTTCCCCTCGTCCATGTGTTCGAGAAGAGCCTTGGCAGCCTCGATCTTGGGAGCCAGAGTCTTGTCGCCCTTGAGCATCTTTTCCATACGCTGCAAGCGGTTATCCAGAACCTGAACATCAGCCAAAATCAACTCTGTCTCAATGACATCAATATCGCGGATGGGATCCACGGAATTGGAAACATGGATAACGTCGTCATTATCAAAACAACGGACCACGTGCAGAATTGCCTGGGTCTCCCGAATATTGCCGAGAAACTTGTTACCCAAACCTTCGCCCTTGGATGCGCCAGCCACGAGTCCTGCGATATCCACGAAATCCACGGTGGAATGCTGCACTCGCTGAGGATTGACCAATCCGGCCAGGACGTCAATACGCGGGTCCGGCACAGGCACAACGGCCTTGTTGGGTTCGATGGTACAAAACGCGTAGTTGGCGGATTCTGCGTTCTGCGCCTTGGTCAACGCATTGAAAAGAGTGGACTTGCCCACATTGGGCAGCCCCACGATTCCTATTGATACTGACATGGATGCTCCTGAAAAATGAATTGCCGGCTAGGCCCGGCGCGGAGCAGGATGTACCGTTCTTCACCGCAGGATGCAAGAAACTTTTCTGCGATGACGACGAGAGACGCAACTCTAAAGCTTGGGAGGATAAAAAACACGGTCGGTATTCACCACACCATACTCGTTGAGAAGCTCCTGATACTCTGGCCCGAAAAAGAATGTTTGCAATGCCTTGGAAAAGAGTTCTGCCAGCTCACCATGCCCCGGCCTGTCAGAAAAAGCGATGAAATAAGGTAGCCCCTTAAACATGTAAGGATACGTCTCCACCTTATCAATATAGCCCAATTTAATGACATACTCCCGTGTGGGGGCAAGATGCCCGCCAAAAGCATCTATACGTTGCTCTACAAGACTATTAAACGCAGCTTTATAAGAATCATAACGAACGACATCAGGTTTACCCTGCTTGGCGAACCTGTCACTCCAGTCCGAGCCACGCAGCAACCCCAATCGCATGGATGGATTAAAAGTACCTGCGAATTCAAACCGTGACCCACGACGCACCCAAAATACAGAGGCTTCTTCGGAAATGGGAGTCGACACAAAATACAAAAATTGTTTGCGCTGCTTGGTGGGGGCAAGATCCAAAACACCGTCGATCTCTTTTCGTTCCGCCATTTTCAAAACTCGCTTCCACGGATAGGGGGCAAACTCTATTTTGTATCCGAGTTTGGCGGCGACCCGACGTACAATATCAGCATCCATCCCTTCCAATTCGCCATCGACCCAACGATAATGACCGCCCCAATCCTTGTCCTCCACCCCGAAGACCAGCTTCATCTCCGCACTAACCGGCTGGCAGCACAAGAAGAGAAGGCACACGCCCATAATGGCTACAAGAGAACATCGCATGGCAAATCCTTAATGAAACATCCATTAAAATTTAAGCTAAAAAAAGATCCATCGCGTTCAAGAAATGAGAGCTGCAAAGATACGCCAGTCAGCCTCTTTTTATCAATTATATAAATACTAATTAATACCCCAGTTCTTCATGAATTGGACATACGGCTGGTCCGTACCCGTGAAGTGTTCCACCAGTCAAACCATTAGGACACCAACACATGCCCGGTCTGATCAATAAAAAAAACCGCCTTGCCCAAAAGGAGGCAAGACGGTTTGCAATGACTTATAGCACCATCTATCGCCGTGCTTCCACGGTCATTCCGGGTTTCAACTCATAGTGCTTACCAAAGATTTCCACTGGCACAACCTTATCCCCCTTATGGTAGGCGGTCACGTTCACACGGTCTGTTTCAATAATAAGATCAAACCAAATGGATTGCCGGATAAAACTGAGGCTCATCTTGCCCCAATGGGCTGGCAGATCCGGGTCCACCTTCATGGGAGAGGAGGACATATTCAACCCTGCGAAGTCCTGCTTAAGGACTTCCAGTGTTCCAGCCATAACACCAGTATGAATTCCCTCGACAGTGGTCCCCCCCTGGGTGTCACCGATATCACTACGCATGGCTTCCATGAACCAATCCCATGAAATTTCGCTAGGATAGATGTACTTGGAAATAACCGCGTGCACAACTTTGGAAAGAGTCGATCCGTGAGATGTTCGCTGCTCGTAGAAATCGTAATTAGCCTTAAGCAGATCGAGAGGATCATCCACATTATGGCCGAGCTGAGTAAGGATACGCGCCACCTCTTCCGGCTCCAAAATGTACCAAGTCATGAGGGTATCAGCCTGCTTGGCAACTTTGTAATGGTCGGGCGAGTCGCCTTCGGCCTTGAGGATGCGGTCCATACGGTGAATCGAATAGAACCGTTTCCGGTAACTGTCCCAATCCAACTCGTCGAGTTCCATGTACCCATCGAACTGCGCGATGATGCCGTCCTCATTCATGTTGACGTTGAGCTTGGTAGTCATGGCACGCCACTTGACGATTTCCTCGTCGGTCAGCCCGATCTTATCCACTACCCTTTTACGTACAGCAGGTGCCAATTCATCCAGCACTTCCAGCGAACGCTCCAACAGCCATACCACCAGTATGTTGGTGTAAGCATTGTCACGAATACCTGCCACATCACTATTGGGCAACGCTTCATGGAACTCATCAGGTCCCATGACGCCGTCGATATGAAACTTACCCGTTGCCTCTTCATAGGTAGAGATGCCGCCCCAGAACCGAGCAATGTCGAGCATCAACTCTGCGCCGTAATCGCGCAGAAATGTCTTGTCGCCCGTCCATGAAATGTAACGCCAAGTGTTGACATACACCGCAATGGAAACGTGCCGCTGCCGACGGGATAAATCCGGCCCCCAATCGTCGGCTTCGGGATTGTAGTGAACTTCCTGTGTTTCCTCGCTTCCGTCGTCCGCAGTCTGCCAGGGGTACATGGCACCAGTATAACCATTTTCAATCGCATACTCACGAGCGGCGTCCAGGCGATTATAGCGGTACATGAGGAGCGCCTTGGAAATCTCCGGGAAGTTGGCGTCAAAGAAAGGCTGGATGTACACTTCATCCCAGAAAATATGACCACGATACGCCTCGCCCGACAAACCGCGCGCAGGCATTCCTGCATCGCGATTGACATTGTGCGGGCTGGCCGTGACCAGCAAATGGTAGATATGGAGTCGTAGCACGCGCTGTACAAAACGATCTCCCGTGACACGGATATCCGCCTTCTGCCAAAGCCCCTTCCAGCTTTTGGCATGAGGGCCGAGAACGCCCTTGAATGTCTTGGCGGACTTGAGGCCATCCAAACACATATCTTTGAGGTCACCGGGCTGGCGATCCAGCGATGTGCGAACGTAGACAAATTTCTCAATAGAGTAACAGTGATTTTCCTTGGCGGAAATCTTCATTTCCTCAGCAACATTAGCCCGGTCCTGAACCACAGATTTAACAAGATCGAGCGTGCGCCCGTCTTCCATGACCTTGGTTTTGGATGTCATGACTATCTGGTAGCGAGAATGTGAAGTTTCCACATGCAGGAAGATACCATCACACGCCTTCCCGCCTGAGACTCGATCCAGATGATGCGTGTTGAGGCTGGAATAACGAGCCACGCCGTCGTTCTTCACATTGCCGTCCAAGGCGGAACGAACAGTAACGCGGGCCGAGTAATTGAGCGGCGTGAAGTCAAATTTGATAGCCAGTAAATGTGGGTCAGCCATGGAGGCCAAGCGGGAACTGGATATTCGGGTGATTCGACCCACCTTATCCTTAACCACTATATCGCGCTCCAGAACAGCCTCGCGCATGTTCAAGCGGTGAGAATAGCTCAAAATCTCCATGGAAAGCGGACTAACATAGTCTCCGGCCCCGATCTTGAAGGACAAAGGCAGCCAGTTGATACAATTGACGAAATCATTATTCCAGATTTGGCGTCCCTGCACATCACTGGGCGTCTTGTTGAAAATACCGGAAATATAGGTTCCAGGATAGAAATAATAGGAAGAGCACTCGCATTCATACGCGCCGCGCGTACCGAGATAACCATTCCCCACAGTGGTCAAGGTCTCACGCAATTTTTCATCGCCAGGCTCAAAGCCATGGTAATTGAGATACCACTCGTCGGAGGCCATACCGGTCTCGAACCAGTCCATAAGGTCTTCCACCGTAATCTCGCCTAAATCCGAGATGACCATGTCCGCGCCAAACCGCTTGAGCATCTCACCACCCACGTTGCGGGCCACTCCGATAGTCATGCCGAAGTTACCGGCACAGCCAGCCTGCACACCTGAGATGGCGTCTTCCACCACTACGCACTCGCCGGGATTAAGACCCATATTCTTCGCTGCGGTAACGAAAATATCGGGGTCGGGCTTACCTTTGAGTTCCTGCTCGGCAGAGACCACACCGTCCACAACGGTCTCGAACACATCATCCAATCCCGCCAATTTGAGCACCAACTCTCCGTTGCGGCTGGATGTAGCAAGACCGACATGTACGCCCTGCGCCTTGAGGTTGGTGATAAGATCCACCGATGACTGGAAGACCTCAGGGCCTTCATCGTTGAGGATCTTCTGGAACAACTCATTCTTTCGGTTACCAATGCCGCAGACCGATTCAAAGCTCGGTGCGCCTTCCGGGTCTCCCGCAGGCAAACGGATATTGCGCGACTTGAGAAAGCTCATGACGCCTTCATAACGAGGCTTGCCATCCACGTAGTTGTGGTAATCTCCGGTCCTGTCAAACGGCTCGAAGGGGAGACCTTTTTCTTCGGAATGATGCTTCAGAAATTCGTTGAAGGACGTTTCCCAGGCCTGAGCATGAACACTGGCCGTGCGAGTGATGACACCATCCAGATCGAAAACAACGCCTTTGAGGGTAATTGCAGACACAGTCCGCTCCTTAACGCTTGGGTTATTGTTCTTCTGTCAGGGCTACAATGTGCCCATAACCGCCACCAACATGTCAGGCTCCGGCACGATGAGCGCATTGGACGTCAGTCCAGTCACGCGCTTTGCCAGATCTGCGTTTTTCGTCACATAAATAGCCCGAGCTTCGGGCGTCAGACCCAACGCGGCTTCCAGCATAGGCACATCGCTGCCCGTGTCACCACAAATGAGATGCGGCCCACGGAACATGTCCAGCCCCAGCTCGTCGTTGAGGTATTTGACGCCATCGCCCTTGTCGAAATCCTTGAGGCCGTCGCCCTCGGTTTCGATAGTCAGTATGATCTCCACATCCAGCCCGGTGTCCTCAATACGGAAATTCTTTTCTCCTGGGTCCAGCTCGGCCACCATTCCTTCCAGGATTTTGAGAAATGCTTCCGACTCGCCTGCATCGATGGACTTACCTATGTCCTGACGGGCCACGGTGGATTGTCCAAATTTAAACTGGAGCCCTGAACCGATAAGAGTGAATTTTTCATACTCTGGCTGGGAGAGTAAAGTTTCAAGCCGCCCGTTGAGCGCGTCTATTGCCCCCTGCTTATCCTCTGAAATAGGGAGTCGCCGGGTGCGCCCTTCAAGATCAAGGCATTCACGTCCTTTGGAAGCGGCATAGTAAATCTTCCCTTCCGGATTCACGGAGATCTGAATCAACCCGTCCAGTGGAGCAGATGTCAAAATCACTGGCCGCTGCACTTTGTTCAAAGCAAATCGAGAAAGAAAGACAGCATTATATATGGACTGAATGGAGGTCAGATAACGGGCGCAATAATTATTGATAGTCCCATCGCGGTCCGTAACCATACAATTAAGGTCCAGCCCCTTGAGCAGATCCCGTCCTGCAGCCACCTTTTCATCAAAGTCTGGATACAGATCACCGAGCATTTCAAGGAACGTCTCCTCCCCCTCTTCAAGGTAGAAAATATCCTTGTGTAGTTCGTTGATCTCGTAGTCCATTTCCAACTCAATGGTTCGCTCACCATCAAGAGAAAGGACACGTTTTCCATCGACTTCCGTAACCTCTTCCAACGAAGCAAGCGCATTGGACAGGGACGTAATTCCGCCCCCATCTATCCCGCCGCCGTTAAGGATGGTACCAACCGTCTGATATCGCACCTGTCGGGTCGCGCCCATCAACACATAGAAATCCTTGAGAGTCTTGAGTTCCGTCTGTTTGATATCCGCCATTTCGCCCTTCCTAGTAAGTGATTCGGACCGTGTATTTGACCAGCAGGGGCTGCCCGCTGGCATTGGGTGGTACGTTGAGTGCAAACTCCAAGCTGGCACTATCCGGCAGGGTGTGCGGGGTATCACTTTGGATCACTTCCCAATCGCCGGAGTATATATCGCGGAGGGTGAGAGCTTGCGTTTTTTTCGAACCGTTGGTCACACTCACTTCCCAACCCAATTCATAACCCTTTTTACCAATACGCTTAAATGACGTCTGGGTTCGTTTAACAGACAGATCAAAGGCACGCCCTAACGATAGCTTCACCTTGCTGCCGTTGCCGGAATGAGAGATGTGCGCTTCACCGGCAAGAAGCTGGCTACCGTCATTAGTAGGACGGAAGACCCGCACCAGACCACCGGGCATAGGCCGTCCCAATCCATTGGCTTTAGTGTTTTCCAACAGCAAATTCAGAGCAACGCCTTGTTTAATGGAGCCGCGCTGCTGACCGCCACTGCCATGGAAAATCGATACCAGCTCTTCCTTGATCGTCACTTTGGGGGAAGAAAAGAGACTGATCTGACGGGTGCCAGACTCAGAAAGGCTCACCAGACGATCCACGGAATAAACATGGAGCTGGGAAAAAGACTCCTGACTTGGGGGAGCCGGAGCTGCTTCCATAGCCATGTCCATTTGCATGCCTGCTGATTTGGCATACACGTTACGCGCGGACCGGGCTCGATTGACTTCACCGGCCACAAGCTTGAGAGACGTGCCAACAAAACCGCGCCCGGATGTATTGCTGATAGTAGCCCAAGCACCGAGAGAACCGCTGTTTCCAGATTTGTTCAGAGCGAGAGTATAATCCGCACGCCAGGTAATGCCGCCCATGAGATAACTCAAGAGAACATCCCGCTTGCCTTCTGTTTCACTGCTTGTAGTCAGGGTGAGAGACGGCTCCTGCTGCAATTCTTTTGGCAATTCCGGAAACAAAATTCCATCGACCTTGCCGACATAAATTTCTTTCCCAACCTTGAAAACAGGTTGATCGGTCACAGCCAAGAGTGTCGCTTTTCGCTGAACACGTCCGTTAGCATCCACGGGGTCAGGAAGAATCAAGGTCACTTCCTTACCAATGTATCGTTTCAAAATGTTTGCCGATGAAATAGGCAGGTAGCTATACTGAACATCTTGGACTGTCATATCCTTGGCAATGGCATGAACTGATGTCGGGTCCATAGTGGCTGGGACATCCTTAAAAACAACACCAGCTAGCCCTTTGGGCAGATTCACACTCCGAGTTTCTTTCACCAGAGCTTGTCCGGTGTTATACACTGTCAGGGATGCCCCTTTAATTCCGTCTGCCAAAGCGAATGAAAAGGAACTGAGCAGGGCAATGGTTAGAAGAGGTAGAATCACACGGTATTTCAAGATATTCATCAGTACTCCGATATTAGTTAACGTCCATTAGGACGCTCTGTACTACGAAACCATACTCGCACGTTAACTTGCCAAGCATGATTTTGCAAAATGTTAACAAACATTATCACGTACTTTCTTGCATAATGGAATATACACTCAAACGATACTCGTAAGCCGACCATATCAACATTTAAATGGGGTCGCTAAAAGTCTAGATTTTTGTTAGAGACATTTACATCATGAGAATTCTCATAATCGACGACTGCAAGACCACAGCGCTTCATACGGCTGGTATCCTGAAACAAGTGGGGTATCTCGATTCCATCACTGTGGATGGATTCGACCAAGCCATAGCCGCGCTAAATGCATCTCTTCACACAGAAACTCCGTTCGATCTTATTCTCATGGATATTTTCATGCCCGGCACCGACGGCATCGCCGCCACCCTGACCATCAAATCACAATACGAATTTGAAGATATTCCCATCATCGTGATCACCAGCCATGGGGAAGAATCGGTTCTGGACCGTTCCTTCGCAGCCGGGGCATCAGACTTCATCGTCAAACCAGTGAGCAAAGTGGAATTACGCGCTCGTATCCGGTCCGCCCTGCAACTCAGACGAGAGATGCTCAAACGACACCAGCGGGAGCGAGAGCTAGAAAAACTGGCAAGAAAGCTGGAAAAGATGTCCAACCGGGATGGCTTGACAGGCATTGCCAATCGACGCTGCTTTGACGACATGCTGGTTCAGGAATGGGTACGAAATGGACGGCAGGACGCATCCATAAGCTTGCTCATGATCGACATCGATCATTTCAAACCTTATAACGACTCGCTCGGACACGTTGTGGGAGATGGTTGTCTCTGCGCTGTAGCAGAAGCGATTCAGTCAGCAGTGCACCGCCCCGGTGATCTTGTTGCCCGATATGGCGGCGAAGAATTCGCGGTCATCCTGCCCAATACCAACCATGATGGCGCCTGCGCCGTAGCTGACAACGTCCACAAGACACTGTCCAGTCGCTGTATCTTCCATCCAAAATCCAAAACAGACGGCTGCGTGACCGTCTCCATCGGCGTAGCCTCCGGCATTCCAACCTGCCAAACAACCCCCGAACAGCTTCTCAATGCAGCAGATGCTGCACTCTACCTCGCAAAGCAAAGCGGCCGAAACCGCACTGAGACAGTTAGTCTGCCCGGTCCCGACGCCGTGGCCCAATAGCCTCCCCCTCCAGACCATATTCCAAAAAATAAGAGCGGACACATGTCCGGGGAAGACACATGCCCGCTCTCAACAGGGATTGCTGACAGGAGAGATGCTCCGGTGGGTGCCGGACTCCCGTCACTGAACTATATTGTTAGCGAAGAAAGTGAATGGAGAGGTAGCAGCCACAGCGGGGACACACCTTTACCGGCGAGACCACACCGTCATCCTTCATGATGACTGCTTCCCAAGGAAGAAAACCATTGAGAGTGTACTGGACCTTCAGCTTGTGACCGCACTTGCAAAAACGTTCCTGCATAACTCTTCTCCTTGCTTCGCGCCGTGACGCGTTTACTTTTCGTTTCGTTCAACGTGATCTATTAATAAACACTCCATGTTTATTTTGTCAACTTAATATTTACAATTTGTTGTTCAATTGGTTACAACAAACACAACTTCTATATTAACCCTTGATATTATAGAAAAAATACAAAACAAAACCCCACAACACTTCTGCTGCGGGGTTTTGTTTTGTATCTAAATACGCCTGCTAGCGATATTCGCGGGAGGCCCAAAGCACCTTGCCGATGACACGCACATTATGCAGTTCGTCACCCGACAGATGAATGGGAGAGTAATCCATATTATCACTACGAAGGACCAGTGTGCCAGGCAACCGCTCAACACGTTTGACCATAACCGTATCCTCCACACCCACGGCATAAATACCGCCGGACAGGACATCGGTGCGGGACTCGTCGATAAGGACCATATCCCCTTCTTTCATTTCCGGTTCCATGGAGTTACCGATAACTTCCATAAGTACCATATTGGCTGGATTACCGCGTGTATTCAGCCAATCTTGGCGAAAGGAATAATACCCTTCCACTTCTCCTGCGGTTTCAAATGAACCGCCCCCCGCACAAAGTCGGGCGTGCACTTTAGGCACTTCGAAGTAGGCGGCCCCTTCTTCTTCGGCTGCGGCAATAGCCGCTTCGGGGCGTGGCAAACCTCTACCTTGCTCCAGCCAGAGAGGGTTCAAACCGTACTTGGCAGAGAGATCGAGAATCCACCGGGCCGGGATCGAATCCTTGCGCTTGGCAAGAGAAACTGCAGCCCTGCCCACATCAAGTTCGCGGGCCAGTTGTGATTGATTTTTTATTTCTGTTTCCGAACAAAGCCTCGTAAAGAATGCTTCAAATCCGTTATTCATTGTTGCGCCTTAGTTAATACAGTGTTGCTTATTGTGACTTTGTGTTTACTATCGATAGACAATCAAGTCAATCATCAATTGCACAATTTGCACACCTATTGACGGCTCACCTTTTTTAGGTGAGAGGATGGATTCATATATATATTAAAAGGAGAACACATGCTTTCCATACTCGGCAACATCATTTGGTTTCTTATGGGCGGCTGCATCATGGCACTCGCATGGTTTCTCGTGGGATGCATCATGGCCATCTCCATTGTGGGTCTACCATGGGCGCGTTCCGCTTTTGTCATTGCCAAATTCTGCCTCGTACCATTTGGACGTACACTCATACGGCGTGACGTGCTCACTGGCCAAAAAGATATCGGAACCTCGGCTCCTGGCTTTATCGGCAACATCATTTGGTTTGTACTCGCGGGCTGGTGGCTCTGCGTAGGCCATGTTTTATCTGGACTGGCATGCTGCGTGACCATTATCGGCATCCCTTGGGGCTGGCAGCACCTCAAGATAGCGGCCATGACACTGGCGCCCATAGGCATGTCTGTTGTGGATATCGACGTGGCAGAAAACCTGACCTATCGAAACGGGTAAAACCGCCCCAACTCTAAGAAAATGGAAGCCCCAATCCGGTTTCCCTTGCCACCCGCATAAAAGCTGCTTATTTAGAACAACAACGGGAATGCATCCCGCATAATAGAAACAAATCCCTTTGGAGGAAATACAATGAATCAGTATCCCAGCATGCAACACACCGGCACCAAGGCTGAAATCGTCAATGCCTTTATGCGCGGTGTATACGGCTGGATGTCCGCTGGCCTCGGCCTCACTGCGGTCGTCGCATTTCTTACGCTGACCACCCCGGTCCTGCAGCAGTTGGTGTTCAACATCGACCCCGCTACCGGTCAGGTTGTCGGCATTTCAAGCATGGTCATGATCCTCATGGTCGCTGAACTCGGAATGGTATTTTTCCTGAGCGCTCGCATCGGCTCGATGAACCCGTCCACGGCAACAGGCCTTTTCCTGGCTTACTCGGCCATGAATGGTATCACTCTAACGCCGATCCTGTTCGCCTACACAACAGCCTCCGTGGTAAGCGCATTCGTAACCACCGCAGGCATGTTCGGTGCCATGTCCCTCTACGGCATGGTCACAAAGAAGGACCTCACTGGCATGGGCTCTCTCATGTTCATGGGCCTTATCGGTATTATCATTGCCTCCGTGGTCAACATGTTCATCGGCTCCTCTGCCATGAGCTTTGCCATCTCGGTAATCGGCGTCATCGTCTTCCTGGGCCTGACCGCCTATGACACCCAGCGTCTCAAGACCATGGGTGAGATGATGCCTGAGGGCGACGCTGGAGCGGTCCGACGCGGCACCATCATGGGTGCACTGAGTCTGTATCTCAACTTCATCAACCTCTTCATCATGTTGCTCTCACTCATGGGCAACCGCGATTAACAAACCAAGCGGGGAGGCCACGGCCTCCCCTTTTTCGTTATGCGGAATATCACTCTCCTTCAAACCGCACTTGCGCCACTTCTGAAGCCCCTTTCCTGGGGCTATGGTTCTGTTATGCGCGTTCGGGAATGGCTCTTCAAAGCTGGTATCAAGCCATCCTGGAAGCCCAAGGTCGTGACCGTATCCGTCGGCAACATAGGCTGGGGCGGCACTGGCAAGACTCCCATTTCAGGCTGGTTACTTAACTGGGCTACCAGAAAGCAGATTCCTTCTCTGCTCCTCACGCGTGGATACAAGGCCAAGCCGGTCAAGTATCCTTATGTTGTAATGCCCGGTGCACTCCCAGAAGAAGCAGGCGACGAACCGCTCATGCTAGCCACGGAAAATCCTCGAGCCAATATCGTGGTGGACCCGGTCCGCAAACGCGCTGGGAAATGGGGCGTAGAAAAATTCAACCCTGGTCTCATCATTCTGGATGACGGCTTCCAACACATGGCAGTTCAACGCCACTGCAATCTGGTACTGCTCAAACCTGAAGATCTGGGTTCCCAATGGGAGAAGCTCATCCCGGCTGGTTCATGGCGCGAACCCAAAGCAGCCCTTAAACGAGCCGATGCCTTTCTCATCAAGCTCGGTCCACAGAATTTCGAACGCATGCTGCCCATATATCGGCGACTGCTCGGCCATCTGCGCAAGCCTATATTCAGCTTTCAGGTCGTGCCCACCGGCTTGCGACAGGTCATAGACGGCAACAGGACCAATGACTTTGAGGGCGAACGTTATATGCTGGTAACCGGCGTGGGCGACCCCCAGCTGGTACAACGAACGGCAATGCAGTTTATCGGCTACAAACCGACCAAGCACATGATTTACAAGGACCATCATGCCTACACCAAAAGTGACGTGACCAACATGCTGGCCGCTGCCAAGGCGCATGATTGTCATGCAATACTGTGTACGCCCAAGGATGCAGTCAAACTCGGCCCCATGTGCACCAAACTTTTCTGGCAATTCGACCTACGTGTGGACTTCGGTCCATCATCAATTGGCGACGATATTACTTTTGCCTCGTGGTGGCCTAGACACTACGACCGACTGCGCGGTAGCGCTGCCGGACACGGCCCACAATCCCACTTTGGAGACGAGGATGGCTAAGAACAAACGCAAACAACCAAGGCCGTCCACGCCGCCCCTCTCCCCAGCAGGGCTGCTCAAACTCTTCAAACAGGTAAAACGCCCTCTTTCTCGGGCCGAAGTCATCCGCCAACTCAAGCTCAAAAAAAGAGACAAGAAAGAGGTCAAAGACATGCTCGGCGAACTAGTCACGCAGGGCAAACTCATCCGCATCAGGCGCGGCTACGGTCTGGCTGAATCCATGCATTGTATCACTGGCCGACTGGAAATCCAGCGCGGCGGATTTGGCTTTGTCATACCTGAGGAATCCAAGCGGAAAGATATTTTTATCAACCAGCGTGACATCGGCGAAGCATGGCACGGTGACAAGGTTGTGGCCGCCGTGGTCCGCGAGAATAAAGGCGATCGCAACGACGAAGGCCGTATTGTCCGCATCCTTGAACGCGGTCGCAAGACTCTTCCGGTCAAAATCTACAAGCAGATGAGGGGCGGGGATTGGTTATGCCGTCCCACGGATCCGCGCCTCGGATTTGGCATTATTGCCACTCTCAAGGACGAATCCATTGAGCTGACAAGAGGCGACATTGCCCTGTGCGCGCCCGGCAACAAAATCGACCCAAACATGTGGGAAGGCGAAATAACCGAGTACCTCGGCTCCGAAGACAACATCGAGGTTCAAGAGACGTTGGTCAAATCCAACCACAACATCCGCCTGCGCTTCCCGTCCGGCTCCATGAATCAGGTTGAGGCGTTGCCACGCGAGCCATCTGAAAAGGATTTAAAGAACCGCAAAGACTTAACGTCTCTGCCCTTCGTGACCATCGACGGCTCCACCGCCAAGGATTTCGATGACGCCATTTACGTGGAGCGACTGTCCAAAGGATACCGCCTCTGGGTCGCCATCGCTGACGTCTCCCACTATGTACCGGAAGGCACTCCGCTGGACCGCGAAGCATTGGAGCGCGGCAACTCATACTACTTCCCCCGGTCTGTGGAGCCCATGTTCCCTGAACGGCTCTCCAACGGACTGTGCTCGCTCAATCCACACGTAAAGCGGTTGGTCATGGTGGCCAGCATTGACATGGATTCCAACGGCTACCCTCTCTCGACCAGGATGTTCCCGGCGGTTATAGAGTCCCATGCTCGGCTGACTTATAGCCAGGTTGCTGCAGCGGTTCTCGACAAGGACGAAGACGCTCGCGCCAAGATGGAGCATGTCCTCCCCATGGTGGAGCTGGCAGAAAAGTTGGCGCGAAAGATCAACAAGATTCGCAAAGAACGCGGCTCTCTGGACTTTGAATTGCCCGAAGCAGGAATCGTGTTCGATGAACTAGGAAACGTCACTGACATCCTGCCCAAACAACGCAATTTTGCTCACCAGCTTATCGAAGAATTCATGATTGCGGCTAACGAGGCTGTTGCGCGCTTCCTCATCGAAGAAGACCTTCCCTGCCTGTTCCGCATCCACCCCCATGCAGACGTGGAAAAGCTCAAAAATCTTTTCCGCCTGCTCGCCCTGACAGACAAAGCCATCATCATGCCCAAGGAGATGACGCCTAAGGCAATCCAGCAGCTCCTCGCCTCGCAAAAGGGAACGGACAAGGAATACATCGTCAACAGGATGTTGCTGCGGTCCATGAAGCAGGCCAAGTATTCGCCCGAAAACGAAGGACACTTCGGCCTTGCATCCGTCGAGTACTGCCATTTCACTTCACCCATCCGGCGCTATGCTGACCTCGTTGTACACCGACTGATAAAAGCGGCGCTCGCATTCAAAGATAAGGATGCACCGCCGCCGCACATTCCGGGCCAGCAGAAATTATTCGACATTTCCGGCCAGCTTTCCGGACGCGAACGAGCAGCCATGGACGCCGAACGAGAAATCCACAAACGCCTCATGATACTGTTCATGAAGGACAAGGTCGGCGGCACATTCGGCGGAGTCATCAGCCACATAACGGACTACGGTTTTTACGTGGAATTACGCGAAGTCATGGCCGAAGGAATGGTTCGCCTCTCCACAATGGATGACGACTACTACACCTACTGGGCGCACCGAGAAATGCTCGTGGGCGAACGCACCGGCCAATCCTTCAGACTAGGCCAAACAGTTGAGGTTGTGCTGGATGACGTAAACCTGGAACGTCAGGAATTGACGTTGTCTCTGAAGTCTATCTCCGAATCCGCAGAAGACTACAAAGACCTAGTTTAGCAAATCCATATTACTCAAAGACCAAAGGCCGCTCTGTATTTGAGTGGCCTTTTCATTTGTTGAGTGGCCTTTTCATTTGCTCCTCACATCCCACAAAAAAAGGCCGCCCTAACAGAGCGACCTTCCATATCTCTTCAAAAAACAATCAATTAAGCTGTAAAATCACGCGCCCAGCGCACCAAGTTAATGGTGATTAAAAGCGCACCTTCCCAACGTGATACCCGCCAGCCAGTGCGCAACAGGATAAGCACCAACCCGACCATTCCAACCAGCACATACAACCCGGATGAAGCCTCAGGCGAAACTGCCAACGGCTTGAGCATACACGTCAAGCCCAGCACCCCGGCGAAGTTGAAAAAGTCCGACCCGATAAGATTACCGAGCAACATCTCGTTCTTACCCTTGAATGATGCGGCCAAACAAGTGACCAGCTCTGGCAAACTTGTACCAGCGGCAACAATCGTCACCCCGATAACCCAGGATGACACGCCAAGCGTGGAAGCAATGGACGTGGCCGCCGTCACCATCAAATGACCACCTGCGGCAATGGAAACAAAACCTGCAAGCAACACAACGCCGTGCTTCCAATTCGCCTCTACACCTTCGAGTTCACTCAACTCCTCATCGCCCACATTCTCGCGCTTGAAGCCTAGGTAGACAAGATACGCAATCAGTAGCGCCATAAGCCCGCCACCAAACATGCGCCCCAATTCGCCGGTCATGGACACGAGCAGAATACCTGCCGTGGTCGCAAAAAGCAGCAGGCCGTCGCGGTAAACGATGGTCTTGTTGGAAACCAACGGTTTGATCACAGCCATGAGGCCGAGAATAAAACCAAGATTGAAAATATTGGAGCCGACCACGTTGGACAAGGAGATATCGTTATGGCCGCGCAATGCTGCGTTCACAGTCACCAGAAATTCCGGCGCAGATGTACCGAGCGCCACAATGGTCAAACCGATCACCAACTCGGAAACATTGAACTTCCGCGCAATAAGCGCAGAAGAAGTAACGATCCAGTTGGCACCGAACCAAAGAAGCAGTGCTGACGCAAGAAACGTGATGATGTCGACAGTCATAAAAGCCTTTGTAATTTATGCGGATGATTGGGGCAAGAACTACTCGGATTTTTCGAGCTGTTCTTTCTTCCACGCCTTTACTATTTCCGGCTTGGATTCGGCCCACGGGAGCTTGTTTTCACGGCTGGGGATGACCTCGATTGCTTCCGAGGAATCGCCCCGTTGGACGTGAATCTTGACCAGCTCGCCTGTTGCCTCGAAATGTTTGCGCGCCTTGGTGGAATAAGAGGAAACCAATGCAGCAGCATCCTGAATGGCATCCGGCTGCCAGTCGCCCTCGATGGGACGACAAACCGCCAACGGACCGGGGAAATCCATTGTCTTGAGAATGTAATCGGTTGGCTCGATGCACGTTTCGATCAACGCGTTATCTGCAGCAGTGCGACCAAAGGTGAGCCAATGATTTCCAGCCCAATACTGACGACCAGCTCGGGCTAGGGAAAAATCGCTAGCCGAAGGACGCGGACGATGGGTTAGCACCTTGACGAACCGAGCTGCGCCACTGGCCTCTGTCAGGCAACAACCGCCAGCCGGAGTGGGAACTTCCGTGAAACCGTATGCCTTGGCGGCGGCTATCTGTTCCTTGCGACCGCGACCATACCAGTCATGAAGCTTTTCACGATCCACCAGCCCGGATTCTTCCATAGGCGTGAGGGGCTGCTTCTTGGCGCAGAGGGGACGGAGTAACACCTTGCGGACATCGGCCCGCTTGGTGATGAGATTGAGAGCGTCTTCCCGCTGGCTCATGGGACGCTGGCCCACGACTTCGCCGGAAATGAGAAATTTTGCACCGTACTCGTCGAGCATATCCACAGCGTGGGAGAGCATAGTGATTTTGCAGTCGATGCACGGATTGAGCCACTTGCCAAACCCTTGAGAAGGGCCGTCGAGCATCATGTCCACATACTTCTGGCGGATATCCACGGCCACGCCTTGAATGCCGTAAACCTTCTCCCAATGCGGGATCAACTCGGGATTGCCAAAGAAAGGTGTCACGAAGTGCAGACCCAGGACCGAAAGCCCCTGATCCATGATGGTGCGCATGGCAAGGATTGAATCCAGGCCGCCGGAAAGAAGCGCGATTGCGTCGTATTGTTTCGCCGTGTTCGTCATGTGGTGGACCCTTATTGGAGTTTGATGCAGAGGGCAAGCATTACCGTATATATGCACCAGCCTCCTTGACCTGAGGCAAATTTGCGGCCATTTCTATATGTATGAGCAAAATACAATGGAACGACGAACTCAGCGTAGGCGTAGAACTCATCGACGACCAACACAAGGAACTCATTCGCATCGCCAACGGTCTTATGAATGCCATTCGCATAGGTCGAGACAAACGCGTAGTGACCAATGTTATCAGACGGTTGCGTGAATACACCATATTCCATTTCCACTCTGAAGAAGCATTGATGGAAAAAGCTCACTACCCCAACAGGGGTGAACATGAAGCCGAACACGGCAAGCTGAAACGAGACGTGAAGCAATTCCAACGGGAATTGTATAAAAAAAAGGACCTCAATCCCGAACATGTCCTTGAATTCCTCAAGACTTGGCTCCTCAAGCACATTCTCTCTGCCGATCGTGAATTTGCCCGGTATTTGAAAGAGCAGCCTAAGAAAAAAACCGTGGCTGTATTAGGCGGAAACTAGCCCCTCACAAACCTCTCTTTTCCACCGTCATTTGCACGCCACAAGCCACTTGTGGGCCGTGCGTCTATCTGGTATCCAGACGTGTTGCTTATTTTGTTGCGTCTGTAACCTCCCAAGGAGAACCCCATGGCACGAAAAGCCGTCGACCCCGAAGTTTTACGCAAGGAAGCTCTCGGAACCGCTCTGACGACCATTGAACGCAAGTTCGGAAAAGGGTCCATCATGCGGCTCGACGACGAGGCGTCGCATACCATTCCATTTATCCCCACAGGCTCCATCGGCCTGGATATAGCACTCGGAATTGGTGGTGTACCCCGTGGACGCGTCATTGAAATCTACGGTCCGGAATCTTCCGGTAAAACAACTCTGGCCTTGCACATTATTGCTCAGGCACAGAAAGCGGGCGGTAACGCAGCGTTTGTGGATGCCGAGCACGCCCTGGATCCGAGTTACGCCAAGCGTCTTGGTGTCCAGACCGATGAGCTGCTCATATCGCAGCCAGACTATGGCGAGCAGGCCCTCGAAATTTCAGACCTGTTGGTACGCTCCGGCGCTGTTGACGTTGTCGTAATTGACTCCGTTGCCGCGCTCATCCCGCAGGCCGAGCTGGAAGGCCAGATGGGTGAAACCCAGGTTGGCGGCCAGGCCCGTCTCATGTCGCATGCCTTGCGTAAGCTCACCGGCACCATCCACAAGTCCAACTGTGTTGTTATCTTCATCAACCAGATTCGCATGAAGATCGGCATGACTGGCTACGGCAACCCTGAGACGACTTCTGGCGGTAACGCTCTGAAGTTCTACGCCTCCTGTCGTCTCGATATCCGTCGCATTCAGACCCTGAAGGACAAGGACGAAGCCTACGGCATTCGCGCCCGTATCAAGGTCGTGAAAAACAAGGTTGCCCCACCGTTCAGGCAGGCACTTGTAGACGTCCTCTACGGTCAGGGAATCTCCCGCATGGGTGAACTGATCGACATGGGCGTGGAGCACGGCATTATCGACAAGTCCGGTTCCTGGTTCGCATTCGGTTCCGAAAAACTCGGCCAAGGTAAGGAAAATGTCCGCGCCCTGCTGCAGGACAATCCAGATATCGCTGGAGCTATTGAAGAAAAACTCATGACGCATCTGGGCTACCTCGAAAATCCAGATGCTGAGGACGGCGGCGACGCCGGCGAATAAACTAGTTCATTGCCCGGACGAAGCGCCTCGGAAATGATCCGAGGCGTTTTTGTCTGGAGATTTTTATTTTTGGAGAGACTTGACCCATGAATGCTGCTGAAATCCGTAAAAGGTTCCTCGAATATTTCAAGAAGAACGGCCACTCCGAAGTGGACTCTGCTCCGCTGACTCCCAAGGACGACCCGTCCCTCATGTTCACCAACGCTGGCATGGTCCAGTTCAAGAAGCTCTTCCTGGGTCAGGAAAAGCGCGATTACTCTCGCGCCACCACCTCCCAGAAGTGCCTCCGTGTCGGTGGCAAGCACAACGATCTGGAAAACGTGGGCCGCACCGCGCGCCATCACACCTTTTTCGAGATGCTCGGCAACTTTTCGTTTGGAGACTACTTCAAGGAAGACGCCATCAAGTTCTGCTGGGAATTCCTCACCGAAGAGCTGAAGCTCGACAAGGAACGCCTCTACATCACCATCTACAAAGATGACGATGAAGCTGGCGAGATGTGGAAGAACCTTTGCGGCATTCCCGACGAACGCCTTTTCAGGCTGGGCGACAAAGACAACTTCTGGTCCATGGGCGACACCGGGCCCTGTGGCCCCTGCTCCGAGGTCCATTTTGACCAGGGCGAAGAAGTTGGCTGCGGCCCGGACTGCGGTATCGGCAAGTGCGACTGCGACCGCTACCTGGAAATCTGGAACCTCGTGTTCATGCAGTTTGACCAGGCCGAGGACGGCACCCGTACCGATCTGCCCCGCCCCTCCATCGACACAGGCATGGGCCTTGAGCGCATCGCCGCTGTTTGTCAGGGCGTGGCTTCCAACTACGAAACCGATCTTTTCCAGTCCATCATTCAGTACACCGCTGATCTGGCTGGCGTGAAATACCGCGAGAATGAAGAAATCGACACCGCGCTCCAGGTCATTGCCGACCACTCCCGCGCCATCGCCTTCCTCATTCCCGACCAGGTTCTCCCCTCCAACGAGGGACGAGGCTACATCCTGCGCCGTCTCATCCGCCGCGCCTACCGCTTCGGCAAGCTCATGGGCCTCGAAGGTGCCTTCCTCTGGAAGACCGCTTCCAAAGTTGTAGAAGACATGGGCGATCACTACACTGAACTTCAGGAGTCCAAGGACTTCATGGTCAAAGTGGTTCAGGGTGAAGAAGAAGGTTTTGCCAAGACTCTTGATAAGGGCTTGGAAATGCTCGAAAACGAATTGGCTGAGCTCAAAAAGGCCAACGCCAAGGTCGTTCCCGGCGAGACCACTTTCAAGCTGTACGACACCTATGGCTTCCCCATCGATATCGTTCGCGACATCGCAGAGAAGCAGGGAATCGACGTTGACGAACCTTCCTTTGAAGCACTCATGCAGGAACAGAAGACCCGCTCCAAAGCCGCCTGGAAAGGTTCCGGCGAGAAAGACGTGGCTTCCCTGTTCCAAACTCTGCTTGAGCAAGACGTCACCAGTGAATTTTCCGGTTACGAAAACATGATTGACCAGTCCTCCATCGCCTACCTCATGTCCAATAGTGGCGAGGTGGTCGACTCCCTGCCCGAAGGCACTGAGGGTTGGTTGATAGCCGAAGTCACCCCGTTCTACGGTGAATCCGGCGGCCAGATGGGAGACTCCGGCGAGATCGCAGCCTCTTCCGGCAAGGCCATCGTGCTCGACACGGTCAAGCCGTCCCAGAAGCTCACTGCCCACAAGATCAAAGTGGCCGAGGGCGAGATGAAAGTTGGCGAGTCCGTCTTCCTGAACGTGGATCGCAGCCAGCGTTTAGCTACCATGCGCAATCACACAGTGACTCACCTGCTCCACGCGGCTCTCCAGTCCGTACTCGGCGATCATGCCAAGCAGGCAGGTTCGCTGGTTGGCCCGGATCGTCTCCGTTTCGACTTTACCCATATCAAGGGATTGTCCACAGACGAGCTCGCTCAGGTCGAATCAATCGTAAACCAAAACATTCTCGACGCCATTCCGGTGGATCGTCAGGTCATGTCCATTAAGGACGCACAGGCCAAGGGTGCAACCGCACTGTTCGGCGAGAAATACGGCGACACCGTCTCCATCATCGAAGTGCCCGGCGTTTCCATGGAATTCTGTGGCGGCACGCATCTGGACAACACAGGTGTTGCCGGTTCCTTCATCATCACCAGTGAGGCCGGTGTGGCCGCTGGTATTCGCCGTATCGAGGCAGCAACCGGCGGCAACGCCACTGCCTATTACAACGAGCGCCGTGAAGCTGTTGCCGAAGCCGGAGCCATGCTCAAAGCCCGTCCCGAAGAACTGTCCACCAAGGTCAAGGCCTTGCAGCAGCAGGTCAAGGACATGGCCAAGGAGATGAAATCCCTCCAGGCCAAGCTCGCCTCTGGAGCCGGTCGTGACATGATGAGCGAAATCGAAGAAATCAACGGCGTCAAAGTGCTCGCCGTAGAGCTTGAAGCTCCGAACATGGGAGTGATGCTTGAACAGATGGACGCCCTTCGTTCCAAGATCGATTCCGGTATCATCTGCCTGGTGGCTGGCCACGACGAAGGCAAGGTTTCCGTGGCTCTCGCAGTCACCAAAGACCTGCACGGCCAGTTCAAGGCCGGCGATCTCATCAAGCCCGTAGCCGGAGAAGTCGGCGGCGGTGGCGGAGGTCGTCCCGATCTCGCCCGAGCCGGTGGCTCCAACGCTGCAGGCATTCCCAATGCGCTCGCCAAGATCAAGAAATTGATCGCTGGCTAGTCGTAGATCACACGATTATGAAAAGTCCCCTCACGCCAATGGTGCGAGGGGACTTTTTTGCGCATAGAGTGGAAAGAGAAAAGGCAGAGAAGGAAGCCGCTTCGCGGTGATCAACAAGTGATTTGTCTCCGGCAGGCAAATGGCCCTCCTTTGGGGCGAGTGCTGGGGCTGCTCTAGGCAGTACTCTTTTCGACAAGATCCGGGACGTAGCCACCAAGTAAAACCGTTACAATCACGCTGCCTATGCCGATCATGATACTGCCCAAAACAAAAACATGCTGGATGGACCAGATATCCATGATGATGCCGGACAGGATGGGAGACACGATCATTCCAAGACTCCAAGCCGCGTCCGTCACGCTCATGAGTGAAGCCATGCCCATGACCCTCCCTAGCTGGCCAGAGATCACCAAACTGCAGGGAAAAACAAAGCCGCCAGACAATCCCATAAGCATATTAAGAACAAGCAACGCAGAGAAACTCTCTACAAACGGCATGGGAAAAACGGATATGCTCGCTAAAAACAGCCCGACAATCAGGGCATACTTCGGGTTCGTCCGGTCAGCCCATTTACCCACCGGCCGTTGCAACAGCGCGATAAGAAACATGTTGGCCGACAACAAAACACCAAGTTGTGAACCGGGTATCTCAATCTGCATGGCGTAAATAGGCAGAAAAGTATAGACCGTACCCTGCCCGGCCGCAGCAAAAAAGCGCATCAGGACTATGGCAAGAGCCGTCCGATTGGTCAGAATCTGCTTGAGGGTCGCCGTGCCTTCCTTGCGCGTTACCGCCCCACTCTCTTTGTCAGAGGGCAGGAATATCGCCACCATGCCACACACCAGAAGGGCAGTGACGCCCATGACGTAAAAAGCAGCGTCAGCTCCAAAATGCTCCTGCAGCACACCACCGACAGATGGACCAAAGCCCAGCCCAATCATGACCGACATATTAAGAGTGCCCATGTAGGCACCCATTTGGCCCTTTGGAGCAATGTCTCCGGCAAGAGCCATGGCAATGGGAACCACCAAAAGTGAAGCAAACCCGTGGGCCATTCGAACTGCAATCAAGCTTTGCGCAGTGTCGGCCACCAGGTAGCCAAAGGAGATAAGCGAATAGAGGAACAACCCAATCAGGATAAAATTCTTCCGCCCGAACCGATCCGAAACACGCCCCACAAAGGGGCTAAACACGGTGCGCGAAACATTGAAGCTGGCAATAATGACACCCACAACAACCCCGCCCACGCCCATCTGGACAGCGAGAACCGGCAAAAGAGGCCAAATAACACCCAACCCGGCCATGGCAACGCCTGCTGCCACAGACAGGGTAAAGAGAACAGTAGAAGATTGATTCATTGCTTAAAACAACCCTGCGACCTTGCGTTCCCACCATGTCGTGGCCGGGTGCACGCTTTCCATGGCAACAGTTTCGCCAATCTTGGGTACGACCAGATTAATACCGCGCTCACGCGCCAGAGAGCTTATCTGCTTGGCAGGGTCATCCCATGTGTGAGTCGACAGCACAAACATCCCCCAATGGATGGGAACATACATTTCGGCCTTCAGGTCAAAGTACGCCTGAGCCGATTGATCGGGCAACATATGCACGTCCTTCCACCGCTCATTGTACTGGCCGGTCTCGATAAAGGCCACGTCAAACGGACCAAGCCGCTCACCGATCTCCTTGAAATGATTGCCGTAGCCAGAGTCTCCACTAAAATAGACGGATTGATCATCATCGCGAATCACCCATGATGCCCACAATGTCTGGTTACGGGTTCCCATGGTCCGACCAGAGAAATGGCGAGATGGTGTGGCAATGAATTCAATGCCGCCAAGCTGCGTTGCGCCCCACCAATCGTGCTCGATGATACGCGACTCATTGATGCCCCATCCTTGCAAATGAGACCCAACACCGAGCGGAACCAAGAATTGTGCCTGCTTGTCTCGGAAAAATTTCACGGTCTTCATGTCCAAATGGTCGTAATGATCATGGGAAATGACGATGTAATCAACCTCGGGAAGCTCTTCCAATGTCATAACCGGGTCCTGGAACCGGCCTACTGTGAATGGAACGGGAGAAGCGCGGTCAGCAAATACGGGATCAATGAGAATCGTCTTGCCGGACATCCGAAGCAGCAAGGAAGAATGACCGAACCAGATGGCACGGGTGTCCATGGTTGCTGAAAATATATCCATGTTCGGCTTCACCTGCGGAATAGTTCCTTCGGGAGAACGGCCGTCATCCACAAAAAGCCAGCGGAAAATTTCGCCAGCGGAAAATTCAAATTCTTCCAAGGACTCCACTACGCCAGGATCGAGGTTATCAAATCGATTATTAGTCACATCATAATACGGCGAGGCCTGCATGCGAGGCAGGTCCTTTTCGGTCGGGCTGGACCCAAATGTAGTACAACCAACAAGCATGGCAACTCCTGTGAAAGCGGCAATGGTAACCACCAATGCTATTGTTATTTTGATTATTTTTTTCATAATTTCGGACTGAATTTTTATTTAATAGAAGGATCAAACAATTATATTCGAATGGCCTGCCACAAGGATTCCACGACCTGCTCCACCACCTCATCAGTCAATTCGACCTGACCGGAGGCTTGGCGACGAACCAAAGCACCAGGTACATCCACGGCCAAGGCTCCGTACACGGCGATAGGCATATCCTTGATGATGTGCTCCCGCTTGGCCCTGTCATGAATTTCCTTGAGGGGTCGCCAAATCTTCGCGGATTGTTCTTCTACCTCGACGGTATAGTACGGAGAACCGCAGAACTGATTTATGTAGGCGGTCTCCTGTGAGTGACGGATAAACCAGCGAACCATGGCACTCCAGATATGTCGCATCTGGTCGTGAAGAGATTGCGTTGTATCGAGTTCGGCCATTTGCGCTACCGTAGCTCGGGACTTCAACTCCAAATACAACTCCACCAGCAAGGCGTCCTTGTTCTTGAAATAATGATAAATGATTCCAGCGCTCACACCCGCTTCCTTGGCTACCTTGGACATGGCCGCGCCATGAAATCCATGTTCGGTAACCAGTTGTAGGGTTGCCTGAAGAATCGCTTCGCGCTTGTCGTCAACTTTAGTCATCATTTGCTCCACGGAATTCGATTGAACGTTCATTCAGTTTTTATCGTCAGATTTAATGCCTGTCAACCACGGCCTGCACTGATGACGAAACCCACACTATTTCAGCAAGTTCACCGCGAATTATTGACAAAAGCCACAACAGGGTGCATGCGGTTTTCGTTCATTACATATTAAATGCGAGAATAAGCCATGGTCCGTGGAATCATATACGCAATAGTTTCTGCATGCTGCCTTGGCACGGTAGCCATTTTTGTCAAGACTGGCCTTGCCATAGGCATGGAGCCGACACAGATCGTGCAATACCGATTCACCTTCGGCACATTGCTCCTGTTCAGTTGGTTCGGCATAACCAACCCAGGTATGTTGAAGATACGCCCCAAGGCGCTTGCCAAAGCTGCGGTACTTGGCATTGGTCTTTATCCGTTCCAGTCCTGGACGTTCATCAAGGCGCTGCAATATATGCCCGCCTCCACCACCTCCCTTATATATTACCTCTATCCTCTGATGACGACCCTCATTGCGGTGGCCGTATTCAAAATGCGCCCCACGCGCGCTGTCTTCATGTCACTCGCGCTTGTACTGGCGGGCTGCGGACTGGTCTTTTACAACGCCTTTTCACAAAACGTAGATGTCCGGGGCATCGGCTATGCAATGGCGTGTATGACGACTTTTTCGGTCTACCTGACACTGGTACAGCGATTCACAGCCAACGATGACCCTAGGCGCATCTCCATCTGGGTCGTCTTCTTCATGGGTGTTGCATTCAGCTGCATATCCTCCCCCCTGACCATTCTCGACCAACCAGCAAAGGGCTGGATCGTGGCGATGGGGCTGGGCTTATTACCAACAGCTCTGGCCGTATCCCTGATTTACCGCGCCATAAAAAAAATCGGCAGCGCGTACACTGCCATGTTTTCCACCATTGAACCGATCACCACTGTGGTGCTCGCTCATTTTATTCTTGGCGAACCCATGGACGTAATTCAGGTATGCGGCATGCTCCTCATCGTCGCGGGCATCGTACTGCCTAATCTAGCACTCATCCGGCAAGCCGCACCAGACAACGAAAAACGCCAAGAAAACGCTTGTGGCTAGAAACGTTTTCAGGTAAGTACCTGTTCCCGGTCGAGACCACCGGCGTTGCGCGGGCTTACCCCGTTACAATTAGCTCGGGCGCGTTTGTTGATGGTTTACGGCAGGTTATATCAAGATGCACATAAGGTTGGCAGAGGGGCAAACCCCCGAAAATGCCGCCGAATATTTTTGCTTTTCAAGGAGCACCCAAATGAAGACATATAGCCCGAAGCCGGAAGACGCGAACCGCGAATGGTTCATCGTCGACGCTACCGATAAGATCCTGGGCCGTCTCGCAACCGAGATCACCACTCGTCTGCGCGGCAAACACAAGCCTGCATTCGCCCCCCACATGGACATGGGCGATTTCGTCGTTGTTATCAACGCCGACAAGATCAAGGTAACCGGCCAGAAGCTCGATAAGAAGATGTACTACAAGCACTCCAACCATCCCGGCGGTCTGAAAGAAAAGACTCTGCGCGAGATGTTGGCAAAGAAGCCTGAAAACGTGATCACAGCTGCCGTCAAAGGCATGCTGCCGAAGAACAAGTTGGCCGCTCAGCAGCTCAAGAAGCTGAAGGTCTACGCTGGCAGCGAGCATCCGCACGCAGCCCAGGCTCCTAAAACTCTGGATATTTAATCGGGGACTATTATGAGCGATTTCACTTACGCCACTGGCAAACGTAAAAATGCGATCTCCCGTACCCGTCTCTACGCCGGTACTGGCCAGATCACTGTCAACGGTCGTCCTTTCGAGGACTACTTCCCCCGCAAGACCCTTCAGATGGTCGTGCAGCAGCCCCTGAAGCTGGTCAAGATGCTCGAGAAATACGACATCAAAGCCAACTGCTCCGGCGGCGGCGTATCCGGTCAGGCCGAGGCTCTTCGCCACGGCATTTCCCGCGCCCTCTGCGAGATCGATCCTGAACTCCGCGCAGTTCTGAAGCCCGCAGGTCTCCTGACCCGCGATGCTCGTAAGAAAGAGCGTAAAAAGTACGGTCTCCGCGGCGCCCGCGCCTCCTTCCAGTACTCCAAGCGTTAAGCCGGAATTCTGGTTACAGAAGACTATCAAAGGTCGGTACCGAAAGGTGCCGACCTTTCTGCGTTGCGCTTACGTCGAAAACCCTACAAGCACCCAAACACACCCGAAATTGGTGCCACTCCTGAATTACCGACTTCTCGCGATGAGCGACAGGCCACAAACATTTTACAACAGGCCTGATAATGGAAAGATTCCTTGCACCAGCTGTAATCTATGGTTATTTCAGGCTCACCTGTAGAACTATAAATCGAGCGTGTGCTGGAGGAATCTGAACCAACCTAAACAGAGACGGCGTTGCTCTGGTGAAGCAAGAGCCGCTCCCGTTGCCAGCCGCCAAGTTATAAACTACAAGTCCGCTTGGACATAATTCGTAACTTACCGTATATAAACGCCATGCCATCAAAAAAGAAACCACAGCCGAGGATGCTTTTCGCCACCCCGGATGGTGAAATATTCGACCATCCTGACCTTTTACTCATGTGCCGACGGGGCGAGGAATTCGGCCTGCCCAGGCCCGATGAAATCACCCCCCTGCCACCGGAGTCTGAATTTTTCATGCTCCCCGGCCGACACGCCATGGGATACAATGCCGAAGCAGGACAGGTCGAAGTCATGGAAGAAATGGCCGTGGCCGCATTCGCCAGCCCCGGTCATACTGTCACCGGCATTTCCGCCTATGAGTCCGACTCTGACGCCCCGATCCTCCCGCTGCTTTCCTATGGAGCCATCGGCTATGCCAATGGCAAGTTCTGGGTCTGCGCCAAGAAAGTAGACGAAGACAAACGCCAAATTTTCAAACACATCCCGCCAGATCGCATCGAAGCAGGTGCCCATCAACTCATCAGCGACATGCCTGAAAACCGGCTCATAAATCACCTGGCCGGTTGTGCTCTTTCCAGCGGTTGCCCGGCAGCGAAGAACCTCTCCCTTGGACGGTTCGAATGCCCCCTTCCCTCAGCCCGCACCTGCAATGCCCGTTGTGTTGGATGCATCTCCGAGCAACCCCCGGACTCTGGATTCCCGTCTCCGCAATGCCGCATTTCTTTCACGCCAACGACGGAAGAAATAGTTCAGGTCATGCGCCGCCACGAATCTCGTGAGCGCCGTCCTATTTTCTCCTTCGGCCAAGGCTGCGAAGGAGAACCACTTACCGAGGCCCAGCTCATTTGCGACTCAGTCAAGGAATACCGTTCCGACGGCGGCACCGGCACGGTGAACATCAACACCAATGGCTCCAAGCCAGCAGCCATGCCTGCTCTGAAGATAGCTGGCGTCAACTCCATTCGCGTCTCCCTCAACTCGGCCCGCAAAGACCCGTACGAGGCTTACTACCGCCCCAAAGGATACGTGTTTGAGGATGTGTACGAAACCATTGGCAAGGCCCACGAGGTCGGCCTGTTCGTCTCCCTCAATCTGCTCTACTTCCCCGGCATCACCGATACCGAGGAAGAATTGGAAGCGCTCATCAAGATGGGCGAAGAATGCAAATATGATTTCATCCAGCTCAGGAACCTCAATCTCGATCCGGAACTCTACCTCAACCTCATGAAGCCTTTCGGCCACTCGCCGTGCATGGGGTTCATGAATTTTAAAAGGCGGCTCAAGAAGGCGCTGCCGAGGATAGATTACGGGTATTTCAACCCATTTTTAGGGTAGTTTCAAAAGAAGTACAATCTGCAATGAAATAATGCGGCTCAGGCGGTTGACACACCCCGGCTGCATCATTCAAGAATAGTTTTTTGGAGTGGTGAGTGTGAGGCTCGCCGCTTCGGTTTTTCGTGGCCTGTTCAAACTGGCCAAAGTCACAAACTACCGGTCCGCGACGTCCCCTTTTTTATCGCGCGGCCGCACCCCCCCAACGGAGGAGAGGATGTTGAAATTTCGTACGCTGGCGGCTCTGGCTCTGAGCTTTGCCCTGCTTTTCGCACTAGGTTGTTCTTCTGAGCCCAAAAAAGAAGAAACCAAGAAAGAAGCTCCTGCAACTGCCGAGGTTGAAGAAGCCAAGCCTCTGACCGTCGGCCTGATTCTGGTCGGTCCCTACAATGACAAAGGGTACAGCCAAGCTCAGTATGAAGGTGGCCTGTATCTCGAAAAAATGATGCCCGGCACCAAGCTGATCTACCTCGACAAGGTCAACCCCGCTGATCGCCCCGGCCTGACCATTCCGCAGGTCGTTGACGACCTCATCGAGAAAGGCGCTGACATGATCATCGCTGGTTCCGACGACATGAAAGACGGCATCATCGAAGCCGCTGCCATGCATCCTGAAAAGACTTTCCTCCACGTCTCTGGCGACGCCGCATGGACTGGCAAGGCTTCCGAGAACCTCGGCAACCTTTTCAGCCGCATGGAATACTCCAAAATGATGGGCGGCTTCACCGCTGGCATGACTACCCAGACCGGCAAGATCGGTGTGGTTGGTCCCCTCATCAACGAAGAGACCCGCCGCCTGATGGCTTCTGCTTACCTCGGAGCACTGCACGCATGGACTCAGGTACGCGGCAAAGACGCCAAGGACCTGACCTTCAACGTCAAGTGGATCGGTTTCTGGTTCAACATCCCCGGCGTTACTGCTGACCCGACCCAGGTGGCCGGTTCAATGTATGACTCCGGCTACGATGTATTGATCTCCGGTATCGATACCCCCGAGGTAGTGACCGTTGCCAAGCAGCGTCGCGAAGCCGGCAAGACAGTCTGGGCACTCCCCTACGACTATGAAAAGGCTTGCGAAGGCCAGGGCGAAGTCTGCCTCGGCGTTCCCTATTTCAACTGGGGTCCCGGTTTCCTGCGCATTGCAAAACAGGTACAGGCCGGAACCTACAAGTCCGCTTTCGAGTGGGACTCCCCCTACTGGGCTGACATCAACAACCACGACAAGTCCCCTGTAGGCTTCATGCCCGGTCCCGGCATCTCCGTCGAAACCAAAGCAGCTCTGGATACTTTCATCAGTCAGCTTGGCTCTGGCGAACTTACTCTGTTCACCGGCCCGCTCAACTATCAGGACGGCTCTCCGTTCCTGAAGGCAGGCGAAAAGGCTTCTGACAAGCAAATCTGGTACATGCACCAGTTGCTCGAAGGTATGGAAGGACTCTCCAGCCCCAAATAACAGGCTTGCGCTGTTAACCGTCTTAGGTAAAATCAAATAGGGAGGTCGGCCTCGGCCTCCCTATTTCAGGTTATTCCGCCTCCGGCGGCCAGAGGGCTATCCCCCTTTGGAATCCCATTGTGTGCCGTTGGCGCAAGTTGGGTAAGGATCAATATGATCGTCTTAAAAGACATACATAAACATTACGGACGAGTTCGGGCCAATGACGGCATCAGCCTAACTCTCGAACCCGGTAAAATTTATGCCCTCGTCGGAGAAAACGGCGCTGGCAAGTCTACCCTCATGCGCGTGCTGGCAGGGCATACCCGCCCCACATCCGGCACTCTGACCATGAAGGGCAAAGAAATTTCCTACCTTACGCCCACCCTTGCCCGAAAGCAGGGCGTTGGTATGCTTTACCAGGACCCGCTCGACTTTCCCGCCATGCCAGTCTGGGAGAACTTTCAGCTCGGCGCGCCCAAGCGGACCAAAGAAGAAGTCATCGACGTCATTGGAGAGCTTTCCTTTCGATTAGACGCTTGCTTCCTGCCGGATGAACCGGTTTCTTCCCTGACCGTTGGCGAACGCCAGCTTTTGGAACTGCTTCGACTGCTGGACCTTGGAGCCACCACCCTGATTCTGGACGAACCGACCACCGGCATCACACCAGAGCAGAAGCAGGATCTATTTGACCTGCTCATGAAGCTGGCTCGCGAAGACAACCACACCATCATTCTCGTTACTCATAAACTTTCCGAAGCATACGAAATGGCTGATGCTATTTTCGTCATGCGTCAGGGCCAGCTCGTCGGCACTCTGGAGCCACCCTACGACGAGAAAAAACTGGTCACGCTCATGTTCGGCGAACAGGCCGTGAGCGTAGTGGATGATCTGCCCCAAGTGGAAGCCAAGCCCACTCCCCGTCTTTCCATGAACGACACACAATTCGCCGGTCCAAAATATTCCATGGGACCAATGAATTTCAGTGCTCAACCCGGCGAATGTATCGGGCTGGCCGGGCTGGATGGCTCAGGCCAGGAACTTTTCCTGCGCGGACTCTGCGGTCTGGATCGCATGCCCGGCGGCGCACTGTCTCTGGACGATGGGGAATACCGATCCAACGATTTCAACACCCTGCGTAAAGCGGGTGTCCAATTTGTGCCCGCTGATAGATTGGAGATGGCGCTTTTCCCTGCCATCAATCTCATGGAACACATCACCCTCGCGTTTCCTGACAAGAAGGAAGGCCGCGACGAATTTTACCAGTCCCAATGCGTGGACCGATTCAACCTCCGCGCCCACCCAGACACTCAGGCCAAGGAATTGTCCGGCGGCAACCAGCAACGATTGCTTCTCTCACTCATGCCGGATGAGGCCAAGCTGTTGCTAATGGAACACCCCACACGCGGGTTGGATGCAGGTTCTGCGCGACAGGTGTGGAATCATCTCAAAGGACGATGCCGCGACGGCGCAACCTTAATCTATTTTTCCCCGGACCTTGACGAGGTACTGGAACACGCCCATCGGATAATCGTGTTCTACGACCGCGCCATTGCCGGAATAGTCGACCGCGAGCACGCCACCATGGAAGTGATTGGCGCGCTCATGGCGGGCAAGCCATATGACGAGGTCATGGCCCAATTCACAGGAGAATCCAAGTGAACAAAGAATCCCTCCTGACACAGATAGGCTGGCTCCTTGCAGCCATCGGATTGGCTCTGATCCTGACTGTCATCGTGACGCTTCCCTCCGGCGCACCGCCGTTTGAAACTATTTACGTCCTCTTCAAAGGCGGACTCGGCTCCATGTCCAAGATCGGCCGAGTACTGGCTGGTTGGGTGCCGCTCACCCTTTGTGCAGTGGGCCTACTCGTACCCTTCACCGCCCGCCTCTGGAACATCGGCGTGGAAGGCCAGGTCATCATGGGCGCAATATTCTGCACTGCTGCACTGCGTCCCTTCCCAGACGGCGGCGATGCCTTCCATATTGCCCTGGCAATGGGCGCAGCCATGCTCGGTGGTGCTCTTTGGGCACTACTGGCAGGTCTGTTGCGCGTCTTCGGTCGGGTGCATGAAATTTTCTCCGGCCTAGGCCTCAACTTTGTAGCACTCGGCGTGACTCTCTGGCTCATATTCGGTCCATGGAAACGCCCCGGCGTTGCATCCATGTCCGGCACCCAGCCACTTGATGTTTCCCTCTGGCTGCCACGCCTCGGAAAACTCTCTGTGAGTTGGGTAGCCTTGGCAGTGACTATCACGGCTCTTGTCATCATCGGTATTCTGCTCCACCGCTCGGAATGGGGCCTCAAGCTCCGTGCCGTGGGTGAAAACCCCAAGGCCGCCACCCTCTTTTCTCTCGGCCCGCGCCGCCGCCTCCTACAGGCTTTCATGATTTGCGGCGCATTGGCAGGATTGGCCGGTGCTATACAGGTACTTGGTGTATATCACCGTTTGCTGCCCGCAATTTCATCCAACTACGGTTACACCGCACTGCTGGTCGGCATGATGGCTTCCTTCAGATTACCCTTGGTGCCATTCATCTGCCTTTTCTTCGCCATCCTCAATGTGGGATCCATCCAATTGCCGCTGCAAATGGGTCTCGACTCCTCATTGTCCGGCGTTATTCAGGGCATCATGGTCCTTTCCCTGTTCATCGTGCAGGGCATCCGCTTGATACTCAAACGCAAGCAGGAGGCTGACTAATGGAAACTTTCGGTCTCACAATCGCTGCAATTCTGCTGGCAGGCGCACCGCTCGTTCTCGCCACGCTGGGCGAAACGCTCACTGAGAAAGCGGGCATTATCAACCTGTCACTGGATGGCTCCATCCTACTTTCCGCCATGGCAGCATTCGCCATATCCGCCACCTTTGACAATCCGTGGCTCGGCGTCATGGCTGGCATGGCAGTTGGTGCCGCCATTGCTGGCGTGCTCGGCCTTATAGGCATTTATCTCGGCCAATCACAGCTTGCCGTGGGCTTTATCCTCACGCTGCTTTCCCGCGATCTCGCCTATTTCCTTGGGCACTCTTTTTCCCGCCAGCCCGGACCGAACCTCGGACTCTGGCATATCCCCGGCATCGGTCCCATTCCTTTGGTCGGCCCCATTTTCGCCGCTCAATCCCCTGTTGTTTACATGGGACTCGCCGCCATCTTCGGATGCTGGTGGTGGATGTATCGAACAGAAGGCGGCATGCGTTTACGTGCTGTCGGCGAATCTCCCCGCGCAGCCTTTGGTCGCGGCATACGCGTACGACTTGTCCGTCTCTACTACTGTCTCGCTGGCGGCGCGCTCGTAGGCATGGCAGGAGCCGCATATTCCCTGGCCGTCAAGCCAGGTTGGGGCCGTCCGCAAGGTTGTGAAGGCGCAGGCTGGATTGCCCTCGCCATCGTCATTTTCGGCGGATGGCATCCCGTACGTGCGGCTCTCGGTGCATTCTTCTTTGCAGGACTCCAAGTGTCCGGCATCTATCTCCAGGAAATCTTTCCATCCATCCCCGCACCTGTCTTCCAAGTCGCTCCATTCCCCATGATGATTCTCACATTACTCGCAGTGAACATGAGCCGCATGGGTTGGGTACAAGATTTAGTGCGCAGGCACCCCTTCCTCACCAAATTCTCCGGAGCATGGTCCATTGATGCACCCGCTGCACTAGGACAGGATTTCGATCCCAAGAAAGGTCTGTAAACCACAATCCACACATAAAAAAAGGGTGCTACGGAAATCCGTAGCACCCTTTTTCTTTTCAATTAAAACGGCTTATTCGCTATCCAGATGGCAAGCCGCCATTCGACCCGGTGAGATCTCGCGCGGCTCCGGTGCCTTCTCCTTGCAGATATCCATGGCATGCGGACAACGGGGATGGAAATGGCAACCACTGGGCGGATCGAGCGGGGAAGGGATTTCGCCCTCAAGAGCAGCGAACTCCACGTTACGCTTATCGAGACGCGGAACCTCGTTGAGAAGTGCCTGGGTATAGGGATGGAACGGCTTTTCAAAAAGCTCTTCCACCGGGGCAGACTCAACTATGCGACCAAGATACATGACGGCCACACGGTCGGAGATGTGCTCTACCACACCGATGTCGTGTGAGATAAACAAACATGTCAGATTGTGCTTCTCACGCAGTTCCATGAACAGGTTCAAAATCTGAGCCTGAATAGAAACATCGAGAGCTGCGACGGATTCATCACAGACCAGGCATTCCGGCTTGACGGCCATGGCGCGGGCAATACCTACGCGCTGACGCTGACCGCCAGAGAACTGGTGCGGGTAACGATTCTTGTAGGTCACATCCAGTCCACTCTGCTCCATTACCTCGTCGAGATAATTGTCCAACTCCTTGGCGGTAGTAAGACCATGGTAGAGTGGTGCTTCACCAATGATTTGTTTAACGCGCTTGCGAGGGTTGAGAGAGGCAAACGGGTCCTGGAAGATCATCTGGACGTTAATGGCGTAGTCGAGCATTTCCTTGTTGCTCATCTCGGCCACATTCTTGCCCTTGTAATAGATATCACCCGAGGACTGGGGCAGGATACCGCAAACCATACGGCCCAGAGTAGACTTGCCACAGCCGGATTCACCGACCAGGCCAACCACTTCACCGGGCATGATCTGGAGATTTACGTTGTCCACGGCCTGAACACGCTCTTCGGAAATTTTAGCACCGAGAGCACGAGCCGCCTTGGAAGCGAAATCGAGCTTCTTTTCAAATACCCGGCTGAGGTTTTCGCAGCGGATGAAAGGTGTATCACTCATATGTTTATCCGCCTTTAAGCTTGGTTGCCCGGGTAGAAACAACAGACCTTGCGGCCGTCGTCCATGACCGTGACGCCGGGAACCTCAAGACATTTCTCCTGCGCACGTGGGCAGCGCATGCGGAAGGGACACCCTTCCGGAAGATTGATGAGGGACGGGGTCATACCGGGAATCTGATAAAGAGGTTCGCCCCGCTTGTTACGGCTGGGAACAGAACCGATAAGGCCTTCGGTATACGGATGCAAAGGAGCATCGAGCACATCCTGAACCGGGCCTTCCTCGATGATCATGCCCGCGTACATGACTGCCACGCGATTTGCGAGACCTGCGATGACAGTCAAATCATGGGTAATCCACATCAGCGCCATATCCGTCTTTTTGCAGAGCTTCTGCATCTCAGACAGAATCTGGGCCTGAATGGTGACGTCGAGCGCGGTTGTCGGCTCGTCCGCAATGATCAGGTCCGGGTTGTTGAGCAAGCCCGTTGCAATGGCAACGCGCTGGCGCATGCCACCGGAAAACTGATGCGGGTAGGCCTTGATGCGCTCCGCCGGGGACGGAATACCGACCATGGCAAGGGCGTCGACACAGCGCTGACGCGCCTCTTTCTTGGATACCTTTTCATGAGCGCGAATAGCCTCAATCATCTGGGTATCGATGCGCAGGACCGGGTTAAGAGTCATCATGGGGTCCTGGAAAATCATGGCAACTTCATTGCCACGGAAGGCGCGCCACTGAGCTTCGGTCTGATCGACCAACTCACGGCCCTTGAATTTGATGGAACCGCCCGCGATCTTTCCGGGGTGGTCCACCAATCCCATGATAGAGAATCCGGTGACAGACTTGCCCGAGCCGGACTCGCCCACAATACCGATAACCTCACCCTTGTCGATGGTGAGGGATATACCGTTGACCGCCTTCACAACACCAGCGCGGGTGTAGAAGTTGGTTTGCAGGTTCTGAATATCAAGAAGTGGAGTACTCATCTTTTCAACCTCGGATTCAGGACATCACGTAACCGGTCACCGACCAGGTTGATGGTGACGATCAGTATAAGAAGAGCCACACCGGGATAGACGCTGATCCAGTAATAACCGGATTGCAGGAACTTGAACCCATTGGCGATGAGCAGGCCGAGAGACGGTTTGGTGATGGGCATGCCCAAACCAAGGAAGGACAGGGTCGCTTCCAAAGCGATGGCACCCGCTACTTTCACCGTGGAAATGACGATGAGTTCGGGCGTACAGTTGGGAAGTACGTGACCGAACATGATGCGCCGCTGCGGCAGGGCCAGACATTTGGCCGCTTCCACATATTCTTTCTTTCGTTCCACCAGCACGTTGCCGCGAATGGCACGAGCGTAATACGCCCACTGAACCATAACCAGGGCAAGGACGATTTTGTCTATGCCCTTGCCAAGTATGGCGAGCAGTATGAGAGCCACCAAGATGGCGGGAAAACTCAATTGCAAGTCAACCGTTCGCATGATGAAGGCGTCTGTTTTACCCCCCTTATACGCGGCCCAGAGACCGATGACGGCCCCGATGATGAGCGCTATGATGGTGGAGAGCACGCCAACACCGAGCGAAATGCGCAGGCCATACAGAATGGAGCTGAGCATGTCGCGGCCCTGAGAATCGGTGCCGAGGTAATAGGTGATGGAACCATCCATGGACTTGGCGCCGGGTTCCAGCTTGCCGTCCATGATGTCAATGGCCATGAGGTCATACGGGTTCTGCGGCGCGATTACGGGAGCAAACAGAGCCACCGCGACCACGATGGTAAGTACGATAAGGCCGATAGTGGCCACTTTTGATTCAAAGAACTCTTTGATTGCCAGCCAGAGAAGGGATTCGTCTTGAACTGCCATGTATCCCTCCTAGCGTTCGTCGCCCAGGCGAACCCGGGGATCAAGGACCGAGTATAGCAGGTCCACGATAAGGTTAATGAAAATGAACATGGTCACCGTGATAAGCAGGTAAGCCACGATAATGGGCCGGTCCAAGACACCGATGGAGTCGATGACCAGTTTACCCATGCCAGGCCAAGCAAAAATAGTCTCGGTGACAACCGCAAACGCGATCAGATTACCCAACTCCATACCAAGCACTGTGACCACCGGAATCATGATGTTCTTCATGACGTGCAGCCCGATGATACGAGTATTGGATAGCCCTTTGGCGCGGGCGAATTTCACGTAGTCCATCTGAAGATTTTCCTGCACACCGGCGCGGCTCAAGCGAATGGCGAGCGACGTCTTGAAGAGTGCGAGATTACTGGCTGGAAGAATGAGATAGGCCAACCCATCCCATGTAAGGAAGCTGACTTGCATCCCCAGGAATTCCGTTGTCTCACCGCGACCACCGGATGGTAGCCAGCCTAGATGAACTGAAAAGATGATGATGAGCATTAGCCCCACCCAGAAGGTCGGCAGTGAAAAGCCGAGGATGGAGAAGCTCATGATGTTACGGCCGATCCAGTTGTCATGCTGGATACCTGCGATCATACCAAGGGGGATACCAAGAAACACAGCCATAAACATGGCGGTGAAAGCAAGCTCAAGGGTGGCGGGCAAACGGTCGAGGATGATCTTGAGTGCGGGTTCGTTGTAAACAAACGAGTTACCGAAATTACCCTGGAGTGCGCCCTTGAGGAAAACGAAATATTGTTCCCATAGTGGCCGGTCGAGCCCCAGCTCCTTGACGGCGCGAAGGTACTCTGCCTCGGTGGCGTCTGGTGCGATCAAAATATCGATAGGGTTGCCGATGTAGAAAACACCGACGAACACCAATACCGACATGACCAGCAGGACCACGCCACTTTGGCTTATTCTGCGGATGAGGAATGCTAGCATTCTATTCCTTTAAAGAGAGAAAATGAGGAGACGCCGTTGTCTGGCGCCCCCTCATTGTTATTGTTGTGTAACGCTGACTACTTAGTGGACTTGATCTCGTGCGGCAGGGTGTAGCCGTCGGTACGTCCGTTGTAGGTGATTCCCTTCTTGGCGCCCCAAACGGAGACCTGGAAGTGAATCGGGATGATACCGAGATCGTTCATGCCGGTCTCGACGCATTCCACGAGCAGCTCGTTATGCTTGGCCGGGTCAACGGTGACCAGAGCTTCTTCCAGAAGGCTATCCACTTTGGGGTTGGAGTAACGACCGCGGTTGGACTTGCCGTAACCGCCATCCTTGTCAAAGGTATGCAGCAAAGAAGCTACGCAGTTGGTGTGCTCACCGGTATCAGTGGCCCAACCAACCAGCATCAGGGAGAATTCCAGAGCGGAAGCTTTACCGAAGTACACAGCCTTGGGCATGGTGTTAACTTCAGTCTTGATGCCGACCTTGGCCAGCATCTGAGCGATAGCCTGAACGATGTCAGCGTCGTTGACGTAACGATCATTGGGGCCGTGGATGGTGATCTTGAAACCGTCAGGGTAGCCAGCTTCTGCGAGGAGAGCCTTGGCTGCCTTGGGGTCATACTTCTCAGGCTTCAGGTTCGGGGAGGTTCCCTCGTAACCTTCGGGGAGCATCTGTGCTGCGGGAACGGCGAGGCCTTCCATGATGCGAGCAACAATGCCGGGGCGATTGATGGCCATGGAAATGGCTTTACGTACGCGGAGATCGAGGAAGGGGTTCTTGATCTTTTCGCCGTTGTTACCGGTAACCATGGGGGTGTACTCACGGTCGGTATCGATGTGCAGGTAGATCAGACGAGTGGAGGAAGACTGGGACAGATCCACGTTCTTGGCTTCACCCAGATGCTTCACGTCTGCCGGAGGAACGAAGTTAATCAGGTCAACGTCGCCGGACTTCAGTGCGGCTACGCGGGTACCATCATTAGAGATGGGACGGACGGTGATCTTGGACCACTCGGGCTTCACACCCCAGTAATCTTCGTTACGCTCGTAGACGACCTTGTCGCCACGGGCCCATTCAACCAGCTTGTAGGGACCGGTGCCGATAGTAGCAGCGCCGGAATTGAAATCTTCAGTGCCCTTGCCTTCTGTAGCCTTCTTGGAGACGATAACAAAAGAAGCAAAGTTACGCGGGGTCAAAGGAGCAGGCTTCTCGGTGTGGATGCGCACGGTGTATGCGTCCACGACCTCAACTTCCTTGACCTGGCCGACAGCGCCAGCCATGGAAGAAGGAGAATTGGGAACATTGGGAATGCGCTCAATGGTGAACTTCACATCTTCTGCGGTAAAGGGAGAACCGTCATGGAACTTGACGCCCTTGCGCAGCTTGAATTCCCAAGTGGTTTCATTAACAGGAGCCCAGGACTCGGCCAGACCGGGGTACATCTTCTGCTTGCTATCCTGCAGGATCAGCTTATCAAAGACATACAGGGCCATCTGGTTGTTGTTAGTCACATTGTGAAAATGCGGGTCCAGGGAAGTCGGCTCGCCTTTGAGACCGATGGTCAGATCTTTTGCTGCGGCAAAGGATGCGCCCATAACCAAACTCGCCATGATGACGAAGCTGATCAAAAGTTTTTTCCTCATAAATCTCTCCTTGTCGTTTTCCGTAAAATGGAGCAAAAAAGTGTCACAAAAACGCTTCAAAAGCAATGTTTTCGAGTTTTTTGCTCTGTCATGTTGAGTTTTAGAATTAAATTCTGTCACTTTGGCATTATTAGAGAATTGGAATATGCCATAATCGCATAAAAAGGGAAATCATACATGATTAATTCCATCGAGAAATATCTGAAGGACCGAGAAGAGGAAATGTTCGCCCTGCTGGAGCGACTCGTATCCATCAATAGCTATTCTGCCAACATAGAAGGCGTGAATAAAGTGGTGGATGTGCTCCAGGAAGTGACCCATGAAATGGGATTCACCACCCGCCGCATGCCCAACGAGCACACCGGGGATAACCTGGTCGCCGAGAACCGGACGCGCGCACGAAACGGTGGCGGCCCCTTGCTTGTGGGGCACATGGACACGGTCTTCCCGCCAGAAATGGGTTTCGACACCTTCCGCCGTGAAGCCGACAAAACATACGGCCCCGGCGTCACCGACATGAAAGGCGGACTGGTCATCGCCATTTTCGTAGCCAAAGCGCTCATGGAGTGCGGCTACAAAGACTTGCCCCTTGGATTTTTCTTTAACGCCGACGAGGAAATTGGCTCGCCCCACTCTCGCGACCTCATCGTAGAAGAAGCTAAGAAATCGGATTTCTGTTTTGTAATGGAAGGCTCCGGTATGGGTGGCGAGGTAGTCACTGGCCGCAAAGGACGCATCGTCTTTGATCTTGAAGTGGAAGGCCAGCCCTATCACGCAGGCCATTGCAAATACCCCAAGCCCAGCGCCATTGTAGAGATCGCCCACAAAATCGTGGCCCTGGAAGCCCTCAACGATCCCGATGCCGGCACCTCGTTCAACGCGGGAATGCTGGACGGCGGAGTTGGCCCCAACACCGTAGCCGCCAAAGCATCCGCTCGATGTGAAACCCGGTTTATGAACCCGGAGATCGGCGAAAAAGTATGGGCGGCCATTGAGACGATCGCCACAACTTCCACTCTGGAAGGCACTAGCGGCTCAGTTTCCATCCGCACTCACCGTCCGCCCATGGTCACGAATGAGACCATCCTGAATCTCTACTCGGTGGTAGAAGCCGCAGCCGACGACATCGGTATGGAGATTAAACAAGTTTTCCGTGGCGGCGGCTCGGATGCCAACACCGTATCTCTGGCTGGCGTCCCGGTCCTGGATGGTATGGGGCCATCTGGCGCACTCTTCCACACCCCGGAGGAATACATGCTCTCCGATTGCATGGTGAAGCAGGGATTGCTCACCGCCATCAGCGCCATCAAAGGCGTGGAAAAGTATTCGTAACCCCACACCGCTTTTATCGAACAAATGAAAAGCCCCGCTCCTGCGGGGCTTTTTTTGTGGGCAAGTGGATTGATAATAATCATCCCCCTCTCCCTTCATTTCAGATTATATTAAGGGCTAGTTATTAGCAAAAGATTACATCTTGCGGATGTTGCGACAGGCTGTATCCCCATGAAAAACAGGTAGAAACACTCGACGCACATTAAAATGAGCAAATAAAGCGACTTCTGTGAGGCGAAACCAGCATATCCAAGCACCCGTAGGGAAGGAGACGCCATGAAAAGAAAACCCCGGAATCTGCTTTTTACAGGTGGATGGGATTCTAGTTTCAGATTATTACACCTACTGCTGGTAGAGAAACAGCCAGTTCAGCCCATTTATGTCCTGGACCCTGATCGTCGATCATACTCTCAAGAATTGAAAACCATGACAAAGATCAAGCGTGAAGTGATCCATAAATATCCAGAATCAAGAGAATTACTCCTTCCCACCCTCATGTTTGACATGACAGATCTCGAAGAAGATCCAGAAATCAAGGCTGCTGAGAAAGCTGCCCTCAAACAATCTTTTTTCGGCTCACAATATGAATGGCTTGCAAGGACGGTAAAACAGCACAACTTTGAAGATGCAGAAATGTGTTTGGAGCATCACACAGGCCCGGTTGGAGCGGTCCCGCTCATCACACCGCTTGTCGAAGAAGGCGAAGATGGCCTCTTGCGATTTCCGAAAAAGCTTCAAGACACAGCAGCATACGGAGTGTTCGGACCATTCTCCTACCCTGTGCTCAAGCTCACAAAGCCGGACATGATGGAAATCGCACGGCAACACGGTTTTCTTGATAATCTAGAAATGTCTTGGTTCTGTCACAGGCCGAACATACTGAACCAACCATGCGGTTTTTGTAACCCATGCACGGACGCCATGACTAAGGGGATGCCGCATAGAGTTCCCCCTCTTGGCAAATTATGCCATCACCTCAAAAGACTGCTTGACCCAAGACCATTTTTGAAAAAATACCCTTCGGTGTATAATCGACTCAAGACATTTAAAGAAGGAATCCTCTCTTAAGGTTACCAGTCTAACTTTTTAGACAGAGTCAACCACAGCTTCTCTTTAGACAGCTCAAAACGATCCTCTGTGCATGCACGGGATCGTTTCCTTTTATATCAGAAACAACCGCTCTGATTGATTCAGCAGACATCCATAGTACCGACAGAAATATGGTCATTACCAAAAGAGTAATCTGATCATGCTTCAGGAAAAATGGACTGAAAAAGCGTACCGCATAAATGCTCGACAAAGTATCAGCCAACAAATTTACGAGAACATTTGCAAAGTAATGCAAACTCTTGCTATCATGCTGAGATATGGAAACAATACAGTCTATCTATAGCTTCCTTTCACATGGGAGATGGCTCCACGTACAGGATCCGGAAGAGGAAATCTCCTTCCTGGCCGCAGGCGAGTATAATGAAAACTACCTCATCACCATTGATGAAATATATGGTACTGCCCAGCACGTCTTTCGCATCAACCATGGCAGCCAGCTTGGTCTGGATCACCAAATCGAGTACGAATTCGAAGTGTTGCGGTTATTAGTTCGATCGGGCGTAACACCCCGCCCCTTTTACTGTGATCCCCAGCCCGACAACGAGGACCTCGGCAAAGGCGTACTGCTCATGGAGTATCTGCCGGGCAGACCGCTGGAATACGACAAAGACTCGCAGGAAGCGGCGCGCATCTTTGCGGCAGTTCATTCTCAGCCCGCGGATGAGCGACTGGTTGTCCAAGCCAATCCGGTTCTGGACATTGCCAATGAAAGCGAAGAATTGATCAACCGCTACCCGAACCACCCTTTGGCCGAAGCACGGGACCGTCTACTGGCATATCACAAAGAGGTGGTGGAACTGGATGATGAATTCCAGTCGCTGACAAAAGGTGACCCACTGGTTATGGCGAATACAGAAGTCAACTCACACAACTTCATTATTGACGATGAAACCGGACGCGGTTGGCTGGTGGATTGGGAGAAGTGTGTGGTCACCAGCCGATTTCAGGACCTTGGCCATTTTCTAGTGCCCACCACAACGCTCTGGAAGACGGACTTTCGATTCAGCGAAAACCAGAAACGAGTATTTATCCAAGCGTATCTGGCTTACGCAGATCTCAACATGGGCCTCGACACGGCCGTGCGGTGTACACATCTCATGGAGCGGACCATTCTGCTGAGAGCGATGGCGTGGTGCTACATGGCCTATTACGAATATACGCAGAGTGACCGCGCCCTGAAAAACGAAGCGACCTTCAAACGAATCAAACTCTACATGGACGAGATGGAATGTTTCTTCGAGTCGAACACGTAAGCAAGTTCTTTGATACCGAGCCTGTGCTTCGGGATGTCTCCTTTGATGTGGAGCAGGGCAGCGTGGTATCGCTCATCGGGCCTTCGGGCGTGGGAAAAACCACCCTGCTCAAGCTCATTGCCGGGCTTGATGCTCCTGATTCAGGCCAACTGATATTCGAAGAACCGCCTTCCAAACACTGTCCTGTCATTCTCGTATTTCAGGACTACCTTCTTTTCCCGAACATGACCGTATTCGACAACGTGGCGTTTGGACTAAAAGCACGCACTGTTTCCAAGTCAGAAACCAAACAGCGAGTCATGGACCTTCTTGAACACTTCCAGATGGCAGACAAGCGGAAAGATTACCCCGTCACCCTTTCTGCAGGTCAGCGGCAACGAGTCGCCATTGCGCGAGCCATGGTAGTCAACCCGGCCCTGCTCCTCCTTGATGAGCCCTTTGCCAATCTGGACCAAAATCTCAAAATGCGAACCGCCGAATTCATTCGGGACACCCAAAAGGCATTTGGTGTGACCACCATCGCCGTGACTCACGATCAAAACGAGGCATTCCTCATGTCTGACAAGGTGGGGGTCATGCTGGACGGCTCCTTGGCCCAATTCGACCAAGCGCGAGAGGTCGCGCTGAGCCCGGCCTCACTCGAAGTGGCTCGCTTCCTCGGACCTGTCAATGAGTTGCCCGAAGCCCTGGCCCTGGCCATGGGTATGGCGCGAAAGGACGACGGATGGTATATTAGGCCGGAACGATTACGAATTTTGAAGGACGCCAAAGGCAACGGGACCGTTACCGAGACCTCTGTGGCAGGCCGCATTATACAATACCGGGTTGATATGGACGGCACGGAAGTGACAGTTTTTTCCATGGATAGCGAACACCGCCCAGGCGAACGCGTCACCATCAAGTTGAAACAAACATAGGGGAATGGGATGATGAAACGACTCTTGAACATGGTGTTGCTGCTGCTTTTTCTGATCGGCTGCGCAAACGAACCGGCCAAGGACAAGAGCAAAGAGATGCTGAACTCGGACTGGCAAACCATTGAGAAAACGGCAAAAGGAACTACTGTCCGGTTTTACATGTATGGCGGTTTCTCCCACGTGAACAACTGGATAGACACCTATGTTGCCCGCACCCTAAACGAGCAATATGCCATCAATCTTGTACGAGTGCCAATGGACGCTGGCGTCTTCGTCAACAAGCTCCTCACTGAAAAAAGTGCTGAAAAGAAAATCGGCTCCATTGACTTGCTCTGGATCAATGGCGAAAATTTCAAGACCACCAAGCAGGCAGGAGTGCTCTTCGGCCCCTATGCAGAAAAACTGCCGAATTTCCTCAAATACGTAGACAAAGGACTCGCTTCTACCGATTTCGGTTTCCCCGTTGATGGATATGAAACCCCGTATGGGAAAGCGCAGTTCGTATTCGAATATGATTCCGCGTCCACCAATCCGCCCAAAAGTTTCCAGGAGTTGACCGAGTGGGTCAAAGCCAATCCGGGCAAATTCACCTACCCCCAGCCCCCGGACTTCACCGGCTCCGCATTTATCCGTCAAGCACTCTATGCCGTGACCGGCGGTGCGGAGCAATACATGGACGGCTGGAATCAAACCCTTTTCGAGAAGCAAGCGCCCAAACTCTGGGCCTATTTAAACACACTTAAGCCGTACCTCTGGCAACAAGGAAAATCCTATCCCAAAAGTTCTGCGGAAATGGATACACTCTTTCAGCGAGGCGAAATCGGCATCAACATGTCCTATCACCCGCTTCATGCTCAATCCAAGATTCTGGACAAATCCTATCCGGACACAGTCCGAACATTCATGATGAACGAAGGGTCCATCTTCAATCTCCACTTCACGGCAATCCCGGCCAATGCACCCAACAAAGCCGGAGCCATGGTCGTGGCCAACTTCCTGCTCTCCCCGGAAGCACAGCTTTCCAAGTTTTTACCGGCAAACTGGGGAGACCTCCCAGCCATCGCTCTGCTGACACTCTCTCCTGAAGAACAAGCTAAATTCAACGAGGTTGATTTAGGCGTCGCCACTCTACCTATCAATAAACTGGCAAACAACACGACCCCGGAGATTCCAGCCGAATATCTGGAGGCTCTGGAAAAAGGTTGGGAGGAGCATGTGCTCAGGTAGCACAACTTCGGGTAAAACATTGCTCAAACTCGCGCCACTGCTCATCCCGCTGTTGGTGCTCTTTCTCGGCGGTCTCTTCATGGGAATTGCCCAATCTCTGGGCTTTTGGCTCCCTGTCCCCCACGAGGGAGGGATGTTCAGCGCATACGAGGAGCTGCTGCGCCCCCACATTCTGGCAGCCGGACTGCATTCCCTCTGGGTCGCTTTGGCCTCCACCACTCTGGCCGTGGGCATAGGGGCAATCATCGCCTATCTCATCTGGCGGCTCCCGGCCCGGCTGGAACCATACACAGTTGTTTACAAGGCACCGCTTATCCTGCCGCACATCGGAGTAGCTTTCATCGTATTGATTTTCTGGAGCCAGTCCGGCATTGTGGCGTCTGTTGCTCATCAGCTCGGATGGATCGAAGCCCCTGGAGATTTCCCCTCACTCATCCATGGAACCAGCGGTGCAGGCATCATCCTCGCCTATGTATTCAAGGAAGTACCGTTCGTTATCATCCTCGCCCTGGCCGTGCTCAAACGGATGGACGCAAGACTGGTGCAAACAGCAGCCATGCTCGGTGCAGGACCTGTTACAATCTTTCGAAGGATAGCCCTGCCTCACATGCTCCCGGCTCTGCACACGGCGGGTATCATTCTCTTCCTGTATGGATTCGGCGCATTCGATATCCCCTTCCTGCTCGGCGACAGTTCTCCTGGCATGCTCTCCATTGAGGCATACAATCTTTATTTCCGTCGCGACCTGATAAACCGTCCCACGGCAATGGCCATTCTAGTCTGCATGTTCTTTTTCTCCCTCGCCTTTATCGTGGCCTACACCCGACTGGCAGCTCACCTGAACAACAGGGAGCGAAAGCTATGAGCCCGCGTCTCACTCTTTCCATCATAGCGACGGCATCCTTGCTCCCCTTAACCGTGCTGGTCTTCTATGCATTAGCACCCGGCTGGCGGTACCCCGATATACTACCTGCCGAGTATGACTTGCGCTCCCTGCGATTCCTGGCCTCACAGACCAGTTCGATCTCCCGGCATATGGGATCTTCGCTAGCCTATTCACTGCTGACTGTGGCCCTTACCTTTGTTCTCTGCATCGGCCCAGCCCACCACTTTGCGCGAAGGAAATTCAAAGGCAAGACGCTCCTGGAAGGCCTCCTCCTGGCTCCGGCCCTGGTGCCGGCCATGACTTTTTCAATGGGGGTACATTTCCTGTTCATCAAGATAGGATTGGCCGACACATTCCTAGGCGTAGTGTTGGTACTGACTCTGTTCAGCTACCCATACATGTTGCGGGCCCTCACAGCAGGCTATCAGGCATTTGGGGAGGAGTACGAACTGTGCGCCCAAAACCTCGGTGCCGGGCCTCTCCAGCGTTTCTTTCACGTAGATATGCCCATGCTCATCCCCTCCGCCATCGCGGGCGGTTCCGTAGTCTTCCTGGTGGCATTCTCCGAATACTTCCTGGTCTTCCTCATCGGCGGCGGCGCCGTGGATTCTTTCACTGGCTATCTATTCCCCTACCTCACCTCATCGGACCGATCCACGGGCTCTCTCATGACACTGATATTCCTGATGGTGCCAGTAACACTCTTCTTTGTCGTGGAGATGGTTGTGACAAGGGCGTATCGAAAGCGGGGAATGTATTAAATTCCAGTGCAAACGCACGCCCAAGCCATGGACATTTTCATGGAAAAAGGTATTCTCTGAAACATAATTTACCAGTGTTTATTGAGTATACTCGTACGTTGCCCACAGAGATCGAATCGAAACAATACGGAAACTCTTAGACAACCCGCCGAAAGGACGCCCGAAGATCGCCATGATATATTGTAGCCCACTTAAAGAGGAAGGCCTCAAGGGAATACTGCTGTCAGCAGCACGACGCCTCCCCCCTTCTCGTATCATTGATATCCTTTTTTCCATCTCCCTTTACGCATACAGGCACAAGTACATCCCCAACTATACGTCTGGGAAAAGTTTCAATGAACGATTGCTGGGAATCAAACTGGGCAACGAGGCGATCGATCCGCTCAGACAATATGTCAGCGACAAGGAACACCTGAAAGATTACATCCGGAGTAAAGCTGGCGACAAGTATGTCGTCAACACTTTCGGGTTGTTAAACACCCCTGCAGAGGTGAATCAATATGACTTCCCTGAGCGTTGTGCCATCAAGCCAACGCATATGAGTGGGGAGTACGCCATAAAGGAAAAAGCGGAAGATATTGTTGACCCAAAACGAATAAACAATTGGTTTGACAGCAACTATTACCAGATGAACCGAGAGAGAAACTACAGATACCTCAAGCCCAGGATTGTAGTGGAAGAACTGCTGACGACTGCTTCTGGTGGGATGCCCAACGACTACAAAGTCTTTTGTTTTCATGGCAAGCCCATGTTTATCCAAGTCGATCGTGGCAGGTTTGGCGTGCATACTCGAAATTTTTACACAGCAAAATGGGAATCCCTCAGCTTCTCCTTTGCTTCCAAGAACAGAACCACAGAACTGGACCCGAAGCCCGCCAATTTAGACGAGATGATGGATTTGGCCGCTACCTTATCCAAGGACTTTTCCTTTATACGAGTTGATCTCTATCTTGTTGACGACCAAATCAAGGTTGGCGAATTAACAAGCTTCCCTGTCGATTGCAGAGGGGACTTCAGGCCCGTTGAGGCGGACACCATCATTGGTAAACTGTTTGATGATCCCGATGAAAAGGTTCTCGCGTCGCTGATTGAGAAATGACGCCAACTGCACTTCAATCTCTCGCGCTTATCTGAGTTTATTATGAAAAAAAAGAAACTGGCCATCATGGTGGATTACCTTGGACACGGAGGTGTAGACCGAAGTGTTCACTATATTACCTCCGCCCTGAAAGACAAATTCGACATTGAGATCGTGACCATGAGTGACTCCGATTGCCCATATGGTCTCGATGCTCCCATACATTCATTTGGTCTTCCCTCCGGCCCATATGATTCCTTTATCAAGGAAATCTACATCCTCATTCTGACCATCTTTAAATTCCAGATATACAAGCTCAAGAAAAAGATCGACATTTGCATCAGCTTCAAAGACGCCATGCATATTGCCAACGCATTTACTGTGGGTGGTATAAAGGTGATGTCGATAAGAGAACACAAGACAAAAGGTTTACGATTCTCTGGATTCAAACGAACCATCACCATGAAGTTACTGTCATTGACCTATTCGCGCTCTGATCTGGTTGTAGTGAACGCGTGGTACACGGGGACAGATCTCGTTCAAAATTTCGGCACAAAACATGACAGAATAGTAACAATTAATAATCCCTGCGATGTTAAAGCCGTGCAGGAGAAAGCTGCAAACAGCCCACGACAAAGGCCCAGCGCGAACCGTAGAATCGTCAACGTAGGTAGATGTACTTATCAAAAAGGGCAGTGGTCTTTGGTTCGAGTTTTTGCAGAACTTTGCAAGGTCCACAAAGATTTGGAGCTAGTTATTGTGGGGGATGGCGAATTCTACGATCTTCTTAAAGAGCTTGCTGCCAAGCTCAATGTCGAATCCTCTGTGCACTTTATGGGTTTTCAAGACAATCCGTTCCAACATATCGCCAATTCCGACATCTTTGTTATGACATCTCTATGGGAAGGATTCCCAAATGTGTTATTGGAAGCTATGGCGTGTTCCGTACCTGTCATCTCAACATATAATGAAGGTACTCATGAATTGATTCTAGGAACGAAAGTGGAGTGGTTCCCTGAAACCAGTATAAAGAAGAGCAAAGTTGGAGTAGTCACACAAAAACTGGACACTTCAACGATTTGGGATACGCGTCCGCTCACCGAACCGGAAAAGCACTTGTACTCGGCAATAGAAGAAATGCTTGCATCGCCTAAGGAGGCAAAAAGGTTGGCAAAGAACGCACTCGCCAAAGTCAATCAACACACAATCAAACGGACCCAAGAAGAATGGCTTGGTGCCATAGACACAGTTGTTAACCTTAACAAAAGTTAGCACCTCAATTCATCCCTTGAGGGACTTAACGAATCGTCAATACACAGCATGTCTAACATTCAATATGGGATTTTAGGGAAAGCAACATGACACAGCAAGCAGCGAACACTTTGTACACTGGCGGATGGGATTCAACATTTAGAATCCTCTACAGTTTGATCGTTGAAAAACGCTCGATACGCCCCCACTATATTATTGACCCCGACAGACTGTCGACAGCACAAGAACTGCAAGCCATGTCACAAATCAAGGCAGAGTGCAGAAAACGATTTCCTGCCACCAAACAGTTGCTTCTTCCAACATATATTTATGACATGGATGACCTAGAGCCTGACGCAGAGCTAAAGGCACATGAAGAAGCTCTTCTGAAGAAGTCGTATTTCGGCACGCAGTATGAATGGCTTGCTCGGGCGGTCAAACAGTTTTCCATTGATAATGCAGAGCTATGCATCGACAAAATGGAAAACCATCTTACCGGGTGCTACAAGGTAGTTCATCAGCATCTTGAAGAAGGCATTAATGGCACCATGAGAATAAGTGATACGATGACAGGAAGTCCTCTGTACGAACTGTTTGGTTTATTTGACTATCCAGTTATCAAGCTCACAAAAAACGATATGGCTGAAATTGCACAAAAACACAATTTCTACGATATTTTGGAGATGTCATGGTTTTGCCATCGTCCCAACATATTGGGCCAGCCATGTGGCTTCTGTTCGCCTTGCACTCAGCTCATGTCTAAGAATGCGGCGCATCGAATTCCTCTCACCGGTAGGATTTGCTACCACCTAAAGAAGAATTTCGATCCCAGACCTATTTTGAACAAGATAATGAAGTAAGCATCAGGGCATTGTCGTAAGACACGACTCATTCGCATGGCAGACAAAATCTAGTACAACTCCAGCGCCTCCATATTCGCCAAAACCACAACTGCGCCATCCATGTCGATGACGCCATCCTCCCGCATCTTCTTCATGGCACGAGAAAGCGCTTCGGGCGTGACGCCTATAATTTTGGATAACTCCCGATAGGAAAGAGGCATATCGACGCGACCGTTTTGTTGCTGACTCAGAAAATAAGCAGCTAGTCGCGACGGGACTTGCTTAAGAGAAAGGGAGTCAATCATATCCATAGCCTCTTTCAAGCGACGGGCCATAACCTTCATCATTGAAAGGAGGATGGTCGGGTCTTCTCGGATCATGCCTTCGAAATGAGTGGGCGAAATCACGAGGACTCTGCTCGCCTCCAGCGCCTGCATATTTGCGGGCAGTTTGCCGTCGGAAAAGACCGAGCAAAGGCAGAACGGCTCACCGGGGCCAAAGACAAAGATCGTTTGCTCCTTGCCTTCATCCGAGATCTTAAAAAGTTTTACCCGCCCATCCAGAAGTAAATGCATGCCCTGTTCAGTTTTTTCCTCGCTATAAAAAACCGCGTTCCGGGAAATTTCATTGACCAAGGCGTTGTCGGCCAGCTTGTCGATCTGTTCCTCATCGAGCTTGGAGAATATGGGAAATTCTCTGACCCTCTCCAAAATTTCACTACGTTCCATCTTTTTTCCTTGTGAAAGGTACCATTCCATTGATCTGGATCAATGCTCCAATCCTCTATGCTTTCTATAAGTAAAGACACCTGTACTCTTCGGAACAGGCCACGAAGGAATAGACACGCGTAAATCCTACTGCAAATGCCCGCTTTACGCCAGTAAGCCAACGCAACCAATCAGTTACGAAACCATAGGTAACGCTCAGCCACCGACCTGCGCAGTTAAACCATCCCTCACGTCCAGCGTGAAGAAAAGCCCAGATTGTCTCACGACCAATTGTTTATACATTACTCCGAAAAGTAGACACTTAATCAAAAAACATGCACATATGTACACATTCTCATAAAAGGTGCGATTTATGTTTCAACAGCTAGGAAGGAGGGGACAGATGAAAATGGTTCATTGGCGATGGCACTACAGCTTGTTGGTTGTCACACTATTTTTCGCCTTTGCCACCACAGCGCAGGCAAAGGTTGAGCAGGACAACGCTCCAGGCAGACAGATGGCCATCCAGGCCACCAAGGCCAAACCGCTGGTTCGTACCATTACTGCGGACCACAGTAAGTTTCCGCAGTTACAGTTCACCCCTGAACAACAAAAGACCATGAAACCGGAAGAGGTCACCAAGGCGTGCCTCAGCTGTCATAACCAGGCAGCGTTGCAATTCCACCAGACCATTCACTGGACCTGGCGGGACAAGGACGACGCTGGCAACCCGGCAAAGTTCGGTAAAGGCGGAATTTCCGTCAACAACTTCTGAATCAATACCGCAAGCAACGAGGCTCGTTGCACATCATGTCATGCTGGTTATGGTTGGAAGGACAATAACTTTGATTTCACTTCACAGGAAAAGGTAGACTGTCTGGTCTGCCACGAAAAAACTGGCACTTATAAAAAATTCCCCTCTGGTGCTGGTTATCCAGCCCCCTACATCGCAGACCCCCAAAACCCAGGCAAACAGAAAGGCAAGGTCTTTACGGCCAGCGGCAAGACCTTTTACGCCCCAGAATGGGCCACAGTTGCCCAGTCCGTGGGGCGTCCCGAGCGTAAGAATTGTGGTGTCTGCCACTTCTTTGGCGGCGGAGCCGATGCAGTCAAGCACGGCGACCTCGACGCTTCGCTGGTCAAGCCCGACAAGAATCTGGACGTCCACATGGGTTCCAAAGAATCCGGCGGCCAGGACTTCACCTGTGTGCGCTGCCACACAACGACCAACCACCACGTGGCGGGTCGTATTTATGAAAAACCCGCTGCACAGGAACGCAAGTCACTTCTCCAGGATGACCTCGGCGACAAGATCATGTGTGAATCCTGCCACGGTGCCACGCCACACAAATCAGGCGGTATGGACGCCAAACTGAACGACCACACAGACAAGGTAGCTTGTCAGTCCTGTCACATCCCTGAATTCGCCCGCGCGACCTCGACCAAAATGTGGTGGGATTGGTCCAAGGCAGGCCAGCTCATGGACGGCAAAGCCAAGATCAAAGGCCCGGACGGCAAGCCCATTTTCATGAAGAAGAAAGGGGAATTTGTCTGGGAAAAGGACGTTGTGCCGGAATACCATTGGTTCGATGGCACCATGGACCACGTCACCACTGAAGACGCCATTGATCCCACACAGGAAGTCTGGCTGAACCGCCCTCAGGGGTCCAAGGACGATCCCAACTCCAGGATCATGCCGTTCAAGGTGCACCGCGCCATGTCTCCCTACGATGTAGTGAACAAGACCATGGTTATCCCGCATCTGTTCCCTTACAACAAAAAGGACAAGACCGCGTACTGGAAGGGCTTTGATTGGGAAAAATCCATCGAAGTCGGCATGAAGGCCGCTGGTCAAAAATACAGCGGCGAGTTTGGTTTCATCCAGACCACCTATGTATTCCCCACCACCCATATGGTGGCTCCCAAAGAAAACGCCCTAGCGTGCTTTGAATGCCACAGTCATGCAAGCCGCCTGGAAAACATCAAGGGCATCTACCTGCCCGGCCGCGACAAGTACCAAATCGTGGACGCTGCCGGTTGGTTCGGCGCAGGAGGGGCAATCATCGCCATCCTGATCCATGGCATCATGCGCTTTGTTTCCGGTCTCAAAAGGAAGGAGGACTAAGCCATGAGCGGTAAAATGATAAAAATATACCTCTACTCCAAGTTCGAGCGGTTCTGGCATTGGTTTCAAGCCATAGCTATCATCCTCCTACTGGTCACCGGTTTCGAGGTGCACGGTTCCTTTGAGCTGTTCGGCTTCATGAAGGCTGTGGACCTGCACAACATAATCGGCCTCACTTGGCTGGGCATATTCCTGTTCTTTGCATTCTGGATGTTCGTCACCCATGAATACAAGCAGTACATCCCCACCACCAAGAAGCTGTTTGAAGTTGCTATGTACTACGCCTCCGGCATCTTCAAGGGCGAAGAGCACCCGGTGCACAAGTCCAAGAACGCCAAGCACAACCCAATGCAGAGACTGACCTACCTGTCGCTCACGGCCATGCTGCTCCCATTCCAGATGATCACGGGCTTCCTCTATTGGGGCTATAACAGCTGGTCCGACTGGGGCCTCTCCTGGCTCTCTCTGGAAGTGGTTGCCCTGGCACACCTCATTGGTGCCTTCTCGCTCCTCATCTTCCTCATCGTTCATGTTTACATGACCACGACCGGGCACACCGTCACCGCCCACATCGCGGCCATGTTCTCCGGCTGGGAAGAAGTTCCAGAGGAAGAAGAAGTGGCAGAATGGGAAAAGAAGACAATCTAACAACGAAACATAGACGTAAATAAATAAGGGGAGGAGCAAGCGCTCCTCCCCTTTTGTTATGAAAATATATTAAACGATCTCTTTATTCATCGTACCCGTTGGGATTCTTTGACTGCCAATTCCACGTATCACGGACCATCTCTTCGATACCAAACTCTGCGGTCCATCCCAACTCGGTTTTAGCCTTATCGGTCGCCGCATAGTTGGCAGCCACATCTCCGGGACGCCGTTCCACGATTTCATACGGAATAGGAACGCCATTGATCTCTTCAAAGGCTTTGACCAGATCCAGAACAGAGCTTCCATTACCTGTACCCAAGTTGTGCACCATGTAGCCCGGCTCTTCCTCCAATTTGCGGAGGGCAGCCACATGCCCCTTGGCAAGGTCCACCACATGGATGAAATCCCGGACACCGGTTCCATCAGGAGTATCGTAATCATCCCCGAAAATACGGAGCTTCTCCAAACGGCCAACCGCCACCTGAGAAAGATACGGCATCAGGTTATTAGGTATACCGGAAGGATTTTCGCCGATAAGGCCAGACGGGTGTGCGCCCACGGGATTGAAATAGCGCAGAATGGAGACGTTCCAATCATTATCAGCAAAATGAACGTCCTTGAGGATTTCCTCAATATACAACTTGGTTCTTCCATACGGATTATATGCGCTAGTCGGCGTTTCTTCAGTCAAAGGGAGCTTATCGGCAAACCCATAGACCGTTGCGGAAGAGCTAAAGACAATATTCTTGCCACCCTCCTGCTGCATCACCGTACAAAGATTCGTGAGGCTGAGAAGATTATTCTCATAGTACATGAGCGGTTTTTCCACGGATTCACCAACGGCCTTATGTCCGGCAAAGTGGATGGCTGCATCGATCTGCTCGCGCTCGAACAGGTCCTCGATCTGAGCCTTTTCACAGAAGTCGACCTCGTATGTAGGAATGGAAGTACCGCAAATTTCCGCAACCCGATCCATGGCAACCGGAGAGCTGTTATTGAAGTTGTCCGCACAGATAACCTCATAGCCTTCCTTGACGAATTCAATACAGGTATGGGTACCGATGTAACCAGCGCCGCCAGCGACCAGAACTTTTTTAATCTGCATTATATTACCTCAACTTATCTCTTTGCTCTTCAGGCGAATCAACTCTCTACGTTCTTCAACAAGGCCTACAACAACTATTTCATCACTTTGATCGTTTTCAAAAAGTTCACACGATCTTCACGTTTAAACGACAGGAAAAAGGCAAGCAGAAGGTGAGTGGCGTATGGCACACCGACAACAATTATAAAATTGATGTAGCTATTAACACCCAGCCATTGCTTCATAAAATACAACCCAATGGTAAACAGCACAAGACTCGGCAGAACACTGCCATAAGCGCCTCTAAAGAAGTGCATAATTCCCACTCCAGGCCAAATGCGCATATACCTTATTTGCATGATCTGAAGGAACACCTTTGCAACAATGCTTGCGACACCAACTCCAATCAACCCGTAAAGATACATCAGCGCAGCGGCAAGCAAGAGTTCGGCAACACTGGTAAACGAAACCAGCTTCACGTAAAATTTCAACTTTCCAGTACCATACATCACTCTTTCAAATAAGGGCTGTATGGAAAAGATCAGGCCTGCAATAGCAAGCAGCACAATCAGTTGCCTTGCTTGCTCTTCATACGTTTCACTGATCCATACACCAATAAAATCAGGTCCAACCAAAATCAGACTAATAAAGCACGGCATGAACAGTATCGTGTAATATTTCGTATATTGGATGTATAACTCAACGACATCCTCAATGGTCCCATTCTCATGTACTTCACTAAAGATAGGCAGAAAACTGGCCGTAAAGGATGTCAGGATTTCAATAATCGTACTGACAAGCCGGGAAGCAACAGCATAATACGCTGTAAAAACAGTGCTGGTTATGCTTGAAATGACAACAGGTATACTCAATTTATATAATCGGCCTGAACATACCGCCACAAAGACTTGCAAACCAAATCCCAAGATTTCTTTCATGGCAGAGATGGTGACATTGCTATATCCGAACTCAAACCATGGAATGCTTCTTTTGGATAAGATAAGGGCAAGCAGCAAGGCTAAAAGGCTGAGGCCAATCTGTACATAAACCAGACCTAAAATTCCCATACCGGCATTAAGAAGCACTATTGTCAAAACGACTCGAACAACCGCGATGACCATGTCGATTAAAGCATTGAGATGATGCAAAAGGAAGCCAAGCATCGACCCAAGAAGAACGCTTTTTACAAATACTAAAATGGAATTAATACCCACCCAGAACATCAACGTCGCAAATGCTTCCCGATCATAATCAATACCATTAATGATCTTTGGCATTAAGTCTGGTGCAATGAGCCAACAGAATAAAAAGGTCAGGCAACCCACTGTCGTATAAAGACAAAGCGCTCCACTCACAATGGAGTTCACTTTGTCATGGGCCGTGTTTTTATACTGGGCTACCAGCTTGATAATCGCATGCTGCACCCCCATAGTGAACAAGCCAGCATAACCGATAACGGCAAATATCACCGCCCACAATCCATAATCAGAATCACCAAGATGCTTAATAATGAAGGGGGTAAGGAATAATATTACACCAAGGCGAATGGCAAAGCGCCCACCAGAAGCGAGTGATGTTTTGATTATTGTTTTATGTATACTATCTTTCAATCAAGCACCCTGCTTCACAAGTGGATAAATTATTTGAATGTCATCAACAGGACTGACCCGCAGTAGATAAATGGTCACTTCGCCATATCCCTGAAAAGATCTGCCAATTGAGCGGCTGTCTTTCTAACATGATACCGCTCCACGGCTTCCTTCTGGTATTCCTTGAAGATGGGCTTCATGTCCTCGGCCAGCACCCTCTGAATACACCCAGCCAATGCTTCCGCATCTTCGGAGGGAAAACTCAATGCTGGGGTTTTTTCAACAGCTTCCCTTAGCCCGATGCAATCCGAAGCAATCAAGGGACGGCCGCAGCTCAAAGCTTCGGCTGTAACCAAACTGTAGGCTTCCCACCGGGAAGGCATGACAATGGCATCAGAGGCGTAATAGACATCTCGGGGATCTCGTCGGAAAGGGATAAAACGAATATACGTATCAAGCCCATTTTCCTTAACTAATTCCTTGTATTCCTTTTCGTAATCTCCTGACCCGCAACAGAGAACGACCAAAGAGTCAGAAGGCGTACTTTTTTTCCATATCTTCAATGCATCAATGAGAATATCCAACCCCTTTTGAGGCATGAAACGTCCCAAAAAACCAAGCACAAATGAATCGCTTATCTCAAGCTCTTTGAGCAGTTTATCGCTATCACCTTCAGAGGCGGCAAACCACTCAGTGTCGATACCATTCGTTATCACTACGCACTTCGATGAATCCTGCAAAAAAGGCATTTCTGCTTTTACATGTTCACCGATGTCTTCACCGACAAAATTGACTTTATCTGCTTGTGCCAGGGACCACTTGAGCAGCCCCTCTTTCACTTTACCAAGCGCCCCCGTCAGAAAACGCCTTTCGATCACACCATGGATAGTGGTGACGTGAGGAATTCGATGAAACAGATTCGCAACAGCGGCATACGCACAAGACTTGTACCCATGGCTCTGAATGACGTCGTAATCGCCCTTCATGAGCTCTGACCATATTCCCTTAAGGAGGCCCATCTTTCCTGGAGGACAAGCCACCAGACGGCCGCCGAACCCTTCCACGTCTTTCTCAAGGGAGTCTTGCTCTCTGTCGCTTTCCGCGACAACCGTTATATGCACATCGCTAGGCATCTGCGCATAGACATAGCGCATGTAGGTACGAATCCCTCCAACGGGCACCTTTGAAACAACTAAAAGATTCATGCACCACCTCAGTTGCAGCTAAACTCTATAGTTTCACCCACGCGAGAGAGGGGAATCGCCATAGCGGACTTACCTGCGCGCAGTTCGATAGACCAATTGTCGGGAGCAATTTCTTGCAATGGCCCTGAATGCAGTTGGCCATCCCTTTTGTTGGTTAACAATTTGTACGGGACAGCAACGACCATATTTTTTCTGAGAACACTTTCGGTCCATAGAACATTTTTCTGGCTGTCCAGGAAAGTCGCAGTGATGACTGCATCCTTATCGATAGGGCATCCCAATTTGACCGGAACGTCCTTGCATACAGCGAGTTCCTTGATGGCCTTGCCCCGTGTAAACAGGTCGTAATCATCAGGCGAAGCTCCACCCTCATAAATATTTCCGCTCAATCTCGCGGTTGAAAGGCGCACGTGATACAAACTTCTGATGGTGTGATAATTGGTCCCACCATCCAGTTTTACGATCCTGTTATTGCGGAACAATGAGTGCCCGCCAGCATCTCCATACAGGTCACCCAGAAGAAGATTGCCCCAATTACTGGCTATCACATTATTCTCAAAGACCATGCCGTCCGACATATTGTTGAACACAAGCCCAACAGCCGCAGCCTTGGCACTCCCTCCGGAATTAACACCCACTATAATATTATGATGGAAATAGGCTGTCTGCCCTTTTTTTAAACCAACAAACAGTGCGCGTCCCCAACTATCGGACTCATCTCTTTTTCTTTTCTGGTTATCGAAGAAAGCTTCCTTGGCCTTAACTACAAACGTATTTCCATAACATTCCAGGCCATTTCCACCGCCCCATCCGAAACGCATGCACGCTGAACCGGATGAACCAAACTCACGGCCTCTATGTGTGTTCTGTGTTTCAACATAGTTGGAATAAACCTTGGCATTTTTACCTGGCCATATCCCGATGGGATGAACGCCCTTACCGATAACCTTATTGAAAGCTATCTCACCCGACCCGGATGTGATCCCGGTCGAGTTGGTAACAGAGCTCAACAAATGGACTTCATTATTCTTAATCTGCGCCGCTTTTCCATTAACCCGGATTCCTATCTGGCGGGCATCACGTATAACGTTATGCTCAATTCGCGCATTATCCCCATGGGCCCGAACAACAGGCACTCCCTGATGCCGATTGGATACGACCGTGCCATTATCTATGATCTCGTTGTGGTGAAAATAAAAATTATGTCCATTTTCATAGATATACACTCCGCTCAAGCTATCTCCGCGATATGTGATGCGAAGACCTGCAAGCTCCACTCCGTCAAAAGACAGAGTCCGAATGGGATTGGCCCCCTTGCCATGTGCGTTGCCAACTCCGCCCGCGCTCCCTTGAACTATTTCGCCATTAACGATCGAAACATCACGTAAACGCCATTTCTTTAGGAGAATACCAGCACTCTCATTGGTTTCCTCATTGTATACCACTCTATGGCCATTCAAATTAAGAGTGACATTACTCGCTGAAATAACAAACGCGGTACCAGGCGCGACTATATCCGCGGTAAGGATATATTCCGTATCTTTTCCCTTTAATTCAGCAGGACCGGAGATATGCTTTTTGCTTCCCCGTTTTTTGACTGGAACCGTTTTCAGTCCCTCGCAGTTCTTGTCCCCTTGCCTTGCTATAGCAAAGCCGACTTCGCCAAAATCGCTATTCAGGACAGCGTCCAAACTCAAAGCATACGCCCCAGTCCCCCACAGCAGTGGGCAGAGCAAAACCAATGCAACATATTTATACAACTGCATAGCTCCTCCGGATTTGACGCAAAATCAAAAGGCCGACCGACACCATATAAACGACCATGAGCCAATGATATCGATACAAATTATGACCGAACATTCCTGACAGCAACAATATCATCAACATGTGGCTTGAGGCTATGAGTGTGTGCTCAATAACCTGCAGTGAATGTACATTGGAGGCTTCGTCCTCATCAGAACGGGCCAAAGCCCTCAGGGAATCTCGAGCCCGCTTTACGCCTGCATAGCCCCGAGTGAAACAGAGAAGAATCAGGGCCACAAAAGGAACCGTCCCCACAAGCCCGAGATCAGAAAGTACCTGCCCAATCAGGTTGTGGGTCTGGTGGGTGATTCTTGTTCCATCTGCACCATATTCAAGCTGGATATTGCCAGGGCCAACGCCAGTTGATGGATATCTCAAGAATACGGAAACGCCATCCTTCAAGCCCTTGATGCGTCCTTGGGCAGAACTCTGAGCAGACTTTGCAGAGGGTGCTACTTCTGGATCAATGAGCGAATAATATCGGTTCTTGATCTTCTCTGGGAGAGATACCCAAACCACGACTGCTGCTACCGAAAGTAGAATAATGAAAAGAAATTTTCTCTTTGAACTCAGCAACAGCACCACAGCAAAGAATATAACCTGCACAAATCCACTTCTGGACCCCGTCAACATCAGACAGGTCAAAGAAAGTGGCATATACGCGTACACGAGAAGCATAAAAGATTTATTAAGCTTCTCCAGTTTATTCAATTTTATCTGAGCCCAAATAAGGGGGTAGGACAATGCAATGGTCGTTGCAAAAGCGTTTGGATCAGACTTGGTAACTCCATACCCAAGCATTCTGTAGATGCCCATCCGATATACGGCACGCCCACATAAGAATTCATAAAAGGACAGGGCTACATATATTGCCATTACCACGATGATAATTTTCATCGTTTTTTCATATATTTCCGGCGTGTTTAAACAATACGCCATCACAATGAAAACCAATGCAACCTTGTAGTATGAATACACTTTTAAATACGAATGATCGAAATCCAGTGCAAACGCGGTAGAAACGGCAAGGGAAAACAAAAAGACCAAACACAATGTAAGAATTGCATCAAAATATATCTTCTTTCTTTTCGTGAAAGTAAAAGCCAGAAGCACTAACACGTTGTAGAAAAACTCAATGCGAATGCTCCCCAGAAACTCATGCATTTCATAGGGGCGAACAACGAGCAGGAAAATGGAACCAGCTAGCAACCAAAGCATATATATCCCGTTTTATCCATCACAGGTCATACTAATCATTAGTGTCATTTCTGCACTCCTTCAGCATAGAGGGTCTCATACGATGAGACGACATTTTCTGATCGGTGCTTATTAAATACAACCTCTGCCGCATCATTAAGACATCTGCCATCGATTGTTTTGTCTCTGATTTTAATCAAGGCAGCAGCGAGTTGGGATGCGTCCCCGTTAGGGAACAGATACCCATTAACGCCGTCTTCAATAATCTCAGCATTGCCGCCCACATCGCTACAGGCTACGGGCAATCCCGCTGCAACATACTCGATAAGAGTGTTGGATGCACTTTCAAACTCAGAACACAGCACGCCAACATCCATGGCCTGTAGCAGCCTTGCTACATCGGCCCGCCTGCCCAATAATTGAACATTTTCTGTTAAACCGAGCTTCTTGATCTGCTCCTGCAACACAGCCCGCTGAGGACCCTCTCCGATTGCAAAAAAACGGGCCTCAGGAATGGCATCTGCAACAACTCTTGCTGCATCCAAAAAGACATCGTGCCTTTTTACTGTCGTGAGATTGGCAACAATGGCAGTAGCAAAGTCTCCATCATGCAATCCCAATTCCTGTCGAACGACCTCACGGTCTCGCAGGGCGCTGGTATTGAAGTCGCCCAGATTCAAAATATTAGGAATGACTTGCGTCTTGGTAGAGGGAACGCGTTCCAACTCCTCAGCCAAACCAGCGGCAAAATGGCTGTTGGCCAAAAAAACATCGTAGGCTGGATTAACCAGTCGCAAGGCCCAATACCCAAAACCACTTTTCCAGAGGACTCGTCCCCTTCTGGCGGCAACCATAAACGGAATACCTGCCATAGAACCAGCTATCCCGGCCACTCGACTGGCATCAGAGAAATGAGATTGCAACACATCCATATTGTGGTCTTTCAGCCAACGGCTCCACTTGAACAGATTAACCCATGATCCAGGGCTCTTGAACGAAGAAAATCCTACCACATGGACCGGACACAGATCAAAATCATCAAGCAGTGCTGTAGCCCTCAATGGGAAAAGATATGGCTCGAAAATAGAACGATCCAAACCGGAAATAATCTTAAGCAATTGTTGCTCTGTCCCGGCATGTTTCGTTGCAAGAGAATCGATAACAAATCCAATTCGAATCATACGACTACACCTTTTGCTTTCTCAAGAAGTCCCAAATGCCACTCAAGAAACCAGTACCGAGCCCAATATGTATGAAGAAAATCATGACAGCCAACAGAGGCACATCTGGCCACGACTTCTCACTCAGGCGAAATGATTCTATCGTTACCAACCCGAAATACAGCCCCATCAGCCCAAGAGGAGCCCACACCAGAGGGCCACTCATTCCTGCCCAAAGAGCCAAAAAAGCCACCACTGCCATGCAACAAAGGACCACGAAAGACGGAGGCACCAGAAGCGCCGCTGACAACGTGTCTGGATGCTTTTTCAGTAGCCTGAGACGACCAAATCCGTACCGCCACATCTGGCAGTAGAGTCCCTTTATGCTCTCTCTGGGGTAGTAACGAACCGTGAGCTTAGGGCTTGTGTATGCTTTCAACCCAGCCTTTTCGACGCGCAGGTTGAATTCAACATCCTCACATGCATCAAACTCCTCATCGACATACCCGACTTTAGAAAAGACCTCACGGGAATATGCCGCCCCATTACTGACAGGGCTGGCTTCCCCTTCGTAATCGCTGAAAATCAGCGACCCGGGGCCATGTCCAAGTGAAGAAGAGCGCGCCAAAGCGACCAGCTGTTGAAACGTACTTATGTCGGGAGGGTCTAACGGTTGTGGCCTACCAAGGCAGTGCACTTTTTGCTCTCTGAAAAAATTGACGGCATCAGTCAGCAACGTCCGGCTCGGAATATAGCAGTGCCCATCAATGACAAGAAAGTAATCTCCCTGACCATGCATGAATCCTATATTACGCGCTGAACTCGAACGCTTCTTTGGATTGTCAAACAGATGAATATTAGGGTGGCTATTGGCTATATTGGCAACAACTTCCCGGGTATTGTCGGTCGACCCGCCATCCGCCACGATGACCTCAAAAAAGTCAGAGGGGCAATCTTGGTCAAGGAGTTGATTAAGCGTATTCTCTATAAATAACGCTTCATTATAAACGGGCATAACCACGGTGAGCGCAGGTTTCACTAGCAATTCTCTCCTTTCTTATCCGAACGAAATTCCAAAATATCGCTCAGGAAATTACCACCATTTACTGACGACTCACCCCGATCGAGATTGACTTACAGAGCCAAACTCATACCCTCAGCCGATTTATCCACCTATAAGCTTGGAATAAACATCATCATACTTGAGAGCCTGTTTCTGAAAAACAAATTCCGACTGAACGAGCTCTCGCCCGTTAGCCCCCATGGTTTCCCTCAGAGTTGCATCTCCGGCGAGTAACTGAATCTTTTCTGCAAGCGTCTCATGCTCACCGACTTGGATCAAAAAACCATTTTTCCCATCTTCCACCAACTCCGGAGTCCCGCCAACTTCCGTGGCGATGACAGGCTTACTACAGGCAAAAGCCTCCAGCACAACATTCGGAAGTCCCTCGCTCAGGGAGGGCAGCGAAAATATGTCGGTAGCGAGCATCACCTTGGCCATATCCTTAAAAAACCCCGGCAAAAGGAAACGCCCATTCAAGCCGGAATCATCTATGGCTTGTTGTAATTCCGGCCGAAGAAATCCCTCCCCAAAAACGGCAAAATAAACATCGTCACGTTCTCGCATGACAGCTTTCGCGGCTCTAATGAGAGTGGAGTGATCTTTCTCTGGGCTCAATCTTCCGGCAGTCGTGACCAGTATCGCATCTTTAGGTATCCCCAGCTTCTCTCTAAGAGAATCATCCTTGCTCTCATTAGACCAAGTCTCTGCCTGAATGCAGTTATGGATGACTGAAACTTTTCCGGAACGAACGCCGAGACCAGTTATTTTCCTTTTCTGCCCCTCTGATACTGCCACTATTTTATTGGCAAAAAATAAGAATAATTTATCGACAGCTTCGTACAATTTGATTTTACGACTTTCCCCCGTCCACCCTCTGGAAACAACCATGAAAGGTATTCCCGCCAACCAACAGGCGACACGCCCCACCACATTGGTTTTGTAGCTATGGGCAACGAAAAGGTCGATACGCTCTTGCTTGATGAACTGAACTAATTCCCTGATCACGCGGGTATCGAAAGGCGAGCACGAAGAAAACCGACGGCATTGTATACCGCGCTGGCAAGCCACTTCATGCAGTTCACTTGGCGTCCCTCGGTCCAAACTACACAGCACGGCGGCATACTTCTCAGAGTCCAACCCAAGAATGTGCTCAACTATCTGGCGTTCGGGACCACCTACAAAATTTGAATCCCTAAGATGAGCAATACGAAGGCAATTACCCATTGCCGTCCTCCCCGGCCTGTTTCCAAACACCATCCATGATCTCTGTGATGGAATCCCAGCTATAATGGTTGAGAGCCTTCTCCCTACCTGCAACAGCTATTTCGGCATGCTCACCCGGGGCCAGCAATACATCCATCGCCTTTTGGGCAAACGCATCTGAAGAGTCTGCCAGATACAAATGTTCCCCATCCCTCAGATCCAGGCCTTCCGCGCCAACGGAAGTGGAAAGCAGCTTTTTATTCATTGCAAGTGCTTCAAGTATTTTTAATCTCGAGCCGCCACCGATGCGAAGAGGGACGACATACAAACTCGCTTCAGCGATATACTTACGCACATCATCAACGGTGCCAGTAACGACCACTCCATCCACGGATCGCCATCGCTCCGCCATATCTTTCGGAGGGTTTCGCCCGACGATTACGAAAGTGGCATCTTCTATCTTTTTACGAATCAAAGGGAAAATTTCATCTATGAAATAATTCACCGCATCCTGATTTGGTCGCCAATCCATGGACCCCGTGAAAACCATACTGTGCAGATTTTCAGGGATATCTTGCGGTACAAAGTAGCCCACATCCACTCCATTGGGGACCACCGTTACAGCAGAATTGCGGAAGGATTTTATGAATGTCTCTGCGTCTTCTTCCGATACGCACATGACATGATCATATAACCTACTGGCATCCTTCTCATAGCGCTCCATTTTCAACCACTGAAGCTTGATGTACATTTTCTTGAGCAGATTCTTTTCCTGCTCCCAGTATCGTCTCCAGATAAGGGCTTCCACATTGTGCGTCGACAAAACTGTGGGGTATTCCTCCAACACATCCATGATGTTGACGGTATAAGGCGTCCACTCGCAATGAATAAGATCAATGTCATTATTCTCCAAGATACTCTTCACTACCTTCTTCATGCCCGGTGAATGATGTCGATCCACGACATACGGTCTTGGTGAAAAGATATTGGCGAATAAATCGAAGTAAAACCTGACTCCTTGCTGCTTCACGATGGGGGAAGGGATGCTGTACACCTTCACGTTTGGGCATCCCGACAGCTCTGAAGCTTCACCGTGACACACATAAAACACGGAATGCTTCTCTTGGAGTCGTTTAACCAGGTTGTAAGTGCGCAAGCGTTTGCCGGTATTCAGCGGCCACGGCAACTCTTCATCAACAAGCAGCACATTCATGCGAGGACCCTCTCACGCCATAAAGGCAAGTTCATTAAAAAGCCTCATCTTCAAGTTGCGAAATGCAAAAGCGATATTTACCTGAAGAATCAGATTGAATGGAATCCACCAGTTCGACTGAATGCCCCATGCTTTCACCAAAACGCTCTTTCACCAGGCGAGCAATATCGGCCTTGTCCTCATCACGCCAAGCATCTCCGGCAACAACGCGAAAACAAAGGAGATCGATTTTCTCCTGAACAATTTGGAGTTGTTTAACCCCTGGCAAAGCCATATGGAAATTCTCCGTCAGCGATATCCCGGAAACATAGCCGCCGTCTGGCAAACGAACATAGTCAGCAATGCGTCCGCCCAGAGAAGTTAAGCAAGGTGCTCCTCGTCCGCAGGAGCAAGGCTTGCCCGACCACATTCCGACATCACCTATTTTGTATCGGATAATCGGCATAGCCATATTCGTCAGGTCCGTGACCACGATTGCGCCAGGTTCACCAGGCGGCAATGGTTTGCCTTCCGAATCCACGACCTCGACCACCAAAGTGTCGGTATTAACATGGAGCCCTTCCTGAGCCTCGCACTCCGAGGCAATCAAGCTGACTTCCTCGCAACCGTACCGATCAAAGACCTTGCACCCAAAAACTCGTTCCATGGTTTCACGTTCGAAATCATGCAAGACCATGGCCGTAGATATCAGCCCTTTCGGCCTCACACCCTCATACCCTTTTTGCTCGCAGTACTTGGCAAAGAGATACAAGGAATGCGCGTGTCCAAACAACGTAGTTGGTCGCTTCCGGATCAACAATTGGTAGTAATCTTCAAGATTTTCGTTCGTAAAATGAAGCGTGTCCAATGGGAGATGGCGGTTAAGCAAAAAATTTCTGAGCCAGGCCCGCCAGTTCGTGTATTGTTCCGGGTTACCCCAAATAGCCCCGACACGATCGCCAAGCTGGTAGCCAGACCACATGTTACGCAACAAAGCACAAGCGCGTTTCCACTGCTGGCTCTCGACATCCATAAACAGCTCAAGAGAAACACCTGTCGACCCGGAGGTTTTCATCCTCACGCGTCTCCCAATATATGCCTCAACCTGGATTTCGCGGCCCTTATCCCGGATGGCATCCTTTGTCAGTATGGGGAGCTGATGGAAATCATCCCATGAGGAAATCTGCTCCCCATTGAAGAGATCCTTATAATACTGGCTGTTACTTCCAGCATAGTCACACATCGCTTTTAACCGTCCCCACTGCGTATGACGAATCTCATCCGCTGAAAGGAACTCACGCTGCTGCAACGTTTTCAAATGCTTGAGATAAGGGCTATGCTCGTAAGCCGCCCATAAAGGAGCGATAATATGACGGGAAAGATATGAAAATGCATCGGAATTGAAAGTGCCGTTACTCATGCTATACCCCTTGTGCCTGCCTCGGCTTGCTCTGCATCCATCAGGAAATACCAAGGACCCGGTCTACTCTTGTGAACTCATGGCCAGCCAACAGTTTTTCCAGCTTCCCCATTGTGGAGGAAAGATTGACATAATGGCGAAACCTTGATTTCAACCCGGCCCCTTCCACTCGTGGCTGGTCTGGATCGACCTCCCAAGGATGAAAGTAAACCATGGCGGGCTGCTGCTCTCTTTCGTTCACATACCTGATCCCCTTATCCACCAACCAGTAGGGAAACAGTCGAAAATAACCGCCACCAGAGAAGGGTAAATCTACACCTTTACCAAAAAAATTCATGGGGTATGTCGTTATTGGGAATTCCGGAAGAACTCCCCCTTCCCTTGTATGACTGTAGGGATAACGCTCTGATCCAGGTATACCATAGAGATCATGGTGTACTGGAAAAATGCTTGAATCATATTTGAAACCCTCTTCGATGAGGATATCCAACGCCCATAAGGATTTATTTGTGATGGAATAACTGGGAGCCCGGTATCCCTTAACTTCCATGCCTGCCTGTTCTTCCAGAATAGACTTGGCCTTGCTGATGTCTTCCCTAAAAGCCTTGGGGCCAATATCATAAACAAGCTGGTGTCCGTAGCCATGACAAGCTACTTCATGCCCCCGACTGGCAATGAGCGGAACCAGGTCCTTCGCCCTTTCAGCCACCCAGCCCAACACAAAAAAAGTGGCGGCCACGGAATGTTGGTCAAAGAGGTCGAGAATACGATGCGTATTCTCGACGACGCGCAAGGGATATTCATCCCAACGAGACCGATCGATACACTTTTCAAAAGCACTGACTTGAAAATAGTCTTCCACGTCAACTGAAAGTGCATTCACTATTCCGTTGCTCATATCCACTTCCTCTTCTGCCATGATCAAGAGGGCAAAAAACTCTGAATGATCGGATAAAAATCCTGCACAAATCTTTCCAAGGCCATGGACTTCTTGCCATTCTCATCATCCACACTGTTCGTGGAAAGGCGGACAAAACATTGATCTCGTCTGCGAGCTGTCAACGAATTCCAAACCTCCGCGAGCTTGAGAGAATACTCATCGGTCACAATCCAGCTCCTCACTTGAAACCAGTAATAAAACTGAACCTTGGAGTGTCCTTTACTCATAATCGCATTGACCAGATTCAAGTTCTCTCCATCTGCCAGAGGAACTTCCGCCCGGCCAAAATAATCCTGGTGCCAGCCAGAGCTGGGCAGGCAGTTCCTGGGAGAATGAATACCACCATCTCCAGGACGGCCACCATGGTAGCCGATATATAAAGTGACAAGATCGCCCTTTGCGTTTCTGTACTGCCTGGAAAGATAATCGGTAGGCCGTAATACTTTCATCACGCTTTCTGAAAACGTGTGATCCTTCACCATGTACCAATCGTTCACAGAGATGGGAATTTCAGCCAAAGGCCGTTCCAGCAAGGTAGGCTCTGGCTTGACCAAATGGATATACCCACCCGCAACAACAATAAGGACTATAACAATCAGTAAGTTATTACGCATGGCGTTTCTCTCCCAATTTCAAGAGGAACCCAAAACCCAAGAGGAAAGCCATGGCGACCACGAAGACCATCATTCCGGCAAATTCGTGGAAAAAGCCTTCCGCAGCGACTCGCCCATAGTGTTTGGCGAGTATACCCGTAACAAAGACCCGCATAACATTGGTAATAATGGCTATGGGAACAGCAGAAACGATCAGACCCCACCGTTTCCAGGTGATTTTTTGTGACAGAAAAGCAAAAGCCGTGGACAAGGCGATCAACGACATCAACGAACGCAAACCGCTGCAGGCATCAGCCACCTCAAGTGTTACGTTGGGCAGCAGTATGATGTTCCCTTCACGAATGACCGAGTATCCTATTGCCTGCAGCCCTCCCACGGAGACTTTCGTCACAAACAACTTCAATGGCATTGTTATGGTGTCATAGATAATCGCGGGGATTGGCACCATGAGAAACAAATAGAAGATGGGAAGGCGCATGGCCTTGAAGACATTCCAACCGACAGCATATATCAGCGCTCCACCGGTCAGCACAATTATGGATGACCGCATAAGAAAGTGCTCAGAGGCCAGATGAGCCAACACGAGCTGTAGTATCCCTGCCAACACGACCCAAAGCCCCCATCCGGAAGGCTGGACCTTTGTAGACAAGATCTTTTCACGGTTGATCCAAAAGAAATAGGCCGAAACAAGCGGCACAAGAAAGCCGTGAGAGTAGTCGTCGTTGCGCGACCAATCCAGAACCATGCGGTACACAATCTTGTGATAAACAAGACCGACAACAACAAAATACGCAGCTACTATGAATCTGTTTTCTTTAAGCCACTGAATAAAGGACACTCTACCTCCAATCACGAATTCATGTCGGAGCCATTCGGCCAGATTTTTCGCACTTCCCCAACAACCTGTTCATATTCATCATCAGGCAATTTTTGATCATTATCGATTGTAAAGGAAGCTGGGCATTCCTTCCTTACCTTCAAATCATATCCTGTCTCAGCCAAGTACTTTTGAGAAAAATCGGATATGAATCCTCGTGGATCCTTACAGAAATCTTCATAAGAGATATCTACGACCAGACACGTTCCATTTTGCGCGAGATCTCTGGCAATATCATCTTCTACACCCTTAATCTGCAAGCAAATCTGCGTTATCAGCGGCTCCTGTCGAATAGACTCAAAAGAACTCGGCTTGACGGAGAACCACTGTCCTTCATCCTTGTGAAACGTCCTGCGGCCCCGAAGTATCGACTGGACCGTTGGAACATATTCCCTGCCGACCCTGATAAACACCGCATCCGGAAAGGCTTCCATCAGAGGTAATATCCTTGCGCAATGCCCTTGCACCTTGTTGATAAACGGTGTCTTGCACGCATGTTCCATTCTTGCGACGCTACCGACGACCTGCCTTAACGCTTTGTCATCCATTGTGGAAACATAGCTCTGATCCGAGGGAAACCACCTTGCCCAGAACTTGTTGCCTTGGCTTGGCGCACTCCACCCAGCTGTTGTTCCATATTTGTTTGCATATGACTCGGGAGGCTCTATGCTCGTCACCTTCGAAGCCAAAGCCGTTGCAGTCGCAGCATATCGAAAATGCCCCGAAGCAAAATTACACAAGTATGACAGCTCCAAGCTTTGGCAGAGGCATTGATATATCAATGTCGTGCCGGTCCTAGGGGCTCCCAAGATGAATACAGGAGGGAAATCAGTTCCCGAGACCCGTTCATTCAAACGATTATCCAAAGACTCCATAGACCGAGAGTACAGTCCTCTGGCGCGTCTGTAGACTCGCTTGGCGGGTTCAAGGATTATATTCATCTCACCTCCCATTTCAGCCCCTCTTTAGCCCTGCGGCCTGGAGATGCCCACCGTGACCGTTTTGGCCTGGTGGCGGATGGTGTCGATGGGACGAGTCATTTCCTCGATAGCCTTATTGAGAACCGTGAGGATGTCTGCCAGACGCGCTTCGGAAACACGGATGTCAGACGACTGATTGACCAGCCAGAGCATGTAGTTTGCCAGGGCTGATGCCACACGGGCAGGAAGAGCGGAATCCGTGGCGCCGGAGGCGATACGGTCCACGCACTTGTTGAGCTGGGTCAGAATCGCTTTACGGTCCCATTTGGTCGGGTCCTCGACCATCTCGCCGAGCATGGTACGGGCTGTACGGAATGGCTTGGCATGAGCATCAATGGCTTTGGCGGCGGCAATGCCCCACCAGTGACCAGCCACTGTCTCCAGTAAAAAGTCGAGACCACCACCGACGCGAGGCACCTTGATGGTCGCTTCGGCCACTGCATCAAAACGATCTTCATCTTCGGCGCAGAACACGATAGGCGAACCACTGTGTGCCTTGAAAATGGTGACTTCCTTGACCGTATCCATGACCACCATCTCAGGTAGATCAGATGCCATGACCAGAGTCAGTGGCTCGGTGGAAAGGTCGATGTGTTTCTTGTCTTCAGTGACGTCGCACGGGATAGACTTGTAACAAAGCTCTGAAAGCTTGATGCGTACTTCCTGAGCGGCGATACAGTTGGCACCGTTGCCCACCAATGCCCAGTAGCGATGCACTGGAGCGTATTTCCTGGCAACTTCGCCAATGGCGGCCTTGCCCTCCAGCACCTTATCGATGGCACCAGGCAGAGATTCCAGGGCATTCACATCGCTGGCAATGGCAGCCTTATCCATGGTGCCGAGCACATCGGCCAACCACAGGGAAAGGAGCTTGCCTGCTGCCACCTGAGAGTAAAAAGCCTTGGTGGAGGCCACGGCCATTTCAACGTCACGGCCGTTACTGGTATAAATATAAGAGTCCGATTTCTGCACGAGCGGCGAGTTGCGTCGGTTAACGATGCAGTTAACCCATGCGCCCTGGTCGCGGCAGATATCCACTACACGGTTGGTATCGGTGGTAGTGCCAGACTGGGAGACCGGGATCAGGAACACGTCATCCATCCGCTCGTCACCGATAAAGCCGATGAGTTCAGAGCCGGTGTAATGCTCGATGGAGAGACCTGCTCCCTTGAGGGTGCGTCGAAGCAGGGTTGCCACGGCCATGGCGGCCACGGCTGCGGTTCCCTGACCTACGCAGATGATACGCTTGATAGGTGTCTTACCACCTTTAATGCGTTCCACCAGAGCCGGGCCATTGCCAAACCCTTCTGGCAGGAACTCCACGTCCCCATTCTGATGCAGATATTTGCCATGCAAGGTGTTTTGCACCGAACCGGAGGCCTCATGGACTTCCTTTTCAATGTAGTAGTTGTAATCACCACGGAAGATATCGCGAGAAAAGATCTCGATTGTTTCTTCCTCAAGCTCCACGGCCTCGCCATTATCCAGATAGCGGGCAGTAGGCACGGCGTCCACGGGATCATCGTCACGCAGGATGACGGAAACGCCGCCCTGTTGATGCACGGCCATGGGGTAGGAAGAACGGGCGCGGGCTGCCATGCCGTAGGCTTCGGAAGCCACCAGCCAACCATCGCGAGTTTTGCCAACGTAGAAGGACTGACCCGATCCCTTCTGAGCCAGGAACTGGGAATCAAAGTTGGACAAGTTCTGCATGACCACGGCCAGCGAGCCTTCGCATCGCTTCAATACGGAACGGAACCGCTGCTCAGCGCTACCCTCTTCCGGAGCGTCCAAGTGGAACAGCACGGGCAGAATCTTGGCGTCCGTGGAGATGGCGGGCGGTATGTGCGCGCCTTTGGAAACCACGGTCTCTTCAACAAGGGTGCGATAATTATCCACATCACCGTTGAGTACAAACATGGTTTTTTCCAGACCGGTGGAGACATCGCCTTCCACCAGACCGTCCACAGGGTGGCAGTTGGGGACAGAGATGATGCCGTTGGATGCCCAGCGTGTGTGGGCAATAATATTCAAGGTATCCAGCCCGGAAGCCATGGACCACAACAGGTCGTCATTGACGATAAATTCACGCAGAGCTGCACCATTGTCGCCAAGCTGCCCCACGAGTTGCGCGACCTTGTACAGAAAGCGACAGGCTGTGCGGCCATCAGAAAGTTTGCGAATCAGGATCTGGCGAGTATCTGCATTGCCGATGGAACAGCGAGCTTCGAGTTCCTGCTTCTGGGTAGCGGCTAATCCTGCTTCCGGATCAATGGATTCGGGCAGGATGAAGGCGACGGCCACACCGGCAGAGTCACGGCCGCGAACTTCGAGCTTGTCAATGGACTCCAGAACCTGCTCAGTTCCCCAAGCCAGGAAATGACGATCACGGGCCTCGGCATCGCCAGCAATATCAGCAGGCATGACGGCCAGAGTGCGATCCACATTTTGGAGCACCTCTTTGTCGATCTGCCACAGATAGTCGTCCAGTTTCTCACGCAATGCTTCCAGCTCATCGGTACGAGGGCCCTGCTCCAGCTTCACGGATGCAGCGTTACGCAGCTTGCGTATGGAATCACGGATAGACGAGAGTTCCGCTTTGGTCTGCGGATCGCCAACGAGCTGCATGTGCAACCCGAATGACATGAGTTCATAGAACTTGCCAGTCAACGTTTCCAAAGGCGCAGCGGCCTCCAAGAGGTCACTGCCAGACACTACACCTTTAAAGGCGCCATCCAGTTCTGCGAGCCAGCCCGTATCCGGAACACTGGTCCACAACCTATTACTCAAAAAACTTGCGATACCGCACATGGTGTTATCCTTGCCTAACGCTTATATTTATCTTCAAGACGCACAATGTCGTCTTCGCCCAAGTAGCTACCCGTCTGGACTTCAATGAGTTCCAGCGGAATCACTCCCGGGTTTTCCAGCCTGTGTACATGACCCAAGGGAATGTAGGTGGACTGATCTTCGCTGAGCACCAATTCGTCTTCACCATTGACTACATTGGCTGTGCCCTTGACCACGACCCAGTGCTCGGCCCGATGGAAATGCTTTTGCAATGAAAGCACTTCCCCCGGCTTCACGATGATCCTTTTCACCTGGAACCGATCAGCAACCACCAATGACTCAAAGCTTCCCCAAGGTCTGTAATCGATCTTGTGGGAAGTAACCTCATCCCTGCCTTCCGACTTCAGGCGATTGATCACCTGCTTCATGCCATCAAGCTTATCATGGGGGGCCACGAAAACAGCGTCCTTGGTTTCAACAACCGTGGTGTCTTCCAGGCCAAGGGTAACTACTAATCTGTCCGAAGAACGGATGTAGCAGTTACGTGTATCCTCGGCAACGACATCACCAAGCAGGCTATTTTCGGCCTCATCCTTGTCGTGCATCTGATGAAGGCTTGTCCACGTCCCCAGATCGAGCCATTCCTGATTGATGGGAAGCACCTCAATACCTGAGGCTTTTTCCATAACTGCATAGTCGATGGAGTCCGATGGACAGCTTTCAAAAATTTCCTTGCTGAGCCGAATGAAATCCAGATCAGTGTATTTTTCGGCAACAGCCTTTTCGCATGCTTCATATATTTCCGGGGCGTGCTGCTTCAATTCTTCCAGATACCGGGACGCCTTGAAAATAAATATACCACAATTCCAGTAGTACTCACCTGACTCCACGAACTGCTTGGCGGTTTCAAGATCCGGCTTCTCAACAAACTGCTCAACCGAACAAGCGCCGAATTCACTCTCAGCACCCTTCTGAATATAGCCGTAGCCAGTGTTGGGAGATGTCGGTTTGACCCCCAGAGTGACCAAATGCCCATCCATTGCGCGCCGATAGGCCATATTTACCACTTCAGCCAACCCTTCGTTGTCAGCAAAAGCGTGGTCTGCCGGGGCAACAAACAGGACGGGGTCCTTGTCTGCAGCCAGTAACGCAGCGACGGTCACGGCAGGAGCGGTATTTCGCCCCACGGGCTCCAGTACAAGCTGGCCTCCCATGGACTGTTTACGCATCTCCTCTGCGGCCAGGAATCTATGTTGCTCGTTGCAGACAATGATCGGCTCAGCCGCATTGTCAAAACAACGAAGCCGCGCAAGAGCGTCGCCAAAGAGGATATGACCCTCGGTCACTTCGATGAACTGCTTAGGGTACAAGGTTCGGGACACAGGCCATAAACGGCTCCCCTTGCCACCGCAAAGAATGACAGGCTGTAACATCGTTATCCTCTTATCATGTGTTGTGGAGCTTCCAGCAAAGCCAGAATCCCATCAGTTTTTTCTTTTAACAAAGCACTATCACAGCGAGTTTCCACGTTCAGTCGCACCACGGGTTCTGTGTTGGAAGAACGCAGATTGAATCGCCAATCGAGAAATTCCATGCTCAGGCCATCAATATCATCAATGCTAACGGCTTCACTTTCATGCTGCTGACGCAGCTGATCCAGAATCACATCAGCATCTGCCACGCGCCTGTTGATCTCACCGCTAACAGGGTACTGCTCGACGTACGCCGCGACCTTCTCTGCCAGAGGCATATCCTGCGCCCCCAACAAAGATGCTACGAGCAACCATGTCAGCATACCGCTGTCACAATAACCAAACTGCTCATAGTAGTGATGGCCGCTCATTTCCCCACCGTATACGGCCCCATGTTCACGCATGGCCTGTTTAATAAAGACATGGCCTGTCTGCGTCATGACCGGAATGCCGCCATGCGCCTTGACCACATCAATGGTGTTCCAGACAAGTCGCGGGTCATAAATAATCTTGGCACCGGGAGATCTTGCCAGCATAGCCTCGGCCAACATGCCAACAATGTAGTAGCCTTCAACAAATAAACCTGAAGCGTCGTAAAAAAAGCAACGGTCAAAATCACCATCAAAGGCCACGCCCAGATCACACTTTTCCCGGACCACAGCTTGCGCCGTCTCGGAACGATTCTCCAACAGGAGCGGATTGGGCACACCATTAGGGAATGTCCCATCCGGCTCGTGGTGCATGGGGATGATTTCACAGGGGAGGTGGCGCGAAAGAGCATCCACCACCGGGCCTGCGCAACCATTACCGGAATTAACCAGTATGCGGAGGTTTTTGAAATTTTCCAGATCAAGTCCGCTCAGCAAATCGCTCACATAGTCGTCCCGCATGGAACCCGTATCAGCAGCTCCACGGTTGGCACTCACGAATTCCTTTTCCTCGAGCACAAAGGACTTGAGATCCTTGTAATCTGTGGCCGGGTCCAGGGGAAGCGCCCCCTTGCCCACAAATTTCATACCGTTATACTCAGCTGGGTTGTGGCTGGCTGTCACCATTATCCCGCCATCGAAATCCCCAGAAAAAGCAGCATGGTATATTTCTTCAGTGCCGCACAACCCAATATTAAGGGTGTCTGCGCCACCATCATTCAACCCGTGAATCAAGGCATCTGCCAACTCCGGGCTGGTCAATCGCATATCATGACCGACGACCACGCGCTTTGCTCCCGTAAGGTAGCAAAACCCCTGACCGATCCGCGTAGCAACACTATTGTCCAGTTGATCTGGGACAACACCGCGCACATCATATGCTTTAAAGCATGAGGTCACTTATCTTCTCCATGGCTCTAGGCGGCCATTAATCGTTTTTGAGGCCGTGTTTTTTCATCAGGTCATAAAAAGTTGGACGGCTGACACCAATGGAAGCTGCGGCCTTGACGATGTTCCCCATAAACTTGTCCAAAGCGCGCTCCACCATATCCCGCTCCAAAAGGAGTCGTGCATCCTTGAGAGAAATGTCATCCATGTGCAGCTTCTGGCGCATGGCTTCGTCCCCTTTCATGCCGAGGTCCTCGGGCATAATCTCCGGGCCGGTAGCCATAATGACAGCTCGCTTCACCTTGTTTTCCAACTCACGAATGTTACCGGGCCACTCATAACCGTTGATGCAATCAATAGCGGCCTGGCTGAACTTGGTAGAGTTGTTTCGCTGTCCCACCGAAACGGACTTGAGAAAATAGTTGGCCAACAGCATGATATCTTCGCCCCGCTCACGCAAAGGAGGCAGGTTGATAGCCATTACGCCGATGCGATAAAAGAGGTCCTCGCGAAAGGCCCCATCCTCCATGGCTTTCTGGATATCGATATTCGTGGCAGTGAGAATACGAACATCCACCGAGATTTCCTTACGACCACCCACGCGGGAAACCACCATCTCCTGAAGGAAACGGAGCAGTTTAACCTGTAAAGCCATGGGCATGTCACCGATCTCATCCAAAAACAAGGTTCCCTTGTCCGCGTACTCGACCTTGCCCTTGAGAGTCTTGTTGGCACCAGTGAATGCGCCCTTCTCGTAGCCGAACAACTCCGACTCAAGGAGATTCTCCGGAATAGCGCCGCAATTGATGGGCACCATGTCCGACTCTGCCCGCAGACTCTTCTTGTGAATGGCGCGGGCTACCAGCTCCTTGCCGGTACCAGATTCGCCACAAATGAGAACTGGAACATCCGAAGAGGCCACACGATCAATCTGAGTGAACACGGACTGCATCTCACGGCACTCACCAACAATCCCGAGATCATTGACATTTTGCCGCCGCAGTTCCTGGTTCTCGCTCTCGATATTCTGCAAGTACATGGCGCGATCCACCATGACCTTGAGTTCATCCAAATTCACCGGTTTTTTATAGTAGTCATAAGCCCCGAGCTGCACAGAGTTCAGAGCGGCATCTTTCTCTTCATTGCCAGTGATAACGATGATCTTTGCCGTGGGATCCATACGCAACATCTCACCAAGGCAACGCAATCCTTCCTCGATGCCATTCTCATGAGGAGGCAGGCCAAGGTCAAGCGTCACCACAGGCGGGGAATGCTTTTTAAACAGATCCAATGCCTCTTTGCCATCACGAGCAAACACGAGATCATAGTTGGACTTTGCCAGCCCCCATTTGAGCTGTCTGCGAATCTCATCATTATCGTCGACAATCAGTAACTTCTGCATAGGTAGCAACCTGTTCGTTGTACTCGATTATAATTCAACTTCCGCTGCCGGAGGCAATGTGACACTGAATATGGCTCCGCCATCATCCGGGCTGGTGGCGGCAATGGAGCCACCATGGGCTTCCAAAATTTGCTTGCTCTGGTACAGGCCAATGCCCATCCCTTTCTTCTTGGTGGTCTTGAACGGCACAAAGAGCCCTTCTTCAAGAATCTCCTCATCAATACCCTTACCAAAATCCACCACCTTCATGATCGGACCGTCCTCGTCATGAATATGAACCTGAAACCCTGCGTTATCGCTCGCTTCCATGGCATTGAGGTAGAGATTCAAAACCACTTTCTTGAACTCTCCCACATCAATAACGACAGGCACGGACTCGCCAATAAAGTCAATCTGGGCGGACGGAAGCTGACCAGCCGCCTCCTTGGCGACTTCCATAAGGTCTGTACGCTCCAGGCTGAGAGAGCCTTTCTTCGGAATATTCGTCAACTGGGCGATGAGTGTATTCATTCTTCCAACAATATTACTCAACGAATCAAGCATATCCTGTTGGAATTCCGGGTCATTGATATACTCTTTAGCATTCTCTTCCAGAAGGGAAAGTGGATACACTTGATTCTTCAAATCGTGAAGCACAAAAGCGGCGACCTTGCCAAAAGCCTCCATGTCCCGGGCCTCGGCAAGCTCATCACCCAAACGGAGATTCATAAGCACTGCCGCGGCCTGCTTGGAGATGGCCTGCATTAACTCAAGGTCTTCCTCGTCATAATTCTCTCCCATGCTGATGGGAGCACCCAGCACGATAATGCCAACCTGAGATTTGGCCGTGGAAATTGGGATGATAAAACGAGAATTGCGATCGGAAAAGAATTCTCGCAATTCATTGTTCAACTCAGGCATCTCTGAACGTAAATCACGAATGCGGTGATCCTTCTTAATGCTACTGATCAACGAAGACTTGGTAGGAATCACCATCTTGGAGTCATCCATTTCATGAAAACAAGCCGGAGAAAAATCGGTACTATGCCGCCCCTTGAGGAAGAGACACGCTCCAACAATACCGAAGGTTTCACAAAAGACGGTCAGGATATTCTGATATAGTTCATCGCGGGTCCGAGAATGAGTTACCCGATCCGTGAATTTTTGCCATTCCATGCGGTAATCATATTTTTCACCGTAAAAATGGCGCTGAATTGCCAAACGGAATTTACGTCGCATGGTCTCGGACAAGGCCACAATGATCAAACCAAGCACGCCCATGAACGCAACCATGGTGAATGCATAGGTGTTGAAATCATCTCCGAACAGCTTGATGCCCTCTCCAATAAGCCCCACCAACAACAGGAAAAGACCGCAGAACAAGACCACAAATGAGCGGTAGGCCAATTTCTTGGAGATAACGATGCGCTCATCGCTACCGCGACTGAGTTCGGAGTAGGCAATCATAAGAAGTCCAATGAGCAAGCCAAAGGAGCGAGTGGGAATGAATCCAGTGTCCACAGCTCTAAAAATGACAGACTGACTATAATAGAGCAAATATGAAGTTATAACTGTGCCGACACCTACAATGGAAAACTTGATCTTCCACTTCACTCCATGGGGCGCATTGGCAATAGTTGCTTCAAGATTGAACAGTGAGACCGCTAGAAAGAGAATGAATTGGAGATAAAAGAAAAAGGCCACCGGTTCCAGGAAAAGCACCCGGTCAGAATGAAAATCCGGAGAGTAATAAAACTCCCTGACCGGGAACAAAAAGACCACCACCAGTGGGACAAGAGAAAGCCCTATCAGCATAAGCTGAGACGTAGGCAAATCGGAGAACTTAAACTCTCGGCAATAGATATTGGAAAAGAGGATACTCGCAGGGCAGAGAAGCGCCATGCAGTAAAGCGAGACCGCACTGATCGCCATGAAGTTGGTCGGGGTCTGGAGTAGCAGGTAATCGCAGATTCCCAATGTAGCCAAGAGCCACAAGACGACAAGCAACGCCAGGGCACCACCCTTTCGCTCTGCACGGACTAAGCCGATCAGTGGATATACCACCGCCGCACCAATGGCGGTTACCTGGATAGCGCTTTCGACCATTTATCCCTCTCATCCTTCAAAAAAAGAGCAACCACAAACCGCTATTTCCCAGTCCCGCATTCATCAATCAAAGGCCAGCTCCTGCTAGTGGGCCCAGGAGAAAGTCAATCCCATAGTATTCGACGTGTAGTCTGTGCGAGCCCCTTCTGTATCGTTAAGCTTAAATCGATAAGAGAGGCCCACCTTGGCTGAATCCGTAAAAGCATAATCCAAATTGAGCATAGTGAACCAGTACTTGTCACTCTTGGGATTTGTGTCCAAATCGACGTAAGAATTGTACCGGAAAGAGAACCGTTCAGTCAGGCTGTGATCTCCAGAAAGAGAGGGGCGCCAATAGGTCGAACGACTAACATTCTCTCGAGTTTCGTAATCGTAATAAGCCAAACCAATTTTGAAATTTCCTCGCTCATACGCATTATTCAGACTGGCTTGGTGCGAATACTTGCTATCAGGACTAACGGACTGGGGAACTTCCTCAAAATCAAGAGACGTTGAAAGAGAACCCGTCATAGTCTTAGTAAAGGCATGAGTCACTCCAAGATAGTAGGGGTGATACTGTTTGTCGGTATCTCGTGTATACCTGTAATCGGTGTGGGTGGGTTCCCAGCGAGCTTCGAGGTAGGACCCCTCATCGTAAGAATATTTTGTACCAAGCAACAAATTGTATCGATGGTAACCACCTTCTTCCCAGCGCGGAATCTGACGCTCATACCCTCCACCGAAAGTTAAACTCCATGCATCCGAGAGTTCATGGCTCACATCTGTAAAAGCGCTATAGATCCGTTTATCGACATTCCCCTCTTCGGAATACCAGATATCTCTAAATGAAGCCCCCAGTGTGAACTGAGTACGCTCCTGAAGCGGAATTGTCAGATAGGGTTTGATGCTAAAAGAGTTCTGATCAGTCGTACCGTTGGAAGTGTCACCACCGGGTACATCACCTCGAGTGTTATCCTCATAGACCTTCTTAAAGCTATCTGAAACTTCTATATATAAGCGGTCTTTAATGGCTTCGACCTTACCCAGCGCGTCAAGATAATTATTCGTCTCATCTCCTTTAACGTCGTCCAGGTAATCCTTGTATTCAAAGTCGTAGGACAAATTGAAAAAGACCTGATTACCCTCATAGCTTGTGGACAAGCCGGGCTTGATGGTGCCGACATAATCCCCTTTTCCGCCGCTGACCTCTTCTACATTGTCATTGTATGCGGCCGAAGTGAACACACGCGGCTTAAAAGTAAAATCACCCGCTTCGGCAACACCGAAAAAGGGAATGAGCAGGGCCAACAGCGCAAAACCGAGTAACGACTTTTTCGACATGGGGACGACTACCTCATTGTTTGGTCCGTTTGGGACAATCTGATGAATTTCATAATCTTTACGTGCAATACATCAGCAACGCAAGGGAGCCTCAGAAAACAGTTTACTCACCACCAAAAAGCAACCGCGATGCCCAACCTCGCTTCGGATGCTTTTTCTCTTCTTCATGCTGTTTGATCGATTCCATCTTTTGCTTGGCGGCATTGTTCCAATACATAGCCTTGACGCTTTCAACATTGTCTTGCTGCAGCTGTAGTCTATTTTCAATCATTTCCAGCCGATCCATAAGTTCCAATGTAGGATTCTGATTGGACCGAGACACCTCTTGCTCCAAAAAATCGATGCGGCTTTCCAAGTCGTTCATGAGCTTGAGAACCCGAGAAGCCCGCTTGGGCAACTTCTTTGATTTCCTTATTTCACCGACGTCCAGCTCTTCTTCCTTCTCCTGGGCACTCGGCCAATATTGGCGCTCGAAATCAAGCTCTTCTGCAATCTCGGTGACATCCACCAAACCTACGCTTCGGCTCTCATTGGCAAACGCGTCAATAAGCAGATAGTCACAAATAATATTGATCAAACGAGGAATCCCCCTGCTCAACCGATGCACTTCATCCAAAGCATCAGCAGCAAAAGCAACAGCAGCCCGATTCCCCGCTCCTTCCATTCTGTAACAGATGTACTCCTCGACCTCTTCACGCCCCAAAGGCTTCAGATGGCTACCAATCTGGATACGTTGCCGCAGTTGCAACAATTCAGGACGATTCAGAGTGTCCCGTAACTCAGGCTGGCCGACCAACACTATCTGCAACAGCTTGCCTCCATCCGTCTCCAGATTGGAAAGCATCCGAATCTCTTCCAGAAGGTCCATGGAGAGGTTCTGCGCTTCGTCGATGATAAGTACCGCACGCTTACCTGCGGCATACTGGTCAATGAGAAATTCGTTGAGATCACGCAACAGCATGGCCTTGGAATGCCCTTCAGTTTTCAGACCAAAGTCGTCGTTAATCATGGTCAACAGCTGATGCGAATCCGCCTTGGTATTGAAAACCTTGGCAAGGGTCACATTGTCCAAGTGCCGCTTAATCAGCTCCCGAATCAATGTGGTCTTACCGGCGCCGACTTCCCCGCTCAGAAGAATGAAGCCCGCACGCTCCTGAATGCCGTAGCGCAGGTATGACAATGCCTTGCCATGGGAATTGCTCAAAAAAAGCAAGTCCGGATTTGGCAATAAATCAAATGGCTTTGCTTTAAAATTGAAATAGGCTTCGTACATGAGAGTTTCCTGCCGCCTTACCTATCAGTGTAACCGTAGTAATATTGATTCTTCCCATACCCGCTAAAACGGTTACTGGAAGCAGACTGAGATGCCTGAGAGTAGACGGCACCAGCGAGATTGGCACCACTTAAAGCTTCCATGGTCTCACCCAGTTCATACTTGGATAAACACCCTTCCTTGACGACCAGCACAACCATATCGGCCAGCCGGGCCAGGATACGAGATTCAGCAAAAGGCAAAATAGGAGGGGTGTCGATGATGACATATCGGTCCGAATAACGTTCCTTCATCTCCTTGAGCATCGCAGCCATGCGCTGAGAAGCAAGGAACTCACCAGGATTCGCCATAGGAGTACCGGCCGGGAGGAAAGAAAGTTTGCCAATGCCGGTTTGGATCATCCCCTTGCTAATATCGACTCCTTCCATGAGACAATCGGAAAGACCGTATTCATTCTCCAGACAAAGAAGATTATGGCAAGTTGGGCGCCGCAGGTCTGCGTCTACCAGCAAGACGGTATGATCAAATTCCTGGGCGAGAGAAATAGCCAAATTTGTTGAGGTTACACTCTTTCCTTCACCCACAGTACCGCTAGTGACCAAAATGGTGTTGTGAAACCCCCCTTTCTTGGTGATGCGAACCAGACTCTGCTTGAGCTTACGAAATTCCTCGGCAGCGGGGGAAACGATGTCATTCATAGAGACCAACATATGCTGCCCAGATACACGATCCACAACTTCCTGAGGGATGACTTTGGATGGAGTATCCGATGTACCAGAAGGATGGCTATGCACAGCAGCCAAGGGCTGTGAGACCTGCGCTATTGGCTGAGACATACCAGTTGCCCTAGTGACAGGGGCTTCAACGGGATTGCCCTGACCACGCATTTTAGAGGCCTTTTTCAATGCTTCTTCAATTCTGCTCATTTCAAATCTCCAAGGCTAGCCGATGAGGTAGTTGATCTTCCGAATAACCTTGTCCACAAGACCAAGATTCAGAATTTCGATAATAAAAAATCCTAAAGTAACCAGCAGACCCATCACACCTGTTGCGTAAATGAATGCATTTTTCCTACGCTGCTTGGCGACAGTTGCTTCATCCTTAACCTTCGGAATAACGGCCAAAACAGGTAAGCCGAATTCCTTCAAGTCATCCAAACTCTTGATGGAAGGATTGATCAAATCCATAAGGATTATCAGGCCAGCGCCTATTGCTATCCCGGCAAGAATACCAGCCAGAATAATCAAGGGGCGATTGGGGCTTGAATGAGCGGTAGGAACGACTGCGGGATCAAGAACCCTAAAAGACATGGCTTTATCTTGAAGCTCCATTTCCTTTGAAACTTCCGAGCGTCCATAGCGAGAAACCAACTGCTCATAAATGATTGCTTCATTGTTACGCTTACGTACCAATTCCATAAGCTGAGTCTTGAGAGCTGGTATTTTGCGGATAGATTCCTTATTTTTGGTAATATCCTTTTCAAAATTTTCGCGTACTTTGTTAAGCGAAGCCATCTCCACCTTGATTGATTGATATTCCTCGGTCCGATATACGGCACTCTGCTCTTTCTTGCCCTTGGCCTTGATGAGTTGTTTCGTCTCTGCAATTGCACTCTTGAGCTGTTTCACCTTGGGGTGATTTTTAGTGTAACGGGTGAGCATCCGCTCAAGAATATCCTGTTGAGTATTCAACTGTTTGCGCAATGGCGTATTGCGAAGCAGCAGGCTACGCGATGTTTCCAAAGCGTTAATGCGAATTCTAAGCCCCTCCAGGGAATCCTCAGTTCTTTCAATTTCTCTGCGTAAAGCCGACTCATCCGAAGTCAGGAGTAAACCAGAATCCGCTTTAAAATCATCAATGTCCTTTTCTGCGGCATCAATTCTCTTTTTAAAGACCTCAATCTGTTCGGCCAGAAACTGGGTCGCTTCGAAAGATTCCTTTCGCTTGGTAGAAGTATTTTCTTCAATATATATACGAGTCAAAGTGTTAACCACATCACGTGCCAGCACCGGGTCTGGGTCAGCAAAGGCTATCCTGAAAACGCCCCTCTTTTCATCAAGGCGGATGGAAATGCGCCCTTGCAGACTCTTGATGAGGCCGTCTAACTCAACCTCAGTCTGGAACTTGAGATCAAGATCCAAGGCCCTGATGACATCGAGCATCATTGAGCGCGACAACATGGTAACCTTGATAGCTTTGATTTTCATGTCCATAGACGGGGTGATCGCAATACCCTTGACCAGATCACTGATCACGTTTTGTTCAATAAAAACGATCGATTCAGCTTTGTACTTTTTCGGGAGGACATAGCTGATTGAAATAGCGATCAGCATAACGGCAAGAGCGATGGCTACGAACAACCCCTTCTTTTCCAAGACAAGGTGCACATAGCGCATGAAATCGAAACTACCTTCGTCATTGAAGGCGTCAGGCTGGGAATGGGGCATCGGTAAAGTCCTAGAAGAAGCTTTCGTTTGCGATGATATAGTCACCAGCCTGGAGCACAACATTCTGCTTCAGGTCGCCCTTTTTAATCAGGTCCTTGGTGCGAACAGGAATTCTCTTTTGCTTGCCACCGCTGTTGCGGACAATAACGATCTCGTCCTCGTCAGCGTATTTGCTAAAATCTCCTGCCTGGAGCAAAGCATCCAGCACAGTCAACCCATCGATAAACAGAATGGCAGTGGGGCGATTGACAGCGCCGATAACAAAAACATTCTGATTGTATTTGACCGGCAGAAAAATGGTGTCACCAGGTTTAAGCTGAATATCCTTCTTGAACTCCCCTTTACTGAAGAGGCCGGAGAAATCGGACATCACTTTTTTCCCGTCCCGGTACACATAGGCATTAAGCAAATCGGCTCTGGCAAGCGAGCCAACAGAAGCCAGGACATGCAACAACGTTGTGCGCTGTGACATCTCATAGACTCGAGGCTCAACGCCACCACCCACCACATACACACGACTATTGACGGATTTAATCAGAGATATGTTGACGATGGGATCTTTGATCAGATTGGAAATTCTCTTTTCCATCCGCTTTTTGAGTTGCGGAATGGTCAAACCAGCAGCAACGACATCATCAATGCCGGGCATTGAAATCTTGCCATCAGGGCGAACAATGACGGTCGCTTTCAGGTCATCTTCACCCCAAACATGGACAGACAGGGTGTCGCCTTCGCCGACGACATAATCACCGGCAAAGCTGGCTACAGGCACCATAAGCACCAGAATGAATAGAAATATCCACTTTCGCATAGACTCCTCCAGAGCAATGTGATGTCGAATGTCGAAGACTAACGTCCCAGCTTCTTGGCCATAACTGAGACTGTGTCCAGCATGATTCGGAAGTCGAAAAACAGAGTATAGTTTTTAATATAATACAAGTCGTAGCGAAGCTTTTCAATGGCATCTTCAACAGAAGCTCCATATGGGTAGCGAACCTGTGCCCATCCAGAGATACCGGGCTTCACGAAATGACGCTCGGAATAATACGGGATGATCTTTTTGAGATCCTTCACGAACTCAGGGCGTTCAGGACGAGGGCCGACCAAACTCATGTCACCCCTGAGGACGTTGAAAAGCTGCGGTATTTCATCGATACGGGATTTACGCAAAAATCTTCCCAACGCAGTAATGCGGTTGTCATTCTGCTTGGCCCAGACCGCACCAGAGTCCTTTTCGGCGTCCTGACGCATAGAGCGAAACTTGAAGATGACAAAGTTCTCATCACCCTTGCCCACACGAACCTGCTTGAACAGAACGGGGCCTGGGGAATCATACTTAATAGCCAAAATAACCAAAGGCATAAAGGGGGCGACAATAAGAATGCCGATGAAAGACAACACAACATCAATTATGCGCTTCACAAAACGGCGCAATCCCATAATTTTGAAACCCTTCGCAAAAATAAACCAGCTTGGAGTAATATTTTCCAGCATAAGTTTTTTGTTAACACGCTCATAAAATTCCGGGGCATCCATGACTTCCATCCCGCTGAGCTTGCAGCTAAGCACCTCCTGAAGAGGGAACGCACCTCGACGTTCGGTCAGGGAGACTACCAATTTGTTGGCCTTGACTCGCTTGGCACGCTCAAGAATGACATGGGTAGGGTTATCCACTTGTTCTTCAGCATCAGAAAATTCACCCGGGGTGCATTCGATGTAATCCCGGAACTGGTAGCGGCCACCAGATGCCAATGCGAGTCCTTTCATATCTTCAGCCAACTGCCCGTTACCAACGATGACAACACGATTCACCAAACCGGGTATTTTCTGCCAATTACGGGAAATCACGATCCAGGAAAATTGGGAAAGACCAAACAGGCAGAGAATGAGGAGAACCATCTCTTCCAAACGAATAAACGTGTCAGTCTGCCAATAAACCACAAAAGCGGCATTGGTTGCGAGAATAAGGCTAATAAAAAGGCTGCTGTGTCCATCTGCCTTATCACGCATCTTCACGTACAAGGTCAGGTGCACGATGCAGGATGACACCAGTATGACGCCAGCCAGCACGGCCAGATCGTAACTGCGTCCCTGGAATACAGACAACATTTCCGACAGGTCATTGAAGACCAAAAAAGAACCAAATATGAGGGCAAGCGCAAGAAACACAAAGTCCTTGAAAACCCTAATTGATGCGATTGCTACCATGATCGTATCTCCCTTGATCCGATAAATACGCTACTTTATCTTTTTCAACAGCATGCGCGCATCTTTCGAATCATCGCAGTCTGCGCAGTCTGCTACAGGTTTTAATAAGGCTACGGCTTGCTCATTCTTGCCAGCCTTGTAGTAGGCGTAACCCAGATGATAATTAATCGTCGGGTTGCCACCTTCTACCGCCACCGCTTTCTGAAGAATGGATACAGCAGCATCCTTCTTGTCATTAACGGCCAACGCATAACCAAATGTATCCATTACAGTCGCACTCCAAGGTACCTGCAGGTAGGCCTTATAAGCCAACCGCAAAGCCTCAGAGGCCGTTTTGGGGTCATCCAGATAAATCATCGCCAAATTATTCAAGGCAGGAACATAATTATTATTCAACTCAAGAGCTTTGTTATAGCTCTCAACGGCTTTACTGGCCCGTCCCACTGTATTGTATACATCGCCCTGGATTGAGTGGGCACGAAACATCTTAGGATTACTCCGAATAACCGAGTCCAAATAGGTCAGCGCCTTATTATAATCGCCCTCTACGGCGAAATACTTGCTTAATTCCATAAGAAGAGTGGCGTTGGGACCACATTTGCTCACACCCTCTTCAAGCGTCTCACCCCATTCTTTCGTACGCTTGGTGCGCATATAAACGTCGGCCAAGATGAGATAGCCTTGAGGATTCTTAGGTTCAAAGTCACAAATCTGTCGTCCAGTTACAATCGCCTTCTCAACATCCTTCATATACATAAAAGTCCGAACACGCAGAGAAAGCCCTGCAATTCGATTGAGCGACTCGATTTCATCACACATAGTCAGAACATCATCAAAACGCTTCAATGCAAACAAAGCTTCAGCCTTGGCCTTAAGCAACTCACCGTTGTTTGCATTGGCTACGAGCCCTTGCTCGAGTACAGCCAAAGCGCCCTCAGCATCGCGCTTCTTACGCTTGCTACCAGCGTATGCCATGAAAGCGTTGGGATGGTTGTATTTGATGGCTTCTTCATAAACAACATCAGCCTCATCATGACGCTGAAGTGTATCCAGAATCACAGCCTTTCCTAAAAGCGCTTGAATAAAATCAGGCCTCTTGGATAAAATAGCGTCATATTCTTCCAAAGCAGCCTCTGGCTTCTTTTCAGCCAGATAAATGGATGCTTGCATCATGTATGGAGCAGCGTTGGAGCCATCTGCCTCCTTGGCCTTGATCAAGGATTCTTTAGCTTTTTCCGGGCGTCTTTCCATCAGGTCTATACGCGCCAGGCTGTTGTACAGAGCAACATCGTCCTTTCCACCCGTAAGGCCTTCTTCCAGAACCTTACGCGCAAGCGGCTTATCACCCCTGCGAAGATAGAAAGAAGACAAGACAAGGCGAGGATGCACGCTATCCGGGGCTGCATTCATCGCACCCATGAGCGCCTTTTCGCTCTCGGACATATCGCCCTTAGCGTAATACAGTGCACCCATTTTCATAAAAACATCAGAATATGTCGGATTCTTTTCAACGATAGTCTTCAACTGAACCAAGGCCTTGTCATCCTCACCCAAGGCAGAATATGCATCACCCTGAATAGTCCGCGCAATTACGTTATCCGGTTCAACTTCGAGCACCTTTTCAGCTTCAGCAATAGATTCATTATAACGCTTCTGCTGAAAAAGGATGAGACTGATCATTTCACGAGCCTTGACCATCTTCGGAGCACGGTCAGCTGCAATGCGAAGGTTGGAGATAGATGTCTCCAAATCACCCGCACCGTATTGACTCAGTCCCAGATGCAAGTAGCTCTCGAGATCTGGGCGTATAGATAAGGCTTCGAGGAAAGAATCTATTGCTTCTTTATACTCTTGCTTACTGTAATGAACGATCCCTTTAAGCTTCTGACCATATCCGGTCTTGGGGGCTTCCAGAGTCAAGTCTGCTGCAATCTTGACAGCCTTCGAGTATTCTTCGGGGTTCAGGAACGACTTTCCAAGCTGATATTTTGCATACACATCCGCCGGGTTGATCTTCAAAATAGTCTTAAGTGTTTTGCGGTAAGCCTCAATGTTGCCGGCACTCAGTTCTTCTTTTGCCAAGTAGTGAAGAGCATCAGTCTGGTCAGGATCTTTCGCTAAAATATCATCAATGATTTTCGAAGCTGTTTTTGTGTCGCCCTTGAATGCATAAAACTGGGACAAGGAAAACATTGCAGTCGTTCCTTCCTTGTCCAGCTCAATGGCTTTCTCCAAACTGGCCTGTGAATGCTCATACTCACCCAATATCCAATAATTCTTACCCAAAATTTCATAGGCTTCCGCAGAATCAGGATACTCTTCCACGTATGATTTCAAATAGTCGATAGCTGCCTGATTCTTCTTTCGATATCCGCTCAGCTTTGCCAAATCCAACAACACGCTCTTGTCATAAGGATTCTGGCGAAGGTACTTCTCAAAATTCTTTTCAGCCTGATTAACCTTGCCTACGCCGAGATACGCCTTGGCCAGGCCGAGACGGGCTTCCATGGTTTCAGGAGCATTCTCGAGGACCGTCTTGTAAATGACGATGGCACCCTGATGGTTACCATCCTTCATGTATTGATTTCCTTCGTCCATGAGTTCGGAAACGCCTTGTCCACACGCAACCAGCGTTAAACAGCTCAAAAGGAAAAGAGATATGACAAATCGCGGCACGATGAACTCCGGAATCTATTTGTTTGCGTGACCAAAAACTTTACACTTCACACTTCACTACTCAAAGTAGGCGATTCTTAATTGCTATAAGCGTGCCATTTGTGTGTAAAAAAAATATAACATTATTTCAAATGTTTAGCTTTTAGAAAGCAGAAACACCCTTATGCTCAGACACAAAGAGTCTGGGAAATACAGACACATTGAGAGACATGAAGAGCACTGTAAACTTACCCGACACAATTACCCCCCTAGGAGTAAATGCACCATCAAACGCCTAAAACATTTGACAAAAGCGATTAAGCATAAACGAAACAAAGTTTTCAACAGGTAGTCCTGTCTTTTCGGACACACCTTAATACCTTTATATCTTTTGTCTTTTCTCATGGAAAAGAGCGAAACACACCTCACCCAGAACAGTTGTGTAAGTGTACAAACTACCTATTTTCTCCGATATGGACGATTGTCGGGATTCTTCACACTCCAAGGAACCCTTGTCTTGTTTTGCCGGACACTCGAATTCAATCCCTACCAAATTGTCTGCTTTTCCCGCTCTCCGCCAAGGTCGCTGACTCAAGCACGAACGTTATAATTAGGTTATAATTTTGGGACAATGGCCAAAAAGTTGTATGCATCCGTGAGTGGAATTATTCCTAAAATGTGCTATCATCTCAGCATCTGTTAACTTAGTCGGAAAACCTGACATGATTATTACAATAGCCCGCCAAAATCTCTTCCACGACAAAGTGCGTCTGTGCGTTACGCTGACAGGCGTGGTGTTTGCTGTGGTGCTCATCACCATTCAAGTGGGGATTTTTCTCGGTTTTACCAATACTATCGCTGCCGTTATCGACAATTCCAAAGCGGATGTATGGGTAACCTCTCGTGGAGTAAAGAATTTCGATATAGCCCTGCCCCTTGATGAACATAAATATTATCAGGTCCTATCCTGCCCCGGCATTGAAAAGGCATCCAAATTCATCATCCGTTTCGCGGACTGGAAAAAACCGAACGGTTATCAGGAGTCCATAGAGATCGTCGGATTTGAGACGGGCAAAGGAATGGGCGGACCATGGAACTACATCACTGGCTCCGATGCCATGCTGGACCTCAAAGATGGCATTATCGTGGACCAACTCTATATGGAAAAACTGGGCATCGACGCCCTCGGAACGACAGTTGAAATCAACAAGAAAAAAGGGAGAGTCGTTGGCTTCACGCGTGGAATTCGCTCCTTCACCACCTCCCCATTTGTATTCGCCTCTCTCAAAACAGCGCGTAGTTATACCCATCTGGCCGATGACGAATTCACCTATGTTATGGTCAAAGGCAAAGAGGGCGTCACGCCGGAAGCATTAAAAGCAGCGATATTGCGAAATGTGACGAACGTGGATGCCTTCACCACACCAGAGTTCAGCAAATTGACTCAGGATTACTGGATGTATTCCACTGGAGCTGGCGCTGGTTTACTTATTGCGGCATTCCTTGGTCTGATTGTTGGAACGGTCGTCGTGGCTCAGACTCTATATGCCACAACTCTGGACCACATCGGCGAATTCGCCACCCTGAAAGCCATGGGCGCACCCAATTCCTATATATACAAGATACTCTTTGCTCAGGCGACCATCGCAGCCATTTTCGGCTACGCGCTCGGCATCAGTGTCGCGTCCATAGCCTCGGATATCAGCACTTTTTCCGCCACAGTGATCCTGCTGCCGACGAATCTCAAGATAGCCATGTTTGGCCTCACGCTGTTCATGTGTATCATCTCGGCCTTTATTTCCATCCGCAAAGTGACCACGCTCGACCCAGCCCTGGTCTTCAAGGGGAGGTAGGTCATGGCTAACAGAGACATCATCCGCCTTGAAAAAATAACCAAACATTTCGGCCCACCGAATAACCTGACGTATGCCCTGCGCGACGCCAGCCTCACGGTGCGCAAAGGTGAAGTGCTCCTTCTTATGGGACCATCCGGCTCTGGCAAGACCACCCTGCTCTCAATTATGGGATGCATCCTCCAGGCCAGCTCTGGCTCCATAGAAGTCAACGGCCAAAACATTTCCGGTCTCAAGAACAAAGCGCTGGGACAACTCCGGCTGGACAACCTCGGTTTCGTCTTTCAGGAGTACAACCTTTTTCCGACGCTCAACGCTCTCAATAATGTGCAGGTTGCACTCAATCTACGCGGCATGAACAAACGAGAATCCGAGCATATCGCCATGGATGCTCTGGATAAGGTGGGCCTTACCAATTGGGCCAAAGCCATGCCGGAAACCTTGAGTGGCGGCCAAAAACAGCGACTTGCCATTGCCCGTTCCCTGGCCGGGCAACCAAAAGTCATTCTGGCGGATGAGCCAACTGCAGCCCTGGACTCGGAAAATGGAAGACTGGTGGTTCAGCTCATGGCCTCACTGGCCAAGAGCGATGATCGAGCCGTGGTTATCGTCACCCATGATCCCCGCGTGTTGGAATTCGCGGACCGCGTGGTGAAGATCGAAGACGGTATACTCTCTGAAAACATAGATAACGATTCAAATAAGACGGGTGAAGCATGAAGACATTGATAGCCATCGTCATCCTGATCATAGGCACAGCATTTTTCGTCCATTATCAGTACCCAGAGTGGCTGGCCGAGTATCTGCCCAACACCGAGATGCGCTCGCCATCCTTTGAAAATGTTCCTATTCTCGAAAAAACATCCCCGTGGGTTGCGGCATTCGGCCGAGTTGAACCCGTCTCCGAAGAACGCAATCTCGCATTTGAGATAAGCGGCCTCATCTCCGAAGTGTTCGTACGCGAAGGAGACGTAGTCCAAAGGGGCGACATCCTTGCCCAGCTTCGAGAAGAAGAACATATCGCTAAAGTGGATACTGCCAAAGCAGAATCCGAAGCCAAAAGGGCAAGCTACGACAAGCTGATCGCAGGGGCACGCAAGGAAGAAAAAACCGAAGCATGGGCCAAAGTGCAGCGGGTAAAATCCATCATGCTCAATGCACGTCAGGAAATGTACCGCCGCCAGAAGCTTCTCAAGGAAAACCTCATCGCCAAGGAAGAAGTTGACCGTGCCGTGGTCGATTATCGTGTAGCCCAGCGCGAGTATGAAGAAGCTGTCCAGCGCCATCTGATCACCAAAAACCAATCCCGCAAGGAAGACATTACCATGGCATGGGCCGAGTATAATGCCTCCCTACGCCAAATAGACGAAGCGGAATCCCTCTTGGAAAAGACCCGTCTCCGCTCGCCGGTGAATGGCACGGTCCTCAAGAAGCACCGCCATCCAGGCGAAAACGTATCCATATTCTTTGAAAGTCCTGTCCTCACCGTGGCGGACATCAGCGAGTACCAGATTCGCGCTGAGGTGGATGAAAAATTCGCAGCCAAAGTACTACCTGGCCAGGACGCGTATTTCACTTCCGACACCTACGGCAACCAGCGATTCAGCGGCAAGGTCGCCCGAGTGGGGACCATGACCGGCAAGAAAAAAATCGACACAGGTTCTCCTCAGGCCAAAGTGGACACCAAAGTGCTGGAAGTCATCATCCGTCTGGATGATTTTACCGGCCTCATCACTGGCCTGACTGGAGATGTTTTCATCAAAGTCAAAAATGGCAACACCGTGCACGGCACCGTCGAGAATTAACTATGATCATGTTTCCCCGCCCCTCACTTATTCGCATTGTCCCGTTCGGCCTGTACATGGCGTTTATCGCCGTAGTGGAAGGAGCCAAACTCCTTGGCCTCCCAGCTCCTAGTCAGGAGACCATGAACTGGCTCTACCCAGCCAAAATAGGTTTGGCCGCAGCCGCCATCTTTTTTTACTGGAAAGAGTACAATGATCTGATCTGGAAAGAGCTTTCCAACCTGAAAAACACTCTGCTCAGCGTAGGTGTAGGACTGGTTGTCTTCGCTCTCTGGATCAATCTGGACTTTGATTTCGCCATCCAGGGCGAGCTGACCACCTATGATCCCTACGCCACCTTCGAGAGTTCCGGAGTACGCATGGGCATGATCATCAGCCGCGTGGCCGGCGCCGTCCTGATTGTGCCGATCATGGAAGAACTGTTCTGGAAATCCTTTCTGGTCCGCTATCTGGAAAACAAAGACATCACCAAAGTCGCGCCCGGTACCTTCACCCTCTTTTCCTTTGCGGGAACCGCCGCTCTGTTCGGCCTGGAGCATCAACTCTGGCTGGCTGGCATTGTAGCTGGCGTGGGGTACAACTTTCTCTACTACAAAACCAAGAGCCTGGCGCAATGCATCCTGAGCCACGCCCTGACCAATGCGGTCCTGGCTGGATATGTACTGTCTACTGGCAAATGGTATTTCTGGTAGGCCGACACAACGACCAACCAATACTAAGTCCCCATAACCGTTTGGTTATGGGGACTTAGTATTGGTAATATCCTCGCTAAAGAGCCTTTCCTCTACTATTCAAGAAAACTCGCCAACGGACGACGATATGTGCCGTACTTGATCCCCTTCCCGAAACCAACACGGAAAAAGAGCACAGGATTGGTTCCGTAAAATCCGGGAAAACAGTCGTCCATAAGCGGCCAGACATCTTCCAGTAACCGCTGATGCGGTGCCGAAAATGCATCCTTCCCTTCCAACATCCACCGGAGCCGGAACAAGGCCGGAGCCGCTGCGGGCTGAAAACGTAGGCCGTAATGAGTAAAAGAAAGCCAGACACGCTCCAAGGCGCGCCCCGCCACCAGTAAGGACTTGGCGTCCATGGAATCCATGGAGATGAAGCCAACTCCACCGGATTTTCGTATGCCCATGGCAGAGTGCTGTGCCACCATACGGCTCATGCCCACCGCATTGAGCACGGACATGACCTTCCACGGCTTGGTTGCCTTCAGGAACACCTCACCGGCTGCGCCTGCTTCAAGATTCTTGAGAGAAAAACCGTCCCGAGTGACTTCGGCATCGGCTTGGGTAAACCGAATCATCTTCATGAGATGTTCATGCAATCCTCTGTGTTCACTGCGAATACGATCGGCGAGAAATACACCCTTGGAAAACTTTTTGAGGTCACTCTTATCAGAAATCCATTGGAGCTTCACGCCGGGCAAATCGTCAATGGTCTCGGCCATGCGCTGCCATATGGATTCGTTCACAGTTTTGGTCGAAAGCATCTTGCGATTGGTACACCGTCGCCACAGCACGTCATGGAGTACACTTTCACCCAGATGATCACTGGGGCCGAGAAAAACTCGCGCCATATGCTCGCCCTCTCCGGAAGGTACCAATTCCGCACCACCGTTTAAACCGAGGGCGCGGGCTGCAATGCTCATGTTTTCTACTGCTGCACCACAGGCGATGATGGACGCCGCCTGCTTCACGTTGAAGAAGGAATCATCGGCCTTGGTCTCCAGAAAAACATCGACACTGGAACCATTCTCTCTGAAACGCCACGGCTGAACATTGTCGCCGGACGGCGCCTGCATACCTGCGCGAACAACGTAATCCGCCTTGGCTCTGAGACTACTATCGCCAGACGGCTCCTCCGGTTTAACCGGACCGAGCATACGATTGCGCTCCAAGAGGAACTTCTTCATCGCCCAGAGCTTGAGCCGCTGGAGAGGATGACGATTGCCTCGCCACAGTCGCCCCTTGACGAGCTTCTGAAGATAGGGATCAAATTGGAGATAATAGGGAGCGGGGCGCAGTTTTTTCCGGCCGGTCAAAATGCGCACTGCTTCGGTGGCCGTCATACCGGAACAAGTATAACAGGCTGCACCAAGCGAAGGACCGCGCTTATCCAGAAGATCCACGAAATTCATGTCGATGTAATGGACGTGGGTAGGACGTGGAGCCAGCCCCACAGCAAACTTCATCACCTTATCCATATAGGTGTCATCATCGGAGATGTCGAAATACTCATCAAAGGTCATACCGCCGGGAGTGAACACAACCAACGCTGAGCTGAACCCCATGGGCCCTGCCGTGACTACCGGGATACCACGCTCTACGGCACGGTTAAAGACCATGCGACGAATCTCGAATACGAAGAAATCAAGCCCATCCACCACCAGATCCACACCGTCCAGAAAGTCGTCCAGATTCTCCGACGTCACCCCTTCCGGGTAGGTCTTGATATCCAGATAAGGATTCACCTCACGGGCGTTATCCACCATGGCATCGAGCTTCTTGCGCCCAAAATCCTTTACCTGAGCGCCATACTGCCGATTGGCGTTGACCGCGTCGAATATATCGAAATCGGCCACTTTGAAACGACCGATACCAGTTCGGGAAAGAGCAATCAGGTGCCCGCCACCGACGCCGCCGAGACCAGCAATGGCAACAGTAGCGTCCTTGAGAATCGCCATCTCATTGGCATCCACCAGCCCAAGGTTACGGCAGAAAGCTGCCTCGTGGTAAGCCCCTCGGGAGCTCAGGGAGTAGGCCTCAAGAATTCGTTTCTTGTCGTCTGAAATCACAACGCCACTCCGTGGTTGGTTTGCAATGAGCGATTACTGGGAAATCTTGGGATTTACGCCAGCCACTTCGTGATAAATCATGGCGAATAGCTGCCGCTGCTCCTCGGTAAGGTCATCCAGTAGATCGGGACGCGCGTCGAGAAAGGACTGCACTGAGGACATATCCAAGGGCAACTGCCTCTTGACCGGGTATTCGAGACTGGGATCAAGAATAACGTTATTCACCTTGGTGAAGAAGGAAAGCAGGTCGGTATCAAAGTCTGACTGACCATACGCATTGGCCATCTTCTCATCATAGGTTGAAAGGTCCACGCGCAGCGCCACGGCCGGTGCATCGACGCCGGGGTACCACTTCTCTTCACCAAAATCATCAAACAGGAAAATTTCCTTGTAAAAACGCACGTGCTTGGGATTGACCATGACGCAGACATCGTCCACATCCGTCATGCGGGCATACCAGAAAAGAGCCTTGGCCAAATAGATTATGAGGTTTGACCAGCGACGTTTGCGCGGAGTCGCCAACGCGCCCACCTCGGATATTTTACGTCCCTGCTTGCGCAACACGTCCAACTCATCTTTATAAAGAGCATCCAACGGCACGCCAAAAACCGGGTTGTCCGGAATAAATGTCATGGTAGAAATGACCGACATGTAAGACTTGAAAACAAGCACGCAGGTGGAAGGCAGCAAGCTATACACGCTGTAGGCCATGCCTGATGGATGCGGTTCCTTGATGTACTTGGAAAGCAAATAGGCATCATATACGATCCTAAAAGCCTGCTCCATTTCATCATGGGTTTCGGCAATTTTAAGTGCAGGGCGATCGATGTCGTCCAACTTGCTCTTCACAAGTGAAGAACGCCTGATGCGGATGGTGCGCCGTCTTTCAAGACCTCTTTCCATATCTTTCTTCACTTTTCCCTTCTTTGCCATGACGAACCTTTATTCCTGTTAATACCAAGGCTGTCCGTAGGGGCATCGAACCCCAGGATATTCCAACATGGCTATGTTCAAACCAACTAATGGCAAACCTGCCAATAGCACATAATTACTATATGCGATGTAGCCTGTTCGGTAAAGACGGGGTGTGTAAAAAAATGCATTAGTAGGCATAATATAATGCTCCGTCAGCACCAGAACGATAAGTTCAAATTATTTATCACTTCAATGCTGCACAAACGTCCTCATAGTACCAACATGAAACGCATCTACAGACCAACTGAGACCTTCAACCCAAAAAAGCCCCATGATATTCATGGGGCTTTCTGAAAATCTATGAAATGGCGCCCCTTATCCAACCCAGGAGCTTTCGTTGCCAGCCATGTATTGCATGAGCTGTTCCATTTCAGAGTAAACTTGGCCATCAGCCAGATGATCGTAGTGATCTTGAAAATCGGGGCGCTCCGCACCCAGAAGACGAACAATAACATCATCGCCGCTTCCGTTACTGAGGGCGGCTTCAAAATTGACACCATCCCTACGATAACTTTCTATCACCACATCACCTTCGAGTTTGACTAGGTCCTCACCAATGGTGAAATCTGTTATCTCCACGATAGCTGAACCATCGCCAAAAGAATTGTTGTTAAAGACGAACAGATCTGCTCCGGAATCTCCAGAAATAGTATCGTAGCCACCACCGCCATAAATAGTGTCATTGCCGGTGCCGCCACCCATCAAATCATCACCGCTACCGCCAAACAAAAGATCATTCCCGGATCTTCCACTTAAGACATCATGGCCGTCGTTGCCGTATATGGTGTCATCACCGCGCGACCCATGGAGCTCATCGCGACCGGCACCGCCGCCAATCTCATCAGCACCTCTAGTACCAATTATCCGCCAGGTATCAGTATCATCAGCTTCCGCAACATAAGCTTGTCGAATAAGGAAATGATCAAATCTTTCAGCAATACCATGATCAACGCCTTCTTCTATCACAGGGAATGGATCGACAGATCCCTGCTGATCATCGACAAATCCCTGCTGACCATCGGCTTGAGCTATAAAATCAACGGGAGAATCGTACTCGGTTCCGCCCGGCAAACCATCACCATTTTCAGGTCCCTCGCCACCAGGACCGCTCATCCCTTCTGCACCCCCAACCATTGCGCCAGGGTCACTAAAGAAACTGTTCAGGCCGCCGCTATCAGCTACAGCATCAGCCGCAGTTTCATCTTCTCCCATTGAAAGGAGAAAAACATCTCCAGCCACAGTTACGCCATCATCCATAACGACTTGCGGAGAGGTCCCGGCTTCAACAAGAGCAATATACCCTTCAATAACAATTTCATTACCACTGGCATCCGTGAGAACAAGGTCGTCCCCTCTTTGATCGAAGAGCACGTCTGCTGCATCAAAAGAGAGATGTAAAACAGAACTGGAAGTCACAGCATAAACTGCGGTGGAGCCCGGTTCAAAAGCGACTTGCAAATTAGCATCTTGTTGTGTCTGTTGCTTAGCGGCCATCGTTCTCTCCCTTATGTCAGCATTATCTTTCAGAATAGCTCTCTTCAATCAGATACATCAGCTAATGCAAAGACGAAGCCAACTGTAAAAACTTCAACTATATCAACGCTTCTTTCCTGATTTACTACAAACTTAGGTCTAAAACGTCGATTTTCTTTACACCGACCGACAAGTCGTCCGACAAAACCAGACGTTGAGCAAAAAAAAAAGGGGGGAGGCATAAGCCTCCCCCCTTAATCATCAATGCAAATCCTAGCTGCGGCGACGGCGAGCGATGCCGACCAGGCCGAGCAGACCTGCGCCCAAGAGGATAAAGGTAGACGGTTCAGGAACTGCCGTTACAGTAACGAAAGTATCGAACACGTTGTTGTTATTTTCCTGAGTAAGCCAGCCGTAGTAAACAGGCAGATCGGGAACAGTGAAATCAGGGTTGGCCTTCAGAGCATTAATGTAATCCTCAGGGATAATCTCGAAGGTGCTTCCGAAGTTGAAGATGTACTCACGACCTTCATACATGAAGCTTTCAGAAGTAGATGAACCGGGAAGCAGGAGGAACACATCATCAGGATAAGCACTATCATTGGGAGTTTCGTAGAACATGAATTCAAACTCTGAATAAAATGCAGGCTCAGGCTGGGCACCAGGAGGAGCATTAGGGGTCAGCTTGAAAGTAGATCCAACCAAGCCCCAAGTCAGCGTATCACTGCGGAAGTTCAACGGATAGTTATAATGAGTCATCTGTGCGACAGTGCTAGCAGCTTCGCCTGTTTCAATAACACCGTAACCAGGATCGCCATAGGCAATAGGATCGATATTAATGTAACTGGGACCAAAGTTACCAAAGCCCCACTTCAGGGTCTGCCAACCAGGCTGACTGTCACTGACGGGAACATCCCAATTAAGAACGACAGGATCTTCTGCTGTGACATTAGAGCCGGCAACCGGATCGCCACTATCAGCCCATTCCGTAAACGCAGCATTGTATTCCCAATGCCAATCCCAAACCACCGGAGCCGAAGCTGCAGACGCAGGAACTACCAACGCCAATGTCAGCAAGGCTGTTGCGAACATAACTGTTAACTTCTTCATAACAACTCTCCTAACCAAGATATTTTTTACCACCAATCAACTTTATTAACTGGTCTTTATTATGCACAGCATGTGCCAAAACGATAACCGACCAAGAACACTACAGAAACAGGTCTGCACCCGTTCTAAAACAAGCTGGCAATGTAAACTGGACCATAATATATGTCGGACTCTTTTACAGTTTACTTTCACTCTCTTCCGCTACCAGATGCAAAACAGCCAATTCAAGCTAAGCACCCTTCACTACAAGGAAGTCATGCTGAAAAAACAAGAGACCTGAATACGCCTGCTGGCCCAAAACAAAACAGCCCACTTTCGCACTTGCGATCGCGGACTGAAGACTATCAAAAAAACAGTTTCTTTTAAGCAGAGTAAGCAGCTGGGGCTTCCAGCATAGGATTCATCAAAGAAAGAGGAGCGACGTTGTCTCCTTCATAGGTGCCGACCATGGAGATGCCCTGCTCCATATTATAACGGAGCCGTTTGCAATAGAGTGACACGGTCTGAGAAAGCTGAGGAACAGTGAAGACCACCTCAAAGAAGGAAGAGTTGCTCAACTCTTCGGCGAGTTCTTGAGTGACAGATTTAAAGGAAATTCTCAGTCCGCCTTTGGAAATATCCTCGACAACAACTGGATAGCTTCGCATCTCCGTGTCGGAGAATCTTACACAAGATACAGCCGGAATTGACATTGCAATCCGAGGATATTCGCGGCGATCACCTTTCTTCAATTGAGCTTTGGCGTCTGCATATTCTCTGATATGTCGGCTTAAAACAACTTCCGCATAGCGGGTATGGCTCACATCCTCAACTTCCGCCATACGTTGCAGCGCAACATAATCATCTTGATTGAGATCAAAGCAGACTTGCATTTTATCTTCCATGGTTCCCGCATCCTGTAATGAAGATGAATTCTTCCAATCAACGCAAAGGGTGCCTTACTGACACCTCAATGGTTCATGATCGGGGTTAGCCAATAGTTGCCATAAACATGCCAAAAAGAGACTCTATGCAACTCCCGCAAGCCACTCCTTCTAAGGATCAATACTTATACCACTAATTTACTTATATATTTATTTCCATTCGCATCCTCACAGCGGGCATAAAAGCCGATAAGCATGACGCCCTAGACTCCTTCCAAGTGATAAGAAATCCGATGATAGTCTTGATTTCTTTACACTCAGAGCAAGCTCGTTCGACTTGAACCCAAAAAAGCGATACATAGGGCCTATAGTAGACCCTTATTTTATCCGGTTAAAACCTATGGTCACAATATAATTACCAACAAGACAGAACCTATCAAACCACGGTTTATGCCATTAACTATGCTTAAATATTACAAAGAAATCTTACTGCACCCGATGCCATCCACCAAACCGGCCACCCTAGTGGAAATGGCGCATGTCGCATGGGAAAACCAGACTATTGTTGTTCCTGTTCATAACCGGAATGGAAAGTTGATGGCGTTTAATCTTGCAGCTGCTTCAGCATCAACGGCCTCTTCTGCTGCCATTGACGACGATCAATTAACCGACAACATCCTGTTCGTTTCTGCAGAGGCCCCTATTGATCATGCCTCTCTCGCCACACCAACCGTTGGTGACCAATTAATAGTTGTAGCCGAAGATGACGTGTACCTAGGCTGGACAACTGCCAACAAATGTTTGCTCTACATACTTTCAAGCAACCCACCCCAAATCACAGACCTTATTTCAATAAAACAGCATATATTACTTAACAAGGCTGAAACCGTTTACACGGCGCACAAACAGCTTTTCGACGAGAAAAGCCAAGTGGTAGTAGTACTAGATGATAACGATAATGCCGTGGGGATACTGACCGACAAGGACATCAGCCAGTGCATCGAAAGGGGGTGCGACATTTGGAATAAGCCTCTTGGTAAGGAGGCTAAACCTGTCATAGTCGTAGAGGAAACCTCTTTGATCGAAGCTGGATTCTCGGCGAACTCCCCTCTTCATAGAGGTATTGGCATCATAACTCTCGATGATGACGGCCAAGTGGTTGGGACTATTCCCGCCGACAAATTAAAGACTTACCAGACGCGCAGACATAGTGAAGATTTTCAGATCAAAAAGGACAGCGCAGCCCTTCCAGACGAGAACATAATACTGGATACCGTACTCAACAGCTCGTTACGAACCGGCATTGTGGGTACAGATGAGTATCTAAATATTATTTATTTCAATGAATCGATCACAGACTTCGTGGAGGAACCCGACCAACTTCGTCTTGGCGGAGAAATCTGGCCAGTGACAAAATCCTGCGGCATTTCACGCCAATCCTTCTCCGCCTATCTGGAGAATGCCCGCAACAATCGAGAGCAGACCATCGTCAACATGGTCAAAATCAACAACACTCAACGATATATCCAATGCCGACTGACCACTGTTGACAGTCAAAAACACACTGCAGGCTTTGTTCTTTCTGTACAGGACGTTACGGCCCAGCGAAATGCCGAGGATGCAATCCGCAGGCTCGCTTATCACGACAAATTGACCCAACTCCCCAACCGATTGCTTTTTGAGGAACGATTGGGGGTGGAAGCCAAGCGAGCCCATCGAAACAACACCAAATTCGCCATCATGATGCTTGACCTGGACGGCTTCAAACAGGTGAACGACGCCCATGGACATACTGCTGGTGACGAACTGCTCTGCATTGTAGGCCGCCGCCTGCAAAGCTCTGTAAGAGAATCCGACACTGTAGCGAGATTCGGGGGAGACGAGTTCGTATTCATCCTCCCGGACATTTCACACTCGGGTGACGCAGCCCAACTGGCCCAAAAAATGCGCAATGTTATCAAGCAACAATGCATTATCAGCGACCACGAAATTGAAATAGACGCTTCCACTGGAGTCTCGGTATATCCGGATGATTCAACAAATCTTGAAGAGCTACTCGACCTAGCCGACGCAAGAATGTATAAGAATAAAAGGAAAGAAGTCTGACGCGCATGCACCCGCTCCGCTAAGCGGGCGAATCAAAGTCACTTGCAGAGGCCGTGGTTCAAACTATTTTTCAGAGGTGGCGGTCATGAACATGAAAACTATCTACAAAGACTGGCTCTACTACCTGATGGCAATCCTCTTCATCGCAGGGTGGGGGGTTTTTTGCACATTCCTCCCTGAACGAATTTCCTGGATCAACACTGCTCCCCTCTTTGTATACTCTTCCGGATGTATGGCTCTGGGCCTTGTTACTGTCCGGTGGCTCAAGCGAAAAAACGACAGTCTCACCATGTATGACCCTGAAATGGGCTTATACAGCGAACGTTTTTTCTTTAATGCCCTTGGCCTGGAATACAACAGAAGCAACCGTCATGAGCTTCCACTCTCTCTCATAGTCTTTTCCTTTGAAACCCTCCAGGAAACCGCAGACCAACTTGGCAAAACCGTGGAAGAAGTACAAAAGCTGTTCATTGAAACAGTGTCCGGAACCATCAGGAATAGTGATATTTTCTCCACTCTCGAAGAAGATAAATTTTCCATACTGTTGCCAAGCACAGATGTAGACGGAGCAAGAGTAGCAGCAGCCAGGCTAAGGATGGCCATTGCCTCTGAGCTGAAAAAGCAACGTTTGGGGCAACGGACCTCCATGCCATTCGGCATTTGTGGAACATCCCCCAATGTGAAGACATCCCAGGACCTTCTGGATGGCTCCATCAAGGCGTATGATGCGGCTCTCAACTCTCCACGGAACAAGATCGTGACGTGTGATGACGGCTGGTAAGCTCAAAAGATCACCAAACAAAAAAAAGGCGCTCCCTAGGGAGCGCCTTTTGTCTGTCTTTACCAGAAAATTTGTCTGCTATTACATGACATACTTATGAGGGGCTGCTTCCAGTTCAGCGAACTCTGCGCCGACTCCAACCAATTCGGCTATCTCAAGTCGTCGCGGCAAGCATTCCACAGTCACAAGTTCTTTCTCTCCCGGCACCTCGAAACAGACAAGGAACTGCTCGATGGAATCCATGGAGCTCACCATGATGTGCCCTTTGTCCTCCAATTCGACCATAACACCGGAAGCTGACATATTTTTAATCTTTGCGGGAAGATAAAGGACTTCATTCCCTTTTTTCTGTAAACGAATAACGGCACAGATTTCCATATCCTGACGCTGGGAATTTCGCCTTTCGCCGGACTCGTTCGCATAACCTTCCGTCAAGGAATCCAGATAATGCTGTACGGCACTAGGCCATCCATCGGATGTGGCGATGTCCCGTTTCAGAACAACACGGAGTATTTTTGCGTAATGGCTGCTTAATTTCATGCTATTATATATACAATTTCAATGCCAGCGAGGGATTTCCAACTGAGCATAAAATTCCACTAGGCTATATATGAGGAAAAGTAAACTAATTGGCTCGCAACGCGAGTTTGTGCTTGTTGAGCAGCTCATAGAGGCGGGCGCGGGACAGCCCTGAAATTTTGCAAGCGGTCTTGGCAGAACAATCGCTCAGAAGGATGAGTTGGTTGAGGTAGTTTTCCTCCATGGTGTGGATAGTCCTCTTCCTCACATCTTTGAGCAAGGACAAGCTGCCATCTGCTTTTTGAAGAGGGACGGTGATGCCACCACCACTCGGTTGCGGCGTTTGAATAACCGCATTCCCAACAGCCACCTCCTGAACAACCTTGGACATCCTGAGTTGCTGCGGCAGATGGTAGAAAGTGAGCTTATCCTCAAACATCGCCTTATGTACCGAAATTTGAAGCACGTTAACCAACTCGCGGACATTGCCCGGCCAGTCATACCCGTTGAGGGCGGCCATAAAGTCCTCACCCACTTCCAGAAGCTTGATTTCTTTCGCCTCACATATGTCCTTCAGATAATGATTCACCAGCATCTCGATATCGCCTTCCCGCTCCCGCAGTGGCGGCAGGTCGATGACTAATGCCTGAAGGCGGAAATAGAGATCCTTACGAAAGGTTCCCTGGTGAACCATGGCTTGAAGATCCCGATTAGTGGCGGCAACAAGACGGAAGTCACTCTCCACTTCATGAGAATTGGACAGTGGGCGAAATTTCTTCTCCTGCAATACGCGCAAGAGAGATTTCTGGATGGAGAGATCGAGATCACCGATTTCGTCCAGGAAGATTGTCCCCTTGTGGGCCATCTCGAACATGCCCTTTCTAGCCTTCTCGGCTCCAGTGAATGACCCTCGGTCATGCCCGAAGAGCAGGCTTTCCGCCAAAGTCACCGGCAAGTTGGTACAATCCACAATGACATACTTGGACTTGGCGCGTTCACTGTTGAAATGAATGGCCTTGGCAAAGAGTTCCTTACCAGTTCCGGTCTCACCTTCAATCAGTACGTTGGCATCCCCCGAAGCGGCCTGTGCCACCTGGTCGATACACTGCCTGATCTTTGAAGAGTCGCCGATAATATCTTCGCGATTGATCGTACCCTGATTGGCGTGCTTGTTCTTGATCTGAACAAGACTGTTCACAACCTTGGAGAAGCGCTGCATGTTGACAGGCTTGATAAGATAGTCCGTGGCCCCGGCATTAAAGGCCTCTTCAACGTACTTGGTGCTGGCCTCGCCTGTAAGCATGACAATGGCGCTGTCAGGTGAAGCGTTGAGCAAAAGGGGGATGGAATTAATACCGTTCCCCTCAGGCAGGAGAACATCAAGAAAGATAATATCGACAGGCCCGCGCTGCAATGCTCCCAGACCTTCCGTTACCGAAAGAACCGTTTCGCATTCCTGCCCGTCCTTGATGGCCATAAGCTTGAGCAATTGGCCGATCATTGGATCATCATCAATGACCAGAATCTTTCCCACAGCAATCCTTTGTATTTTAAAAAGAATAAGAAAAATACTCTAATAAAAACACCGACTGAGACAAGCAACCGCACTCTCAACTATTTCACAGGAGTACATCTATTAAATACCTAGGCCACTGTTTAATGTCCATAGGGGATTCTCCCAGTTGACTCAAAGATGAAGCCCAAAAACGACTTTCGGCCTTGTAGTCGCCCTATATATCTTATCTATTGAGCCACCAAACTATTTCCGACTTTTCCAGACTACATCTTGCTGACAGCATACCACAGTTCAACAAAAAATGGGATTATGATCTGCAAAAAGGAGCCCAATCCACGCACGGAGTGTTGCGCTAATCAAAATTAACAAGCTATTCCGGTAACTACTAAACAATGCCAGCCCCTCCGTCATGCGGACATTATTAATATAATCCACCCTCTCTCCTTGAAGATATACTTACAACACGCGGACTCCTTTACACTCATGTAAACAAAACCGACACCCGATCTCAATTTTTGGGAATCCTCTCCTCTCCATCACCATGCAATCGTTTGATTTTAAACCATCATTAAAACATGGTGCGGTCTTTGCTTTCAAGCATCGTCTTTTCATTTAAACGATGGCTGACATTCAAAACGGCCATCTAATATGGAGAATAATTGTGAAGAATATACGATTAGGCCTATTTATCATCGCCTTGATGGCATTTTCGGTTCCGGCAGCAGCCATGCCCATTTCTCTGGGAGTTGCAGGAGACTTCAACACCTTTGTATTCAATGATTTCTATGGCTCTTCCGACACAGAAGGACGGCTGGCCGTGGGTGGCAACGCCCGTCTCAAGCATTATAGCGTCGGAGACAAGCTCGACCGCAACTCCAAAGGCGACATGCTGGTGGTCGGAGGCAACCTCAACTTCAGCGGTGGCCGCGTTTATTATGGTGATATGAGAGTCGGCGGAAACGCCCATCTTCCCAATTACCAAATTCAGGATGGGAACCTCTACACCAACGCCCAGATGCCCTTTGATTTTGCTGCAGAGCAGGCATACTTGACCCGCCTTTCGGCCGACCTCGCAGAACGAGACACCAATGGCCGCACCATCAAAAAAGATGGAGCGATTAAACTCAAAGGCAAAAAAAACGAAGTACAAGTCTTTAATGTCAGCGGCGACGATCTGCTGGCAGCTCACGGCCTGACACTGAAAAAGATCGCCAAGGACGCCACCATTGTCATCAATGTTTCCGGTGAACATGCTGGCCTGACCAACATGGGGATGGAATCGTTTCGCCGCTTCGGCAGCAATGTTCTGTTCAATTTCTACGAAGCCAAAACTCTCGACCTGCACGGTGTCGGCATCCATGGTTCCATTCTGGCCCCACTTGCTGATATCCTAAACCCTCGGGGCGTAATCAATGGAACGATCATCGCATCCTCATTCCACGGCCCCATGCAGCAAAACCATGTCCCCTTTGAGAGCGAAATCCCGCCCGCATCTATCCCGGAACCCAGCACTATAGCCCTCGTGGGCCTCGGCCTTCTCTGTCTTGCCGGGATAAAGAGAAAAAGATAAAATCGCCTCTGGCGCAATGTATTGCAACCATGAAGCCCACAAGCCATCCAAGGTTTGCGGGCTTTTCCATGTCTAAATGACAAATCAGCCTGACACGCATCAATTCGAGTCAGCCCATCCGGTGCGCAGAGCACAAGCAACAAGAGACCAGACATAAAAGAAAGTCCCCATTTACCCCAAGAAGATTGTCATCACCACACCTTAGTGCTATCCCAGAGTCGCCTTATTTCATGCCGGAGACCGCATACACGCACCCTCTGAGCCCGATTAACACTCCCTCCAGGATGACCAACATGGACACAACCGAACAATACGATTTTGACACCCTTATTTCCCGCGAAAACACCAACTCCGTGAAATGGGATTTCATCCCCGTTGATGATGAAGGTGCTAATAAGGATCTCCTCCCCCTATGGATTGCCGACATGGATTTCATTTGCGCGACTCCCATTCTGGAGGCCATGCGTACGCGTCTTGACCAAGGGATTTTTGGTTACAGCATGCCGTACACCGACCAGTATCTGGAGGCGGTAACAGGCTGGTTCAGTCGTCGCTCGGGATGGAATATCAAAAAAGAATCCGTTGTGGTCTCGCCAGGCATTGTTCCGGCACTGGGCATTCTTATTCGTGCCCTGACAAAGACAGGCGAAGGCATCATCATCCAACCGCCAGTATATTATCCCTTTGGCAAGATGATCACCAACAATGGTCGCACTGTGGTCAACAACCCGCTGGTGAATGCCGAGGGAATCTACACCATGGACTTCAACGACCTGGAAGAAAAAGCCAAAGACTCGAAAAACACCATGATGGTGCTGTGCAACCCGCACAACCCCGTGGGTCGAGTATGGACACCTGAGGAACTCTCTACCGTAATCGACATCTGCCTGCGGCACGATGTACAGCTCATATCCGACGACATCCACTGTGACCTGATCCGAGAAAACTCTCAATATACTCCCGTTTCCACCCTCAATGACGATGAACGGATCATTACCTGTACAGCGGCAAGCAAGACTTTCAATTTGGCCGGATTACAAATCTCCAACACCATCATCAACAGCAAGAAAATACGAAAGCTGTGGGAAGATGATGCGCTGGGCCGCTGCGGACTTTACGGCGCCAACCCTCTCGGCATCGTGGCAACCCAGGCCGCATACACTGCAGGTGAACCATGGCTCGAACAGGTCAACGCATACATTGCTGCCAATCTTGAATTCGTCAGCAAATTCGTGAGTGAACACTTTCCAAAGGCACGCTACTGGTTCCCGGAAGGTACCTATTTTGCCTGGATCGACTTTCGTAATTACGGCTACTCCGACAATCAACTGGAAGAAGTCATGATTAAGAAAGCTCGTGTGGCCCTCGACGAAGGATACATCTTTGGCAAGGAAGGCTGCGGCTTTGAGCGCATCAATGTTGCTTGCCCGAGATCCATCCTCCGAGACTGCCTGGAGCGAATGGCCAGCGCCATCTCCTAACTCGAAAAGCAGAAAGGGATGCCAAGCAACAACCCGGCATCCCTTTTTATTAAATTATGCTTCAATCGAGCTTGGCAGCCTTCTACTCCTGAAAAAAGAAAACAGGCTCCTTGCGCGCCTGACACATGGTGGTCAAACGGCGGGCCGTGTCTTTTACTTTTCCTTCCTTCACGCTACGCGCCTGTTCAGGGCATGACTTGATGCAAGCACAGCACATGATACATTTTCCCACGTCGATCTTGGAAGGCTCGTCCTTGTCGATAGCCTCCACAGGACAAACAGTGGCACAGACACCACACTCAGTGCACGCTTCGCCCACCTCGATGAAATCAACGGCTGCACCGGTCCCCACATCTTTATATGGACGATTTCCAGGCACATTAATCTCGGTGACGTCAGCCATTGACTGAAGCGAATCCATCGCTTCCCTGATCTTTTCTCCGAACAGCTTCGCTTGCTGCACGTCCTTTTCATCAGGCCGGGAAATGCCGATGGGAGTATCGTCTGCGGAATAGGAGTGTTCACCGATAAAAGCCCCGCAAGCAATTGGAATACCACCGCGCGCCTTCACAATGTCACTCAATTCCAACAGGGCATCCTCATAATCCCGGTTGCCATACACAACAACACAAACGGTAGGCGTTCCGTTCAGTATCATCTTGGCGAACCAATCTTCCAATACAAAAGGGATTCTGCCTCTGTATACAGGCGCAGCAAGCACCAGCAGTTCATCGCCCGAAGCCTGCAGACCAGCATGGCGCGCATCTTCGTGAGTCGCGTCAAGCAATCCAATATTCTCCATCCCAAGTCCCTGTCCGATGGCCTCAACAGTAATGCGGGAGGTGCTGGTCGGGGAAAAACATACCAATTTGGCTGATTCTATATTCATGAAAATATTCTCCTTGATGGCGGGAGACTATATGACAACAAGGAGGAACTCCATAAGGAAAAAGCTCCTTAGCATACACCCAGGAGCTTGATGTTCTTTCCCGTTAGATGAGACTGGAACACTGCGACGATCACATCGACAACGACAACACTGCCGTCTTCCACCAGACAGATTGAAATTATGATGTCCCCCGTCAACAACAGATCATCTCAAACAAATGGTGAGCCGTCTGATATTCAAGCTCTATTTACATTCTCAATCTGATACCCTAGGTGGTGTATGAGCAGATGCGTAAAGACCGACATAGCCTTAGGGCTATATCCAATATCGAGAAGCTAAAAGAGTCGAAGCAGCTATGAAAGAATACCAAAAAAACGTTGGCCTCAGAAGAATTTTCCTTGCGTGTGTTTACAGCTTTCAAGGAGTAGTCAGCGCTCTCCGAAACGAAGCAGCATTCAGGCAGGAGGCGTTGGCTTTTTTAATAGCCATACCTCTCTCTTTTTGGATTGCAGACAGCTTGTTCCAAGGCATTCTTCTGTTGACTTCCATCCTGTTCGTGCTTGTGGTTGAGTTGTTGAATTCAGCCATCGAAGCAGTCGTTGACAGGATCGGCCCGGAACACCACGAACTCTCCGGTCGTGCCAAGGACATGGGATCAGCCGCAGTATTCATTTCAATCGCAATGTGCGCGGCCTTATGGATTGGGGTGCTGCTATCGTAAGGTCATCACATCGCGGAGCCTAAAGATAACATGCCACAAGGCCCACCTCCGTCGCACCGGTCTTGGGCTTTGCCCCATACGCTCCAAACCAATGCCCAAAGATGTCACCCAAACAATTACTCCTCGAATTTTATTGATATTGTTTCATTAGAGCACCGACTCATTTCGAGACATGTTTGACTCATATGACGAAACCTGTGTACACAACTAAGAATGAGTCTCAAAAACTTCATATCCTTTACCTTGTTGGTAGCACTCCTTTTCCCAGCCACATCTTTTGCGGATGTAACCATCCGCATCTCTCGCTGTGAATCAAAGAATGCACCATTCATATTTGAACTGCTCACCACTGCACTCAAAGAAACTTCTCCAGAGACAAAACTTACAGAGCTCGGATGTTTTCCTCACTTACGCCAACGGGACATGCTTAAACACGGTGAGCTGGACGTAGTCCTGCTTATTCAAAGTGATGAATATGATAAGAACCTGATTCCCATCCGCGTGCCCGTCACAAATGGGCTCATTTCACAACGCGTTTTAGTTGTCTCAAAATCCAAAACATATCTGTATAAAGGGATACAAACACTCGACGAGTTCCGAGCATTAAACCTCGTTGGAGCTTTCGGTAAAAACTGGTTTGATTGTAAAGTCTGGACCGCAAACGATTTGAAATATGAAACGATGGCTAACTGGAAGCTTATCTATCCTCAGCTGAGTTCCAGCAACAGAAGCATCGATTACTTCTCACGCTCAGTTCTCGAAGCTGCAGCAGAAATTCAGCAGTACCCAGAACTTACAATTGTTCCCAATCTGCTTTTTTCATACAATAAAAACATATTTCTATACCTGAGCACGCATAGCAGAAATCTGAAGCCGGTACTGGAAAAAGCCATGAGCCATGCCCAGTCATCAGGCCTCATTGATCGCCTATTGCAGAAGCACTACAAAGAAGCCATTGAGTCCCTGAACCTCCACAAACGAACGCTTATTCATCTAGAAACACCACAATGACGAAGCCCCTCTGAGGCCATAGCATTTGCGCTACGGCATTTACTCTCGTCTACCGTATTTACCCCGCCAACATCTCAGTCTTTTTCATCATTAGGCAAACCGCACATAGTCGTGCATTGAACTCAGGTTCTTTGGTCATTACATTTGTTTTCTTGCCCACTAAGCAACATTGGGCGAGTAAATTTATTGATACACATCAGAAATGGAGAGGTGATCTGGTCGTCTGATTTCTTTCTAATAGCTCCCGATTAGTTAATAACATAACCTAACTCATTATAGTCATCGCGAATGGGGAGGGTAAATGACGAAAAGTACACTTTCGACTGCATTAACCATTTTGCTGATCTTGATTGGAGCATTCTTTCAACAGGCACATGGGGCTGAAGGACAACCGATATTAATCGCTTCAATCTTTGCCCATACAGGCAAAGCAGCAGAAGAGAATTCACCTAACTATCTAATGACGCGCCTCGCAGCTAAAAAGATAAATGAGCAAGGCGGAATTTTGGGAAGGCCCATCAAGCTCATTGAGATAGACAATAAAAGCACAGCTATAGGCTCTCATCAGGCAGCACTACAGGCCATCAAAGCAGGCGTTGTTGCTGTGGTTGGCCCATCGTGGAGTTCCCATGCCATGAATATGGCCCCTGTTTTACAGCAGGCCAAAATCCCTATGATAGGAGCAACAACGACAGCCCCAGAGGTCACCCAAGTTGGTGATTACATTTTTCGAGCTTGTTACACCAACCAATACCAAGCAAAGGTTTTGGCGCAATTTGCCATCAAGAATCTTCATGCTGCGAGAGCCGCCATGATGGTTATTGCTGGTGATGTTTATAGTGAAGATCTAGCAAAACAATTTGAGGCAGAGTTCAAAAAGGCTGGCGGACTGATCTCAGCTAAAGAACTCTACATCTTGAGTTCGATGGACTTTGAAAAGCAACTCATAGCTATTCGTGAATCCAAACCCGACATTGTATTCGTTCCAGGATTTGCCAGAGACTCAGGCCTTATCCTCAAACAGGCTCGTAACATGGGGTTCTCCGTCCCATTCCTGGGCGGCGACGGTTGGACCGCGTTGGAACAATACCCCCATATACAGAACTTAAGTGGAGCCAACTACTATGTTTCTCACTGGCACCACGGAAACACATCACCTGCCAGTAAGCAATTCATCGAGTATATCCGTAAGGAACTTGGCCCAAATGCTATGCAAGGTATCGATGCAGGTAATCCCATCGCATATGATGCATTATCTCTTGTCGCCGATGCAATCAGAAGGGCTCAGTCCACTGACCCCGAAGCCATTAGAGATGCCCTCAGTAAAACCACCGACTTTCAGGGAGTAACAGGAAGCATTACTTTTGACGGCTCGCGAGACCCTCAAAAGACACTGGTTATATTAAGTATTTCAGGAAAAACTGTTACGTATGAGCAAGCATTTACTCCCCAGCAATGAATAAAAGTTTATCGTCTAAAATACAAAACACACTATTAGCGACAATGCTTGTCGTTACTATACTCTTCTTGGGCATTGGCATCCCAATACAATTGCAGATGTCCCAAAACAGTTTAGAGCTCGTATGCTTTTCATTGGACACCATAGCCAAGAGGGACAACGACAACCTTGCCAATGAACTTTTTGAGCAAAGGTATTCAGCTATCCAACTCCGATTGCGGGAAATAGTACTTGTTGACAAAATCATTAGTGTCGCGATTTACGACAAAAGCGGAAACCAGATCGAAGCTATTTCCACAGCATATCCTCCCCCATCATATCTAAACAAAGATCTCAAGAACTCAAACATATACACGACTGATAGCTCGCCCCAAGGCCTCACCTTCACCAAACCAATAAGAGCAGTTGGTGAAACTTTCGGCTGGATTAGAATCGTCTACGATATGTCAAGTATTCACCAGCAAACGATCATCTACTACGTGTTTTTCGGTAGCCTTTTAGCCCTTTCGTTGTGCTGCATGTTTGTCATTCTAAGATGGCGGATGAGGCAACTCATTATTGATCCATTGAACATGTTGGTTTCAACCATGAAAAACACTAAAGCAAGTGAAAGGATGCCTCCTGTGGACATCCACAATCCCGCCTCCGAACTCGCCAGTTTATTCGAAACATATAACGACAGATCAAAAAGACTTCATCTTTCATATGCAGAATTGAACAGCAAAAAGGCTGAGCTGGAAGAAAGTGAAGCCCGATTCAGAACCATAGTAAACCAAGCTCCAGTTGGCATCATTCTATTCGACAACAACGGTGTCATCACTACTGCGAATGAATACTTCGCAAACATCATGGGAGCACCTTCACCTCAACATGTCGTTGGGATCAATATGCTTAACGATGTAACTGATGAGGGAGTGGTGAACTGTGTTGATACGGCCATACAGGAAGACAACTCATACTACGAAAACTATTACACATCGCTTTCTGGTAATAAAAAAGTTTATATTCGTGTCAGACTGCTGAGAATAAACACAGAACTACTCTGTGGAGTTTTCGAAGACCTGACGGAACACAACAAAATACTCAACTCCCTGTCAGAAAGTGAGGAAAACCTTGCCGCTTTGAATCGGGATTTGGAAAGTACTGTCAGAATCCGCACAAAGGCACTGACAGATCAAGCGAATGAACTGAAGAAAGCGAATGTTCGATTGAAAGAACTCGACACATTAAAAACCGCTTTCCTTTCCTCGGTCTCCCATGAACTGCGAACTCCTCTCACATCGATTCTCGGGTTTGCAAAAGTAACGCTTAAACAATTCAAAAAGCATATCGCCCCATTAATCGCGGACTCACCCCGCATAGCGAACAAAGGGCAAGTAATCGAAACAAACCTATCCATAGTAAGTCGGGAAGGGGAACGCCTGTCCCGTCTGGTTAACGATGTTCTTGATATGGCAAGGATTGAATCGGGCCGTATGCCATGGAACGACAAAAAAATTAGCCCTTCAACGATTATCAACAATGTCGTTTCGGCCTCGGCTGGCGACTTTCAAGACTCTAAAGTCATTCTAACAGCTAAAATTCAGAGTGACATTCCCTTAATAAATATTGACCCAGACAAGCTGTTTCAAGTTGTTAGAAACTTACTCCATAATGCGGGTAAGTTCACAGAAAAAGGAAGTGTTACCGTCTATGCAGAGCATCATGCTGCGGAGAATGAAATTGAAATCAGTGTGGAAGACACAGGGCCCGGAATTCGTAAGTCAGAAATCAGCTCTGTTTTCGAAAAATTCCATCAAATAGAACGAGAATCTGATGGTAAGGCGAAACCAAAAGGTTCAGGGCTTGGATTAGCCATTTGTCAGCAGATCATTGAGCATTATAATGGGAGAATATGGGTTGAATCAGAAGAAAGCATAGGATCACGTTTCATCATCCGCCTTCCTGTTTTAGAAGAAGCAGCCAGCCAGGAAATCCAATCGAAGACAACTAATGAGAAACATTAATAAATAATCTAAAGCTTTTCACTGTGCAACAACCTCCGGCACGACACAAAACCACTTCTGGCTACCCTTCTTATAGCCACCATCCGCACCCAACCCTACAACAAGAGTGCTAGAAATTGTAAACCTGAAACAGTAAGTCGGTTTGCGTTACCACGCCGACCAGCTCGTCGTCTTCCACCACCGCGAGGATGCCTTCTTTTGCATCTGCCATGAGTGAAATAGCCTCACGGCAACAAGCTGTTGGAGCAAGCTTCGAAATTTTGCGCGTAGCGTATCCCTTAACTGGCACATCAAATCGGCCGCTTTTCTCCGCTTTGGTGCAATCCAGTACAGACAACCCGCCAAGCAAGGCGGCTTCTTGGCAAACCAAGAGACCGGGGATATTGTTGTCCGTGAGTTGATTAGAAGCTTGGGCCATGGTGAAATCTGCATCAACAATGAATTTAGTTGGATCCGACATAATCATTTTGACTTCGATCTTTTCATGACAGCCTCGAGCTATGAGTGACTTCACTTGTTGAGCCGCTTCATCCAGGCTTGCCTCCTTGATAATAGCCGAACCTGCTCCTGGATGACCGCCTCCACCCAATGCTCGCATTATATGCCCAACATCGATGAATTTGGGTTTGCCGCGTCCAATAACCATGCACTTTTGCGAATCAGCCTGAAAGATCCCGAAGGCCGCATCAACGCCTTTAAACTCTCTGTATTTTTCTATAAGTGGAGCCAAAGAAGTCAGACCACTTTTGATCTGCAGGGAGCATATTCCAACACAGAGATTACCGACACTGACGACTTCGGATTCTTCAAGGATCTTTCCGAATACCTCAGTATGCGCATCGTCCACGGAGTCATCAAGGTAGGCAGATACCACGTTCAGGTCGGCACCATTTTCGATGAGATAACTCACCATGGAAGCATCCCTGCTCGTGACAGATGGATAACGTAAGCATCCTGTGTCGGAGTAAATGCCGAGAAGAAAAAGTGTGGCATGCATGGGAGTAATCGCGGTGTCCCGCTTTTGCATCTCCTCCAGTAGCAGGGTCACGGCTGCACCAACTTCTTCGCGGTGGGTCTCATGGCTGGCAATATTGACGCCTTCCATGTGATGATCCCAACAGATAACTTCAAGCTCCTCGTTTGAAGCAAGGGAATCCATCTTGTCCAAACGCTTCCAGTTATTAGCATCCACCACGATAAGGGAAGTCACGTCATCAAGATCAAATCCTTTCCTGGGTTTGACCTTCAAAATATTGGCATGGATTGCTAAAAACTGCTTCACCTCTGAATTAACCATGCTGGGAAGCACCCCTACAGACCCCGGATATAAAAACGTGCAGGCAACGACAGAGGCCAAAGCATCAAAATCAGTCCCGACATGTGTAGTAACGATTTGCATTATTTGCATTCTCCGATGGAAATCCCGTAGATGTGTTTCTGTACGCAAAACACCTGTACCATACGGCGCTAATGAAGCAATCCAATATATCAGCCACTCAGCTGTCCGCTAAAGAACCCCACTTCTGATCCACGATACAAATTGACGCCCAGATTCACGCCCAGTCGTATTCCAGCCATGACACACTAGAAGACCAAGCCCTTACAACTTAATGTAAGGGCTTGGTCTTCTAGTGGCGGAGCCGACAAGACTCGAACTTGAGGCCAGCTTTCGTGCCAGTCGCACACATTCCTGAGCCGTCCACCTTCATCCTTCTGGGTGCTGGCTTCTCGGGCTTGCTGGTGTTGCTTGGCGCAGACATAGGCAGGCCTAAGCTACAAAGACGAAGTGGAGCGCCAATGCCTCCCTCTCCTGTTGAAGTAGCCAAGTAGAAAAAACTCCAAAAACTGGCGCGCGGACTCCATCGAACTGCGCAGCAGTTACGAAACGCCAGGATAGCCGACAGCTGGAGCACTCTCAAAATTGTTGGCCCCTAGGGCTGGGCAATGAAATAGTGGACTGGAATCAGAGCGCTACAAAGTCCAGATATTTGTCAGAGACCTCTGCACGAGGTGGGACGCGATACTGCTGTATGGATTTTCCAGACAGCCTTTCAATGTTATAATAACTACGCCAGCGACAGACAATTCTGCTTTATGTTTTTTTTTGCCATATATCTTGAAGAAATAGAGATTATAATTCTTTCATCTATTTACTGCTAAACACATCCCCCAAGCCTCTCTTTGGCCCATTAAGCCTCAATGACTGATGGTATGACCGAAAACGCTCATCTTTAAAACCACATAATATCAACCTCTTGGAATGCACACAGTACACCACGCCTCGAGTGCTAACAAACATCTCTTTCTTGTAAACTGTATCGACATCCAACCAGCCTCTTTTGCCACTTATTTCGGACACAATTGAGTTGCAGCAACAGCAGTACGGGAAATCTGGACCTTTTTCTCATTTTGATGAGCATATCCGTTTCCAAGTTTTGGTTTATTCCTCCGCAGGCCATTTACACCTGTCTTTACAGGCACCTAAGATCAATTTTTCCCACTTGTTCACTTGTGGCAATCGACCACAAATTGGACGCAACGCATCTTCATCAAAAAAAAAATCATACATATCATGATACTACGACACAAATCAGAAAAACAATGCAATATCAACATAATGAGACATGACTTGCTGATAATTAATTCCGCACCCTTTTTGTACGGTTTTCCATGTAAATCACTTCGACAACAAATATCCGCCCCTTAACAGTATTTTCAGCCTTTATCCGTTGCACAAACTACACATTCAGAAAAAACAAACAGATACGCAATTGGCCCCAGACTTGCTGTCATATTAAGCATTGTGGGAATACTTTTACGTAGGGGAAACACTATGAAAAGACTCGTTTTGGTCTTTATCGCAATGGCAATGGTACTGGGAATGGCCGTCAATGCCTCGGCAATAGTCACCCATTGGAACTGGGTCTATGATGCAGGGTTCACCGATTGGGAGAACGAGAACGGAGGCGGAGACCAAACCGGGATTACGGCAACCGACTCAACGGCCCTGTCATGGACTGAGCCGAGCGTGGGGTCCGCCACCGGTTACCGCAAGCTGAGTTGGGGCGACGACCCTTATAGCAGCATTGAATTGGAGCCTGTCGCTGGTGCTCCCCAGATCGTGACTAACGGGGCAGGCGTGAAAGTTCTCAACATGTACCATGACAACCAAATCATCAGCGGAGACGCATTGACCTTGGGTTCAGGAGAGGTCACGACAACCTTGCAATTGATCGATGGCGCGACCGGATTGGCAGTTTGGGGTAATTCTTTTACATTCGATTTCATGGAAACACCCAACGCGGGTGGTTGGATGAGTGATGACATCTTTTTGTTCGACCAGAGCAGCGGTCCCCTGAGCGAGCGCTTCGATTACGGTGGACAAGAGTACATGTTTAGCTTCGCCGCCAACTTCCTACCTCTTGAGCAAAAGTATATTGATTACTATGGGCTTCCCCAGGACTCCATTGGCTGGGTTACCCAAGAAGACCAACGCAACTTGGAGCCGGGTTACGTGTCAGTCTCCGCTGTTCCCGAACCGTCCACCTTCATCCTTCTGGGTGCTGGCCTTATCGGGCTTGCTGGTGTTGCTTGGCGCAGACAGAGACAGACTTAAGCTACAAAGACGAGGGAGAGCGCCAATGCCTCCCCCTCCTGTTGAAGTAGCCATATAAAAAAACTCCGAAAACTGGCGCACCGATTCCATCGGACTGCGCAGCTTCTTCAGGGCACCGAGATTGTTACCACCAATCCCAACAGAAGAAGCACACCCTGATGCCGACCATGGCATCAGGGTGTTTTTTTTTAACGTCACAAAAATTGAAATGTAATCAAGATAAAAGCACCAGCGCAGCATCGATCCCCAGAAGGACTTCGTAGAGCAGACCGCAGGCGATCTGGAGGATGTCCAGATGTTTGTCGCACCCGGAGCCAATCCGTACACCTATGCCCCCCCCCTTTGTAAACCAGATCGGGCCCCCTTTCCAGTCGAAGCACCCAGACCGGCCCTCTCTCCAATACCATAGAAGAAACAGAACGCGCTTACACTGAATAGTGGCTAGCCATGACCTCAATTAATAGGTTGGAAGTACCGTTGACATAATTTCGACTACTTTGTGTACACAAATAGTGTAACCAAAATTAAGCAATTTGTAACAGCGAGTATTCACATGGATGGACGATTCATTTCATATCTTAGAGTCAGCACAGCTAAACAAGGCCGTAGCGGTTTAGGATTGGAGGCTCAGCGAAAAGCCGTCATCGACTTCCTCAACGGAGGAAACCATGAACTTCTCCACGAATACGTCGAAGTTGAGAACGGCAAGCGTGATGATCGCCCTGAAATCCGAAAAGACCTCAAGCACTGCAAAGTTACTGGCGCAACACTGGTCATTGCCAAGCTTGACCGCCTGAGTCGAAACGCCAGCTTCAGCATTCAGGTGCTTCGAGAAGGTGTTCATCTTGACCTATCAATTCGAAGGCTCACTCATGGCCTCGTATATGAAGCTCAACAATCTGAAGTACACCATCGATTCACGATTTGCCGCTCAAGACAATATGAGCCGAGCCAAATTCAAGGACCTGATTGAGTTCATCGAGGTGCGCTCGAAATGGATACGAGGGCTTGAGGAGTATAATCTATCCTCGTCGCATTTTAGGCGAATGGACGAATCCATGACCAAAGCAACCTGCGCAAGTATCAAAACAGTTTGTGAGAAACACAACGTTAAGGCGAATGATTTGATGTGGACTAGGTTCAAAGACTCTGCATCACGGTTAGTGAATACAAGGAATATCCTTCACAAGCCATATGGACGAGAGGCAAGCGAAGCCGACAAGGCGAAATGCTTCAATAGATATTCCGAAGTAAAATCAGGAATGGAGAACCTATCAAGCTCTTCATCCCGGCCCCTCGCATGAGGCAGCTTCTTGAGGATTGGCTGGACGGTAAAGACCTTACTTCCACAGAGGAGGTCAGTCGTACGGCGTAACTATAAACAAATGAACCGAACTACACCCGATAGCTCATCATCCATACACTCACCACTCCCCTATACCCCGAAGCTCTGACACTCCTTGTGGCTACCTGCTGTTAGCCGCCTTCTCACCTATAAAACATACTGCAAAACGCCTTTTTGGGGGCGCAAACGCGTAAGGGTATTGATGGATGAGCTGACTGCGATGTCCCCCGTACCCCCTTCGGCTATGGCTATTTGCTCTTTGGATTTTCTCAAAGAGGGCTTTTCATTCACCCGTAGAACATATACGACCTTCATCGGTTTCATGAGCTACACAACAAAAGGACAATACTATGAGAATATACACTGACGGCGCATGCCGAGGAAACCAGTACGGCAACGCTACTGGAGGATATGGAGCTGTCATTGAATCAAGCCAAGACCGCATAGAACTGGCTCAGGGATATGCTGACACCACAAACAACAGAATGGAACTGCGAGCAGTCACTGCTGCTTTAAAAACCCTTGAAACTCCCACAGTGCTCGAAATTTTCACAGACTCAAAATATGTATGCCAAGCATTCTTAGACAATTGGATTGCAGGTTGGATCAAAAGAGGATGGAAGACCGCTGCTAAGAAGCCTGTAAAGAATCAAGACTTATGGGAAGAGCTAATCGCCCTGGCTAACGAGCACGACATCACATGGACATGGGTAAAGGGCCATAGTGGACACCCCGGCAATGAGCGAGCCGACGAGCTAGCTTGCATGGCGGCAGACCATGGAGAGTTGTTCAATGACTCCAAACCAACAACAGTTACAATTGTGAACGCATAAACACTAAATCATCAAACATGATGCAAGGGCCGCTTCTCTACACAGGGAGGCGGCCTTTTCTATTGGAGCAACTATGGAAGAAATAAAAGGACTTGGAATAAAACATAGTACAGAAACGGTTTCAACGATCTTCGAGGTTGAGGAAAGCACAGTGTCGCGATCCCCTCACCGCTACGGAGGAGTGCGCATAAGCCGCCGCATTCTGTTCTTTGACAAACTCAGAAGTGAAGCAGTGAGGGGAACCTATGCCCTACAAAAAAACAAAGAACGGAAGGAATCTCTGGGTCGGTTCAGTGATGATCAGTGGAAGACGCAAGGAAAGGATATTCGACACCAAGAAGGACGCGAAGGCTTGGGAAATCGAGATGCACAATGCGGGAGAACTGACCGCCACACCATCCTTGCTTAAATGGGCTGAGCAATATTGGGATTACTCCAGACGTTTCTCACCCAAAGTATGCAGCGAAAAGTGCGGAGCATTCCGACACTTTTTTAAGTTAATCAAACCAACTGCGAAGGTATACAAAATGTCACCCCGCTTAGCTCTCGAGTTCCTGCAAATGGAATACGAAAAGCGAACGGACAATGCAGCCAACAGAGACAGAAAGAACCTTGTAGCGGCTTGGAACTGGGGAATACGGTATCTTGAAATTCCGAAACCCAACCCCTTCGAGTTGGTAGACAAGTTTGCGACCGAGGCAAAGGGCATTACGTGCCAACAGAAGACGACTTCTGGACGGTCCTCGACTCTACTGAGGGTCAAGACAAAGTAATGCTTCTAACCTTCATACACACAGCAGGTAGGCGTGGAGAGATATACAGACTTCAGTGGAAAGATGTGGATTTCGATACTCAATGCATACGCCTCAAAACCAGAAAGAGAAAAGGCGATTCATTAGAGTCCGACTGAATACCTATGAACCCAGAACTAACCAAGGCTCTTAGAAAGCACAAAACTCTTGCGGTCAATGAATGGGTATTTACCCAACCCAAAGGCCAGCACAAAGGAAAGCCATACACAAAGAACCGGGGATTCCCTCTAACTCGATGTGACAAAGCCAAGGTAAAAAGGTTTGGGTGTCATGGTATACGAGGACTCACAGCCTCAATACTCGCCAAGCATGACGTACCGATGGTCGCTATTGAGATACGCTCAGGCACAAGAACCTGAGAATCACCGAGCGATATGTTCGTGGATTAGATTCAGTGAGAAGACATCTCGCTGTACCCGAAAGGAAATCAGAATGAACCGGGATTGGGGTTTACGTCCCTTTTACGTCCCGGCCTTTTTTACAGTAGACCAAAGAAAAAGAATTCTAAGCGTATTTACTTAGAATCCTTAATCTTCTAGTGGCGGAGCCGACGAGACTCGAACTCGCGGCCTCCGGCGTGACAGGCAAGCGAATAGCTTTAAACCACCTGATATAATTGGATATTTTATCGCTTCGCGTAGTCTAAATGCGGCCCACCGCGATTAAAGGACCCACCTACGGGCCCACCAAAATCAATCTAAGATATGATTTTTCTCCAGCTCCACCACAAGAAAAATAAGGATTTCAAGTGCATACTTTAAGTCCTTTTTTCGTTTTTGCGGAGCTATTTTGAAAATCTGTCCGTTATGTGTTCCTTTTTTTCGAAACAATAGCTTTTGCCTTTCTTTAATGGGCGTGTGGTGATGGTGACTGTTGCCACAGCTTAGTCCCCCCATGAGTATTCGCCCTTGATTCTCCCTATTGGGTTTTCAATGAACGCAAGCACATCAGTATAACGGATGAGCTTGCGCGACCGCACCCCAATAGTGGGCAATTCATCACAGTCCAACATGCGGATACAGTTGATCTGTGTACCCGCAGCAAGTCAGCGGTTTTCAGGATATTGAGGAGGAGTTTTCCCTTATTCATAATTATTTCCGAGCAGTTGAATTCACTCTGCTGTGCAGAGCGTGCATAAAACCTAGCTAGGAGATGTGAATGATTTTCGGACAGTTCAATTTTTATTTTTGTCCAGCTTGGCGAAGTCCCCAGAATTTGAGATTGCGTCGAATTGACTTTTCAAATGAATGGGGAGCCATTTCAAGATCTAGGTTAGTGAGTCCTAATCCTCTTTCTTGGGCTGAGATTAGCAGTCGAAACCGAATAGCTCTTCAACCACGCATTGTCATGAGGGTGATAAGTGCTTTTAATTAAGGGCATTCTCTCGACTCTTTTTTCCTCATGGCGTATGCCCCATTAAGCGGTTCTGCTTTGAGATCGATTTTGAATTTATATGGAGAGGACTCTAAACAGTATGAATACTGCTCGCCCCATTGAAGAAACGGAAAGTTCTCGTAAGTTTGGTGAATTGATTTCTGAGCTCATTCCTGGGATCACCTCTCGGGCTAGCCGACTTCTGCGATCTCAGGACGATGCGCGTGATGTTGTACAGGAATCCTTGCTGATTGGTTTTTCACGATTGGATCAACTTCGAGACCCCGATTGTTTCCCCGCTTGGCTCAATGCGATCGTGGATTCTCAGTGCCAAAGGCATCTGCGCAGACGAAAGCGGGAAGTTTTTCTTGAGGACCTTGAACGCCTCGAACCGTTGGCGTCAAAGTCGCTTGACCCAGCAACGAGTTATGAACAGCGTAGCTTTCAAGCTGCTACTGCCAATGCTATTACGCAATTGTCGCTTCCTCTCCGGTCCGTTTGCCAATTGTATTTTGGCTCTGGCTACTCCATTGAAGAGACCGCTGATTTTCTTGCCATCAAAAAAGGAACAGTGCGCAAACGGCTTCATGCCGCGCAACCCTTGTTGGCTGAGACTCTTGCTGAACAGATGGGTGAGCCTTGCATTCGCATGGGGTATTTGCCTATTTCTGATCATTTATTGGGTATGGTTGCCCACAGGCTGGTAAAGGGACGTCGTTCAAGAATTCAAATGAAGCGATTCCTGTCATGGAGTGCGCTCTCCACTGCGCTGAAACGTGGCGTCATCGATGGTGCTTTCATCATGGCCCCCCTCGCCATGCAACTGAGCAATTCGGGCACACCTCTCAAATATATCATGGACGGTCATCATGATGGCAGCACCTTAACCTCTTCGGGTACCGGACTTCAGGGAAAGCTTGTTGGTGTTCCCGGTCCATACTCTACACACCGTGTCCTTCTGGGAAAAATGGCTCAAGATCATCCTGGACGTTGGGACAACATCAACGTTGCAGATACAAATCCGTCATATGCCATCAGTTCTTTGAAAAAACAGGTCATTGATGCATTCTTTTGCGCTGAGCCTTGGGGATCCAAATGTGTCTCTGAAGGTGATGCTGATGTTGCCATACAATCCAAGGAACTGGCGCCAGGCCATATCTGTTGTCTTGTAACGGTGCGCGAGGATTTTTACCGAGAGCATACTGATCTTGTGAGCGATTATGTACGCATTCTACTGATGGCAAGAGACAAATTGCATACCGATATTAAATATTGTTCCGAAACTCAGGCCATGTACACAGGTGTTCCGAGTGATTTAGCCTCGCAAGTTCTCAAGGAAAAAGTCATTACGTTTGATGACCTGAGCCCTGACAAATCCCAAATGGCTGATTTCCTAGAGTTAGCCTTGGCAAGTCGTGTGTTGACGCAGGCTTGTGATCTTGATGAATTCGTGTGTACCGATTTCATTTGATGAAAATTTCAGCCCTCCTGCGGCAACCGTAGTTCTCCTGAATGCCTTTCAGCAGAACGGACAATCTCCCATCCAACAAGTTTTCTTTCTCTCTTTTTTCTTTTTTTTATGAACAGCAGGTAACTTTTTGTTCTCCTTCTGGCTCTTACTTATGTAGGCGTCGAAAAACGCTCGAGCGCAGTGCACCGCGTTGAATGGTGGAAGTGAAGAGCAATAGTGCTGTTTGTTTGGAAAAAGGCAGAATGTGCGTGGTCTCAACCGGTAAGGACATGCAACACTGTAATGGAGAATTGGATGCCATTGAATTCTGAAGAACACCTTTTTGAGGTCGCTAACATGTGCGACAAAAAATGGGGAATGCTCAGGGAAAGGCCTCTAGCTTTCCTGCTCTCAGCATTCGCAGGAGGAGCCTTTGTCTGTTTTGGTGCCATGCTCGCTCTGTCTGTCTCAGCTGGAGTGCCGCAGAACTTGGCTCCAGGATTGGCCAATTTGCTCATGGGATTGGTGTTCATGTTTTCTCTAGTGATCATCATGTTCAGCGGCATGACACTTGTGACTGCAGACATGGCTTATGGACTTGTGGGTGTGTTTCAGGACCGTATTTCCTGGGGGCAGTTCGTCCTCGGTATTTTCGTTGGTTATGTGGGAAACTTCATCGGGTCCATGACGTTTATGTGGATCATGAGCAAAGGGGGAGGCTACCATGCATTGCCCTGGCTCATGAGAGCACATGACATAGGCGTGGCAAAGACAGGTGAGACCGCCATGGAAATATTTGTCATGGGTATCATTTGTACCTGGACTCTTCAGTCGGCTGCCATCTTATTCATGAAAACAAATGATGACATGAGCAAGATCATGCTGACCGCATACGGGCCCCTTGCGTTTGTGGCTGGTATGAATGAGCACTGTATCGCGAACATCGGCTTTTTGGCTGTGCCTTTGTTTCAGCAGGATTTATGGCTAGAGGCAATTTCCGGCATGAACAACGTAACTCCTGTGCTTATGCATTGGGGGTTCGGAAGGTTCGGTTGGGCGCACAATCAGCTCTTTACAGTCATGGGGAATGCCATAGGTGGAACTCTTTTCGTTGCGGTGGTGTTCCAGCTTGTGGCTGATCCGCTTAAGCTCAAGGATTTGTACCGCAAGCGTCGTGTGCAGGGGGTAACCGACGAAATTCATAAGGAGGTTGGATGAATTACGACTACAGCCCTTTTAATCCCATTATTTGGGGTGCTTTCATTGCCACATGGGCTGTTATCTGGATCATTGCAAACGCGTATCGAAAAAAATACCGTCTAAATGAGAAAGATCGGCAAGGCGATTAAGATTTGTTGCTTCAATAAAAAGAGGAGAACGATATGTATGAAGATGGGTGGATTCCAACCATTTGCTATCAGTGTAAGGCTGAATGCGCCATTTTGGCTCGTGTGGAAGATGGCGTTGTCAAGGAAGTGAAAGGCAATCCCCGTGGCCGCGGCAAAGTCTGCGTCAAGGGTATGGCCGGTATAACGTCCTTGTATTCTTCTGAGCGTCTCAAGCACCCTATGAAGCGCGTCGGAGAACGCGGAAGCGGCAAATTTGAGCGCATCACCTGGGACGAAGCAATGGAGATTATGGAATCCAAGCTTACCGAGCTTCGTGATCGTGGAGAGGCACATAAATTCACCTATTCCATGTTTCCCCATTCCGTTACCGACCCCAAATGGCGTTTTGTGAATGCTTGTGGCGGATTCATCTCAACGGGACTGCCGCATTGCGATTCGGCCAAAATCATGGCCCACATGCATACGTTCGGTTGTTTCCCTAATCATCATATCGCCCCCATGTACAACACCGTCCCCAAGGGTGGCTTGATGATTCTGTCAGGTCGTCACCCATTTGGTTGTCTGGACGATGCCTGTGTGCCGTCGCATATTCTTGATGCCAAGGAACGCGGGGCCAAACTTATCGTCATCGACCCGATTTACCGCACAGAAGCCTCCAAGGCTGATTGGTGGATTCCGATCAAACCAGGCGGAGATGCTTCCCTGTTCCTGGGTGTCTGTAACTATCTGTTGGAAAAAGACCTGTACAACAAAGCTTTCTGCGATAAATGGGTCCGCGAAGGAGACATGGATAGTCTGAAAGCATCGATTAAGGATAAGACTCCGGAAGCCATGAGCAAAATATGTGGCGTCCCGGCTGCGGATATTGTCAAGCTTGCAAAAATGGTCGCGGAAGCGCCCAGCACATGCATCGATGCCTTCAAGTCCATCATGTACGGCAACGGCATGGATTGGGGACACGCTTGGTCTATCTTCCTGGTCATCACCGGCAATCTGGATAATCCAGGTGGGCAGCCTCTGCCCGAGATTGCACCCATGGCTCCTGTTGAACCGGTCCCTGCAGGCCCGGACCTCAGTGAACTCGGGTATCATCGTACCGGAAAGAATCGTGACAAATTTGATAGTTATAAGTTCTTCTTAGAGCCAACTTGGTATGCCGCTCAGGCCATCAAGGACGATGGGCTGAAGGTTTTCTTTGCCTCTGAGTGCAATCCGGCTCTGTCTGAAATGGGTTCAACAGAGTGGCGCAAGGCCGTGACAATGAAAGATGACGATGGCAATTACAAGCTGGAGTTGCTTGTCGTCACCGAGATCATGCCTTCGGAAACCATGAAGTGGGCAGATCTGGTACTGCCTGATCAGACCAACTACGAGCGGTGGGAATTGTTGTACATGCCATGGTGGTACAACTTTGGGCATGGAACGGCATTGTGTCAGCCCGTGGTAAAACCCATTGGCGAGTCTCGGCATGCCAACAGGGTCTTTATTGAACTTGGTCAGCGCATGTTCCCGGAATACTTCGCATTCAAGGATGATGTTGAATACTATGATATCGAGTTGTCAGGAGTCGGGATGTCCGTGAAGAAGCTGCAGGAGAACGGAGGACTTTGGTCTCCCGGTACCGCAGGTTTCCGTAAATACGAGGACAAGGGCAAGTTCGATACTCCCTCCGGCAAGATCGAGCTGGAGTGGCAGATGTATAAGGATATCGGGCAGGAATGGCCCAGCCCTGAGTTGCCTCTGGAATATCGGCGCGGTGAGGACGAGTTCCCGTTTGTGCTGGTCAACTTCAGAACTATCTTCTTGAATAATACCGGCGCGTGGTCCCAGAACAATGCCCAGCTTAGAGATTCGGTCTCTGGTCTGGATGCAAACCCTTGTCTCCTGAATCCCATCGATGCAAAAAAAATGGGTATTGAAGAGGGTGACATGGTTACCATGGAGTCCAATTCCGGTTCGGTTAAAATTCCGGTTAGACTTACCGAAAAGATCATCCCTGGTTGTGCCGGAATCATTCATGGTTTTGGCCAAACCATGGGAAAGGTAGCTTCACGTGGCAGTTGGGTGAGCGACAATGAGCTTATTGCTGATGCCGGTTCCAATTTGGATGAACAGGATATGCGCGGTGGCGAGGCTCACGTCTCTACCCGGGTCAAGATATACAAGTAAAAGGGGTGTGAAATGAAACAGCTCAGCATAATGGTGGATCTTGATCGCTGCATCGGATGCAAGACCTGCATCGTAGCCTGTCGAAATCACCATGATATAATCGATCATGAAAACGATATGCCAGGGAATATACCTAGTTATATTAGAGTTGAAAGCAAACTGGAAGGTACTTATCCGACTCTCAGGGAAGACCACTGGGTGGCCATGTGCCAGCATTGCAAAAAAGCCCCCTGTGCCAAGGCGTGTGAGTCTGGTGCCATCACCAAGGACGAGCAGACTGGTATCGTTCTTATCGACCGGGAAAAATGTACTGGCTCCGGTAAGTGCATTGAAAAATGCCCGTATAACGTCATCCAGTTTAATGAGAAAGAAAATTACGCTCATAAGTGCAACCTGTGCTATGACCGCGTGACCCATGGCTTGGACCCGATATGTGTGGACGTCTGCCTGACCAACGCCTTGAGTTTTGGTGAGAAGGAAATCCTCCTCATGCAGGCTGATGCCAAGGGTAAGCAGGTGATCAAGAAAATGAGCACCCAATCCATTCTCTACGTAAAAAATCCTTAAGCAATTATGCCTGACCGGCTGACATTCTCGTTGGTCGGTCAGGCCTTGATTATCTAATTTAGTCGTATTTACGAGACCGCAATCACCATTCGTTTCATCGCTTGCAACATGTTCGAGAAATTGAAAAGGGTACTGAGAAAAGGTTAACGCCATCTCTCATTTAGCCGGATACGCCCTTTTCCTTAACCTCTCCCGCCAAAGGACATCATGACTACTGACTACTCCCATCTCCTCGTTCCGTCCGATACCATTGGCCCATATTCCATAGATCAGTTTATAAAAGCAGCTACAAAATTTCATGGATATGCAGCGCCTGGCCTTGTTCTTGGTGGATTCATGGTGGATGCTGCAATGAAGGCTCTGCCAGATGATATCCTTTTTGACGCTATCAGCGAAACATCCTGGTGTTTGCCTGATGCTGTACAAATGCTGTCGGCTTGTTCTGTGGGTAATGGCTGGCTGAAAATACTGAATCTAGGTTTGTATTCTGTCTGTCTCTACGACAAATTTACCGGCCATGGTGTTCGTCTCTGGCTTGATCTAGACAAAGTTGACTCTGATTCTGAGATCAGAACATGGCTCATGAAGCTGAAGCCGAAGCAGGAGCAGGATTCTCCATTGTTGCGGCGCCAGATCATAGAAGCTGGTGCGAGTATTTGCTCTATGCGAGATGTTCAGGTCAAGCCGGAACAACGGATCAAACGCAGTAAAGGCACGATCATTCCTTGCCCGATTTGCGGAGAGCCATTTCCTGCTCAATTCGGCGCCATATGTCGATCCTGTCAGGGAGAGTCTCCATACGTGGACAGTCTTGGCGTAGAGGTGGTGCCAGAACCACACTTGATAGCTACGCCAGTGGAAGATTCTGTTGGGGGGCGAGCTTTGCATGATATGACGCGCATTGAACCCGGCGTGAGTAAAGGGCCAGAGTTTAAGCATGGCCAAGTTCTCACTGGCGGTGATGTTTGTCGTTTGCAACGTATGGGACGCAGTCGCATATATCTTGATGATCAGGACCCGGGAACTAATTGGGTTCATGAGAACAAAGCTGCAATGGCGTTTGGTAAGCTGATGTCCGGCCCAGGGATTACGGTCCATGGCGAACCGCGAGAAGGAAAATCCAAGCTCGTTGCCGACCACGATGGTTTGCTGATGGTGGATTCAACACGATTGAAACAGTTTAACCATGTGCCCGGTGTCATGTGTGCATCTCGTCATTCGCATTCACTGGTGCAGAAAGGTTCCCAGGTGGCCGGAACTCGTGCCATTCCGCTGTATTTGCCAACCAAGGATTTTGAGGCTGCTTTGTCTGTGCTTGATGAGGAACCATTATTTTCGATTCGCCCGTTGCGTAAGGCCCGTGTTGGTGTTTTGGTTACGGGCACAGAAGTCTTTACTGGACTTGTGGAAGATAAATTCGAACCTGTTGTTTCGGCAAAAGTGGCAGGTCTTGGGAGTCGAGTAATCAAGACGATCAAGTCCCCTGACGATGCGGGCGCCATCAGTCTGGCCATGAAAGAATTGGTTGATGCAAAATGTGATCTGATAATCACTACGGCAGGGCTTTCTGTTGATCCGGACGATGTTACCCGGAAGGGACTTCGGGATGCTGGGGTCATGGGCATACAGTATGGTATGCCAGTCCTCCCCGGTGCCATGACTTTGCTTGGTCATTTGGGATTGATCCAGATCCTTGGTGTCCCAGCCTGTGCATTGTTCCACAAAACAACGAGTCTTGACCTTTTGTTACCTAGATTACTGGCAGATGTTCAAATTACCCGGTCAGATTTAGCAGAATTCGGAGAAGGTGGTCTCTGTCGTGAATGCAAGACGTGTACGTTCCCCAAGTGTTCATTTGGCAGATAAACATTGTTGCAGGTAATTGTTGCAGGTAATGGTGATATCCTTTTACTCAAACGGCCACCAATACTGTCTATTATTTAAGATTTTGGACGAAACCTCAAAAGATTTATGCAAAGCCATCTCATAGGTGGGAATTACTGAAGACCGTTTCAATATCTGAATATTAAGCAGTATAGATGGAGGAAGTTTTGGATATTTCGCTGGAAATATATTTCTAATTTTACCCGATTTATCTAACAAACTCGAAAAAGGATAAAATGTAACCAACTTAAATAATAATAAAATTTCGAACCAAAAACATCCAATTGGAATTTTAATTTCGGAATTAATGTTTTCGGATAATTATCCGGAAACTACCCCCCCCCCACTTTCAGATGAAGGTTTTTTCACTTTGCGAATATTTCTCCCCTGCTGGCTGCATTTTTTCGAAACTCCAACCAAGCTTTACAGAAAAGCGAGACTTGGAAATTTGGATGCATTGGATATAATACTCCGAATAGATAAACGGGTTATTGAAGACACCAAAATTGCCCGCCACTTTGCCCAGCACGGAACCGATCCAGCTAGTCCTAATTTCAAACAACTCATCAAAGCTCTTGAAGGCGCACCCCGAAAAATCAGTGTAACTAAAGTGAAAACCTTCCTCGCAGCATTTCTATATGGTTTATCCAAAAGTCTCGGTTCACCACAGAAGTGGGTCCACCTTGTTGGACCACTGAGCAGTGTTTTTAAGGTGGACAATTTTACAGATTGCGCCACTTGACGGGGCCAATTCAGAAGAAAATATTTTATACAATGTTACGACTTAAAACGCCTGTAATTATTTAGGCCATGCTCTGATTACACACAAAATAAACGGATGCTATCCTTTAATCAGTATTGACGTAGGCAACTCCACTCTTAAGGAGGCTAGGCATGAGATTTCTATAGGTAAAACATAACCATAGAAGGTCTACCATGCCTAAGTACCGCTGGTCTTACTATCTCACACGTCCGTGGAAACTGCTAAGCGAATGGTATCGTGTGCTCAAGTTCGGTATTTGCAATCTGTTCACTTGGCTCCCCGTTGTCTGGGGAGATCGCCACTATTCTTCGTGGTTTCTCTTCTACATTCTCCGTCATAAGTTTATTCACATGGAACGTGAATTGCGCCGCAATCCTTATTATGTTGGAGCGTTCAAGGACATTAGCACCATGCACACTTGCGTACTTCTCTTGAACCGTCTTATGATGAAGAGACGGGCGAGATTACCCCTGAGTACTGCCGCATCTTTAATGAATGGCTGAATGCCACAAATCCTGAATTGAACACACAGGCCGTGAAGGAGATGACCGAAAGCAATAATCACGGTCGCATACTCGCAGAACAGGACATTCACTACTTGCTCAAATTTTTGAAAAAGAACTACCGTCGTTGGTAAAAAATGGAAAAAGGCGATCAAATTGATCGCCTTTCTTGAGTGGGCAACTCTCTATCTGGACCATTCAGTTAGATACAGCCCCAAGACTTACAGTGAGAAGAAAAATGCTTTAAAGCGTCTTCTCAAGACTGTTAAGGCTGATGCTGATGTTCAGACATTCCGCAAAATGGACGCACTGAAACACCTTCAGAAGCTCTTCAAAAAGCAAAGTGGCTACTCTGTTAACAAAGAACGAAAAAACATGGCAGCAGCTTGGAACTTTGGAATCAAGTTCCTTGAAGGCTTCCCTGCTGTGAATCCATTCTTGGCAGTTCCTCGTTTTCCTGAGGTACGACAGAACCGATACGTTCCACCTGAGAAGGACTTCAGAAAGGTACTTGACCATTCTGAGGGCCAAAACAAAGTCATGCTCATGACCTTTCTGCATACGGCAGCGAGGCGTGGCGAGCTCTATAAACTTCAATGGAAGGATGTAGACTTTGGCGGGAAACGTCTTCGGCTTGGAACCAAGAAGAGACAAAATGGCTCTATGGAATATGAATGGCTCCCCATGACGGACGAGCTATTCAACGCCTTGCTTGCTCATAGGCAAGAGGCCATCAATGAATGGGTCTTCACACAGCCCTCAGGGCGCTGTGAAGGCAAACCCTTTGGTGAGAACAGAGGATTCCCCCAGAAGCTCTGTGAGAGCGCAGGAGTGAAACCCTTTGGTTGTCATGCTATCCGACACCTAACAGCATCCATACTTGCAAACAACAATGTGCCCATGATCGCTATCCAACAAATCCTGCGGCACAAGAAACTTGCGACTACCGAAAGGTATGTTCGCGGCATGGAACCGATCAGGCCTCATCTGAAAATATTGGAAGGGAACCTGATACAAGGGCCCACCAGTGGGCCCACCAAATATGAGGAGTCCTTTGTCACATAACGTACGCATCCTTATCATAGAGAAAACAATCCACCTACCAGTGTTTAAGCCTACCCTATTCACCCATGATCTTTCATCATCCACTCACCCAATAGGACAACCAATACCACACCCTTGATAGATATATGTTTGGTTGACTCCTGATGAAGTCCTAAACGTGTGTAGCCCCAATCACAATTATCATGGAAAAAAATATTTTCTTGTTATTAGATGAAAAGGTGTTCCATTATGGAAACAACTCATTTTTAAAACTAATCGGGAAAAGCATATGGCGGTTACAATTAAGGTGATGTTTGTCGATGACGAGCCTAACGTGCTTGCATCGCTCAGACGAATGCTGAAGTCCAAAAAAGCTTCCTGGGAAATGATCTTCGTCGAATCCGGCCAGGCGGCTCTCGATGTTTTACAAGATCAAGAAATGGATGTGATAGTATCAGACATCCGCATGCCTGGCATGGATGGAGCGGCGCTGTTCGCCCGGATAAAAGACGAATACCCCGGCACTATCCGCATTGCACTTTCTGGGCAGGTGGACCTCAACGAAGTAATCAGAAGCGTACGAGCTGTACATCAGTATATTTCCAAGCCATGTCGCGGCGAGACATTGATCGCAAAGATAGAAAGTGCTGTCCGCTCACAAGCGGTACTCACGGACCCCAATCTCATCAAACTGATAACCGAGATTGACGCTCTGCCTGTTGTCCCCAAGGTGCTGCAAGACATCCAGGTGGAACTCGCCAAAGAAGAACCTTCAATAGAAGTAATCGCAGAGTGCATCACGCATGACGTCGGCATGGTGGCCAAGATTCTTAACCTAGTAAACTCACCGTACTTTGGGCTACCTACCCATGTGGGTTCAATCCACAAGGCCATCACTATGCTGGGCTTGGACACCATCAAAGCCATGGTCCTCTGCAGTCATCTTTTCGAAACGTATGACACGAAGACACTTCCTAATTTTTCTTTGAACTTGCTTTGGGACCACTGCTTCCGAGTTGCAAACATAGCAAGGCTCATTGCAGAGTGCGAAGGAGAAAACCTAAACGTTATAACGGAATGCAGAATGGCAGGCCTGCTCCATGATGTTGGCAAGCTTGTCTTAGCCCACTACTTCCCCAACCGTTACCGGGAGATCCTTGAAATCGCCAACAGGGAAGGAGGGCCAATATATGACATTGAAGAAAGCACGTTCGGCACAAACCATGCCAAGGTCGGAGCCTATTTGATGGGCCTGTGGGGAGTGAGCGGAGATGTCGTTCATGGGATAGGATTCCATCACGATTACGACAAGCTAGACATGAGTGTCGCAATGTATCTGTCGATAGCCAATGCCATCGATCACAATTTCGTGGTTTTCAACCCCGAATATTCTAAGAGTAAAATACATGAATCATTGGCCTCATTGGTCCGTGACAACCGCCTGGTCGACAAATGGGTTCAATACCTTAACGATCACTGGTGTGATGCCGATGACCAATGTGCTTTCGACGAGCATTCAATACAGGAACTCTTCCGATAGGAGCCGGGCATGAAACCAAAGATACTTCTTGTTGATGATGAGCCCAATGTACTGTCTGCCTTGCGCCGCCAACTCCGAGACAAATATGAAGTCCAAATTGAATCAGATCCTGAAGCTGCCCTGTTGGAGGCCCAAACAAACGGACCTTATGCTGCAGTGCTCTCTGATTACCGCATGCCCAAAATGAACGGCATCGAATTCCTGAACAACGTAAAGAAATACAGCCCCGACACGACGCGTGTAATGCTAACCGGATATGCGGACTTGGACAATGCCATTCGAGCTGTGAATGATGGAAACGTTTTTCGCTTTCTCACTAAGCCTTGCGATAGGGATTTGCTACGCCAAAATATCGATGACGCGGTGCAGCAACATGAACTCGTTACAGCAAAAAAAGTGCTGCTTGAAAAAACCCTGAAAGGAAGTGTTGAATTATTAAGTGAAATCACTTCACTCGTTCAACCGGAAGCAGGGGAACGCATAAATCGTGCCCGCAGACACGTCAGGTATTTCGCTAAAAAGAAAGGCGTAAAAGACCTATGGAGATATGATATTGCAGCCATGCTTTCCCAGCTAGGGACGCTCATACTCCCCCCCGGAACGATGGACAATCTATGCCACGGGAAAGAACTCGATGGAGAGCAGCTTCAAATGTTTGAGATGCACCCCATGATTGCGCATAGCCTTCTTTCCAAACTCCCTCGCCTGGAATCAATCGCCGATATGATTAGCTATCAACTTAAAGGGTTCGATGGATCTGGCACTCCACGAGATGTTGTGAAGGAAGAGAAGATCCCTCTAGGTGGTCGCATATTACGAATTTCTCTGGATTACGACAATGCCCTGCAGAGGGAAGACACACCCCAAAAGGCATTCCTGAGTCTTGAAAAGAACGGGGAAAAATACGATCCGGAATTACTCTACTACCTTGAGGGGATGTTAGGGATCGAAGCTCGTTACCAGATCAAAACACTGCCAATTAGCCAGCTGTCTCCCAAGATGGTCCTACATGAAGACATCGTTTCAAAACAGGGAGCCATGCTTTTAAGAAAGAGCACGGAACTCGATAAAAACAAAATCGACCGCATTATTATGTTCGCTAAACAAGTCGGCATTAATGATGAGATTACTGTACTGGTACCAGAAAAGGTGGAATAAATGGATTCGGCTACCGCACCCCTGAAAGACAAAGTACTCATGGTTGATGATGACACCAACCTCCTCACCAGTTTCCGCAGGGCACTACGAGGTCATTATGATATTTATACAGCGAATGGAGGAGACGCAGCCCTTTCCACCCTTGAAGCCAAAGGGCCATTTGCCGTTGTCATCTCTGACATTAAAATGCCCTCTATGTCCGGAGTGGAATTACTCGCACGAGTTAAAAAAGCACATCCTGACACGGTCCGAATAGTTTTGACAGGATACGCTGACCTGCAAATTGCCATGAGTGCGGTTAACCGTGGAGATATCTTCAGATTCCTGACCAAACCATGTGAAACGGATGACCTCATACACGCCATAACCGCAGGCATTGAGCAGCATCAACTCAGTCATGCAGCCAAAGAGCTGGTTGCCATTCAACGCCTGAAAGCCGGTCTTGAAGGCACACTCCGAGCCTTCACTCGACTTGTTGAATTTCGTGATCCTTACACTGCAGGACATATGGACCGAACCGCTGAGATTTCGGCCATGATCGCAGAGCGGCTGGACATGGACGATGACACCACTCAGGGTCTCAGACTAGCCGCTTTGGTCCACGACATCGGAAAGGTCGCGGTTCCAGCAGGCATTCTGAACAAGCCTGGCACACTCAATGAGGCCGAGTTTGCCCTCATCAAAGCACACCCGATGGTAGGCGCAGAAGTCTTCCAGACCATGGAGACGGAATGGCCCATTGCACGGATCATACTTGAACACCACGAACGAATTAACGGCTCCGGTTATCCCAATGGCCTGTATGGTGATCAGATGCTGATGGAATCAAAAATATTACAAGTAGCAGACGTGATGGACGCAATCATGACCCACCGTCCATACCGACAAAACCTCGGCTTGAACGCGGCTTTGCAGATCCTCAAGGAAAACAGGGGAACCAGCTTAGACGAACGTGCCGTTGATGTAGGCATTGGGCTCCTACAAGAAAAACCGCCTATATGGGACGCCGCTCTCTAGGAATCCCCCTCAAATGGCAACTGAAGTATAAATGTGCTGCCTTCGCCTTCTTGAGTTTTCACATCAATTTTGCCGGAATGCATGTTGACGATCACGTTATGTGTGATTGCCAACCCTTGTCCGGTACCCTTACCTACTACCTTTGTCGTGAAGAATGGATCAAAAATTCGATCAATGATCTTTTGGGGGATACCTGTGCCCGTATCAGATATTTCAAGAATCGCCATTTCTCCATCCTGATACGTCTTCAAAGTAATAAGCCCGTACTCTTGTCCCGTATCCACTTTTGCTTCAATGGCGTGGGCACCGTTGACAATCAGATTGAGTACAACTTGACCAACCTCTCCCTTCAGGCATTTAACATGTGGTAAATTCTCCATTAGCTCGAATGAAATCTTGGCTACATATTTCCACTCGTTAGTGGACACGGTAGCAGCATCTCGCACAATTTCATTGAGATCATAGTAGCTTTTGGAAACCTCACCTGGATGGGCAAGCTGTTTGACGGATTGAACAATTTCAGCAATTCGTTTCAGTCCTGTCTCAGATTCACCTATTGCGTTGGGAATATCTTCTCCAAGATACTCCATTTCTTCAAAGTCCATAGAGCTCTCAATGAGTTGCGTCAGAGTTTCATCTTGATCCCTTTGAGGAAGTTCATTCAGATAATTAATGAGGGCTTTACACTGCTCAATGGTCTTGGAATATGTTGAAAAAGAATCATCCAAGAACTGCAGGTTCGTAGAAACGTATTGGGTTGGAGTATTAATTTCATGAGCGATACCAGCCGCCAACTCTCCTATAGATTCAAGTTTTTGTGACTGCCGCAATTGGGCTTCGACAACCAGTTGATCGGAAATATCTCTTGCGACAGCAAAATAGTTAACAACTGCTCCCGTTTCATCCCTAACAGGACCTATAGTGGCTTCCTGAGTATAGCGTTTACCATCCTTTCTCTTATTGATAAAATGCCCTTTCCAGGTATTCCCGCTTGTCAGAGTGTCCCAAAGATCCCGGTAAAAAACTTCATCTTGTTCTCCGCTATTGAGTATCCTGGGATTTCTACCGACAGCCTCCTCACGAGAATATCCCGTGACAGTCTCAAAGGCATTGTTGACATAGGTGATCGAACCTTTGAGATCAGTAATAATCACGATTTCGGCAGACTGCTCAATGGCGGTGGTCAACCGCCCCATTGCGAGCTCTGTTTCCTTCATAGGTGTTATGTCTGTAAAAGACAGCACATTGCCAACCACTTCACCTTGCGCACTTTCCAACTCAACAATCTGTCCGAGGACCCACAGGATCTTCCTCTCTTGCGTGATAATCCTGAACTCCATGGGTATTCTAAACAGCCTATTGTTTCCGAACCAATTTGCAGCCACATTCTCCCTGTGACTTGGATGAACTTTCTCCAACCACCCTTTACCGGTCATGGAGATGACATCAAATCCGGTTAGGCTATGCATCCGCTCATTGGCATAGAAAAGATTGCCCTCCATATCAGTTATGATGATCCCCACAGGCGAAACCTTGGCAATACTCCGGAAGCGTTCCTCAATCTCCCGTTGTGCTGCAGCCGCCAAATGAGCCTGGGTGACGTCATTGCCAACACATAACAACTCATCAGGTTGATCCTCGTCTCCTTCAACCAGGTTAATCGTCCATGTTATCCAGCCTTGTGTCCCATCCTTTAATTCGACTGAGACATCTTTCACCTGCTTCGCTTGATATGCTTTAACCATGTCTTCAAGCTCTGAAGGTCCTTCATCGCCCGAAACAAAGGGATAGAACATCATTCCGACCAAATTTTGCCCAGGTTTTTCAAGCATATCAGTTGCAAACGAATTGGCAAAAGTAATTACTCCAAGCTCATTAACTCGAAAAATATAATTACCTGCCCCTTCAATAAGGTCTCGATACTTTTTCTCACTCCTTTGAATATCCTGAACAATGGGTTCACTCACTTTATAGAAAAGAAAGATACATAAACTGGTCAAGCCCAAGCCAATGCTAAATATGACCATATTGGCCCTAAAAAAAGGATCCTTGATTGTCGACAGGTCCACCTTGGCAACAAGGGCGAGCATCATATCTTGAAGAAGGAGGGGTCTGTATGCGGCAAGTACCTCAATGTCCTTATAGTCTTTACCGATAAGTGTTCCAGTATGACCGGAAAGCGCTTCCTTCATCGGTTCCGCGATGGGGCTATCGATAGGCACTGAAAACAAAGGATCAGAAGGGGGCACCATTGTCCCGTTAACGATCAAAAAATTTATCGTGTCACCAACTTTACGAGCCACGGTAAATTCACCCGTCAGGCTGAAATTCTGAAAACTATGATGAGCTCGGCTCAGATGGTTCAAAATGGCTTCCCTTGAAGCCTCGGGACCGCCTTCAAGTTGAAATTCAAGCGCCATCCAACCTAATTCCATGACTAAGCTGGCTTGACTTTGCACCATCTCGTACAAACGAACCTTCTGTTCAGTGAGAGCGGTTTGGTACAAATAACGAGTACTGAATACCGACATTGCAGCAACAAGCAACACCATCAACAATGCGAGCAGTGTGAAGCGTCGATTTCTTCTAATCATACGAATCCCCCTACTTACACGTAGCACAGAAATATAATGCCTACGAGCCTGTTAGTTTAAGAATATCCTTATAGTCGCCACAGAGTGAATCGGACTCAGTGCGTCATTAATTGATGGTGTCTTGATTATTAAATGCTATTTGTTCTTTGGCTATCTTTTGACAAGCAGATTTACAGATAACCATCTCTACTATAGATCCATGCCATGTATGCACGCATTCAATGGACCAAAGATCTACCTCAGCCACAAGCCACCGTCCTTGTTGCTCTCGCTTCATCTTGGAAAGCTCATCTCCATATCTACACTCTCAGAGATAAAGGCCGTATCTATAACCCCTCTCTTGGCAAAACCTAATCTAGAGAAATGGCTCTCATATTACCGATCCCATAGACCTCTCACCGATGAATGCTTGGCATACAGAAGTAATGGGATGGTTTGCCATAAAGATCGAATAAAGAAAGATGATGTAAAAAAATGGCTGGGAGATTCTCCCTGTAGCAGATTTTCTCGCAGATTAATCCGATACGAGCCCAAAACCCACCCCAGGGCTGGAAATACGATTGGAAAATAAAAAACAAAAAAAGACCAAAGAAAAAGGACCTTAAGCTAATTGCTTAAGATCCTTGATCTTCTAGTGGCGGAGCCGACGAGACTCGAACTCGCGGCCTCCGGCGTGACAGGCAAGCGAATAGTTTTACCCCACCTGATTTTATTGGACTTTTTGTCGCTTCACGTAGTCTAAATGCGGCCCACTGCGTTTAAAGGGCCCACCAGTGGGCCCACCAACGTATCAAATCCATTTCCGTTTGAACTCATCTTTAGTCGCATCCCCCTGAGAGGAGATCAGCCATTCATTTGCCAGTTCCTTACGATGGTTAAACATTTCAAGTTCAGAATTTGCAAAAGGAAATACATCAATCACATCAATCACATGCTTGATGAATTCTTCATAAGAAGCTGTAGGTGCATAGTACCCACAAGAGCGCTGAGCATAATATTCTTTCGATGTCTGAAACGCTTTTCCCAACTTGATCCCAAACTCAGAAAGCTTTTCATATGACCACTTGTTGCTTGAATCAACAGGGTAAATATGACGTTTTGTCCATTGCTCGTCACGCCGTACTTTTCCGCCACAACATGCTAATGTATTACTAATCTTTTCTTCCAAATCAGTTTCAGGAAAAACAAGTAAAGGGTAAGCCGAAATGGAATGAATAGTCTCAGAATTCTTACTCAAAAAAGTAAAGGTTTCTGCCAAAGTGCTTGTTCGCTCTCCTGCGTAGAACAGTACATTTAGCTTTATAATAATGCCTACCTGCTTAGCTTCACGGAGCAATGAAGCGGCCTTAGACAAATAAGCCGATGGATTTTTGGTCTTACCCATCGCCACTAACATTTCATGAGAACCACTTTCAAAGCCCAAATCCAGTGCGCGACATCCAGCTTTATGCAATAATTCAAGCTGATGTATTTCCAATGTATCAACTCGAGTTTGAGAACGCCACGTGAACTGCAATCCACGTTCTTCCCTTTCTTTAGCAAGCGAGACTAGCTCTTCATCTGCCAACTTCATCAATGGAGTTTGAAAGTAAAAAGAAATACAAGAACTTTCATAGAATGAACAAACGTTTTCAACCTCATCGACAACATCTGTCATTGATTTCTTTAAGTAGGGACGAGTTCCATTGGAACAAAAATTACAGCGAAATGGGCACCCCCTACCTATTTCAACAGATGGAGGAAAGCGCTGACAGTCGGCATAAAGACTGAAATCCAATTTTTGCATTTCGTTGAAATGTCGGTTCATGCCTTTAGCGCTTTTGACAATCCCCTCTTCGCATCTAACTGTCAGGTCATATGACGAACACAAAGATTGAATTCCTTTCCTCGCATTTCTACAATCTAATAAAGCTAAGGTTGAATATTCACCTTCTCCACTAGTTACAACATCGATAGCCGGACATTCCTGCAGCACAATTTCAGGGATTTTCCCCACATGATCCTGCCCACCAGTGACAATCAAAACATCCGAGAATTGTTTTCGTATAGCTTCAGAAAACAATAGAAGGTTATCATAACTGAAGCCACTTATGCATGACAGACCAATAATCCTTGGCTTCCTTTGCATAAGCCAATTCAAAGTGTCAGCGAGTGCTTTTTCAGCATTCATACACTGTGGATCATAAACTTCAGAAGAATACCCATGTCGTTCCACGTATGTCGCAATTGACAGCAGCCCAAAATTCATTCGCTCTGCAAATGGCAGAACATTATCAGATTGTTTTTTAGAACTGCTCATAGGAAGGGAAATCAAAGCTAAATCAAGCATTCACACCTCCAACAACTATACGATGGTGCGAACGCCAGGGAACACATAGCCTTTATCAAGAAGCAATTCTTTTAAATTACCATAAAACTTTTCCGTATACTCTTTCGCTACGTATTCAGTTTCTTCTTGATACTCCACTCCAACCCATCCTGAATATGCCAACTCATCAACTTCACGTAAAATATCCTGAACGGTTAAAGTATCAACGATAAATAACAACTCATCACCCTGCCACTTGGTTTTCTTAATTAATAGCAATCGATTTGAATGAAGGGTGTAAATCTCAAACTGAGGGTCTGCCTCATCCTCCTCATCGGTATATGAATATCGATCTCGCTCGACGTTTGACTTGCACAACAATTCACCCGCAATATTTACTTCTTCTGTATTCGTTTTTGCATAATACTTTAACGGTTGGCTGGATATCCACTCTTTGAAAGCTGTTTTTAAAGGCACAGTAAGAAATTTTCTTGACTCAATACAAACTTCAACACTCTCTTTTAAAAACGGATTTCCTGCTAAGACTAAATCAGAAAGACTAATATCAGAATTAAAATGCTCTTTCTCGATCTTAGCCATTTCTTCAGTATTCAAAAGATCAACGAGCTTATATTTCTCATATCGCGCATCATCTGCAGCTTTTCGTGCCTTGGCTTGCTCTACAATTTCAGCAAGCATCTTTTCAGCTAGTCCCTTTAGATCATCAGTCTTAATGGGGTCGGATTCACCAATTCCTACCGGCTTAGCAAAACGAGGTAATAGATTTAGACCATTACGAATCTGTTCACCTAGTTTTTGAGCCGCCTTTTGCCTTAATGATTCTCCACCATCCGGCTTCTTCACACCAAATCTATGATAGAGTTCTTCGATGTCCTCTTCGCCCGTTTTCTCTGTTATGAATTTCTCTACTTCCTGCAGTTTTTTATTATATTCAACATCCTCTTCTTTCTGCTTTCGCTTAGCTTCTGAAAGCATTTCATCATGATCTATAATTGCTTTTTTAAGACGATCGCTAAACCCAACAAACACATCATGGGATGCTCCAAGTTCTTCTGCTTCAAGCAACATCCGAAAATGCGTTTCTTCAATCTGCTCAAAAGACTTATGACCTAGGCCCCACCCACTCCGTTCCTCGTGTGCATGCACATAATTCTCAATCATCCTTTTCTCCCACCCCTGAGGAAGGGAGAATTCAAAAGATTTAAAAACCTTAAGGTGATGGAACTTCTTGCCCGGAATTTTGTGCTCATACATAGCAATCATAATTTCATATTGCTCTTTACGCGGTAAATAGGAGTTTTTCTTTTTATCAACCGCCCCCTTCCAATTGCTTACGTCTGAAGGATATGCCTCACATTTTTCAGCAATATCTTTTGTCTTAAAACCTCGAGCTTCTAAAGCTGTAATCATACGGGCAACTTTCTCTGCATTGGGCTTCAATTCGCCAATAGTCATGTAGAATGAGTCTTTCATAATGATATTATTCCTTTTTTTGTGTTCTTCCCGCCTCGTTTTTCTCAGTTTTTTTACAGTCTTTCAACACTTATTTATCCAAAACTTATAAAACTTATTCCAATAATTTTAAACATTAATACTAAAAATAATCCAATTTTTTGACCCACAGCAAAACCTTGACGGTTTAATTTCAGCCCCCACCAAACATCATTTTTTAAAACAAGAGCGCTTAAACCCAAATCATCAAACACTGGCATTTTTGTTTATAAAACCAACAAGCAAGCCACAACACAACTACTCCAAAGTGCTTTTTTATTATTAATAAAAAACAATTAATTACAACTACTGCTATCCAAATTTTAGACTTGCACTGACGTTCTCCCCTGATCTTGGGCCAAAATGAATGTGAGTTTTCCGGCGAAATCGACTATCAAAAAGTAGGAGGATTTAGTCGTAAAGAAGTCAAAGTACACAGAAGAGCAGATCGCCTTTGCCTTACAGCAGGCAGAGCATGGAACTCCGGTCAAAGAATGGGGAGACCCTCAAAAAGCCCAAATTTTCTCACTCCCCGTGGTCCAGAGATGGGGGCAAGTTCAATTGGAGTGCAGACTAACATAAGCCCGGCACATAAACTGGGGGCAGGTCAATCAGACAATTTAGGATGCGTAATTTCTTGAGAACAGCCTATTACAAACGATAAGCTGACAGAGTGTTTTTCTGAGTGAAATTTTGCGCGTGTAACACTTGTCATATATGAAGGCTAGGGTCTGTTGGGTCCACTACCCCGGCTTGTTGGTCGTTCCGGCCTATGTGTATTAAAAAGTAGTATGGAAAAGAGAAAAGACGTGCCCCTGATCGGAATACGTCTTTTCTCTTTTTCGTTCTGTTGTGATCAATTCTGTGCGATCTCGTTTCATTCAACTCGATACTAATGGTAGAAATTAGCATATAGCTGCCAAGAGCTATACGGTTACCACAGTGGTTACCATTTGGCTTAAACAAAAGAAAAGGCCTAGAGGGTTTATCTCTAAGCCTTTGATTTCGTTGGAACCAAGAATCGGATTTGAACCGACGACCTACTGATTGCGAAACAGTTCTCAGAGAATACCTATAACAGCATTCTTATTGGAGAGGCGTACCACCTCGAATGGCAAGCGGCACATCAAAAAACGAATTAGCTATCTAACCCAACCCTCTCTTACTCTCAATTACGACAATCCAAGTGGGGACTAGTGTGGGGACCCATAAAAAATCACCAAAGAAAAAGCGATTACATTTATATGTAACCCCTTGACCTTCTAGTGGCGGAACCGAAGAGCCTCGAACTCGCGGCCTACGGCGTGACAGGATATTGTAGCGTGCGCACTCCCCGTCTTAACCCGCATTCCACGGTCATTTATCGTATTTCAATGAGCCTGTTTGCAGGTAAATTTACGTCCCTTCGCGGTTAACATTGTAACGTCATGGCATAACAATGACTTGCCGAATGTTCATGTCTTTACGTCTATCTACAATCATATTTCTATAGAATTGGCATTCCATCTAAATTGAAGTACGTCAGAAGAACTTTATAGCTTTAAAGATTTTCATGATTTCAAAGAGGACACACTTATGTCGATTCCCCTCCTGCAAAAATGGCAAAACACTGACGACACAGAAGGACTGCTCTTCTTCGCCCAAGCTCTGACAGAAATGTTGGAGGACAATAGCCTAGATTCATACAAAGCCCCTGCATTAAACCTTCATTTAGCTTTTTGGGAACTAGCTACTATGCTCAAACTGTTCGTAGAAGGGAGAGTCCGTAAAGGAGCTTTGAGTTTTTCATTAGAAGAATGCAACCATAGAATTTCTAAGGACATTATCTTTGCCGACCACAAAAAGCGCTTATTTTCAAAGTACTTATCCCAAATAACCGAAGCCATAGAGAATAAAAACGAAGATAATATAAATAAAAACATACTATTAAGCATCGCTTCTGCTGCAACCGCAGACTTGACTGATTCTTATTGGGAATCATTAAAAAACAAACTGCTATCTGCTTGTTCAGACGGGTACCAAAAGAAAACGATACTCCATCTTACACTTGAATTCGCCACAGAGTTGGGCAACCTCGGTTTCTCAAAACAATATATACTAGCTAAAACAAGAAAGTTCTTTTTCAGCACCAACGCTGCACCCGAAACCATTACAAACAACGATCAAATTTCTGACTTTATAGACATATTCGAAGTAGAATCGCAAAACTGGGAAGTCTGTTTTATAGGCAATGCCACTGGTAAAAGTGCATTAACTCACATGAAAAGGTTTGGGATTAAGAAGATAATAAAACGCCCAAAACGCTTTGCCAGAAATCCGAAATTTACGAAATTTCTTAAATCAAAAACCAAAGGTAGCATCGTATATTCAATTAATGACAGACCTGCCAAAGACCCACACAAAGCGCGTGCTAGAGCAGAAGCACAGCTAAACTTTTATACAGACGTGTGCCGATTTCACAAACATGATGCAGTGTTTGAATTCAAAGATACCGCCTTTGTTTATTCGTTGAAAACCAAAGAAGCATACAATATACCGCGCCCTCCAAAGCCTATGGAGTGTGGAGCCACCTTCCGAAATGCTGAAAACGAAGAAGCGATAGAAAACACTCTTGAAATACTCTCAGGAAGCCATTTCTCTATTAATTCCATCAGAGATTTCCACAAAGTACTCGATTTCCACCATGCAGCTATGACCAGTACTGACCATGAGAATCAACTACTTGATTTATGGGCTGCACTAGAAGGATTCCTTCCCGCTCCAGATCGAAACTCTGATAGAATCGAATGGTACTTGCATTACACACTCCCTCCGCTCAGTATGAGATACAATGAGAAGATGTTTCAATCTATTTCAGCAAACCTCTCGTGTGAACAAGAGAACATCGTCCAGCTAGTCGAAGAGGTGGGAGAAGCTGATGATTTCTTTTTGAAAACCATCCACCTAGTAACTTCGGCTGACCAGCAAGTCCGAAGGACGGAGTTGCTTGGACAATTAGGACACAACCCTCTTCTACGAAATAGAATTGACAGGTTATCAAAAGACTACCGCAAGACTGATAGAATCAGAAAGGCCATTAAATCTCACAAAGAGAAACTGGCATGGCATATACAAAGAATATACACACTTAGAAACCAAATAGCCCACAATGCTTCAAGCTTGCCTTACATTCGAAACTTAGTTGAGAACCTCCACGACTACTTAGACACAATCATCTTAGCTGTAAGCAGCATAGGCCGAGATTCAAAGGTAACAATTGATGTCCACACAGCCTTAGAAAAAATCGCAACAATCGAATCCGACTATATTGATAGCCTTACTGGCTCCACTCGCTTGGACTCTAGCAACTGTCTCAAGTTGGTTCTTGGAGAGAATAACATCTTAAGTAAATACCATAACACCCTCTAGGGGTGGCATTATTAGAGGATTTGCACGAATGCCAGAAATTCCTATTCCTGCAGTCATCAGGGACATACAAAAGCTGCAAAACCGTGTGGGACACACCCAGCTAAACAACTTTTCTGCCTTGGGTGAAACGATTGCTGCGACTCAAAGACTCAAAATAGGTGCAGTTGAAAGGATGATGGGAAATAAAGTTGGGGAGATCATCCAAGCCCAACGTAAATTCGAAGCGGCCTTTGGCAAATCATTCCAAGTTGGGGCTGCCGCTCAATTAGCTGCTGCAGGAAATATGGCCAACACCTTAGCATTTGCTGAGAAAACAGCCAAATTCGCTGAGATAGGAAAAGCGATTGCAGCCACGACGCCATCTCGTGAATGGTGCGAGGCAATGTCAAAGAGTGCTCAGTTTGGGGCAGGACTAGACTCTTCACTAGGACAAAACTTTCGACATAAAGGGGTATTCAAGGCTGTCGAACAATTAATAAAAGTAGGGGCATTCACTGCTACTGAACGCCTTGCAAAAGCCGCCCAAGTAGGAGCGGCATGGCATCACACTCAAGATATTCTGGATGAGGAACAAGAACCATCCAATAAGATTAGCAAAACCTTTGTGACAATTGCTGAGGAAGTCCGTGAAACGATAACCCCCCCTCCTTCTACTGATGACATCCAGGAGGCGGCCTCATTCATTGGGAGGACAATGGGGGACGCGCTGCCTCAAGGTGAAACACACGACCTCAAAGAGTCGATTGACGCTGCTGCCGAAAGTATTGCTCAAGCGATTGAAGCAACCCAAAAATCTAAGTTAAACGAGAACATCAAACAAATCCTATATGTAGTTCTTGGGGTAATTCTAAGCCAGTTATTGAGCATGGCTTTCCCGCTCTCTTGCGCTCATCAAGCCACCACTAACGCTGAGCATAACAATCACTTAAGAGCAGTTAAAAAACATGTACGCACATGTGGGATAGATCATAGCAAGATGCGCATCATCACAGTAAGGGATGCATTGAATGTACGGCAAAAGCCCAATAGGAAATCTCGCATACTCGGCAAACTGCCACCGTTTGCAATAGTTACATACCAAGACAAAAATAATAAATGGGTACTGGTAAGATACGACGACCCGGATAGCCAGTGCGCAATTTCTGGCTGGGTATTTAGTAAATATTTAAGCAAAATTGGAAGATAAAACGTAATCAGGCTGTCGCGATTGCACTTCTTTTCTAAATACGATTCCTCGATAAGCAATTAAATAGAGCTGCTATTAAGCACTACCTGATGCAAATCGCTAAGAATGTCTCTTGAGAGTAAAAGCAAGCCCGCAACAGCGAAGATTACACCAAGAAAAACCAATATTTTCTTTCGCCTTCCCCACTTTTTATGTGCTTCGGTTTCAATGGCTTCTGAATGGCCAATGGGACAGCTAATAAAGAATTGCATCCCTTTAAAAGGCCAAAAGAACTCGTTAACCATGAGAAATATCCCTAAAACACTGAATGCAAGTCCCAAGTAATCCAACATATTATGGCCTTTGTAAGCAAAGAGTCAAACACATATTGCAATCCCATCTACCTTAGTAATCTCAAGTATGAATATACGTCACCTTGAACCAACTCAACTGATAATAAAACCACGGTGACTTTGTACAGTCCCCGTATAATAGGTCCAGCGCAAAGCAGAGAGACAGCCATCCCATTTTGACCAACCTCATTTAAAACCAAACCTTCCCAAATCGCTTGATGCCAAGCAAACTTCTCCCAAGGACTAACGACAGTTCCTTCCCTGTACACACGAGCTCCTCTTCCCTTCAAACAATTTCTGCCCCCTCCCCCATTCCTCACCCCCTTCTCTTCGGCGGGCCCCTTTAGGGAAGCCTTAAGCGGGTGAGACGCATACGTCGAGGGGGGGCTCCCCCTCATTTTCGCGGCTGCGAAAAGAAGTCGACGATTGTCGACAGGACTTTCCTAACAGGAAGTCCCTATCCCGCCAGGGATAAAAAAAGGATTTTATTAAAAAATCCGTATCCTGCCGAAAGCATTTTCTGGATTTCAGGTGCAAAACATCACCCTCAAAATTGCCTCATTTTTTTTGAAAAAAGAGGCAAAAACATCGTATCCTGCTGTATTGTTTTGAGACATTCCGAAATCAGACATGAAAAAGCACTATTTTCCCTCAATATTCTCAAAAGGTGTCCTTTGGATATTTGGAGGTGTCCCTATGAAAACTCGTGGTGTCCTTCGAGTTTTGAGAGGTGTCCCTGCCATTTTTCGAGGTATCCTTATCAAAAGGCGAGGTGTCCCTCTTGAGACTCGCAAACGCCTGTCGTGATTTGACAACGCTTTGTAATTCAGTGCTATTCTCCTCTCGAAACATACAAACTTTCGTGAGAACATTATGGTTGCTATTTCAGAGTTGGGAAAAAAAATGAGCGCGAGACAAGCCTCGCAATTCTTCGAGGTTGCCGAGTCAACCGTATTGCGGCATCCTTCAAGATACGGTGGGGTAAAGCTAGGTCGCCGTGTCATGTTCTTTGAAAACCTCATAGGCGAAGCGATCAGGAGGCATTATGCCTTACAAGCACAAGAAGAACGGGAAAACCGTTTGGATGGCGCAAGTCAAAATAGACGGCAAGAAACTACGACGACAGTTCACCATGAAGGACGACGCAAAGAAATGGGAAGTCGAACAAAAAGCTCAGGCAGCATTGCCGCCAGAGCCGACGATCCCCACGACCTCCTTTCTTGAGTGGGCAACTCTCTATCTGGACCATTCAGTTAGATATAGCCCCAAGACATACAGTGAGAAGAAAAACGCTTTAAAGCGTCTTCTCAAGACTGTTAAGGCTGATGCTGATGTTCAGACATTCCGAAAAATGGACGCATTGAAACACCTTCAAAAGCTCTTCAAAAAGCAAAGTGGCTACTCTGTTAACAAAGAGCGGAAAAACATGGCAGCAGCTTGGAACTTTGGAATCAAGTTCCTTGAAGGCTTCCCTGCTGTGAATCCATTCTTGGCAGTACCTCGTTTCCCTGAGGTACGACAAAACCGATACGTTCCACCCGAAAAGGACTTCAGAAAGGTACTTGACCAATCTGAAGGCCAGAACAAAGTCTTGCTCATGACCTTTCTGCATACGGCAGCGAGGCGCGGTGAGTTGTATAAACTTCTATGGAAGGATGTAGACTTTGGCGGAAAGCGGCTTCGATTGGGAACCAAGAAGAGACAAGATGGTTCTATGGAATATGAATGGCTCCCCATGACGGACGAGCTATTCAACACCTTGCTTGCTCATAGGCAAGAGGCCACCAATGAATGGGTCTTCACACAGCCCTCAGGACGTTGTGAAGGCAAACCCTTTGGTGAGAACCGAGGATTCCCTCAGAAGCTCTGTGAGAGCGTAGGAGTGAAACCCTTTGGTTGTCATGCTATCCGACACCTAACAGCATCCATACTTGCAAATAACAATGTGCCCATGATCGCTATCCAGCAAATCCTGCGGCACAAGAAACTTGCGACTACCGAAAGGTACGTTCGCGGCATGGAACCGATCAGGCCTCATCTGAAAATATTGGAAGGGAACCTGATTCAAGGGCCCACCAGCGGGCCCACCAAGCAAAAAAACGATTGGCCAAAGAAAAAGGACCTTAAGCTAATCGCTTAAGATCCTTGATCTTCTAGTGGCGGAGCCGACGAGACTCGAACTCGCGGCCTCCGGCGTGACAGGCCGGCGTTATAACCAGCTTAACTACGGCTCCGCACTATAATAGTGGAGTGTTAAGCAACTCCATTATGTCAAATTGGTGGGCGCTACAGGGCTCGAACCTGTGACCCTCGCCTTGTAAGGGCGATGCTCTCCCAACTGAGCTAAGCGCCCCTGCCAGGAAGAGAGTGTTTAGCGTGGCGGGCCTGGGTTGTCAACCCATTTTATTCGGTTTATTTTCCGAACCGCCAGAACTCTCGTTCGCTTCAGCGAGACGCATACTGCCCAGACGGGCACTGTTTGTCAACGGGTTTTCAGCATTTTTTTTATTTTAAATATATCAGATAGATATGACTTACTTGCTCGCCATCATCAGACGCTTCCCTTTGCGAGCAAGCCAAGCCAGAGGCAATCCTTTATAATAGAGCCCCACATTCCCCTTGCCTGCAGCAAAGCTGAGGCTCTGGCCCGTGAGCATTTGCTCTATAGGCTTCACATCGTCCACATCAAGGATGTCTACTTGGCCAGGCTGGCCAGCTTCGGGCAGCAGCCTGCGGGCCATGCCATCCGGGATAAACTTGATGCGCTCTCCTTTGCCTGCTATCTTGCCGACCATTGCGCCTTGCCAACGAAGAGACTCCGGCACCCGCTCGAGAGCTTCTTTATGAAGAAAGTATACCTTGCCGCCAAAATCATAAAATTCACCGGGGGGCAAGTTGGCACTTTTCACAAAGTCACCTCCCGTAATCTTATCCAAACGCACTTTGCGACCAGGGAGTTCCCTTTTTTGCTCAATGATGCAGTCATTTGCGCACTCACCATCTCGTTTCCGAAAGCGCGCAAGGAAGAAACCCTGCCCGTCTGAATCTTCTGCTACACGAAGCACACCATCCATATTTGGCAACAATGGATCGCCGAAGACAAAGCCTGGAGGCGGAGAAAGTGGCTCTAACTCAAGATCCAAATTATCCAAAGCCCATGCAACCTGCTCTTCATTCTCTTCTATATTAGTAGTACAAGTGGAAAAAAGGACTATCCCACCGGGCTTGAGTAAGGCCGTTGCTTTCTCCAGGAGCGTCTTTTGCAATGAAACCAGAGGCGCAGTCTTGGATTCGGACCACAGCTCCATGACCTTTGGGTTCTTGTCTACGGTACCCCACCCGCTACATGGCGGATCGAGCTGGATGTAATCCCAGGAACAATCAGGGAAAGGGAGGTCTTGGGCCATTGCTTTCGCTGTGGCTGCATTTATTGAGGCTGTACGTCTCAAATTAGCGCGAAGCGTGCCAAGACGGTCAGCAGACGGCTCCGAGCCGAACACAAATCCATCCCGGCCAACAAGCCGAGAGAGCAGACTTGTCTTACTACCCGGAGCAGAACACATATCAAGGACGCTTGCGCCTTCGGGCGGAGCAAGCAACAGAGGGGGAAGCATGGATGACCGGTCTTGAATATATATTCGACCAAAACGGGCTGCCAGGCTTTCACCTAATGGAAATGGCTCATGGGTGAGCCTGCGAGCCATATCATAAAATGGCTCTGGTTCAAATTCAAACCCTTGAGCGCGAAGAAGCGCCTCAACAGTCAATACGTGTCGGGGACTACAAACAAACCTGAAAGTGCGGAGTGGGCTGGACATAATAGAAACCAATACCGGGTTGCCAAGAGTGAGGCAACCGCTTATCTGTCTTTGCAACCCGATGCGGAAACTGGTACAAGACGTTCCCGCGCTAGATTCTTACGTTAGCGGATGAAGAAAGAAAACGTTCCCCATGGAGGAATATATGCTGAATCGACGCCATGTCGTTACCCTGACCACTCTTCTCGCCGTATTGCTGTTGGCAGTGCCCGCACTGGCCCAACAGGCCAAGCAGTACGCAGTGTTCCCCTTTTCTTATAACGGGCCGAAAAAATTCTCTTATTTTCCAAAAGCATTTCAAGCCAGCCTGACCAGTGACCTGGAATGGATCGGCAAGGTCGGACCTGCGGCAGACAATTCCATTGACGGCCTTACGGTCCCCAAGTCCAAAGCTGATGCTATCAACACTCTGAAGGGTGCAGGCATCGACTACTTCGTCACAGGCGACATCGCCATTCTTGATAAAGATGCTAACATCACGATCCACGCGTTTGGCGCAAATGGCGAAGTATGGGAAAAGAAAGGGCAAATGCCCATCAATGAAATTGCCCCTTGGCTGGACGAACAGTCTCGCATGATTCAGGGCGATGTATTTAACCGCCCAGGGTATGGCTCCTCTGAAACGGAAAGGATGAAGACTGAATCCTCCGCGACCAAGGGCCCCCTCAACTCTGAGATTATCTCAGCCACGGAAGATCGCTACAAGGCTGACACTCTGAATCCGCAATTCCGCTATGAGGGCGGCACACAGTCCGCTGGACGCTGGCGCAGCCAGACCTTCCGCTTCTACTCCAACTCCATGGTCGTTGGTGACGCAGACGGTGACGGCAAAAACGAAGTTATCCTCCTGCAGAGAAACAATGTCCATGTGATGCAGTTCGACAACGGCAAGTTGACTCCTCTTGACTCCTTTCCCATGGCACCGAACCGTAAAGGCCTCCGACTGGAATTGGTAGACATTGATAGGGACGGTACCCAGGAAATTGTCGTGGCTACCTATAAAGAAATATATGATTCCAATCGCAACGTCACCAATGGCGATCCCTACTCACACATTCTTTCTTTCAAAGAAGGCAAGCTCAAACCCCTGCTCTTCAACCACAGAAGCTATCTTGGTGTTCTGCGACTGCCCCCGACCTACACCCCCATTCTGGTGACTCAGAAGAAAGGTCGCCGCCACATTTTCGATGGCCTTATTCATGAAGCCTTTCTCAAGGAAGGCGACATCGTTCGTGGTCAGCGAATCACCACGCCAGAATTCGGTAACATCTTCAACACATCTTACCTTCCTGAAAACTTCAGCTTCAAATACATTGTCATCGACGACTTCCACAGGATGAAAGTCTACAGCCAGACAATGGAGCGTCTGTACTCCACGAACGAAGACCGCTACAATACTTCAGGCATTGGCCTGGAATATGCTGACGTCTCTCCCGGCCTCGCCAACAGTAAGAGAGAAGGCAAGATCGACAACTACAACGTTCCATTCCGTATGCTCGTTGCTTCCCTCACCGAGAAAGGCAAATACGAGCTGCTGGCCAATAAGGACATCTCTGTCGCCTCACAAATCTTTGATCGCTTCACATACTTCTCCCAGGGTGAAATTCACTCCATGGTCTGGGATGGTGTGGGCATGAGCTTGGCGTGGAAAACTCGCCGGATCAAAGGACAGGTCGCAGACTTAGCCCTCGCCGATGTGAACAACGACGGCAAAAAACAGCTCGTAGTGCTGGTCAACACCTTCCCAGGTGCCATCACATTTGAAAATCGCAAAACTGTGATTCTGGCGTACGACCTGAATCTGTAGCAACAAGAAGGCGGGTGGCTTGAGAGACCGCCCGCCTTTTATTTTAACGAGAGAGAACCGATGAAAAAACTGACGACCTTGATCGCCGTTCTGGCGATCTCTGCAATGATGGCTGCCGCGGCCATGGCCGGGACCACCCTGACCTACGCCAACTTTCCTCCCGCCAAGACATTCCCCTGCGTCCAGATGGAACACTGGAAAGCAGAAGTGGAAAAACGCACAGACGGGAAACTCACTATCCATACTTTCCCGGGCTCCACCCTGCTAGGCCCCAAAAACATGTTGCGCGGAGTACAAACAGGCCAGGCGGATATCGGTTGCATCAGCACAGCCTATTATCCCGGCGTATTCCCGCTCATGTCTGTCGTGAATTTGCCAGTGGCTTTCACCTCTACCGAGGTGGCGAGCCTGACCATGTGGGACATATTTCAGAAGCACCAGCCCAAAGAATTCGCGGGTGTAAAAGTGCTGACCATGTTCACCTCGGCCCCGTCTCAGGTTATGTCCAAGAAACCTGTAAAAACTCTGGCGGACCTCAAAGGACTTGAACTCCGCGCCTCTGGTTCCATTTTGCAGATTCTCGGTAACCTCGGTGCACAAGGCGTTGGCATGCCCATGTCCCAGACCCCGGAAGCTTTACAAAAGGGCGTGGTCAAAGGCCTCGTCTCTTCCTATGATGTGCTCAAAGATCTGAATTTCGCTGAAAACTGCCGCTATGAAACGGTCACCAACCTGCCCGTCTACCCGTTTGCCATCATCATGAACAAAGCACGCTGGGAAGCCCTGCCTACTGATGTGAAAATGATGCTGAACAACATGGGCCGCGAACAGGCTGCGTGGACCGGCAGATATCTGGACAGCTACACCAGTCAGGCCCTGGCATGGGCCAAAGAGAAGTATCAGGTTGAGGAATATACTCTGACCGATGCCGAGTACGCTGAAATCAAGACCAAGAGTGCTCCCCTGGTGGATGCATGGAAAGCCAGCGCCACGAAGGCTGGGCTGGATGCCGACGCCATTCTGGCCGAGATGCTTGAACTCAAGGCCAGATACGAAAAAGAACTGGGCAAATAACCCAACAAATCATGCGCCTCCTGTCCATGATCATTCATGACAGGAGGCGCATTTTATTTCGACCATGATAGAATACCTTGACAAAATGAGCGACAAGATCGCCAAAGTGCTGACCTTTATGGCTGGCCTCTTTCTCGTGTCCATGATGCTCCTGGCATGCGCCAACATGGTGCTGCGTGCCGTATGGGTGCCGGTCCAGGGCACCTTTGAACTCATGGGCTTTCTAGGCGCGGTGGTAGCGGCCTTTTCCCTCGCCTTTGCCCAACGACAAAAGTCCCATATTGCTGTAGGCATATTGCTGGCCCGCTTTCCCTCCATTATTCGCCGCCTGACGGATGCGACCACCTCAGCCCTCTCCTGCGGCTTTTTCGTATTGTGCGGCATGGAAACCTATAAATGGGCCGCCTTCCTGGTGCAGACCGGCGAAGTTTCCGAAACGCTCCAGATCATCTACCACCCGTTTGTATTTGCCACTGCAGCAGGCTGTTTTGCTCTTGCCTTTGTGTTGCTTGTAGATACGCTCAAGACCCTGACCGCAGAGAAGGTGCAGTAATGGATCCGATCACCGTTGGAATCAGCGGAACCCTTCTTCTGCTGGCTGCAATATTTTTCCTCCGCATCCCAGTGGGATTTGCCATGGCGATCATCGGCTTTGGCGGATTCGCCTACATTCTCAACTGGAATGCAGCCACAGGTATGCTCGGCACCGAACTTTGGAACGTCTTCTCCAAATACGGACTGACCGTCATTCCCCTCTTTATCCTCATGGGACAGATTTGCTTCTACTCAGGCGTAAACGAGCGGCTCTACAAGTCTGCCTACGCCTGGATGGGAGAGATTCGAGGCGGCATAGCCATGACCACGATCCTGGCCTGCGCCGGATTCTCAGCCATCTGCGGTTCCAATTCCGCCACTGCTGCAACGATGTCCACCGTGGCTTTGCCCGAAATGAAAAAGTTCAAATACAATCCGATCCTGTCCACTGGCGCAGTGGCTGCAGGCGCAACTTTGGGCGTCATCATCCCGCCCTCAGTGGTTCTCATCATCATCGGGTTGCAGACATCCCAATCCATTGCCCAACTATTTCTGGGCGGCATGGTTCCCGGCATCCTGCTCACACTCCTTTTCCTCGGCACCGTCTGGTATCTCTGCAAAAAGAACCCTGATTGGGGTCCGGCTGGTCCCAAGACGACTTTCAAGGAAAAGCTCGCCTCTCTGCCAGGCTCCATTGAAATGATCATCCTCTTCATGCTCGTCATGGGAGGGCTGTTCCTTGGATTCTTCACTCCCACGGAAGCGGGCGCAGCAGGTGCTGCACTGGCCCTGCTCATCGCCACGATTTCCGGCAAAATGACAATTCGCAAATTCTGGCTGGCCGTGAACGACTCGCTGAAAATATCCTGTATGATCATGGTCATCATTTTGGGCGCGGTTATTTTTGGTCGATTCCTGGCCATCACCCGCCTCCCCTTTGAGGCTGCCGGATTCGTGGCGGGATTACCCATCCCGCCCATGGTCATTATCGCGTTCATCTGCCTCATCTACGTCATCGGCGGCATGGTAATGGATGCTCTGGCACTCCTGCTCGTCACCATTCCCATATTCTTCCCAGTGGTCACGGCCATGGGATACGACCCGCTCTGGTTCGGCGTGCTCATCACGGTTGTCACCACTCTCGGAGCCATCACGCCACCTGTCGGCGTCAGCACGTTTATCGTGGCGTCCATGGCAAAGGACGTCCCAATGACGGATGTGTTCAAGGGTGTGACCTATTTCATGGCAGCATACTGCCTGCTGATCGCTCTTCTGATGATGTTCCCCGGAATCGTAACCTTTGTGCCCAGCTTGATAAAATAATTCACCTCCGACGACGCTTGCTGCACTCTGTGCCTGCTTGCCAACGGCATTACAAGAACAATAAAGAGATAATACTATGCACAAAGCCCAATTCATCACAGTTTCCGCTGCCGAGTCCGGCCAGAAGTTACTCCAGTTTTTGGAACGACGACTGACCGGCGATGTGCCACGTTCAGCTATTCAGCGATGGATCCGCAAGGGACAGGTACGGGTGGACAAAGGACGCAAGAAACCATTCGATCGTATCGAAGCAGGGCAGATGGTCCGCATTCCACCCTATACACCGGGTGAGGAAAACACTGTTGCGTCCACTGGCAATCTCATTTTTGCCCATGAGGATGATCACATCCTAGCCATTGCCAAGCCTTCCAATTTGGCTGCCCATGGAGGGGACAAAGTCGAAGATTCCGTCGTTGGTCGATTAAAATCATCTTTCTCGGACGCCGCCTTCCACCCCACTCTAGCGCACCGACTGGATAAGGATACGTCCGGCCTGCTGCTAGCCGCCAAGGATTACGAAACCCTGCGCACGCTCAATGACTTGTTCGCGTCCGGTGGTGTGGACAAAATCTACCTCGCCTGGGTTCGAGGAGCATGGCGCGAACGCGGCACCACTCTTTTGACGGACAAGCTGGAAAAACGCGGTGCACCGGGCTCAGAAAAAGTACACACGGGATCAGGCAAACACGCCCTGGCCGAAGTCACACCGCTTATCATGCACCACAAATATTCACTGGTGGCCGTCAAACTACTCACAGGCCGTACACACCAGATTCGCGTGCAACTGGCAGCCCGCAATCACCCCGTCGTGGGAGACCGCAAATACGGCAAGGGTAATGAGCGTGGCGCCATGCGCCTCCACTGCTACGCCATGCGCGTGAAGGAACAAACATTCAGCCTCGCACCACCATGGACCGGAAAATGGGAAACGCCCCCCAATAGTCTTCGAGAGGCGCTCATGCTCTTGTATGAAGACTAGAGGTTAATCCCACTTCATCGAAATAGCCTCATCCGCGCTCTGATCGAATTGAATCACGCGATCCGGGTCCTCGGTCATGACGTCATCCAGGGTCAACCAGTTGCCGCAGCCCGCATTATCCACGTCCAGAGGTGCAGCCTTGATAGCCGCTACGACCTCGCCTTCAAAAGACACAACATAAGCACGAATCAGTTCGCAATAGGTCGGCTGATAGATGGTACGAGGCGGGTATGCCTTCACTCCACTCTTTGGAGCGTTGATACCCACACGAGCCAATTTCTCGAAGTCTTCTTTGGTCATGCGGGAAACCAATATTCCGGACTCTCCATTGGCATATAGGTAGCCGTACACAGGCACACCCTTAAATTCACGATCAACGATCCGCTTAAAAGTGTAGCCCCCTGTAACTGAGACAGTCACGGCCTTCCCACTCTTCTCATGGGTAAAAGTAACCACATGACCCTGCTGCGCAGGCACAACTTGAGAACGGGCTGCGCAGCCGGCCACCAGCAGAAGCGCGCCAACAACAAGTAACAGCTTGATATTTCGCATACTATCTCCTACTTCCAACCCAATATTTCATAGCCCTTCTTAGCCAGGCACTTGTTCACAAACTGCTTATGCATAGAATCGGGCGTTCCAGATTTGGCACCCGCATGAACGGCAGCACCCGCAGCACCCGCTCCAGCAGAAGCGGCAGCACGGCGTCCCACATCATCGTAACCCATGATCGCTCCAAACACCGCACCAGCAGCGCCTGCAACGGCAGCAGAAGTCGCAACATTCTGACCCGCATCGCCTCTTTCCGGACCAACACCGGCCGACACGGCCTTCGCAATACATTCATTGATGTCCGTCTGAGCTACACCCGCCCCAACGGATTCAAAATAATCATTGGGGTACAGGACAGGCTTTTGGGCTTTGCACCCGGCCGCCATCAGCGTCAGAAGCACAAGAAGGGCCACGATCGCCACTTTGTTCGTTGTCATATATTCCTCCAATAAGAACAGTTAGTCACGAGTATGATACCTGTTTTCTGCGCGCGGTCAACGGACTATAGCCTTGCACTTACTTGCGACAAAGGTATGAACTGCGTATATAGACTTTATCTGGAAAAACTTGAGGGGTACCATGAAACAAATAATATCAGCGTGTTGCGCAACCATAGTACTAGCAGCACTTCTGCTGCTTCCCGGCTGCGGAGCGCGCGACGCTGCCACAGGCAAACGGGATGCTGGCGTCTGGATGGATGACAAAACCATCACCTTGAGCATTGAGCGCGATTTCCTACAGGACGATCAAATCCGATTTGCGGACTTCAACGCATACTCCTACGGGGGACATGTCTATCTTGTAGGACTCTACACTTTGCCTGAACAGGTGGACCGGGCCGTTGAAATTGCCAAGTCTTATGAAGGCGTCCGAAAAGTTTCCACCTATTTCCTGCACAAGGGCATGGGCATGCAATGCAATGCAGCCCAGCGACTGGAAATCGGCACCACGGCACGACATAAATACGTTGCAGATAAATCAATCTGGTCCAGTGACATAACCGTGGACATCCTCCAGTGCACCATTGTCCTGCTCGGCTATGTGGATACCGAAGAACAAAAGACCATGGCCGAGGACTATGCCCGCTCCATTCACGGCGTAGACAAAGTCAAATCCTTCCTCACTGTCCGCTAACCGAAAACCGCATATGATCAGAAGCACGCCATTCCGACACATTGCCGGACCTTGGCATGTGCTGCTTTTAGCCACACTGATCATCGCTCCCCTTGCGGGCTGCTCTTCCAAGTCCTCGCCGGAACTCACTCCGCTTCCGGCAGCAGTCAAAACAATGCACGCCTCCTCCAAAGAAGCAGGCGTATTGCGCACGGCCCGCTCTCTCATCAACACGCCATACAAATGGGGTGGCTACCAGCCCAGAACAGGGTTCGATTGCTCTGGCTTCATCTGGTTCGTGTACCACCAACACGGAATTAACCTTCCCCGCGTTTCCTGGCAGCAATTCGGTGTGGGCCAAAGCATCAGCTACAGCGACCTTCGCCCCGGCGACCTCATGTTCTATAAGGTCAGCAAAAAGGGGAAATCCCTCCACGTCGGCATTCTCACCGACCGAGGCACCTTTATACACGCCCCCAGTTCCGGTAAATATGTCATGGAATCAAGCCTGAACAACATTTATTGGCGAAATCGATATATCGGGGCGAAAAGGATTTTATAGCCCATAAAAAAAGCCGCCTCCCTGCGGAAGCGGCCATTCTATTCAAATACCAACCCCCTACGGAGCCAACGGCTTGTAGTAGATTCCAATCTTGATGCGATCAGTGGAATACTCACTCTTCAACTTGATCTTGAGTGTGTCGGTCTCCCAACGATAGACATCCCAGCCGCCTTCAGTCTTGGTGTCGGGCAGGCCATACTTGTCGATAAGCAGCCCAGCCACCTGGCCGAGGTGCTTGGCGCGATCGATCTCAATGAACGTTGCGTAAAGACGGTTCTCGCGAAAACCGTAGATGACGCGGGTGTCCTCAATCTTGTTGATACCGCAAGCTTCCACCTTCGTGACCTTATAAAAGCGAATATCACCTGTGGTATGAGAAAACTCTATCTGCTCGACTGCAGAAATCTGTTCGCCCCAGGGGATGGCATTACACTTCTCGCTTTCAGCGAGAGCGGGCAAGGACAGAGCAAGGACCAACAACAGTGTGGCGATGCGGACAATATTCTTCAAGATAGCCTCCTCATATTCAGGCACTTTATTCACAGATTCCAATTGGTACCACTCTCTCGGACAGTGGCTTCGGTGTCAACCCGTTTTCAGAGATGAACACATTCAAAGTGCTAAGCTACCCACGAGACGCGTGCCATTTGCAATGACAAGTACCCCACCCTCCCCAGCAGACACTAATTATTGGTCTTGGTCCCTTTGTAGGTGAACGCTTTCTTATCCATCGTATAATAGGACCCACGATCGATACCGACCGCCTTGCCACAGGTGCAGTAAATCTTACCGTTGTGTTCTTCCACAGCAAAGAATTTCTGAATACGGTCCTTGTGACAGCGATGAACTTCGCCTTGGCCTATCTTATGATACTTCCAGAGCTTGCGGCGACAGGCCGCGCATTTGAGTGTGAGCATGAAAAGAGCCTACCCCATTCATGGGGCAGGCTCAATCGTTAGTGCTGCAAGTGAGATTAGCTACGCTCAAACTGCACTGTCTCCACTTCCGGGAAATCGCCAAGAGACTTGGATATACCCGCCTGAAGAAAAGAGTCGACCCACCAATAGATGTTATTCTTGCGTACATGATCCTTGAGTCTGGCCATATGCACACTGCGCTCTGCCTTATCCCAATGAATGGCGCGATTAAGTGCCTTGGCAATACCTTCCATGTCATATGGGTTCACCAGATAAGCGTCTTTCTGGAGCTGAGCTGCTGCCCCCGCAAATTCGCTGAGGACCAAAACCCCATCGCCAGAGGTGTTGCAAGCGCAATATTCCTTTGCGACCAGGTTCATACCATCACGCAACGGGGTGACCAGAGCTATGTCTGCGGCCTTGTAATAAGCCACCAGCTCCTTGTGAGGAAACGATTTGTAATGATAATGAACCGGAACCCAGCCAGGGAATGAGAACTCGCCATTCACGCGTCCCACCAGCTGCTCGATTTCAGTACGCAATTCTTTGTATTCGTCCACTTCCTCACGGCTCGGTACCGCTATCTGTACAAAATTAACCTTCCCCTTAAGTTCAGGATACCGTCTGAGCAAAGTCTGGATGGATCGGATACGCTCCGGGATACCTTTGGTATAATCCAGACGGTCCACGCCGAGTATGATCTTGCGATGACGAAGCGCCTCTTTAATTTCGAACGATTTTTGCGCCACTTCAGGCAGTTCAGCTATGTCCGCGAACTGGTTATAGTCGATGGAAATAGGAAACGCGCCCAGTCTAAATTCGCGATTGCCCATATCCACGGTAACCACGCCTCCGCGCCCCCGCACTTTGACTTCAGGCATAAGCCGGGTAAGGCATGCGGAAAAATTCTTGCGATCCTGCCGAGTCTGGAACCCAACAAGGTCAAATTCGGTTAACCCCTGGATGACCTTCCAGCGCCACGGCAGCTTCATGAAGATGTCCGGTGTGGGAAATGGAATATGAAGAAAGAAGCCGGTCTTGCGCTTGACCCCCATGGATTTGAGGAAAAAAGCCTGATGCATGAGGTGGTAGTCATGCACCCAGATATAGTCGTCAGCCGTGGTCTTACGCGCCACCAGCTCAGCGAACTTGAAATTGACCTCTAAAAAGGACTGCCAGTAGTCAGGATGGAATCGACAGCGTGTTTGCAGATCGTGGAAAAGAGGCCAGATGATCTCGTTGGAAAAACCGAAATAATACCCGTCCACTTGCTTCTTTGTAAGCGGTACAGTGTACAGATCGTACCCCGCCTTGGTGGAAAAATCGGCCAACAGAGGGTCCACATCCAAAGTTGCGTCGGAAGAACCAGACCATCCAATCCAAACACCGCCACGATTCTTTAGAACCGGTGCCAGCGCCGTTACAAGACCGCCTGCGCCGCCCTGAACAGTCCATTCATCCTCATCCTTCTTGAGTGCGGCGGGTAAGCGGTTTGAAACCACCACCAGCCGCCCCTGCTTGGCTACCATCGAAATTCTCCTCATGCTGCGTCGAGTAAAAAGATTATTACATATATCAACTGTTACCGGGCTTCATGTTTTATATCAAGCTAACGAGGTTACGACATCCAAAAATATTGCTTTTGCCTGTTGACTCTGGGCGAGAGGGTATTATCTCTGTCCGCAGTCAAGAAGAATACACTGCCTTTAGGCAGCCATATTTTCATCATAAAGGAGACTATCATGGCATTGAAACCGCTGAACGATCGCGTCATCGTCAAGAGAAAAGAAGAAGAAGAGAAGACCGCCGGGGGCATCTACATCCCCGATTCCGCCAAGGAAAAGCCGCAAGGTGGCCTTGTTGTAGCAGCAGGTCCCGAGTGCAAGACCGTCAAAGACGGCGACTCCGTACTGTTCGCCAAATACGCTGGCAGCGAGTTCTCCGTTGATGGTGATGACCTCATCATCATGCGCGAAGACGACATCCTCGGTGTGTTCGCTTAAGACTACCCATTAAGGCCCGATAGCTTCGTAGCCTCTAAGCGATCAAACCCTCACGTAAAACAACTACGCTCCGGTCTTGATCGCTTTTCGCGCCAAGTTCTCAAACCTTACTGAGCAGTTTTAATTATCCCCCAAGAACTAAGAAGTCTCAATTTTCAAGGATTCATACAATGGCAAAAGCAATTGATTACAAAGCTGTAGCCCGCGAAGGCATGCAGAACGGCGTGAACATTCTCGCCAACGCCGTCAAGGTCACCCTCGGTCCCAAAGGCCGTAACGTCATGCTGGAAAAGGCCTGGGGTGCTCCCCACGTCACCAAAGATGGCGTGACCGTAGCCGAGAAGATCGACCTGGAAGACAAGCTCGAAAACATGGGCGCTCAGATGGTCAAGGAAGTCGCTTCTAAGACCAACGAAATCGCCGGTGATGGCACCACTACTGCCACCATCCTGGCCCAGGCCATCTTCAATGAAGGCGTGAAGCTGCTGGCCGCTGGCCGCAACCCCATGTGCATCAAACGCGGCATCGACATGGCTGTCGACAGCGTCGTCGCTGAACTGGAAAGCCTGGCCAAGCCCGTCAAAAAATCCTCCGAGATCGCCCAGGTCGGCGCCATCTCTGCCAACAACGATCCCCGCATCGGTGAAATTCTCGCCGAAGCCGTGGAAAAAGTCGGCAACAACGGTGTTATCACCGTGGAAGAATCCCAGGGTCTGTCCATCGAACTGGATGTCGTTGAAGGCATGCAGTGGGACAACGGCTGGCTCTCCCCCTACTTCATCACCGATCAGGACAAGCAGGAATCCGTTTACGAGAATCCCTTCATCCTGCTCTCCGAAGGCAAAATTTCCAGCATCAAGCCGCTGGTTCCCATCCTTGAGGCTGTCGCAAAAGCTGGACGCCCGCTGCTCATCATCGCCGAAACTGTCGAGAATGATGCTCTGGCAGGTCTGACCATCAACGCCATGCGTGGTTCCATCAAGGTCTGTGCCGTCAAGGCTCCTGGCTTTGGTGAACGCCGCAAGGACATGATCCGCGACATCGCCATCATGACCGGCGCCACCCCGGTTTCCGACGACACCGCCGTGACTCTGGAATCCATTCAGCCGCAGAACTTCGGTTCCGCCAAGAAAGTGGTCATCTCCAAGAAGAACACCCTCATCGTTGGCGGTGCAGGCGACAAAGCTGCCGTTGAGCGTCGCTGCGAAGAGATCAACAACATGGCTGCAAACTCTGCCAGCGATTACGATCGCGAGAAGCTGCAGGAACGTCTGGCCAAACTGGTCGGCGGTGTTGCCGTGGTCAAGGTCGGTGCTCCTACCGAAATCGAAATGAAAGAGCGCAAGGATCGCGTCGAAGACGCCCTGAACGCTACCCGCGCTGCTGTTGACGAAGGCGTCGTAGCTGGCGGTGGTACCGCTCTGGTCCGCGCAGGCAAGGGCCTTGCCACGCTCAAAGGTGACAATGACACCGAGCAGGCTGGCATCGCAATCGTCGCTCGCGCCATCGAAGAGCCCCTTCGCCAGATCGCCAACAACTGCGGCCTGGAAGGCACTGTTGTGGTTGAGAAGGTCAAGAAGCTCAAAGACAACAACGGCTTCAACGCCGCCACCGGTGAATACGTCAACCTGGTCAAGGAAGGCGTCATTGATCCCAAAAAGGTCACCCGCATCGCCCTACAGAACGCAGCATCCGTCTCCTCCATGCTGCTGACCACCGAGTGCGCCATCTCCGACTACGTAGCCGAAGAAGAATAGTTTCGCACTTAAAGAGACATACCAAGGGCCGGACACTTTCGTCCGGCCCTTTTTTTTGGTAAATCAACACTATGTCATTTTTCTCCAAGCTCATCACTGTCACCCCGAACCGCAAGGGGAAAAAGGAATTCGAACGTGCCCGCCGCGCCGAATTACTGGATCGATACGAAGAAGCCAAGGGCCACTTCAAGGCCGCAGCCGCCGCTTATGACGACTACTTTGCCGAGCTGCAAACAAAGGGCAGGGATGCGCGCCCCTCGGAATTGGTCATGGCTGGCATGAGCTATACTCGTCTCAGCAAAAGCGAAGCCGCCCTCAAAGTGCTGGAGAAATGCATCCGGCAGGCTGAAATCCCGGACGCCTTTCTCCATGCTGGTTTCGCTGCCGCCCAGCTAGGCCAGCTTGATCGGACCATTCAATATTGGGCCGATTACCCACAATGGGTTGAACAGAAAATCATCCACGGCGAACTCAAAAAACAGCTCCGCCAATTGCGCGGTCCCAAACCGGACCTCGGCGCGGCTTGTGACGCCCTAATCCACACCATATACCGCCAGGACAAAGAGAACCGTCATCAGGCAAGCATCCAGCACCGGGGCGGAGTGTATCCTCCCAACCGCGGATACTAACCCAAGGAGATCCGATGTTTCGTTGCGCCGCCCTCACCCTCCTGCTCACCTGCCTCCTCTCCATCCCGGCCATGGCCGACCAGATGGTGACAGGAACAAATAATCCTCTGCAAGACACAAAGAACGTGCAAGCTGCCGTAGATAAAGGTGGCACTGTCACCTTACGCGGCGCCTTCAACTTCGGGCACGAAGGACGAGTCAAGATAACAAGAGGAGTCCGCATCATCGGCCAGGAAGGCAACGGTGACCCGGAAACCAAAATAACAGGTGGTTTCTGGACCTTCTATTCTCCCCTCCCGGTCAAAGGTGCTCCCCCTGCCAAAAAAGGTCCGTTCATTGCCATCCACCATATCCATTTCGAGGGCGCCAAAGGCACGCCCATGCACTTCCCCTATGTGGGCGGACTGGACGTTCGAGGCTGCACCGTATCCGACGTGGTCCCCCAGGAAATCAACGTAAAATGGCAGGAAGGCGACACCCTACTCTTTCAAGCGGGCATAGTGGTGGGCAACAGGCTTGACTCTCGGTCCAAGCGGATAAAAAGGGCCACCCAAGGCACCATCGCGATCCAAGACAACACCTTTTACATGGACACCCGCCAACCTGATCGCGTGGCCGGACACGGCGTCATGGTGGACTGGACATGGGGTGCAACCATTACCGTCTCCGACAATATCATCGACGCAGCCTCGCGGAATGGCATCGAAGTGCTGGACAACGTGCTCGGCTCCAAGGGCAACGGTTCCATCAAAATCGACAACAACCGGATCATCACTCCGGATGAAGGCATCCCCTACCCGCATATTTACGGTCCAAACGGCATCGTTGCAGGCTGGTATTTCAACACTGAGGGCGGCGCTAATTTTTCTCGAAACAACCGTATATCCCTCACAGGGAACAGAGTTGAAGGACGCGGCGAAGCTTCCACGGGCATGCTTCTTTACGCCAACGATATTGTCGCCACTTGCAACGATATCATCATGGGCGGTGGCTCACAGGCGCGTGGCATCGTCCAAACAGGATCACGCGGATTCTTTGCCAACAACAGAATTCGTGGCGAAGCGCGCTACGCCATCTACTGCCATCCCTTCGAACAACTCAAGGCTATCGGCAACACCTTTGCCTGGACCGAGCTGAACGACTTCACCGGCATCAAAGGTCATATCCTACTTGGCGGTCGCGTCAACGTAGTCATCGGCACGAAGCCGACCATTACGGACAAAGGAAAGGGAAACCGCGTGGTCGAAGCAAAACCGTGCGCTCTGCCAGAAATTGATCCCGAAGGCGATGCTTGGGAACCCGTGGAGTAAAGACACTGCGCTCTTCTCTCTAACGCAGGCCGCCAAGGATCTTTCCTCGCAATATCAACCGCCATAAAGCTTCTTTTTACCACAAAAAAACGCCCCGAAGCTCATTGCTCCGGGGCGTTTCAATTCAAAGTATTACTACTTAAACGTGGGAAACGACCTTCCCAAGAAAATCCCGGAGACGCGGATTTTCCGGGTTAGCAAAAAAGGCTTCTGGATCGGCATCCACTTGGACTTTGCCTTCATCAATGAAGATGACACGGTCAGCCACTTCCTTGGCAAAACCCATTTCATGGGTGACGACAATCATGGTCATACCCTCACGGGCCAACTGTTTCATGACCTCCAAGACCTCACCAACCAGCTCTGGGTCCAAAGCAGAAGTAGGCTCATCAAAGAGAATCGCCTTGGGCTTGAGAGCCAGAGAACGAGCAATAGCTACGCGCTGTTTCTGGCCGCCAGACAACTGGTCAGGATAGTTACCCGCCTTGTCCGCCAGTCCTACTTTTTCCAACAGCTCCATACCAAGAGCCATTGCATCGATCTTGGGCATGTGTCGTACTTTCATCGGCCCAAGAGTCACGTTGTCCAGTACAGACATGTGCGGGAACAGGTTGAACTGCTGAAACACCATTGTGGCTTCAGTGCGGACTTCGTTGATGTCGGTCTCCGGGGCCATGATATCAAAACCGTCTACGATAATCGTACCGGAAGTAGGTTCTTCCAGCTTGTTGATACACCGAAGGACAGTGGATTTGCCCGATCCAGAGGGGCCGATAATGACAACAACCTGTCCAGCTTCCACTTCAAGGTTCACACCCTTGAGAACGTTAAGCCTGCCAAAACTCTTATAAAGATTCTTTATTTCTATCATGCGCTTTCCCTTATTTGCCCACGGCAGCCAGACGTTTTTCCAACATCGATAGCGCCTTGGCAATGGACATGGTCATGACAAGGTACACCAAACCACAGGTCAGATAGACCTCGAAAGCTCGGAAGTTGACTGCCACAATCTCGTCACCGGTACGCAGTAATTCTCCTACTCCGATGATCATGAGCAGAGAGGTGTCCTTGAGACTGATGATGAACTGGTTGCCGAGGGGTGGAATCATACGCCGGAAAGCCTGCGGCCAAACCACATATCGCATGGTCTGAAAACGATTCAGGCCGATGGAACGCCCTGCTTCAGCCTGCCCCGGATTGATGGACTGGACCGCCCCACGCACGATTTCGGCAATGTATGCGCCGGAGTTGACCGCGATGATAATGATGCCTGCGACCATAGCCGGAATACGAATACCCAGAGCCATAGGGAGGCCGAAATACAGGAACATGGCCTGCACCAACATGGGGGTGCCACGAATACATTCAACATAAACACCTGCCAACTTGCGCACAACCACACTGCGCGCAAGCTTCATCATGCCGGCCAGAGCACCAAGGATGAAGCCAAAAAACAAGCCGCCCACGGTCAAGACCACGGTCATCTTCGCCCCGCTCATGAGCAGGGGAAGGGATTCGATCATTACGGACGGTTCAAATTCAAAAGCCATACTACCTTCCTGCCTAAAGAAAAGACGGAGGGGCGGCACAAGCCGCCCCTACTAATAACGTATTGGATTACTGAAGTTTAGCGAGGCGCTACGCCGAACCACTTCTCATACAAGGTTGCGTAAGTGCCGTTGGCCCTGAGAGTCTTCAAAGCTGCATTGACCTTGCCAACCAGTTCGGAACCCTTGGGGAACCCGATGCCATAAGGCTGACCAGCGTAGAGATCGCCGACGATCATGACTTTACCCTTGCCGCGCTTGGACACGAAGGACTCAATAACAGGCTTGTCAAACATAACCGCGTCCACACCACCGGTAAGCAGTTCCATGAACATGGCGTTATCGTTGGGGAAGAGCTTGACTTCAGAAGGCTTGGCGTTGTCCTTGAGGAATTCTACACTGGTAGTACCCTGCTTGGTAGCCACGACTTTACCGGTCAGTGTATCCAGGCCCTTGATACCCTTTTCATCTACACGAACCAGAAGGAGCAGACCGGAATCATAGTAACCGTCTGCAAAGTCGATGACTTCACGGCGTTTATCAGTGATGGACATGCCAGCAATACCAGCGTCCAACTGTCCAGACTGCAAGCCGGGAACAATGCCCTTGAAAGCCATGGGCTGAAGTTCGTATTTCACGCCCATCTCTTTGGCAATAGCTGCCCAGAGTTCCACGTCAAAGCCGGTATGCTTGCCGGTCTTGGGATCTTTGAATTCGAACGGGGGGAAGTTGGTGTCAGTAGCCACAACAAGGTTACCAGCAAAAGCAGTACCGATCATGGAAAATGCTATGACAAAAGCGATTAAAAGCGTGGTGATCCGTTTCATACAATTCCTCCTGAATGGGATGTCGAATGCCGCAATCCATAAACGCCCCCAGCAGGGGTATTCGAGCAATTGCACTCGAAAAAAGCGGCGAGCCCGACGGTGATTTAAACTAATAGAGTGTGCCTTTCACACCGAAAAAAAGCAAGCAAACGTCCAAAAAAGACTCGCAACAGACATTAAAACATCATTTTAGACGTCAATCATTCATCTATTCAGCTTTAATTCCAACCCATAACTCACCAAAACACACCCGTGAATAATGCCCGTCATACTAAAAAAAACTTAACAAACCCCACTCCTCCAAATACTCCCTACACTCAAATCTTAACGGTCTGAATTCCAACAGACCAGCCCATCTTCATTATATATATGATAAATCTTGATGAGAAACAGGAAGGCCAGAACGTTCATAACTCAACAATTGAGCCATTCATAATCCCATTTTAGACTCATTTTGAGGCTCTCCCATGCGTCAGGAACGACTCTTTTGCTCCAATTCCCCCCAATCTGTTTTCTTGGTTGACAACTTCCAGCTTACCGCATATTTGTTGATAACGATTTTCATCCTCAATCAAACTTTCGAGAAAAAATGAGAGGGAATTATGTGCGCAGCGTTAGTTGGCGGTATGGATAGACTGAAGCGGGACTACATGAACGAAGCAAAGAAAAACGGTATCAAGCTCAAATGCTACACTGGCAAGGAACGCAAAATTTCCGGCACCCTCGGCAACGTGGATTTTGTGGTGCTTTTCACCAACAAAGTCTCACACAAGGCTCGCAAAGACGTGGTCAGCGCAGTTCGCAGCAGAAACGTTCCCCTCATCCAGAGCCACTCCTGTGGAGTCAGTTCCCTTAAAAATTGCCTCGAAGAAGCCAAAGCTTAGCCCCTCATTCTCCCAAAAGACCGATGCCGACGCAGAACAACTCTGCGTCGGCATCGGTCTTTTGGGAGAATGGCGAAATATTATCTAGCGTTTTGCCCGCCACTCCTTGACCAGTTCTATGACCTTCTCTGTCAGATCGTGAAACTCAGGCTTGGTCACCTGAGCATCAGCCATAACAGCCTTGCCCTTATGCAAGACAGCCTTGGAAATGAGAGAAGAGAACAAAACAACAGGCAATTGCTTGAGAATGGGATCTTCCTTGATCCGACGGGTTAAAGTGTAGCCGTCCATCTGCGGCATTTCCACGTCTGACACGACCACGTCCAGGAAATCCAGAGGAGACTTGCCTTCTTCTTCTGCCTGCTTCTTAATGGCTTCCAGCTTGCGCCACGCTTCAGCTCCGTCACCAGCCAAATCCACATCGAAATTAGCGTTAGTGAAGTTAGAGTGCAGCAACGCACGAACAGAGGTAGAATCATCAGCGATCAACGCGTGAAAACGTTCATCAGAAACAACTTCGGACAAATTGGCCTGGGTCTGCCCGGACTCATCCAGATCTGCCAGGACCTGTTCCAAGTCAAGCATGAGCACAAATCGGTCGTTGATTTTTACCGTACCGGTAATGCAGTTGGTGTCCATGCTGGAAAAATACTTAGAAGGAGGCTCGACTTCGGCCCAGTTGACGCGATGAATCTGGGTCACCCCAGACACCAAAAAGCCAGTGATCATGCCATTGAATTCGGTGACAATGATCGGCTCATTAACATCCTTGGCCCGATCGACATCAAGCCAGACCGAAAGATCGACAACGGGGAGGATCAGATCGCGCAGAGGAATCGTCCCTAAAAAGCTAGGATGCACGGCAGCTTCTGAGCCGGTCAACCCTTCCGGCGCCTCAACCACTTCCAGGACCTTGGCCACGTTCACGCCGAAGTAGTGAGTTTCTTTTTTCCCATCCACTTCTTCATGGATAAAAAACTCTATTATTTCTAACTCGTTAGTACCTGTCTCGAGTAAAATATCCTGCTGACTCATATATTCCTCCTTGGCCGAGAGCGGCCTTCCTTACGACTGCATAGCATCACCCAACCGTTAGATGAATGATTTTTTTATCTTTCCCTCAAATTACGGGTTGACTCTCCCCAGGAGCAAGACAACCACTTAGCCAAGGCTAAAGAGTTGTCTCTTATTATCAAAAGGAGGTCACCTAGAATTTATATCCAAATTCCAATCTGAATCCAGCGGCAGCATCCTGCTTCTCTGCATCCCCCACGCGGTCCCCGTTATCGTCAAAAAATTTCATCTCACGACCAAAAGAATATTCCGGCCCGACAGAGAGGGAAAAGGCTTTAGTGGGTTTCCAATCATAGTACAAACCCAACTGCATTGCGCTTGTCTCCATGTAGCCACTTTCAACAACGGTAGAATCATCACTGAGTCGATAAGTCCTGCCGTCCACGCCAAAATTGAAACGGATCTTTGATTCTTCAGAGAAGACATAGCCAACCTCAGAACCAGGGGCACCGAGAGTCATGAACACCCCTGTACCGTCTTCAGCAAGCCGCTTATAACTCAGACCGAGAAAAGGCATGAAGGAGGAGCGAATGTGATTTTTAAACAACCTTGCGCCGAACATGAACTGTAAATTCTCATCATAAAGATACATAAGTCCGCCACGAATAGCCGTACCATAAGAATCGTCCATCTGATTTTCGAAAGCGGAAGTTAGCGTAATAGCGCCGGTGTAGCCCCACTGACGATTGATCTTCCCCTTATGATCATAGCCGAGGGAAAAACGGTGCAGCGTGTCCCATGGATCATTGCTACCGGTGCTAAAATCCAGAGAGGATTTGTCACCCCAGCCATAATCTCGGCCTTCATACCCAAAAGAAAAACCGGCTGCCTTGAGGCTTGCCCGAAGAGCCGCCACACTTGAAGAACCGCCGCCATCGAAATCGGCGTCACTGCTATACGAAACAGATGCCTTGGCTTTGACTGACAAAGAACGGGGTTTATCGGTTTCTCCCTCTGCGAGGACGGGTGTTGCGGCTATCAGCAAGAGCAAGAAGGCGAGAAAAGAAATACGTTTCATGAGAATCCCCATAAGTTCTGCATTATAAATCTACTTGAAACAAACAAGATACGCCTCCATACACTTTCGCAACGAGCGTATGAAGTGAAAAAGCGTAAAAAAAAGCAGCCGCCCCTTAACAAAAGAGCGGCTGCACAAACTATTCTTTATTCTGATTAAGACGAAGCTGCATCTGCGCAAGCTTCTTCTGCCTGGCGCAAAGATTCCCACTGAACGGGTTCTTCGTGCTTGACCGATTTGTTGAGCGTAGAGCCCATGACTTCATCCCAATGAACCGGGGAGACACCCACACGCGGGCAGCGAGTAGTCAAGTCAGCTTCGGTAAGGACATGGCCTGCGGGCAGATCGCGGGAAAAAACTATGCATTTTCTCAGTTTTTTGGAAGCGGCCAGTTCCTCAGGAAACACATTCTTGCCCTTGACCTGCATGGCGCGTTCAACCTCGCGGATCATGGTCACCATCTGGGCCAACTCATCCGGTTCCAGAGACGCTTGATGATCAGTACCCTTGAGACTCTTGTCCAGAGTGAAATGGCGTTCCACAATGCAGGCGCCTAGAGCGGCGGAACCGACGCTGGGACCAATGCCTTGCTCATGACCGGAATACCCGACGGGAAGACCGTATCTCTCGCGCAAACCGTCCATGACGGGCAGACCAATCTGATCTTCCGGGCAAGGGTAGGTGGAATTGCAATGCAGCAGAACTACTTGATCGTGGTAATTGCTAATTTCGCTCAAGGAAACATCGATGTCTTCCAAAGAGCTCATACCCGTAGACATAACAATAGGTACTTCAGCGGCAGCGTACTTGCGAACCAAAGGCACGTTGACCAGTTCTGCAGAACTGATCTTGAGCAGCTCAACATCCAAGCTGAGGATCTGTTGCAGGCTTGGTTCATCCCAGGCCGAAGCAAAGAATACCAACCCCAGGGATTCACTATATGCCTTAAGCTCAGCCATCTGTTCGATGGACAGCTCAAGCGCATTGCGGTGCTCCCCATAGGTGGGACCGAAACTGTTGCAACCAGTGTAAGGAGCGGCGCGACCCTCGCGGGTCAGGAGCGCTTCGTTGTCCCTTTTCTGAAATTTGACGGCCTGGACGCCCGCTTTGGCTGCTTCATCCACCATCTGTTTGGCGATATCGAACTCGCCCTGATGGTTGTTGCCTATTTCGGCAACGATGAAACAGGGGTGGCCCTCGCCAATGGTGACGCCGGAACGGAGTGTAATGCTTTCGATCTGTTTCATAACTAGAATCTCACGATTTGGAATCCGCGCTTCTCAGAGTACGGCTTGAGTTGCTCGTATATTTCAGTCTGCTTGCCGAAAGATGTGATGACAACGGCATCGCAATCCACCTGATCCAAGACCTGCGGTGAAGACACCACATGGCCATTAAAAAGCTGCCCCTGTTTCCTGGAGTCGTTATCCAGCAGAATCATGATCTGGAAATCAGATTCCCGCAATGCGGAGAGGACCACTTCACAAGTCTCGGCCGCGCCAAACAGGGCCAGTCGGGTCTTCCCTTCTTCCCTAAGAGGTCCAAGCCGTTCCAGGACAAAATCCTTGATGGTGGTATAGAGTCGGACTGTTTCCGAAGAATAATCGGAAAACATCTCCCGCCGGGACTGCTGTCCCTGATCGGTAAGCGTGTACCGATAACTCTTGCCGTTGACCGGCATGTATTCCACCAACCCGCTCTCTTGCAACTGCTTGAGATACTGGTTGACCATGGCTCCGGAAAGATTGAGCCGCTTGCCAAGTTCAAACTGAGACAGGCATGAATCCCGCGTCAGCTCTTCCAAAATGGCGAGAACACGGGTGGACTTACTCGGTCTGAGATACATCCCGTCCGTGATCAACATTCCCTGATTTCCACTAGCAGCTAATTCTGGCATTGAAACTCTCGTTCATTCGCTCGGTCAATGATTCGTTGCGGTTTTTGACAAGGGGTCAACGCAGAATGTTTTACCCTAGTCGTGGGCCGAAACCGTGTCAACAGGCCAACTATCAACATAAATTAAGACATTTTTAAGCCAACGCTTCGCAAAACTAAACCGGAACAATCGTTGACATACTGAATGATCGGCCCTTTTACGATTTTACTTTAGCCACAGGCAATAATTACCTGCTGATCTTCGACTCCGCGATTGTTGCAATATACCAGCCAAACAATATTTTTTTGTAAACAGCTTTAACGGCCTTCTTTCCAACATCCTGAAAATTCATTCATTTTATGAATCATTTTTCAAACATCGATTCTTTATTTTGACAGGAAGCCCTTGGTCGTATAAAGCCCGTGCGTCAAAAGTTCGTTGCCGAAGCACAATGAATCAACGGCCAAGTTGACCAAGGGGACAGGCTATTATACCTTCTCCCAACAATTTTATTATCATTAATAGATAAGGACGATTCATGGAGCCGATTGCCCGCCCCTGGCTGAACGCTTACGACCCAGAAGTACCACCGACCCTCGATTACGAAAAGGTCCCCTTATACCGCTTCCTGGACAGGGCCGCCCACAAGTGGCCTAACCGCAAAGCCATAATTTTCAAGAACTGGTCGATCTCTTACGCCAAGCTCAAAACACAGAGCGAAATCTTTGCCGCGAACCTCAAGGCGCAGGGTGTGCGCAAGGGGGATCGGGTTGCCATGATGCTGCCTAATCTGCCTCAGACCATCATCGCCTTCTGGGGAGTGCTTCGCTGTGGTGCGATCGGCGTCATGACCAACCCGCTCTACATGGAGACTGAGATCGTCCACCAGTTCAATGATGCTGGTGTACGCCACTGTATCACTCTGGACCTGCTCTGGCCCAAGTTATCCAAACTGCGTGACCAGATTCCGGTGGAAAAATTCTTCATCACCACCGTTGGTGAAGGCCTCAAATTTCCCCTCAATTTTCTGTACAAGCTTCAAGCCAAAAAGAACGGGACTTCACCCAAGGTCGACTTCGACAAAAAATCCGTCCTGCCGTTCAAGACTCTCATGAAAGGCCGAAGCAAGTTTACTGAAGAAAAGGTTGACCCCGAAGACACTGTCCTGCTCCAGTACACTGGCGGCACCACGGGAGTAGCAAAAGGCTGCGTGCTGACCCATTCCAACCTGAGCGCAAACATGCAGCAATGCCACTCCATGATGCACACCTTGGGGCAGCATCGGGAAACCTTCCTCGGCATTCTCCCCTATTTCCATATATATGGGCTGACCACCTGCCTCACATGGCCCACCAGTCTGGGCGCGACCCTTGCTCCGTTTCCGCGGTACGTGCCACAAGACGTGCTCAAAGGGATTAAAAAGCTCAAGCCCACAGTCTTCCCCGGAGCCCCTTCCCTGTACATTTCACTTTTGCAGCAGAAGAATATCGACCAGTACGACCTTTCTTCCATTAACGTCTGCGCCTCCGGCTCGGCTCCCATGCCGGTGGAATACATGGAGCAGTTCAAGGAACGTACAGGCACTGCGATCTCAGAAGGTTACGGATTGACAGAAGCCTCTCCTGTTACACACTTCAATCCACTTCAGGGAGTCCGTAAAAACGGCTCCATAGGTCTTCCCTTCCCGGACACGGACGCCAAAATTGTCGACATGGAAGTTGGTGGCGAAGCGCTACCACCGGGTAAACGCGGAGAACTGGTAGTACGAGGCCCACAGGTCATGAAGGGTTACTATGGGCGCCCCGACGCCACGGCCGATGTCCTTCGTAACGGCTGGCTTTATACCGGAGACATTGCTTACATGGATGAAGAAGGCTACTTCTTCATTGTGGATCGCAAGAAGGATCTCATCATCTCGGGGGGGTACAACATATACCCTCGTGAGATCGACGAAGTTTTACATGCTCACCCGCAAATAAAGGAAGCCGTTTCCGTCGGCATTCCCCATGAAGCGCGTGGTGAGATGGTCAAAGCGTATGTTGTGCTGGAAGAGGGTGAAAAGCTCTCTCGCACCGATGTCATCGGATACTGTCGGGACAAACTTGCCAATTACAAAGTCCCACGCCGAGTGGAGTTCCGCAAGGATCTGCCCAAGACTATGGTAGGCAAGGTCCTGCGCCGAGCTCTTCGCGAAGAAGAAGAGGCCAAGATGAAGGCCCGCGCAGACAAACGCAAAAAATCAGATTCATAGATGAACACAATATTTACATGCAGACATCGTGGAGAAGTCTGCCGTGAGAACCGAGAGCAGCGTAACGGCTACAAGGCCGTTACCCTCTGGTTCACAGGCCTCTCCGGTGCAGGTAAATCCACCATCGCTCATGCCGTAGAAAAACGGCTCTTCGATCTCGGGGCCAATGTTTACACCTTTGATGGAGACAACGTTCGCCACGGACTATGCGGCGACCTGACATTCTCCCCAGGAGACCGGGCCGAGAACATCCGGCGCATTAGCGAGATGACCAAGTTATTCATGGAAGCTGGCACTATCTGCCTATGTGCATTCATCACGCCCCTGCATGAGGTTCAGCAACAACTGTGCGACGCTCATGCCAAGGAAGACTTTTTCCTTGTACATGTGGATTGCCCCGTCGAAGTCTGCGAAGCCCGCGACACCAAAGGGTACTACAAGAAGGCAAGGGAAGGGAAAATCAAAAATTACACAGGCATCAGCGCTCCCTACGAGGCTCCCCAAAACCCGGTTCTACGACTTAATTCGGATGAGGAAACGTTGAAGGAATCCGTCAGCCGAACCCTGGCATTTATTGCAGACAAAGTTGCCCTCCCATAGCACCTTTTATAGCAATGAATATCAAGACCTGCGCAAGCGGGTCTTTTTTTTGCCATTTTTTACCATAAACGAAGAAGACTCCCCCCCCCTGCACAAATAACAATAATGATAAATAGTGTTCGTCGGTTAACTTTTTTCACAGGCCATTCCCATCTCCATTCCAGCGGAAATACGAATTTTATTCAAACATACTGGACGATTTGCAAAAATGTATTCTGGAAAACCCCTTCACTAAGAGGCTTATTTGTTGTACTAACGAATCTCGTCTAAAATTTTGGTAATTGTAATTCCTATGAGAGGAGGAAGTAATGAAAAGAAGTTTCCGTAACTTCAGTGTTTTGGCCCTGGCTCTGGTGCTGGGTATCATGCTGTCTATGCCGGCTTTTGCAGCCGACACCATCAAAATCGGCTTCAACCTGCCACTGACCGGTGACATTCCGGAAGTTGGCGACGGTTCCAAAAAAGCAGCCCAGATGTACCTCGAAGACATCAATGGTGAAGGCGGCCTGGAAGTAGGCGGCAAGAAATACATGCTCGAGTTCGTCTACATGGATAATGAATCCAAAGCCGAATCAGCAGTTAACGTTGCACTGAAGCTCATCGAACAGGAAGACGTTGTAGCCATCATCGGCCCCAACTCCTCCAAGCAGGCCGTACCTGCCGGTGGTACCTGCAATGACAACCGCACTCCCATGATCACTCCCTGGTCCACCAACCCTGACACCACCAAGGACCGTCCCTGGGTTTTCCGTGCAGCCTTCCTTGATCCTTTCCAGGGTCCTGTTGTTGCTGACTTCGCAGCCAAGAAATTCAACGCCAACACCGCAGCTGTCATCTTTGATATCTCCAATGACTACGCCAAGGGCCTGGCTGAAATCTTCAAGTCCTCTTGGGAAGCCAAGGGCCTCGGCCCGGTCGTGGCATTCGAATCCCACGGCACCAAGGATCAGGACTTCTCCGCGCAGTTGACCAAGATCATCGACAAGAAGCCTGATTTCATCTTCGTTCCCAATAACTACAATCAGGTTGCTCTTATCGTGCAGCAGGCTCGTGACCTCGGCTTCAAGGGCCACTTCATGGGTTCTGATGCTTGGGGCACCCCTGACCTGATCAAACTTTGTGGCGAAGAGTGCTACGGCCAGTACTTCTCCACTCACTACGCAGCAGCCGGTGCCAAGGGCGCCACCAAGGTCTTCATCGACCGCTACAAGGCTGCTTACGGCGACGTTCCCGCTGACTACGCTGCTCTGACCTGGGATTCCATCGGCATCCTGGTTGAAGCCATCAAGAACGCCGGCAAGGTCGAACGTTCCCCGCGCAAGATGCGCAAGGCCGTCCGCGAAGGTCTGGCTGCCATCAAGTCCTTTGACGGCATCACCGGTTCCTCCAAGTTCGACGCACAGGGTGACCCCATCAAGTGCGCCGTGGTGGTCAAGATCTCCGACAAGGGCGAATTCGTCTTTGAAGAGTCTGTCTGCCCTTAACCGCTTGAGATCGTAAACAAGCAGGGCGGAGGCCGCAGGGTCTCCGCCCTTTTACTAATCAAGACGGCTTTTTCATTCGGGGGAAGGGCCTAAAGACCAAACATTTTTCTTAGGAAGCTATCGTGGACTTTATTATCCAAAATATCTTGAACGCCTTGCAGTGGGGCAGCTTCTACGCGCTTATCGCGCTGGGCTACACCCTGGTGTATGGTGTTCTTCGCCTCATCAACTTCGCCCATGGCGATATCTTTATGGTGGGTGCGTATATCGCCTTTTTCGTATCCGGGTTACTGCTCGGCGACGTGGTGGGACTCTCACCGCTCATGACCTTTGCCCTGGCAGTGCCGCTAACCATGATCCTCACCGCCTGTGTAGGCGTGACTCTTGAGCGCATCGCTTACCGGCCCCTGCGCCGCAAAGGGGCTCACCGCCTCTACGTGGTTATCACAGCTCTCATGTGCGGCCTGATCCTGGAATACTCCAACCTGGCAGTACTCGGTGCCAGCCGTCTGAAATTCCCTGAATTGGTCGAAAAGGTCATTTGGAATTTTGGAGGCGTGACTCTGACCAACCTGAAAGTGATCGTCATCTTCGCAGCGGTGGCCGTCTTCGCTTTCCTCAACTTCATCGTCACCAAGACCAAGATCGGCATGGCTATGCGCGGCATCTCTTATGACAAGTTTGCCATCCCGCTCATGGGTATCCCCATTGACTCCATCATCGTGTTCACTTTCATCCTCGGCTCCGGTTTCGCGGGTCTGGCCGGACTCCTGTTCGCCATGTCCTACCCGATTCTGGAACCCTTCATGGGCATGATCATCGGTTGGAAAGCCTTCATCGCAGCTGTTGTCGGTGGTATCGGCGACATTCGAGGTGCTTTCTACGGCGGGTTCCTGCTCGGCTTCATTGAAGTTGGTGTTGTGACCTTCTTCCCGTCCACCTATCGCGACCTGTTCGCCTTTACGATCCTGCTTGTCATCCTTTGGATCAAACCAACTGGACTATTCGGCATGCCGCAGTCCACAAAGATCTAGTTGGGAGAATAAATAATGCAAAAATATTCTCTCAACGTCCTCATGGCAGCCTGCGCCATCGGCCTGCTGCTCATGGCTCAGTTTGAAGTTCTAGACAACTACATCCAGGCGGTTGTTATGTTCGTGGGCATCAACATCATGATGTCTACGTCACTGAACTTGGTGAACGGAAACATGGGTGAGTTCACCTGCGGCCACGCTGCATTTATGTGCGTAGGTGCTTATGTCGCATCCGTCTTGTCCGTACTCTTCTTTGGAAACAAGTTGGGCGACCCCATGTTTTCTGAAGGGTATGCCATCTTCCTGTTCCCGGTAATCATAGTAATTGGCGGGCTGGTAGCGGCACTATCCTCCATTCTGGTGGCACTGCCCTCATTCAAGACCCGTGATGACTATTTGGCCATTATCACCATCGCGGTGAACTACATGGTCATATCTGCCATTGAAAACATGGACTTCATCGGCGGCTCCCGTGGCTTCCAGGGTATGAAGGACACTGTCTGGGCAATGGTCGACTCCACTCCAGCATGGATGGCTGGCGACTATGACTTCCCCTGGGTATTCCTCTACGTCATGTTATTCACGGCGCTTTCCATCTGGATCATTCGCCGGTTCATCACTTCCACTTACGGCAAAGGCGTTAACGCCATTTGTCAGGACGAAGTCGCGGCCGAAATCATGTCGGTTAACACCAATAAGATTAAGATCGTCAACTTCATGATCTCTGCTTTCATCGCTGGTTGTGCAGGCGGCCTGTTCGCCCACATCATCGGCTACGTGAACCCGCAGTCCTTCAACATCCTCAAGTCCACCGAGGCCATGGTTATGGTCTATCTGGGCGGAATGGGGTCGCTTTCGGGTGCGGTCATTTCGGCCATCGTGTTCACCGCGATGATGGAAATTCTTCGGTCCCAGGCAATCATCGACGTTCTGCTGTCTCCGGCAACCTTCGTGTTCCCCGAGTGGGAACCGTCCGCCGGCGTCATCAAGTGGGTTATGATTCCCCTGATGCTGGTCCTGATCATGCAGTTCCGTCCGGAAGGCATCCTAGGCAACAAGGAGTTATCGGACGTGTTCCCGAAACTTAAAAAATACTACACATTCAAATAGGGGGTCGACATGGCTTTGCTTACAATCGATTCCCTGACCCAACGTTTCGGAGGCCTCCAGGCCGTATCCGAATTCAGCGTGGAGATGAAAGGCGGCGAACTGATGGGGCTCATCGGCCCCAACGGCGCTGGCAAGACCACAATCTTCAACCTCATCTCCGGCTTTTACCAACCCACCGAAGGCACCATCACCATGGACGGCTCCCCCACTGCGGGACTCAAGCCGCACCAGGTGACCTCGCTTGGCGTGGCGCGCACCTTCCAGAACATTCGCCTGTGGCACGATATGACCGTGCTGGATAACATCCGTATCGCCCAGCATTACCGCTTGGGCTACTCGGCCATGGACTCCATCATCCGAGGCAAGAAATACCGCGAGCGTGAAGCCCGCATTCTGGAAATCGCGGAGGAACTTCTGGAAGCCATGTCCCTCACCGAGGTGGCCAACGAATTCCCCAAGAACCTCCCCTACGGCCTCCAGCGCCGTGTGGAGATCGCCCGCGCCATGTCCATCCGGCCCAAGCTGCTCCTTCTTGATGAACCCGCAGCAGGTCTCAACTCGTCTGACGTGGAAGACCTCATCAAGTTGGTACGCTGGATTCATGACAACTTCGACATCACCATCTTCATGATCGAACATCAAATGAGGGTTGTGACCTCCCTGTGCCAATGGATCAAGGTCATCGACTTCGGTGCCACCATCGCTGAAGGCACCCCTGAAGACATCCAGTCCAACCCGGCCGTCATCAAGGCCTATCTTGGAGACGACAACATATGAGTACGCCACTTATCGAGATCAAAGATCTCTATGTTAAATACGGCAATATTGAAGCGCTCCACGGCGTCAACTTCACCGTGGGTGAAGGCGAAATCGTCACCCTCATCGGAGCCAACGGCGCAGGTAAGTCCACAACGCTCATGTCCATTGCGCAGCTTCCACCTCCGGAAGCGCCCAAGGTCACACAGGGCGACATCCTGTTCCGTGGAGAATCAATCCTTGGCATGGCACCGGACAAGATTGTGGCCGACCTGCACGTGGCCCTGGTCCCGGAAGGACGCCATATCTTCGGCAACCTGACCGTCGAAGAGAATCTCAAGCTTGCCACTTATGCCCGCAAGGACACCCAAGCAGACATCGACCGCGACTATAAACGCGTATATGACCTGTTCCCCCGCTTGGACGAACGAAAAAAACAGCGCTCCGAGTCCCTATCCGGTGGTGAGCAGCAGATGCTCGCTGTAGGCCGCGCACTCATGTCCGCCTGCAAAGTCGTCATGCTCGACGAGCCCTCCATGGGCCTCGCCCCGCTGCTCATGTACGATATGTTCCGCGCCCTCAAGGAGCTGAACGAGGAAGGCATGACCATCCTGCTCATCGAGCAGAATGCTAAGCTCGCCCTGGAGTTCGCTCACCGCGGATATGTCATCGATACCGGTGAGATCGTTGCTTCTGGCCCGTGCGATACACTTTTGGACGACCCCGAGGTCAAGAAAGCGTATCTCGGCGGCTAGTCAACAACACCCAAAAAGCCAAAGGCCGTCCAACATCTGTTGGACGGCCTTTTTTATGGCACGCCTTATGCTTTGTTTCCCAATGGGCAATCTTTGCCCCTCATTACTGAAAGACGGGAGACAATGATGTCAACGCAATCCATCGGATCATACGGATATACAAGTGCATACACCAAACTCCGCGAAACAGCGGAAGAGGCAAAGCTCTACGCAACGGCTGAACAAGCAGACAAGAACACAGCAGCAAAAAGTTCTGACGCAAGTTCGCCCATGGGCAAACAGATCATGGATTACCTTTCAGAAATACCCAAAGGCGAAGACGGCACCCTATCCTTCAAAGATGTGGATGAATACCGCAAGAAGCTTGAAACGGAATGGGATGTGGAAGTTTCTTCTGATCTTCTCAAACTGGGTGTGGATATTACCCAACAGCTTCCCCTGTCCTATGATCCTGCCACAGGCAAAGTAACCGTTAGTAAAAGCCACCCGGACAAAGCCAAGATCGATGCCTACTTTGAAAGCAACCCGGACAAGGTAGATGAATTCGAAAAGATCCTTCAATTAGGCAAGCTCACCACCACAGCCGATGACAAGCTATCCCAAACTGAAATGGTCCAAAACATCCAACAGCAATCAATCGCATGGTGGTTCGAGGACAATTCCGATCCTACCACTTGGTTCAGCGGGGGTGGCATGATGGCAGGCAAAGGTTTGTCTTCGTATACCGGGATTAATATCAAAGTTTAACTCGATAAATCTCACAAAAAAAAGCGCACCAGATTCCTGGTGCGCTCTTTTTTTATATAATCATTATCTATCAAGTAGGCAGCAATTAAGCCGCTACACGAAAGAATTCAGCAAGACTTAGTCTTCAATTACAGTAGCCTTGTTGATGAAGACGGGCTCAACCGGAACGTCGTCATGGAAGCCGTTACGACCAGTGGCTACGCCTTTGATCTCGTCCACGATCTCGGTGCCTTCAACAACCTTGGCGAACACTGCGTAACCCCAACCCTGAGAGGTCTCAGCAGTGAAGTTCAGGAAGCCGTTGTCCTTCACGTTGATGAAGAACTGGGAAGATGCGGAGTGGGGGTCCATGGTACGTGCCATGGCCAGGGTGTAGCAATCGTTCTTGACGCCATTATTAGCTTCATTCTCGATAGAGTCACGAGTTGCTTTTTCCTTCATGTTCTCATCCATGCCGCCGCCTTGGACCATGAATCCATTGATGACGCGGTGGAAGATGAGACCGTCGTAAAAACCGTCTTCAACATACTGCTGAAAGTTGGCTGCAGACTTGGGAGCCTTCTCAAAGTCGAGCTCGATGACGATGTCACCCATGCTGGTTTCCATTTTAATCATGACAAATCTCCTTTGTACCGGATCTACCGGTTTGATATCGTATTAGGACTCCCGGTGTATCAGAGCCGGAAGCAGGTTGCAAATCTCTAAGATTGCCCAAAGTCACCACTTTAGGCTACACTCCGCAATAATGAAGGGAAAAACCGCATTTCTTCATGGCGTTCGCCACCACCAGTCCGGCAATATTGACCAAGCCATCCCCCTTTACCTACAGGCCTTGGAGCACGACCCTACGCTTGGCGAGGCAGCCCTTTACCTAGCCCTTGCCTTCCAGCAGACCGGGCAACTCAAAGAGTCCGAAAGAGCCTACCTAAAGGCCATGGATCTTGTGCCAGGCGATGCTGACATACTGAACGGCCTGGGCACGGTCAGTCTGGAATTAGGCAAAGTGGAGCAAGCGAGAAAATGCCACCTATCAGCCCTCAAGGTACGAGCAGACTCCAGCGAAGCCTTGAGTGGACTTGGCAATGTATCTCTCGCCTCGGGCAACACCGAAGAGGCAATCCTTTTTCTGGAAAAATCACTAAGCCTTGTTCCCGACTCTCCTGAAGCACTCAGCAATCTCGGCGTAGCCTTGAAGATGGCAGGCCGCCCCAAAGAGGCCATAGCCCAGTTCGAAGCAGCACTGACTCTGGCCCCCAGGCAAAGCGACACCCTCTACAACCTAGGCAACGCGTGGCAGGCTCGTGGCGACATGACCAAAGCGCGGGGCTACTACATGGCTGCCCAGGAAGCTGATCCGTGGAGCGTCGCTCCAAAATGGGGGGATTGTTTCGCTCATCTGGATATGCTTTTTGATTCGCGCAGAAAGATCGACGAAGGCCGCAAAGCGTATGCTCAGGCACTGAGGAATCTGGACATAATCCTAACATCCGACGATCCGAATCTTATGCGTGAGGCCGCGGGCAGCGTTGGTGCTAATCAGCCATTTTACCTAACATATCAGGGAGGCAACGACCAGGAATTGCAATCTATATACGGTTCCATGGTGCACAGGATCATGACCACAGCCTTTCCTCAATTTTCCCAACCGGTCGAACCTCCACAGCGAGACAAAATACGCGTGGGTATCGCCACCGGTTTCATGCACGAACATTCCGTTTGGAAAATCCCAACAAGGGGGTGGGTCAAATACCTGGACAGGAACCGGTTTGAAGTTTTTGGTTATTACACCGGCACCAAGATTGACCACTGCACAGATGAAGCACGCGCATTATTCGACAAGCTCGTTCACGAGCCAAATCGGTTCGAAGTGCTGTGTAAGGCTATCCAACAAGACCAGTTGGATGTGCTTCTATACCCGGACATAGGCATGGACCCAACCTGTGCAAAGCTGGCGGGATTAAGGTTGGCATCGGTTCAATGCGTATCTCTCGGACACCCCATGACTACAGGGCTCCCTTCCATGGATTACTACCTTTCCAGCGATCTCATGGAGCCGGAAGACGGACAGGCTGCATACACTGAAGAGGTGGTCAGACTGCCAGGGCTATCGCTACGTTATGAACCAATACGAACCGGAAAATCCATTTATGACCGAGCTCATTTCGACCTGTCAAAAGATGACATCCTCTATTTTTGCCCCCAATCTTTATACAAATACCTGCCTCAATATGACCAATTATATCCACTTATTGCAAAACAGGTTCCTCATAGCCGCTTCATATTTTTAGAAAATGGCCAGGCAGACATCCTGAATTGCCGCTTTCTGACTCGGTTAGAGCGCTCGTTTAACGAACATGGTTTGCCCATGGCTGACCACGTTACCATGCTCCCCCACCAACCGCCGGACGAGTATTATTCCCTTAATTCTGTATGTGACGTATTTCTTGATTCTATTGAGTGGTCCGGTTTCAACACAATGATAGAAGCAGTTAATGCAGGGCTTGTGCCTGTCATTTATCCCAAAGGACATATGCGAGGACGGCATTCGCAGGCCGTCGCCATAACCCTCGAACTCGAAGAAATCATGGCGAACTCGTTTGATACGTATGTCGACCTTGCCGCTCACATGGGTATTAATAAGACTTATCGGTCTAAAGTGGCAGCAAAAATGCGAACGAATCTGCCGCTGTTATTCGGCGACATGGCACCCATTCACGAACTGGAACATTTCATGGAACTGGTGACAAAAAAGAATCGCCGCTCCCCATAAGGGAAAGCGGCGATTTAATTTCATATCAATACTAAAAGCTAGCCTTTCAGCACCTCAGCAATTTTTTCCTGAGCGGCAGCCTCAAGATAGGGATGCATTGGCAGGCTAAAGATACGGGATGCTATGTCATCACAAACCGGCAGGTCTCCTTCCCTATAACCGAGATACTTGTAAGCAGTCTGCAAATGGAGCGGCTTGGGGTAGTAGATGACAGACGGGATATCCGCGGCCTGAAGCTTGCACATCAGTTCATCGCGGTGCGCACTGTCTCGGGCCAAAAGGGAATATTGCGCCCAAACCGAAGTGTTACCTTCCGGCACGGTGGGCACAACAACATCTTCCACATCGCCAAGCAGCTCCGCATAGCGATCAGCAGCCTGTTGGCGCTTTTCGATTTCATCAGGAAAAATCTCAAATTTGGCTAAGAGCACTGCGGCCTGCATGGAGTCGAGGCGGCCATTGATGCCAAGACGGACGTTGTCGTACTTATCGTCGCCTTTGCCGTGCACGCGGATGGAGTCCAGCAAGTTATGCAACACATCGTTATCCGCGAACACCATACCGCCGTCACCGTAGCAACCGAGGGGTTTGGCCGGGAAAAAAGAAGTACATGCCACATCACCAATAGAGCAAACAGGACGACCCTGGTATGTTGCGCCAAAAGATTGGGCAGCATCCACGATAAGAAAGAGGCCGTTGTTCAAAGCCTGGGGTTCAATACGATCATAATCTGCAGGCTGACCGAATAAATCCACGGCAATGATGCCCTTGGGTGTAAGATCTGTACGATTGTCCTTAACGTCGCGAATCTTACGGCGAAGATCATCTGGATCGATATTGAACGTTACGGGATCAATATCAACGAATACCGGAGTAGCGCCGAGTATGGCAACAGCTTCGGCAGTTGCCATAAAGGTAAACGGCGTCGTGAAAACGGCATCCCCCGGACCAACTTCCAAGGCCATGAGAGCCATGATCAGCGCGTCCGTACCCGATGCACAACCAAGAGCGTGACCAACCTTGGAGAACTCGGCAAGATTGCTTTCCAACTCCCTGATTTCCGGTCCCATGACATAGGCCCCGTGTTCCAGAACGCCATTGATGCCCTGCTTCACACTTTCTTCAACGCGCTTGTACTGCGCCTTCAGATCGATAAAAGGAATACCCATATTATACTCGCTTGTTTTGCTTATTGAACAACTTCATAGATACGCACATACGGCAGCTTGTCCACAACAAGCTTAAAACGGCTGGCAATATCCGGATCGTCAGGATCACCAACAAAAAGCCGCGTCATCACACTTTCATATGCAAGCTCATCCATGAGGATAGATTGCGAAATATCAAAATTAACCAACAAATGATGCAGCTTCGGCATCAATCGTTTGGACATGCTATTCTTGTAATACGACCGGGCCTTGACCTTGCCATCCTGCAACAACGCAATGGACTTGACCAGTCCGGTCTGCCCCTTGGTGTTCTGGATCATACCATCCCGGAAGTTGATACCGATTTCCGGGCCATTGAAAACATCCAGTGAAAACTCTTGAGTGGCACCGGTCTCCATATTCAAATTACCATAGTAGGAAATCCACTGGGACAACGTCAGATCCTGCCACGTGACCACTACATACTGCGGTGGAACCTTGGGCAAAGTTTTTTTCATGTACTCTGCTTCAATAGCCTCGTTTATCCCTTTACGAGGCAATCTGTTCCATTGTCGCGCCGGTGCCAACCCGACCCAATTATGGGGATCATTTAAGAAAGCACCACTATATACAACCACCTGATTAGACTTTTCAAATGAGTTGGTTGTAAGGGCAAAAGCAAGAGGATACACATCTCGTCCCCTATGGAAACCACCATCAACAACTGTTTCCAATCCTGCAAAATATTGGCTTGCATAGCCCCAGTCCCACCATGTCCAGATTCGCGAATCAGTTGTAGCCTCTGTGCCCAACTCAATAAGAGCTTCCGCATGAGCTTTGGTAATGACCGGGGCAGGTGGAAGAGATAAATAATGTATATATGCCATGACAAGGATACCTACTGCTACGGCAGATTGTCCAAGCAGGGTGATTGATGATCTTTTAGCGTAACCACGAAAAATAAAATCCAAACACCAACAGATACCCACTCCCATAAACACGCAGAGAGCGGCCCCACCGAACATGGTGAACCGAAAGCCCATCTTTACGCTGGCCATATGCAACATCACCATAGGAAGGAGCAGTATGGATATTGGACGGAATACAAGAACGCCCAACATGCAGATAAAAGCAACAACACCCAACCAAACGGTAAACACGCCATGTTTTAGTACGTCATCTAAAGGCAGAAGTTGAGTTTCTAAAATGGACTGAACAACGTTAAGGAACACTGGCCCACGAACGGTACTATCCACTAAAGCATCGTTTATCTCAGAGGGAGTAAAGTAAACAAAGAGTTGCTTTATACTACTGGAAACCGGAAGTAGAGCGACTTCTGTCACAAGGACAGTCGCCAACAAAATGCAAGCACAAACCAATGGCGTGTGCATTACAGCTCTAACTGTTTGATTTGACATGGTAAGAATCGCAGCTAGTCCAGTGGCTAAGACAAAACCTACAAGTGCGACACCCCACTGGGTCCCTGCTCCAGTAGGAGGAAAATAAAAACTAACCGGCCAGAGCCCTAATCTACCATCCATCGTCCCAGGGAAAGCAACTAAAACGATTAAGCTTAACCCATGAAGTCCTGAAACCCGCCTCCCAGAGAGCCCGAAAAAGATCAGTACAACAAGAACGAACGCGATCATTAGTACAGTAAACTTTAAAATATCCGCATGGGGCATTCCAACTAAGCGAATCCCCAAGCCCAAGGCCAAAGCAAGCCAAGGTGAACCACCCTCGTCTCTACTTACCTCAGTTGTAAACCATCCACGGCGAATATGCAGTGAAGCCCAGTAGGCCAAACCAAAAGAGACCAACATCGGACCCAATAGGGTAAACATATCAGTATCAAAGTACCCAAGTGAAGAGCGGTAATAGAATCCAGGCGTTAACGCACCCACCAATCCTGCAAGCAGCCCTGCATTACGTCCACCAAGAAGCCACCCCCACCACACACAGGGGATAGCAACTAATGAAGAAACAAAGGCTGGCATCCAAAATCCTAACGTACCATATTCAACACCAAAAAAATTGTAAATAAATGCTGTTATCTGAGCCAATGGATACCCGGCTAATACGCCTATCCCCTTGGCTTTGGCTAACCAAAAATAGGAATCGTGCGTTGCCAGAATACGCTCACCGTTAACCCACAATGCAGGCTCACTCCAGCGAGTGGCGAAACTGAGTCTAAAAACGAGCACCACGCCATAAACAACAAGACTCATCAGCATGACCCAACGCCAATCCTTGGCAAAAGAAGATTCTTCACCAAGGGAATCAAGAATATGTGTGTAAGTCTGCTTCAGTTTATCCATGATACTATTTGTGGGTAGACGAGAGATGTACTCTATTCCCGGTTCTTCCAAATGGCAGCAGCTTGAACAAATCGGTCGGCCCAACCGGGTACAGCTAGCGCGTGAATGTGATTGTATCCTGCTAAAGTATTAAGATACGACAAGCCATCCAACCCTAATCCGGCACCTTTGCCTCGCTTCATTGTCATGGCAAAATCGAGATCCTTGCCTTCCTGATCGAGACAGAGCGAATAGTGAAATTCATGCCCAAGGACAGTCGTACCCTCAGGATAAAAGGCTGTAGTTTTGTTGGCCACAGCTACTGTATAACCCAACCCCTGTGGCTTCGGACAAAATGTCGTCCCCACAGGGAATACACCTGCCATGGGATATCGTTCACCTTGAAATTCAAGAAAGTCACACAGGGCCATAAATCCACCGCATTCTGCATAGATTGGTGCCCCTGATTCTGCCAACTCGCGTATCCCTTTCAATACTTCTGTATTGTGGGATATTTCCTCGGCAAAAACCTCGGGGAATCCCCCCCCCAAATATAAACCATCCAACTGGGGCCACTGATCTTTGGAAAGGATACTCAAACGGACCAACTCAGCTCCAGCATGCTCAAGCGCTTCCAAATTTTCTGGATAGTAAAACCAGAGGGCGGCATCGTGAACATAGCCAATGCGCACCTTCTTGGGTGTAGGCTCTTGTGAAAAAATAGCAGGTGGAACGTCTACAATTTGAGAAGCTGATTCAGCAACTTTCAGTATGGCATCGAGATCCAGCCACTCTTCAGCCATGTCGGCCAATAATTCCAAGGCACGCTGTTCATTGCCATAGTCAGATCCATCATATTCCTGATCGGACACGAGCCCCATGTGTCGTTCTGGAATAGGATTCTCTGCGATCTTCGGCAGCATACCCAAAACGGGAATGTCGGTGTGAGACTCAATAGATCTCTTAAGAATGGAACGATGACGTTGGCCTGCAGTCCGATTAAGGATCACACCTGCCAGATTCAGCCCCGACTCGAAGTGTGCACACCCCTGAACAATAGCCGCAACAGTGCGGGTCATCTTAGTGCAATCGATGGTCAGGATAACCGGCGTATCGAGCTTGCGCGCAAGTTCCGCAGTGGAAGCAGAACCATGTTCGTCCTTGCCGTCAAACAGACCACGATTGCCCTCGATAAGACAGATATCAGCGCCCTGCGACTTGTGAAACAAAATCGAGCGTAAGACTTCGTCGTCATGAAAATAAGGATCAAGATTGGAGCACGAACATCTGGCAGCAAGGCCAAGCCACTGTGCATCAATGTAGTCAGGGCCTTTCTTGAATGGGACAACAGTTTTGCCCATGCGTTCAAAAACACGGGCCAAGGCCAGGGAGACAATAGTCTTACCCGTACCGCCGGACAAACCAGCAAGGATGAATCTAGGGAGTGTATATGCCACGGTTGTGAAAATAAAATTCGTTATAATTAAGAAAAGCCTTGCCCGCTAGACGGGCAAGGCTTGATTACCGATCAGACAGAAGGGTCTAGGCTTCGCCTTCGGATGCGGCTTGCTTACCGGCGCCAGCCACGCCGTACATGGTGGTGGAACCGGAAGACCAGAACACCATTTTTTCTTCCTGAACCAGAGCGGTCAGGATTTTCTTGACTGCACGGCTCTTCTCATCAGGGAACAGCTTGGTGAAATCATTGAAGTAAAACTTGGATTTGTTCTTGGACTTCGATTCGCAGAAGTCAAGAATTACCTGCTTTGCAGATTCGGGATCGAGTACCATGATGGACTCCTTCTTTTTACAAAGACGGGGTACGGCACGAAGCCGTACCCCGGAGCTTTATTATCTTACCACTTGAACTGAGTGGTCTGACGCCAGGTGTAGTAGGCGGGATCACGGAAATCATCGATCAGGTGTTCGGTGAACTCCAGGTCGCATTTCTCGAAGAAGCGTTCCCAACCAATACGGTTAGCCCAGTCACCGAGGCGCTCATACTTGTTAGCATCAGCAGCGTAGGTGTCGAGGATCTTCTTGATGACCTTGGTCATGGTCGGCCAAAGAGGCGGCTCGTTCGGTACGAACGGGACAACAACCTTGGAGAAGGAGGGCTTGGTGATACGGTTGGAGATCTTTCCACCAACCATGATGGCGATACCGTCGCCTTCACCGTCAGACAGGGGCAGGGAGGGGCACATGGTGTAGCAGTTACCACAGAACATGCAGCGCTCTTCCTTAATAGCAACGGTCTTGTAGGTCTTACCGTCGAGTTCCACCTTGGACGGGCGAACTGCACCAGTGGGGCAGGAAGCAACGGCCAGGGGGATTTCACACAAGTTGTCGAGGTACTCGTGGTCAATGATGGGGGGCTTGCGATGGATACCGAGAATAGCGATATCGGAGCAGTGAACCGCACCACACATGTTCAGGCAGCAAGCCATGGAGATGCGCACCGGAGCGGGCAGCTTCATGTCCTGGAAGTCGTCGAAGACGGCGTCCATGGTAGCCTTAACAGTACCAGAAGCGTCAGTAGCCGGGGTGTGGCAGTGAATCCAACCCTGGGTGTGAACAATGTTGGTAACACCAGCACCGGTACCACCAACGGGGAACTTCATGGAGCCAGCCTCGAACTTCTGTCCGTTGAGGAAGGTCTTCAAAGCCTGAGCTTCTTCGAGAGTCTCAACCATGAACTCGATGTTATTACGAGTGGTGAAACGGAGGTGACCGCCGCAAAACTTGTCTGCGATGTCACAAATCTCACGAATCATGGTTACGGACATCAGGCGTGCACCACCGCAACGGATGGTGTAAACCTTGTCGCCGGTCTCAGAGGTGTGACACAGCATGCCCGGCTCGAGGATCTCATGGAAGTCCCACTTGCCGAAGTTCTTAGCAATAACCGGGGGAAGGAATTCCGTGAAGTGGCGGGGGCCGATATCAGAGATACGACCTTCCATAGGTTTGCTTGGATCGTATCCGGAAGAAATGAAAGCCATATTATTTTCCTCCAATCTTTAGCGCTGGTGGCGTTTACGGAAGTCTGCGATATCGCGATCCCAACCGCCCTTAACGTCTTCTGCCTTCCAGAAGATGTAGGGGTTGTGACGCGGTTCCTGAACCTGACGAGCATCAACCGGTACGCCAGCGGCGTTAACCAGAGCACCAAAACCGAGGCGCTTCATAGTTTCACCGATACGTTCGCGGTTTTTGCCTTCGTCCATCCACCAATCCCAAACATTTTCAATGATGTCTTTGATGGCCTGGTAGTCGTCTTCCTTGTTCACTTCGATGAAGGGAACGAGCAGGGAACCCATCTGGGGACCGTCGAGGATCGGAGCCTTAGCACCACAGAGAATGGAAGCACCGCGCTCTTCACCGATCTTCAGAGCCTGCGGCATGGTGTTGATGCAGTGCATGCAACGGACGCATTCTTTGTGATCCATGACGAGTTTGCCGTCTTCGTAGCTCAGGCACTTAGAAGGACAGTTGTCAACTACTTCGGACTGGATGTCGAACTTACCCCAGTCACGGCCGGAGTGGGCGCCAGCATTGGGAGCGATCTCGCCACCAACGTATGCTGCAACCTTCTCCTGATCGATTCTGATGGGGCCTTTCCAGGTGCCGACGAAGGACAGGTCAGAACGTGCGATAGCGGCTACGCAACCGTTGGGGCAGCCATCGAACTTGAACTTGAACTTGTAGGGGAATGCAGGACGATGCAGTTCATCCTGGTATTCCTGGGTCAGGTTGTAGCAGAGTTCCTGAGAGTCGTAACAAGCGTACTCACAACGGGACATGCCCATGCAAGCAGCAGGTGTACGCAGGTTGGAACCGGAACCACCGAGGTCATTGTTCATGTCGTGGGTGAGTTCCCAGAAGATTTCTTCGAGCTGCGGGGTAGAAGTACCGAGCAAAACGATGTCACCGGTTGCACCGTGCATGTTGGTCAGACCGGAACCGCGGAGGTCCCAGATGTCCATCAGCTGACGCAGAAAGTCAGTGGTGTACCACATGCCGGAGGGCTGAGCCACGCGGACAGTGTGGAAGTGAGCTACGCCGGGGAACAATTCGGGCTGGTCACAGTAACGGCCGATAACGCCGCCGCCGTAACCGAAGACACCTACGATGCCGCCGTGCTTCCAGTGAGTCTCACCATCGGTGTAAGACATTTCCAGAACGCCGAGCAGATCATCAGGGCAGTCAGATGCTACCTGATAGTCGATACCCTTTTCGTTCTTGGCTCGATTTGCTGCCTCCTGTTTGATGTCGGATACGAAGCTGGGCCACGGGCCGTTTTCCAGCTGATCCAACAGAGGAGTTTTGTGTTTCGCCATTCCCTTAACCTCCATTGTTTGATTAAGATGTTGCCATCAACCATTTTCAATCCGGGCTTACTTCGGAATAATTCCGGCGCCCGAAACCTTTGCTACATGACGCATAGTGCGTTGAATCAGAGCATTTGAGCCCCAATTCACAAAGTATGCAAGGCCGCCAATATAATGGACCAACCGGTTTTATGTCAACCGGTAATTGCCCAAAACACATTGCCAATCCTTATATTTCGGGCCCAAAACCCATCCTGCCTCCGAGACCTTTTATCACACCCAGACTTGCCATTGAAGCCCATGCAGAGTATCGGTCCTTGGCAGTAGGTTATGGACCGACACAACCGTTACAACAAATGGATTTCAGGAGCAACGAAAACTTGCAAAATACAACAGAGAACAAACTCCATTGTAAACAGTGCGGAGCATGCTGTCTCAAAGGCGGCCCCGCCCTGCACACTGCAGACCTCCCCCTTATCGAGGACGGCACCATCCAACTCGCTGACATGGTCACACTCCGCCCGGGAGAGAGAGTCTTTGACCAGCCAGCACAGTCGATCCTCCCTCTGGAGCATGAGATCATCAAGATCAAGGGCCGTGACAACTCCTGGACCTGCAAATTTTACAGCCCGGACGGCCAGAATTGCGGCATCTACAAAAACCGCCCCCTGGAATGTGAAGTCCTTTTCTGCCAGGACACAGAACCGCTCGCAGCTATATACAACAAGAATAGGCTGACGCGCGCGGACCTATTACCAGAAAACCATCCTCTCATGGAGCTGGTTACAGAACACAACAAGCGGTGTGCCCCCCAAGACATGGAAGCACTCGCCAAGAAAGCCCGTGAGGGCGACGCCAAAGCTGGAGCCGCTCTGAAAGAAATGGTCGCCTACGACATGGAAATGAGGCGTCTATTGGAAAAGAAAGGCGGCCCCGCTGCCATGAACAACTTCCTGCTTGGCAGACCCCTGCGTGTGCTTCTTGGCACCATGAACATTAAAGTATATGAAATGGGCGACTCCATCCGGTTCAACTTCGCCCACGGAGAATAGCTATGAAAGACGAACGTGGACATTATTATACCCCCTCTCTGCAGCACCCCGAAGTACGCATGTACGTACGAGACAACGAAGGCTCCGTAGAGTTCCGTCTCTACAACCCGGCCGAACCCATCATCTGGGAAAAGCACCAATGGGTCCCATACCAAGCCATTGAGCAGGCCGCAGCCATGTACAAAGATCGCGACACCGGTCGTAATCCTCTATCGCTGTATGACCTGGAGATCGCGAAAAGGTTGTTGCAGGCGAATTAGCCTGCTCAGGGAGCCGAGCTCATCCAAACAGATCCTTCCAGCTTTGACACTCACTTCGAACACAGTGCCTTCCAGGTTGCAACGCCTACGCACACTAAAATCACGCGACTTTCGACATGTAAAAAAAGCGCATAGTCTTCTTGAAATATGGTCGCCACAACTCAATTCGACCGCGCTACGCCTTGACTTTTAAAGAATTTTGCGTATCCCTTTGACTTAGTAGGGTTGGTAGTCCTCTTACGGTTTGGGGTCTGACATTTCCAACTACGGCGCCTTGCCACAGACGTTGAGTTTGTGACTTCCTAATACCCTTTTGAAAAGGTGTCGGTATAGTGACACATCTAAAATCAATTCGTACCGCCTTACTGGGTACCATTTAAGCTCGTTATGAAAGACGCTATAGGTATATTTCTTCTTCGCTGGCGTATTCGGACCCTATTGCCTTTACTTAAAGGCCGCGTCCTGGATGTGGGTTGTGGTACCAACCAACTGCTCGCCGCCTATAAGGCAAGCACACTAAAATCCAATTCGCTGGGAATAGATGTAGTGCAATGGGGAGAGGTGGATTTGGTCGTTCAAGACACGACCGCACTACCCTTTGATGACGCCTCTTTTGACACGGTTGTTTGCGCTGCCGCCCTCAACCACATTCCTGAGCGCAAAGAGTTCTTGCACGAAGCCAACCGCGTACTGCGCCCCAACGGACGATTCGTGGCCACCATGATCCCGCCAAACCTCTCCCGCATCTGGCATTTTGTGCGCTCTCCTTGGGACGCAGACCAACACGAACGGGGGATGCAGGAAGGTGAAGTTTACGGTTTCACCAAAAGCGAAATGAGAACCCTCATCAGCGGCTCAGGTCTCCATCTCCGGCAGGAATACTCTTTCATGTTGGGAATTAACACCGCGTACACAGCAGAAAAGCCGTAATTTCATAATTCAGGAGTATCTCGTCGATGAACGTAGCATTGGTCAACCCCCCTTTCTTTGATGTGTACAAAGGTTTTGAGGAAGCGGCACGGCTAGGAGCGTCTTACCCGCCTTCCGGACTTTTATATTTAGCTGGCAAACTGCTAGCAGATGGACATAATGTCCGCATCTACGACATGGACATTGAAAGATTAACTGTCGAAGACTTGATGGTGCGGCTCCGAGATTTTAATCCTGGTATCATTGGCATGGGGGCCACCACGCCTATCATGGCCCGAGCCGAAGATATATCCGAACGCATCAAGCAGGAAATGGATACCCCCATAGTTCTCGGAGGGATTCATGTCACCATTGAGCGCGAAGCTGCCATGCGAGCGGCTCCCCACATTGACTATGCCGTACTAGGGGAAGGTGAGATAACCTTATCAGACCTTGTGGCGTCAATGGAATCGAGTAATGATGTAACCAAAGTCCCAGGCTTGCTTGTCCGCCTTGGCGACGAAATCATTCAGACCCCAGCTCGTGACTTAATCCGCGATTTGGACACCTTGAACTTCCCCCCCCGCGAGCTCTTGGCAGGCCAATACAATTGGCTGGCCCCCAATAAGGGTAATATACCTATCGCTGTCTTATTTACCAAACGCGGCTGCCCATTTATGTGCTCCTTTTGCTCACAGCACTCCATGTACGGTCGTAAGATTCGATCCCGCTCCGTGGAAAACGTCCTTGAAGAATTAGACCACATCATTAACAGGATGGGCATCGACCATATCCTGATCCTCGATGACACGCTTGTGGTGGACAGAAAGTGGATGCTTCACCTCTGCAGGGAAATCCGTGAACGGAAACTTGTTTTCACCTGGGAAGGCATGGCTCGAGCTTCACATGTGGACAAGGAACTTATACAAGCCATGGCAGATGTCGGCTTGGTTCGCCTTTCTTTCGGCATCGAAAGCGGAGACGATGAAGTGCTCAAGCGAATCCACAAAGGAGTGACAACCACCCAGATTCGCCAAGCTTACAAGTGGGCCAAGGAAGCAGGTATCGAAACCCGAGGTAGTGCGATTATCGGGCATCCCGGCGAAACTCAAAAAACGGCTTGGCGGACAGTTCGGTTTTTATGGAGCCTGCACCATCTTGACCAAGTTTATTTGAACATCATGGTCCCCTACCCCGGAACTGAAGTTTTTGAATTGGCGAGCCGAAGTGAAGCAGGATACAGACTCCTTTCCTTGGACTACAATGACTACATCCGATACGAAAAATCCGTATTGGAAGTGAATGATTTGGATTCGGATGCTTTACGGAAAATACAGAAAATCGCTTTACTCGGCTTCTACCTCCATCCACGACGATTCTTTTATAATTTGTTTCGTTCCGGCTTCCGCAACGGCTTTCGGGCCGCCTTGGCGTTTGCAGGCTCCTTGCTCAAACCAGCTCCTAAAGAGTAAAGTCAGTACGTATGTGTGGAATATTCGGCATCGCGCTCAGCTCCCAAAGCTCGGTAACGCCAACAAAACTGTTTTCCGGCCTGGAAGCCCTCTTCCGTCTTTCCGAAGCCCGCGGCAAGGAAGCAGCAGGCTTTGCCTTGCGCTGGGCAGGACGCACAGTTGTCCACAAACGCGCCGAGCGCGCGACTCAAATGACTGCTTCACCAGACTACCAAGCCGTTCTGGAAGAGCTTTTCCCGCCAGCAGTTCACGACGCCCCTATCAAAGGGCCTTTAGTCGTGATTGGCCACGCACGACTGGTGACTAACGGCTTTCAACTCGTCCCACACAACAATCAACCTGTGGTCAAAGACGGTCTGATCGGCATCCATAACGGCATCATCGTCAACGACGCAGATCTGTGGCAACGCCATCCCCACCTGCGCCGAACCTATGATGTGGACACCGAGGTGCTACTGGCCCTCCTAAACGACCAGCTGGATAAATCCGGAGATATTATTGAGGCTGTAGGCACAGCCTTTGACCAGATTGAAGGGACAGCATCTTGCGTGCTCATGGGAAACTCTTTCGAAGAAATCATTTTAGCGACCAACCACGGTTCCCTTTACACCGGCTTCAATCAGCCTGCAGGTGAGATGATTTTCGCATCCGAGCACGAGTTTTTGCTCGATTACAACAAAACCAAAGATGTGCCTGGCCAGATCCCCGAAATTAAACAGCTTTCCCCCATGGCCGGCCTCATACTAAACCCGACGACACTGGCCGCAAAGTCTTTTTCATGCAAAAGGCAGAGCGACGAGAAACGGCCTCCAACCATTATCTCAGCATATAATTTGGAAGACAGTTTCGAGCGCGATGCAGAAAAACGAAAGAATCTACGCAGGTGCACCCGATGCATCTTGCCAGAAACAATGCCGTTTATCGATTTCGACTCTAATGGGGTATGCAGCTATTGCCGCAATTATAAGCCCATGCAAGTCAACGGCAGGAACGCGCTTGAAAAGTCCATCGCCCCGTTCCGGGGTGATGGTGACAAACCCGATTGCGTCTTCATGTTCAGTGGCGGAAGGGATAGTTCATATGGCCTTCATTACGCCAAAAAAGAGTTGGGACTGAATCCACTGGCTTACACCTATGATTGGGGAGTACTTACGAATCTAGGTCGGCGAAATCAGGCTCGGATGTGCGGACAACTCCAAGTGGAACACATCCTACGTTCGGCAGACATTCAAGCCAAACGAAAATACGTCCGCAAAAACATTGAAGCCTGGCTCAACAGACCTCGCCTGGGAACAGTCCCGTTGTTCATGGCTGGAGACAAGCAGTACCTGTACTATGTAAACCAAATAAAGAAAGCCAATAATGTCGATCTTGTGATTGTATGCGAAAACCCATTAGAACGAGCAAAATTCAAAGCAGGCTTTTGCGGCATACGTGAAGGAGACGGACGGGCTTATGACATTGGAACATTCCACAAGCTACAGTTGTTCTGGTACTATACCAAAGAAATGCTGCTTCAACCCGGCTATGTGAACTCATCATTATTCGACTCCCTGTTCGCATTCTGGTCGTCATATTTCATCTCGCATGACTATTTGTATCTCTTCGATTACATCCCTTGGGACGAAGAACAAATTAACAACACGCTCATTGGCGACTACAATTGGGAAACAGACCCTGAAACCGAATCAACCTGGCGCATTGGAGACGGCACTACCGCATTTTATAACTACATCTACAATACGGTAGCTGGCTTTAGTGAAAATGATGTTTTGCGTAGCAATCAAATTAGGGAAGGAATTCTTACTCGCCAGGAAGCTCTGGAGTTGATAGCAAAAGAGAATCTCCCACGATGGCAATCACTTCACTGGTATGCAGAAACTATCGGTTTCAATCTGACTGATGCCTTGAGGACTATAAACAACATGAAGAGACTTTATTCATGAGCATATACCACGATTTCACTATTATCCTGCCTGTTTATAACGAAGCAGGCGCGCTAGACAAAGTTCTGTCTGAATTGATTGAGGCATCGCACAAGCATGGCTTTAAGATCATAGCCGTCGAAGACGGATCTACTGATGCTTCATGGGATGTGTTGCAAAAGTACGCCAAGGACATCAAACTGTTGCAAAACAGAATGAACCTAGGCTACGGCGCTTCGCTGAAAAGAGGAATCCGAGCCGCACAAACTTCATGGATAGCCACATGCGACGCAGATGGGCAGCATCGTCTCGAAGACCTCTTGAACCTGATGACAAAAACCAAAGGGGTAGACGGAGTTTTCGGCAGAAGGCAGTCAGCCTCTCACGTAAGCTTTGCGCGCGTCCCAGGAAAATGGGTGCTCAAGCACATCACCAATTTCTTGGTAAAAAGCAATATTGACGACATCAACTGCGGACTCCGTGTAATCAAGCGAAAAGCAATACTCAAATTGCTTGATTTGTGTTCAGATCAATTCTCTTTTTCCGTCAGTTCCATGGTTGCCTTAATAAAAAGTGGGCACACAATAATCTTTGAACCCGTCACCACCGACAAACGTATCGGCAAAAGTTCCGTCAATCAACTTCGAGACGGATTTAACATCATCATCATGATCATGCGCCTGATAACCCTCTTTGACCCTCTGCGGATATTCCTGCCTGTGGCTTTGGGCCTGTTCTTCATCGGTTTCGCATATCAATTAATGTACTTTGCGCTCTATGGCCTACATATCGTTAGCGCCACAGTCTTGCTCGGGTTAGCCGCTTTGATCACTTTTTTCATGGCCTTACTTGCTGACCAAGTGTCATCGATGCGTCGTGAAATGATCGATATAAAAAATGACGATTGCTCGAACGATGACTGAATTTGAGCACAACGTCAGCATGCATAAACGCTAAAATGGTCTAGGGATGCGATGACTGCGAAACGAACCAGAGTATCACGCGAAGAGATGAAAAGTCCGCGGAATATGATCTTGCATGGAGTGTATCTCTCCCTTTACGGACTGTTCAAATACCTTCCGTTTCCCTTTTTTCACTACCTGCGGTTTCTCGTTCTGCGTTTATTCTCCAAATCGTTCCATGCATCCTTCATCATGGACGGAGTTACAGTGTGGTTCCCATGGCGAGTCGCGATAGGGAAGCGCTCTTCTCTTAATCAGGGCGTAAGCATTGATGGTTTCGGAGGAGTAAGCATTGGCGAAGGCGTACGCATTGCGGCTTATTGCTCACTAAACACTGCCGACCACGACTTTTCCGATCCCAACACCTATATCGCCGACCAAGGCTATGTATGCTCCCCGATTGTCATAGAAGACGATGTTTGGATCGGAACTGGAACAAACGTCAATAAGGGAGTCACGATTGGCAAAGGAGCGGTCATTGGTTGTGGGTCTGTCGTAACCAAGGACATTCCCCCCTACTCAATTGCGGCGGGTGTTCCATGCCGTGTCATTGGAAAGCGAGGCTCCAAGCAAGACAGGTCAGAATGACAGATATTATCTGGAATTATGCCTCAGTCATCGCAAGTGGGCTGGCCGGTTTAATTCTTACTCTTCTCATTGGCTCTTACTTTGGCCCAAGCACCCTCGGCGCATTTAACTTTATATTTGCAGTATATATAATCTCTTCTCAAGTTGCCAGTTTCGGCATACATCATTCTGTCTTAAAATATATCGCCGAGAATTCACAAGATACAGCCAAAAGAAAGGTTGTTTTATCAAGCGGAATACTAATCACTTCGTTCATAGCCCTGATGGTCTCCGCGAGCCTTTGGTTGGCGGGCTCACCTGTTAGCACCTTCAAAAGCAGCCCAGACCTGGATATGGGCTTTAAGCTAGCAGCAATCGGAGTATTTTTTTTCGCTTTAAATAAAGTCCTACTAGCCGCACTGAATGCTTTCTCGCGGCTAAAAGAGTATGCGGCATATAATACCTTAAGATACCTACTTCTAATTGTATCCCTAGTGGCTGTCATCCTAGCAGGCAATCCTCTTAACAACATTGCCATCATACTGCCTTTTTCTGAAGCGGCCCTGAGCGTTCTGCTCTTTCAAGCTCTATCAAGCGAAATAAGGCTGAAGAAGCTTGCAGACCTAAAGCAATGGCTGCTCACCCACTTTCACTTCGGCCTTCGAGCTGTCGGCGGGAATGTGGTACTTGATCTCAACACAAGGGTGGACATCCTTGTGCTGAGTTTTTTTGTAGATGATTATTCTGTAGGCATTTACAGCATGGCTGCGATCCTTGCTGAAGCTATCTACCAACTCCCAATCGTCCTTCGAGTAATTTACGGCCCCCGAATAATCGAAATGCTAGCGCGGCACTCCCTTCAGCCAATTCTTGATCTGGTCCAGAAACTAAAGCAGCGCCTTTGGTGTAGCATGGCCGTAATTTCGGTAATCGGCTGTATGCTTTACTCAAAAGCGGTTCCAATTTTAAGTGGAAATCCTGAATATGCCAGCGGAGCCATTGCCTTTACCATACTCATGACTGGCGTAACGATCGCTTCAGGCTATGCCCCTTTTGGCCTGATATTCAATTATTCAGGCCACCCCAAAGCGCAGACAGCCATGTCAACGCTACTTGTCCTTACTAATTTCATTGGCAATTTATTATTAATACCCTTCTGGGGAATTGAAGGGGCAGCCACAGCTACGACATTGGCACACATTTCGTTTGTATTCTTACTAAAGCACTTCAGCAAAACACTTTTGCACCTGAAAATTTAAGCTCTATATTTCTACAACACGAGCCCTTCCCAAGGCAAAAGGCTCCATGCAGCGCCCCAGGAGTTACGCCAATCAATTGCACTTGTTCGCCGACCTAACAACCAAAGCAAACGGCAGCGTACTCAATAGCCCCCCCCTCAACCACTGCTGACGTTGCGAGAAAAGTTGAACGACTGCCCCTAGAATCGGCATAGAACAGGGACGAGCTTATCTCAGCTTTGTCCCTTCCAAATCAATGATTGTAAATCCGACTTCTGCCTCTTGGGTGTGTTGATGTATCCGGTTGCCAACAGGAGATGTCATTGGCCCCTCATAAACGATTGCCCCATTCTTTCTGGCAAAATCCAAAAGTATATCATACTCTTTTTGATAACTGTAATCTTCCTTAGAGATGCTGAATGGGTCTAGATACTTAAGCTCATACTCTATGTATTGGTCGAGATCATATTCACGCCAATACCCCAACACAATAAAACGTATTTTCTCTTCCTTTACGAACTGGGCCAAATCCCATTCCGGCCACAACTCTTCAAGGGTGTGAATGTGTTGCTTTTTGAAATAAAAAGGACAGTTCCAATAAAAAAAATTGTATTTCAAGTCGCTAACAGTTGGGGCCATCAACACCTGACTGTCATCCCCCACTTCCCCACCGATGACTTCATGAAGCGCATAAACATTTGTAGGATAGCCCACAACATCAACAACTTTCCATGGATGCATAGCAAACACCAACGACAATACAACACCCCACACTATTGGGGAACTTGCAACGTCACGCTTTCCCGCTGAAGCGATGATCTCGCTCAGCCAATAAACAACAGAAAAGGCAATCAGCGGTGCAAAGGAGATGTACACATAGCCAACATAGTCTTGAAACCCGAAAAGGATATAAAAAAGAAAGTAATTTGCGACCAGTATGGGAGGAAGAAATATCAGGAGCGAGGCTTCATTTTTTCCCCGTGACGCCAACGCGCCCTTGAACTTATAGAAGGAATAACCAAGACACGGCAGCAAGGCATAAGCAAACCATGCATTCTTAAACACCCCAAATTCAAGATTGTACGTCACCCTGCGGTCGAACTGAAAGGGATAACTTGTCAACGAGAATGCCTTGAGCAAATAGAGAGAAGAACTTTTTTGGACGCCCATTGTATTTAACGTCCTCATGACCGCCGCCACAACCCGATCTACTCCCATTATATATATGGATATCGCCAGAAAACAAAAAAAGACCACTGAAAACAAGAAAGCCGGGCCCAATATCCGAAAAAAGGACGCCTTGGGCGGCAAGCTTTGCCATCGGGAAAGAGCCAGGTACAAAAATATACCAGCCCCCAGAAAGCCTGTATCCTCCCTAATCTGGACCGCCACTCCAAGCAACACAGCGGACAGCGCCAAATAAAACCAAGCATAGCGGTATCTTGATTTATCATAACTTATTTGATGCTGGGCAAGCGCAATGAGCGAACTCAGCACAAAAAAGCACGCGAGAATTACCGGGAATTCAAGACGGGAATAAGTAACCATCATTGGTGAGATTGCAATGATAACAGCTGCGCCAAAAGCGATATGGGATTTATTAGAAATCAATCTCACATAATAAAAAATCATTGGAACGATAGCCGTGCCAAGAAAGCAATTTACCAACTTGATCGAATAGTCAGTCTCACCAAAGAGCTTAATTGCTGTAGCATAGACAATAGAGGTGATCGGCCTCAGTGTGCTAACCGGGCCAACAACCCCATTAACCCAAAGCATGGCTTCATAATAATACTGCTGAGGATCTGATATTGTTAAGCCATACTGGTCTATTTTATAAAATCTCAACAAAGCACTAAACACCGTCAAGACCACGGCAGCCCAATACACTGGTTTTATTGAAGTACAGAGCTCTTTTAGTCTATCTTTTTTCCCCGCAAGTATATCCATTTCATTTTTTCCCACAACTGCTCTAATTTTATTGACTCAAACCAGCACTTAAAAACTTACTATCACAACGCATACGACAAACAGACCGCTGCCGTAATCGCCCCCAAGCGGCTTATTCTACACTTGCCTTGAACAAATCAAAGAGAAGTCGGGGAAGACATGTTTAGGCATGGACAAAGCGGGCCTACGACTACAAGGAAGATATCTCCCATAGCCCAAGCGATTTATCCATGTATGCTCCACTGCCCTCTGTACACTTCTCATTATAAATCCTGAGGGGAGAAGGGAAATTGAATGGAGCTGCTTCCAAGTTGATTGGTCGCCAAATGTCATAGAGTTCGTTATTGTCTCTTGTCGGGAAGGTGGTCGTAAGAAGATACTGTATACGGCTTGCCTTTATATTCTTAATAGCTACCGCAATATCCTGATTGTTAAGATGGACCAAACAATCTCGACAAAACAGCAGGTCAGCCTCAGGCAAAGGATCCTTAAGCAAATCCAGATGCCGAAAAACCCGACTTGCACTCCCATACCTCTTCTGATTCAGTTGAATGAGCGGAGCCACGACATCTCCCCCCACATACTTGGCACCAGACAAACCAACCGTCTGCATCCACGCAAAATCGCCACATGGCAAATCCAATAAGGACTTAACATCCAACTCCTTAACCAATGAAGACAGTACGACTCTGACTTCTGCCGTCTGCTGCGCAGAAGACCCACGGCCAGATCGAGACTCCTGTCCTCCCCAGGAATTCTGATGATAAATCTCAGCAAAATCAAGTTTGCTGGGCCCCTTGATCCTTCTTACAAAGTTTCTCGCTCGGAGAAGCCCGTCTATCGCAGACTGAGGAAGATAGCGCAGCAACAGCCCTTTGGCGAGTCTTGCAAAGTGGGCCTGCTTGCTTGGCAACATTTGGCTTAAAGTCGCCTTCGAAAGGCGCAAGGTGCGAGAATAGTCTCTCACACTACCCCGAGTAGCGCATTGCATCAGCTGTATATCCAACTTGTTGGCCAAATCATCGGTTTCAAATGTACTTAACAACATCTCAGGGGTAAGCATCGAAAAAGACTTGTCGAAATACTTGTCTACATCGGCATCATGCCCACTCATATTTCGGCTCCCCTGATTCTCATGAACCCGGCTTAACACAAGCTCCTTTCCCTGATGATAAAAAGGATATGACCGACATAACCGGAGCCACATGTCATAATCCTGAGTGGATGCAAGGCTCTCGTCAAAAAGACCTACTTGATCAAATGCAGCCTTTGGTATGAGCAAGGTGCATCCATTTATAGTATTGGTTGTCGCCAGATGAAAGAGGGACTGCGCAGGCGGAAAGCCCAAATGATGAACCGACTCAATAAAACCAAGATCCTCATCAACGAAAACATAATCGGAATAAACTACAACATTCCGGTCCTCGCTGTGCTCCAAAAAAGCAATCTGCTCTTCTATCTTCCCAGGCTCATACAGGTCATCATGACTAAGCCACGAAAAATAGTCGCCACGCATTTGCCGGATTCCCTCATTCAACGCAGAGGCAACCCCGCCATTCTCTTTATGCACCACTCGAATATTGTCGCCATAAGATTCGGCAATGGCAACGGTCGCCCCCTTATCATTGGACCCGTCATCGACAACGATGACTTCAACATTCGAATAGGTCTGGGCCAGCGCGCTATCGATCGCCTGATCCAAAAAATCAGATCCATTATAGACAGGGATAAGAATTGAGACGAGAGGCATGAACATATGCGTACTTTGGTAATCTAGTGAGAAGACTTTTGCAATTCGTAGGCTGCCAAGGCCCCGCCTTTGTAAAGCTCCCGAAGGGTAAAACCATCCGGCACCGACTCAACAAAAGATTGGGCTGCAGGGAAAAGATTAGTGTCCACCAAAAGATATTTGAATCCCTCCTCCCGAAAACGGCTCCAGAAGGTATCACCATTGGCCATCAACTCACCCAATTCCTTATTCGTGCTGACGCCCATCAACAAATCAGGACGCAGCCAAAAGCGGTAGTAGGTGAACATGAAGACACGCCCGCCATCCTGTGCAGCCTCATTGATAGCGAGATGGGCGAGGCAATAGGACTGCATCGGGGAAGAAGCAAGCATCGGGTTTTTGGGATTCAACGCGTAGCGTACCGTTTGAATTGGATTAAACGCATTGAATCGGGACCTTACATGTACAGGGGTAGCTAAAAGGACCACCACGGTGACCAGCAGCACGGTACGGGCTAACCATCCCCCTCTGCGCAATGCCATTTCTGCTCCGGCAACCGCAGGTATGCCCAGCATGACTATGGTAGCCAAAAAATAACGAGGCATGAAGATGGAAGGCATCAAAACCAACCAGAACCCCATGCCGATCAATGCAGTAATGGACAAAGCCGCCAGTCGACTCTCCCGCCAACGCGCAGGTCTAGGCATCAGCAGGACAAGAGGAGCGAAAGCAAGCACCAGAGGAGATAAGGTACCGTGCTGCGCCCAGTACCTTCCATAGGTGAGGGCCAGGGGATAGCTCAGAAGTAACCGCTTGGTCGTTGACTCGACAAACCACGCCGTCTGCGGCACGCTATTGCCCAGAAACGTATCCAGCAAATACAAATTCTTGAAAAAATGCGGCACCAACATGAGGGCAAAACCAAAACCGAACAGCAGACCGTCGTAGAACGCACGCCATATCAACCTGCCCACACGTCCCCACGCCCCTTCTCTGGCAGCGCAAATAGCGTCCGCCAAATGCTGCCATGACATAAGCAGCAATACAGCAGGCAACAATGGAATGATGTAGCTCAGCTTGAAGACCGAGGCTAGCCCGCAAAAGAAACCGGACAAGAAAAGAAGCCCTTTCCTCTTCTCGCTCTCCCACGCCAAAAGGGCGAACAGACAAGCAGCAAAACACGGGCCGACAGCATACAAATCAATTTTCCCGCCTCCCCAAAGAGCAACGACAGCGGAACTGGTGATTCCCACAATGATAGACAGCAGCCGTCCCCGCTTACCAAGTCCGCACTGCTGGGCCAAGTAGAACAAGACCACTAACGCAGGAAGATAGTTCACCCACGAAAATATTCTAGGAGACACGTTGGGCATTCCCAAGGACATAAGCGCCGCCACCAGTACCTCAGCCAGCACTCCCACGGAAGAAAAGTGCTCATAGCCAGGCAGCGGGGTGATGGAATGGGAGTAGGCGATAATCTTGGGCAGCACCAGATAGTATGCAATGCTATCACCTTCCACATGGCCGCCAAGGGTCATGAAGCCGGCCGCCACCAGCACCCCTACAAGGATAGTGACTCCCTTCCAAGCGCGGGGAAGAGCTTTCAGGTCATCACAAAAGCTTGAGAACCATTGTTTCCAATCCGAGGCAGTTGCCCGCAAATAGTAGCCCCCCCCTGTGCCTGCCGTCCCAAGAACAACCAGTACGACACCCGGAGAAAACATCTTGCCAAGGCCCAAAAACATAAAACCAGTGGCAATAACTCCCTGCCCCAAGAAATACGCCACCACAACGTCGAGCCAGAAAGGAAATACGGGCAGATGGCGACGAGTCAAAGACAGGATGCCCCCACCCACTCCAATGAAGGCAAGGATAAGCAGCGGAATGGGATACGCCAGCAACAGCATGTATTCTCCCTAGTGAAGATAAGCTGCGGTAAAGAAATTCCGCAGGAACTCAGGATAAGCAGGATGCAGATCAAACAGATAAAGTGAAATACAAGCCACGATCCAAAGACCCAACACAGCTTCTTTCCATGGTGTTAGCTTCATTTCGTATACGTCCCTATGATTCATTACCCTGTTCTTCGCTGAGAGATTCAGCATCCTCTTTCCGCATGTTCTCAACTCGCTCCCGTAGCAAAGCAACTTCCTGAGTCAAGCGCTTGATCTGCCCGGCATGAGTGGAGATACGCACCAAACTATCGAGCATGAGGAACGCACCCAGCACGAAGAATACCACGGCCAGAACCACCAGCAATTCGCGATCCCCCATAGTGGAGGTGATGTTGAACATGGGCAGCCACTTCCACAGTACGATGGCAACCACGGCCAAGCACTCAGCCAGCACCCAACGGACAGCGGTGTGCGCATTCAAACGTTCAGTGCGTGTGAGCCATAGAGTATAAAGGGTAAGGCTAAGAAGCAAAGTAATGCAAACACTTAGTACCACAAGGGAAAATGACGTCATACGCGTTCACCTCGCGGTTTTTTGAACAAAAGGCCCATGAACCCGATGATGACCCGCAAAGGATAAAGAGCTGCACGAAAAAAGGTGAACAGGGACTGGCCACTCACACGACAGCGCATCCTGATAGGGACTTCGCGGATGCGAAACCCAGCTTGGTGAAGCATAAGCAATGCCTCGGCTTCGGGGTGATCAACCGGGTATTCTGTAGAAAAATAGCCAAAGGCCTTCCGGTTCAAAGCACGAAAGCCAGAAGTGGTATCATGGATTCGCAATCCCGTGGCAAGCTTCAAAATACCGGTGGAAAAATGCATCCCCATACGCCTGGAAAAAGGCGTTTCATAACAGGTATCTGGAGCTTCATGCAAGTAACGGGAGCCAATGACACAGTCCGCTTCATCCGCAAGGATAGGAGCTATCACGGTGGAGATTTGAGCCGGGTCATGCTGCCCGTCACCATCCACTTGCACGGCTATGTCGTAGCCATTTCTTAGGGCGTATATGAAACCGGTCTGCACTCCGCCTCCAATACCGAGATTCACTGGTAGAGAGAGCACTGGAACCCCACACTTTCTGACGACTTCCTCGGTGGAATCGGATGAAGCGTCGTTCACCACCACGGCGTCGTACCCAGCGCGATAGACCTCCTGCAACAAGGAAGGAAGACTTTCCTCCTCGTTATATGCCGGTATAATTACTAATATTTTCATCTTTTCTTCGCACGCCTCTTCTTGTTTTTCCCGGCACCGGAGCCACAGTAATACCTGCATCCATGCATTTTATAGACTCTTGTCCAAATACTCACATCGTTCATAGACTGTACAGTGAACTTCGTCCAGCAACAAAGAGAGGGGAGAGGATGGGGAGTCCGCACTTGCTCGCCCCAGCTAAATTGGCTAAGAATTTCTGTCTCGAATCAGACGAGAAGATGGGAGCGGAGCAATCCCCCCCACTCTTCAGCGAAGCACCAGCAGATCCGAAGACACACATGCTGTAAGATGCAGAAATTCTATCCAAGACTAAGGAGACGATGTGAGATATTGTCAGATATGCGGTTGCGACACCCAGCATGAGAACCTCTACAAGGTGAATTCCTACCAAGTAGCCAAATGCCGGGAGTGCGGGATCGGACGTGTCATGGTAGACGACTTCGACCCTTCTAAAGTCTACGACGAGAGCTATTTCACAGGCGCACACGAGGAAGCGTACACGGACTACCTTGGCAGCAAGAAAACCATCGCCAGGGAATTCGCAAAAACAGCCCGCTTCGTACATTCGGTCAGCCCGACAAGTGGAACTTTATTCGAGGTCGGTTGCGCATACGGTTTCTTCCTTGAACAGGCCAGCAAGTACTACGATGTATATGGTGCCGAAGTCGTGAAAAAAGCAGTACAGTACTGCCACCAGCAATCACTTGACGGCGTTCACCACGGCAGCGTGACCCACGAAGTCATGGAAAAGGTGGGCGAGATTGATGTCTGCGTAATGCTCGACGTTATTGAGCACATAGACAACGTTGAAGAAGTCTTTGAACTCATATGCGACAAACTCCGCCCTGGCGGTTCCATGGTAATCACCACGGGAGACTGGGACTCGCTGATTGCAAAGCTGTGCGGCCCCCGCTGGCGACTCATGGCCCCTCCGTTCCATCTCTGGTATTTTACCCCTTCCAGCCTGATACGATTGGGAGAACGATTCGGTCTGGAAATGGTTGATTGTTCTCACCCGTGGAAGATCGTGCCTATTGAACTCATCGTCAAACAAGCCGGCTCCATGGCTGGTTTGAAAAATGAAATAACTCTGCCGGAGGGGATCAACAAATTAGGACTTCCCGCCAATCTGGGCGATGCTATGAGAATCGTCCTTCGCAAGAAAGATAAAATAGAGAATTAAAGGGCGGCAGCATCCAGGCAACGTGATCAGTCGCAGCCTCTTCGGCTCCCCCACTTATTCTTCGACGGCAGAAGAAAAACGCAACAGGTATTCGAGTATATCCCCATCTTGTCGATCAAAGACAAATCCCAGAGACAGAAAAAGCCGCAGGCTCGCCTTGTTCTCCGGCTTGATGGCTGCCAAGATAAAAGCCTGTGCGTTTCGTTCATGAAAAAACGCAAGAGCCTTGCTGAACAACACGCGGGACAACCCCTTTCCACGGCAGCCCGCTTCCAGAAGAATGCTCGTTTCCCATAAAGCAGTGTCGCGCCGGTCAAAACGGACCATCCCCACTTTTCGCGATTCTTGCTCGCCTATAAGAACAATCGTATCAACTGAACGTAAAGCCTTTTCGTACCATGCCAAGTGGGCAGCTTCCTCAAGCACGTCCGAATTGCGCGACATGGCCCGCACATGAAGATCGTTACGCCAGTGCAGCAAATCCAGACTGTCATCTGGACGGGCAAGCCTTACAGACAATCCCCCTTTGCCCCCGGATATGGATACAGACTCGGGCGTCACAGCTTACCTTCTGTATCTCGTCCAGATCTTGTCGCAAGCTTCCACAACGTCCTCGACATCCCGGTCTTCCATCGCCGGGTACATGGGCAGACTCAGCACCCGTTCATACTCTGTTTCTGCGACCGGCCACTGACCGCGCTCATATCCAAGATTGGCGTAGTGTGTCATCCAGGGGATCGGAATGTAATGGACATTCACGCCAATATTTTCGGCCCGCAAGGCAGCAAATACATCGGCTCTAGATGCGATAATGGTGTCAAAATTCAAACGAACAACATAGAGGTGCCATGCTGAGGAGCAGTCATCGCGCTCAATGGGCAGTTGAAGCATGGGGCAATCGCCCAGCCTCTCAGCATAGGCCGCAGCAATCTCTCTCCGGCGCTCCAGCCAGCTATCCAGCTTGCCGAGCTGACTTACTCCCAAAGCACAATTTATGTCTGGTATGCGATAATTACACCCGAGACTGACCACATCATAGTCCCAGGAATTGCGCTGCCCACGGGCATGCAGGTCCAAATCAATGCCGTGATGCCGGAATGATTTTATACGCTTTGCCAACGCTTCATTGTCGGTCAGGACAGCCCCACCCTCACCTGTGGTAATCTGCTTCACCGGATGAAAACTCAGAACGGTATAATCTTGGAGCGTTCCCACCTTCCGCCCCTTGTAGGTTGCTCCTAGTGCGTGAGCCGCGTCTTCGATGACCGGAATTCCATGATGATCCGTCAACTCGCGCAAAGCGTCATGGTCACAAGGGTGTCCGCAATAATCCACGGCCACTATTGCCTTGGTCTTCGGTGTGATTTTTCTTTCCACGTCCACTGGGTCAATATTCATAGTATCCGGGCTAAGATCGGCAAACACGGGGGAGCCTTGTTGATACAACACGCAGTTGGCGCTCGCCACAAAGGAAATCGCTGAAACGATAACCTCATCGCCGGGCCCGATATCCACCGCGTTGGTCGCACAATGCAGAGCGGCCGTGCCGGTATTCACCGCCACGCCGTGAGCCGCTCCAGAGTACTCGCACAGAGCGTCCTCAAAGGCCTGAACTGCCGGTCCAGTAGTCAACCAATCGCCCCGCAGGACATTCTCAACGGCTCTGCGGTCCTCGGCATCAAGCCATTGCGTTGCATAACGCAGCATGCTTGACCGGACGGGTTTTCCACCATCAATTGCCAGTTTAGAAGACATTACAATTCTCCAAGCAACCATTTATTATTGTTGCAAAATAATAACTAAACCCAACACAATCAGACCGCAACCAATGAAAAATTTATAAGAGAGACTGGTCCCGAAAAAGAAATGCTCCAAAATCCCGGCAAAAAGAAAGGCCAGAACCACAAATGGATACCCTTTGGACAGCGGGATGATGCTCAGCAACCAGGACCAGACAAGAACCATCGAACCGCAGATAGCCACTGCAGTCCAGAACTGCCATGTCCACATAAGAGCATACAGCAAGGCAAACTTTGAAGCTGCCACAGCTTCCTGCTGTGCCACCAAGACGCCTTTCTTCAAAACGATCTGCCCCACACCGAGCATGAAAGCGAAAACCACCAGCGTGAGAACGTGCAAAGGATTCATATATTCTCCATTCAACCCCGAGCCAAAGCAGGTGACATGCATTGCCGCCCTGTTATGGCCTTCACCCAAAATCTAATGACGATATCCCAATAGCAAGTTGCACACCGTGCGACTGACCTGTGTTTCCAGGTATTCAGCGGGAACGTTCCAGTCCCCTTCCCGGCCCAGCACAATAGCCAGACAGCGTAGGATATCCTCAGGGTCGCATCCAGTTAAGATATTGCTCCCTGCTTCCAATGTCTCCGGGCGTTCGGTAACATCGCGCAGAGTCACGGTGGGCACACCCATGATACATCCTTCCTCCTGCACGGTACCGCTGTCGGACAACAGCGCCCTAGCGTGCTTTTCCAGCTTCACAAAATCGAAGAAGCCGGGAGGCGTCAGAAACTGAATGCCCTTGAGTTCAGCATCGGTCCCGGCCACCTCCATGCGTGAACGCATACGGGGGTGCAGACTCAAAACAACGGGCAAGCCATATTTCTCATGGATCGCTGTAAAACCGTCCAAGAAGCTCTCCAACCGCTCCGGCACATCTACATTCTCTGCCCTATGTAGGGTCACGAGAAAGTAACCGCCCGGTTCAAGGCCCAACTCACCGAGGATACCGGACGCATCGATCTGCGGCGTGTAGTGATCCATGACTTCCTTGATGGGGTTACCAGTTACATACACTCGGTCAGGATGAAATGCCTCACGGAGCAGGTGGTCCCGGCTCCGGTTGGTGTAAGGGAGGAGAATGTCGCTGGAGTGATCAATGATACGGCGATTGACCTCTTCCGGTACCCGGTCGTCAAAACAGCGGTTACCCGCCTCCATATGATAGACAGGAATACCCATGCGTTTGGCGACCATGACAGTCAATGCGCTGTTAGTATCGCCCAATACTAAGAACTTATCGGGCTGTTCCTTTTTCAGTACGGCCTCGGTCTGTTCCAGAATATTGCCGATCTGCCCCATGACGGAGTCCGCCTGGGTCTCGAAACTGTAGTCCGGCTTACGAACGCCCAAATCCTCAAAAAAAATGGTACTGAGATTGGGCGAAAAGTTCTGTCCTGTGAAGACCAGCGTGTGGTCGCACAAGTCGTCCAGCATCGCAATCACGCGGGAGAGGCGGATAATTTCCGGCCTCGTGCCAAGTACGGTCATTACCTTCATGATACACCTTACTGAAGCAATTCGTCGTCAAATCCATCGCGCTCGTCACCCACCATGAGCTTGTGCTTTTTCATCAGCTCAATAGTGGCCTCCAGATCCATTACGTCGTCATTGGAGCAGTAGGAGCTACCTCGCGGGGCATCCGCCTCCTCGACCTGCAACTCCGGCAGCATGGGCTGAATAGCGTAGAACTCGCCACGGTCATAAGCGCGTCCCCCCTCTTCCTCGGAAATCATCAGTTCGTGAATCTTTTCCCCGGGACGGATGCCGATAACGTTGATGTCGATATCCAGATCCCCGATAAGCGCCTTGGCTACATTAAGCATGTTGGCAGCGGGAATCTTGGGAACATAGGTCTCGCCGGGCTTGGCACCAGTCATGGCCGCGGCAATGGTCGTCACAGCGTAAGAGAGGGGTAACAGAAAACGGGTCATGTCAGGCGTGGTCAAGGTCACAGGGCCGCCTGCCGCGATCTGCTCATGGAACAGTGGAATGACAGAGCCGCGGGAGGCGAGTACATTGCCATAACGCACGCAGATGAAACGGGTGGACGGACAGGTAATGTTACCCGCAATAAAGATACGCTCCTGCAAGGACTTGGACATGCCCATGACATTCACGGGCAGACACGCCTTATCCGTGGACACACCCACCACGGTTTCTACCAGAAGATTATTTTCCTCGATAGCGCGAATGATGTTGCTAGCCCCTGTGCAGTTGGTGGCCAGAGCCTCGCTAGGGAAATACTCGCAAGACGGTACCTGCTTGAGGGCCGCAGCATTGATCACGATATCCGCATTGCGCATAGCTCCACAGATAGAAGCATAATTACGCACATCGCCGATACGGAATTCCAACACCCGGCGGAAGTTATTATAAATGACTTCATCCGTGGGGTTGGTCAACTGGGAGTAGGCCACCCGCATATAGTGCTGCTTGGCCTCGTCACGAGAAAAAATGATGATCTTCTTGGGTAGCCCGACTTCACCGCTCAACATCTGGTGCACGAGGGTCTTGCCAAGCGAACCGGTTCCCCCGGTCAGCAGTACTGTTTTGTCTTCAAACACTTTGTAGCTCATGAGAGATCCTTTGTATAAGCAATATTGAATTCACGCATGGCTCTGATCTGATCAGACCACGACGGGGATTTGTATCCGGTTGCTTCCCGAAAATGAGCACACGACAAGGCCTTATTGTCGTCCACCTCGCTGTCAGGAACAATGGTGATACGCTTTTCGTAAATTTCTGCAACCAAACGCAATAAATCCAGCTTTGAGATGGGATCAGAAGCGACCTGGTACAATCCTTTCAACTGGGGATTCGGCAATATATAGCGAGCGATAACATTTGCCAATTCGCAAGTTGTGAGTCCGGAATATATAGCCTTTGCATACCCCTTTACCTCGTCCTGTTGGACAAGGAACCACTCGACCAGGGAAAGCTTATTGCGCAATTCATGCCCGATAATAGACGTTCGGATTGTCACAGCTGGAGCCTCGTACAGTTCTCCGAGGTATTTGGTTATCCCATAGACATCCTTCGCAGTGAAAGGATCATCCTCCGAATACAGCCCCTCTTTACGCCCGTCAAAGACACAATCCGTGCTGACATGAATCAGGCGGCACCCATATTCTTTACACAATCCGTGCAACAAGTGCGGCAGGCGTGCATTCAACTCGATGCAAGGCAACCGCATATGGCCTTCAGCCTGCTGTCGCACGATGCCGATGCAATTAATGACAACGTCCGGCTGCACATCGCGCAGAGCCTTTTCAACGGTCTTCATGTCGTAAGCATCCACCCCATCAATCAGGGTGTCTATCATCGAGGCAGACATGATTCCAATCAGAGGCTCTTTGCTCCGCACTGTGCCATGTGTGTGTATCCCATGGAATCTTTTCAGAGCGTACAGTAAAGAATGACCGAGCATCCCCGAAGCTGCAAGTATGAGAACCCGCATATATTACCTCCAAATAACAAACGGTCCGATCAATCAGAGCAACAAAAGACCGAGATTCCCGGTCAACTACCGTCCGTCATTAATTCTTTTGCGCGACCGCCAGCAAGGTCATCGGAACAAAGGGCAATCGCTTCACGCCTTTCTCCCGTAACCAGCCAGGGAATCGCTTCCCTTTCTCGATCAGCCACAGATTCTTATCTAGACGCAGGGCACGCAGCACAAGCCACCATAAAAGCGGAATATAGGTGGGGAAATAGCTAGCCCCCAAAGGTAGACGAATAATATGAGAGCAAGAAAAGCCCCGATTCACAAGCAAAGCGCGCAGGGAATGCCGACTCCATCGCGTCAAATGATGCGGAGGGACTTCAGTCCAGGAATCGCCGTAATAACGATATGGACCGGAGTAATCCGGCACGGAAATTAACAAATGTCCCCCGTCCTGCAACGCGCCCCGGCATGTATCCACAAAGCCGAACGGGTCCTCCAGGTGCTCTAGCAACTGAAAAGCACAAACGGCATCGAACTGCCGATCAAGGCTCTCGAAGCCATCGTACACTTTGGCAAGCCCGTTAAGGGATTCCAGGGTCGTGGGGTTCTTTTCACAGGCAAAGCGATCCACAGACGGAAGGTCTTCCTTGAGACATTGCAAAAACGCACCGCCACCGGCCCCGACTTCCAACAGGGATGAGACCTCATGTTTTTGCAGTACCTCAATGGCACGACGAAATTCCTTTTTCACCCCTTCATAGTAGCTGGCATCGGCAACGGCTTTGTAATACTCAGTGGTCCCAGCCGTGCGAGGGGAAAATGTCAGGAAGCTGCAATGCGGGCACTCTAAAAGATAGTAATTCTCATCGACAGGATACTGCGCAACCATCACACGAGGTAGCGAGCCACCGGTAGCCTCTTCCCACTTGGAGAAACTTTCCCGTATGGTACCGTGCTGGCCATGATACCGAAGTTTGGCGTCTCCGCAGTTGGGACACAAAGTATCCTGCAACCGGACAACGTCATCAAGGAGCTTTGCAATAGACATAATTAACTACTTACGACTGCCTGCCGATATCTCTGCGCCCCAACTCGCCACAGTACACGGGGGCCCCGAAATACTTACAAAATCCATTCACAGCATCATCAAAACCCATAAAGCCCGGCAAGGTATCCGTCTTCGCCCCATCCACCCGAATGATATCATAGAACTGTCTGTAGGGCATATTTCTGTGGACCATATAGCTACCGTCATCCGAACAAACGACCAACCCACCAAGGGCACTTTGCGAATAGATGTCCTTATTCCAATAAGCGGACAAGCCTATCACATGCTCTCCACCTGTGCTGGCGTAGCCTCGCACCATATATTCATCCAGCCCTTCAAAGGCATGAACAAAGGCTTTCTTGCCATTCATTGTCAGATAGCCGTTGACCCCTTCCGGTGCCAGAGGAGGGAACCTGTTGCCGAAAGAGTCACTGACAAAAACATCCCGCCCGGAAACCACTATATCGTGTGTCCCCTTATGAGCGAATCGCCAAGTTCCCATGCTTTTTTTGTCCGTCACGCCCACCAGGCCCGTTCGTCCAAACTTGAAGCAGGTAAAATACAGCAAGTCGCCGTACCCGAAAACTGTGTTGATATGATTGTGGTCAAAATCTATCGCATATCCACTATCATCGAGTATAAAGGTGAGGTCATCCAGAATCGTGCCTTCATCATCGACAGACATTATACTGTTATGTCCGGTATTTGCTATATACAATCTATCGTTGGCGTAGGATATCTGATGTATCCTCGTCGAAGTGTTGTAATCAACCCTGCCGTAGACGTACTGGGGAGGCATGGTTGGAGCTCCAGAAAGCAGGTCGCCAGCATCAAACTTATAGACTCTGGACTCAATTGTGTCAGCTCGACAAAATGTTGAAATATAAAGACTACCCTTGGCCATGGTTATGCCAAAACAGGGAATATCAACCAGCTTGAACAAGCCATCCTTGGCGAAAAGAAACAACCCGTCCATAGAGGTCACGAGGTACTCATTTTCAGTGTATATATTGTCCGACACCCTCACCGGCTTTTGAGGCAGCACCAGCATATCCGTGCTCAAGCGCTCCTTAAAATTAGTGACACACTCCTTTACGGATGTTGCAACGGAACCAGATAGAGCACTGACAAAACCAGAGTATTTACCTAATAAAGCCATAACACACCTAACTCCATAGCTGCATAAACGAATACGCTGCGCCACATAAAATAACCCAGCACCTCTGCTTAGTCGCCGTCACGGTCAACCGTCCACGAATTACCCATCATCAAATCCGGCTTCATGAGAACAAACGAATCCGGGTACAATTCCTTCCGATTTTCAAATTGAAGTACCAAACAGTCCTTAAGCTGCTCGAAGATATGCGTCTCGCTTGCTGCCGTGGCCATGGACACCAGAATCGGCAAGTTCACGAAAGGCGGGCAGAGAAGGAAATAGAAATCCCTGATTTCACCTTGCTCCAAGGGCGGACACTCCTCTCCCATGGTATGTGTGCCCGATCCCCACAAGAACTGCCCTTTAGCATCCCGCATGGATAAGCCTACCCTGTAGCCACTCGTATCCTCTGTGGCGTAAAGTCGCATATAAAAAACGTACTCTTCATTAGGAATCAACAAGGACGGTGTATCGCCATCCATGGTGCAGCAGCCATAATCCACAATACGTAACCGCCCATCCCCTACGGATATAGGCCGCTCAAGAGCCTTTTCCACCAACTCCAATTCCGGCTTGGCAAGAATCTGCATTTCACTTGTAAAGCAATCCTGCCGGAGCATCTGCTGCTCGGTTACCAATTGGGCCTGGGGAGTCATCTCGTTAAACAGATCATTATAGAACATCGTAGTGATGTCCTTGGGCTCACCATGCGCCACAACCTCACCGGATTGCAGGTAATACACTCGGTCGCAGAAGGTATTGATGGTATTCAGATCGTGAGAAACCAGAAGGATGGTGCCGCCCCTTTCCCGGAACTGGCGGAGCCGGTCAAAGCACTTCACCTGAAATTTCACATCACCCACAGCCAAGGCTTCATCCACTATAAGCACTTCCGGTTCGATACAAGAGGCAGTGGCAAAAGTGAGACGTGCCTGCATGCCTGACGAGTAGGTCTTAAAAGGCCGATCGATAAATTCTTCCAATTCGCTGAATTCAATAATCCAGTCCATTTTCCCGGCAATTTCCTGCTTGGAAAGGCCCAGACACAAACCGCCCAACTCGACGTTTTCCCGACCGGTATACTCGGGGTTAAAGCCGGTCCCCAACTCAAGAATGGAGGCCACCCTGCCGTTGACTTCGTAAGAGCCTTCATTTTGCGCTAGAGTTCCGGCAATGATCTTGAGCAGTGTGCTCTTCCCCGCACCGTTGCGTCCCACAAAGGCGACCATCTCCCCTTTGCGCAGTTCGAAAGAAACATCGCGTAACGCCCAGAACTCGGTATGACGCTGCCGACGGGTGATGAACTCATACAACATGTCGGCAGGCCGAGGGTACACCTTGTATACCTTGGAAAGATTCTCGGCTTTAATGGCAACTGTCATCATTCACACCACTCATTAAAAAATTGTTTCGCACCGACGGTGCTCTTACAGCACGTTTCCAAACAGACTACGTGTCTTCTGAAAGGTTCGCAGCCCCACTCCAAAAAGTCCGAGAGATGCCACAGACACCCCCACCCAAGAGGAAACGTGTGTCATTTGCTGGTAAAAGAAAATATCCTGGTAGCAAAGCAACAGATGGGTGAAAGGGTTACACAAAACCACCGCCCTGGCCCATCCCGGAATCTGATCCAAATTGTAGAAGACCGGCATGCAATAAAGTGAGGCCGTGCAGTAGACAAGCAGCACGTCCTTAAGGTCACGCAAAAACACCCCTGCCGTGGCCAACAAATACCCAATCCCGAGCAAGCCCACAAATTGAATGGCAAACAGCAAAGGCCACAAGAACGCTATGAAGGAAAGAGAGCCGTAGTTCCACAAAATATATCCCACCAACAGCATGGTACTGACCAACTGGTTCAGCAATGCAGCCAGCAGCGTCTTCACTGGTAATATTTCTAGAGGGAAAGCAACCTGCTTCACCAGGCCGGAGTGAACCACCACGACCGTGACGTTGCGAAGCAGTGCATCCTGGACGGTCATCCACGGAACAATGCCGCTCAACATGTAGAGGACGTAATCCCCCTGTGGGCCCATTCCTGTCTTGATATTCAGAATGAACGCAAACACCGTAAGATAGATAAGAATGAGAAGGAGTGGATGCCCGATGGCCCAAAGGGGACCAAGCACCTGCCCCACATATCTGTCGGCGATCTCCCGATGGGTCATGGCAAGGGTTAACTCCCGGAAACGCCACATTGTCCCCAGCCAGGACCGCGACAGTAGCTGGCTGATAAGGGTGGTTTTCTGTGGGGAAACGGGCTTGTTCGACATGCTCACTCTCTTGACATCATTACATTCAATAGTCACTAAAAAACACGGCAGGCGGGCCGGAAGTCATGTCCTTCCCGAAAGCTTTACAGCCTTACTTCGTCCTAAACCAAAACGCACTCGGCTCCGAAGAAGGAAAGGACTCCCGCATGGTAGCAAACTCGGGGAAGGCTTCGCCGAACCGTTCCTTGTCCTTCAGGCGAAGCCAGTTGCCCGCCCATACGACCTCAACGCGTTCATTGTTGGTCAGATACGCTTGAAGCAGATACTGCTCATTCCAGTAATACTGAGACTGTTCGTGATAGACCCGCGGATACTGCCGGGGCAGAGAAATGTCGTGAATATGAACGTAGACTCCCGGCTTTAAACGCGGCAGAATTTCGCAATAGATGTGCTGAACGTCACCGCCCATGCGCAGGGCGTGAGAGGTATCGATGAACAAAATATCATTGGCTTCCAACTCAGTGAAGACACTTAAATCAACATGCTGAATTTTCTCTTCCAGCAAGGAAGACACACTCAGACGCGGATTCTCCAGCAGGTATGGCTGAGGATACGGCTCAATGCATGTATGCTTGGCAGCATGCCCTTCCTCCCTGTTGCGCATCAGCGCCTCGAAACACAAAAGAGAGCTGCTACCACAGCCGGTTTCAACGATTCTGCGAGGCCTTAAGTGCCGCACCAAGCCGTAATAGAGATTGCCGTCAACAGCCATGTACCCATGGTTAATAAGAAAGAAACCATTATATTCCTTCCCCGGACTGTGGATGGGGAATCGACGAAATTCCTCATTATAGGGAGAGAGCGTATCTTCTGCGAAACGCCACATGGCCGTCTCATCGATGGAGAGTCCGACCAACTCGGATTCACTTTCCAGAAATTCGTCAGTCAAATCATTATAATCAGGCAACGGCAGGTAAAAATGATCACGCAGAAGGAAAAAGTCCTTTTCCTTGAAAGCGTCAAAGCCGCTGTTGCCGGGACAATTTCGATCTATGATATCAGCACACAGGCGAGCCACAGTGTCCGGGCCATGCATAGCCCTAAGTAAGCGGATCCAGCATCGAGTCAAAAATCCGGCTGGCCACCATACATTTTTTCCATTCAAATTTACCATCAACTACACCTTTCCTAACAGCAGCACTGCCACCCGTTTCAACGCGCTTTTAATTCTGCCGCGCAGCCCCACTCGCGGAGCCTTCCGCCCCAAGGCCTCACAACGGGACAAAAAGACCGTGGCTTCAGAGCAAGTAGGGTCCTCGACTTCCGGAAGCTGCGTGTCTCCCCTATCCGGCATAGAAACCCGCAAGGTTTCTATGCCGGGCACCATGCTCCCTTGTTCCCAGCCGATGGACAAATCAAAGGGGACCAGACCAGAGCAAACCCGCTCCAACTCAACGCAATTCTGAATTGATACAACCACGACACCGTTCCGATAATCAACAACCGCGTTGCCCTGCTCCACCAACACCACGGACGCACCGGCAGCCGCCAGCAATGCAGCTCCCTTACGCAGGGAGCTCTGCTCCAAGTCGGAGCCATCAAACGGAATAGTCACCGCAACAGCTACCCCGTGTAGATTCGGCTCCACACCAGATGGCACCTGACCGCCCAAATACTCCCTGAAATACCGTTCCAGCGGTTCGACTTGTCCGTTTCCGCCGGCCCGCAAGGCGTGGTAATGTCCACGGGCAATGCTCACGGGGGTCACCCCATCCCGGAGTACTTGGCTTGGCCTGAGCCGCGCAATCATGTACGCACTCCGCCACAAACAGCCAAAAGCCCCTCCGTGCCGGGTCATCTCCAAAGCCGCCTCTGTTTCTAACCGATTCCATAATCCCTCGGCACATAGCTCATTTGGGGAGCGGCTAATGAAATCACATAGGCTGAAAACCAACGCAGGGTGCACGCCAAGCCAGTACAAAAAGGCATCCGGATCCTTGGCTACATCCAAGGCGGCGCCCAGCCCTCCAAGTACCTCTTCGAAATTAGTCCCATCCACAAGGGGAACCATTTGCGTGAACTCATTAGCCCCGATAAAACGTATGGCCGCCTTGGCCGTGTCATAATAACATGCCTGAGGGAATACTTCAGACCCCTGCCCAGCATGATTGCGATTGGTCACGGTCCACTCGGGAATAAAGGTGCCGGGGTAGCGCGAGGTAAACCAGAGCCAACGGTCATAGTCCTGCCCGTAGCGCAAGGAGGCATCAAACCCGCCCATCTCTTCAAAAACGGTACGGTGAATACAGATGGTTATCCCACTGATAAAATTACGCCTGAACAACCCAAGGGTCTGATACCGTCGGTCCGGAAGTTGGCCCCATAGGTCGTGCCGAGGTTCAAGTTGACCGGACTGCTCAAACAACAACTTGAAATAAGTAAAGAAAAAATGAGAATCAGGATTTATTTCAAACCACTTGCGATGCAGTGCAAGCTTTTCCGGCTCAAAGAGGTCATCGGAACTGAGCCAGCATATCCACGTGCCTCGCGACTCCTCCAGCGCTTTGTTCAGTGCCGCGCCAGTACCGCCATTTTCCGTATGAAAGGGTCGAATTCGCTCATCTTTGGCAGCGTACTCATCAAGGACGCTGCGGGTGTGGTCCGAAGACCCATCATTGACAACCACGGCCTCCCAGTCAGAGTCGGTCTGCGCGATGACACTGTCCAGAGCCAGTTTAAGAAAGTCTGCCTGATTGTAGGTCGGGATAAGAATTGAAAAGCTAACAGTCGACACAGGATCAATCCCCTAAACGTCCGGCCACAGATTTATAAAAGTCGTGGGCAACAGGTTTGATAGTCTTCCTGTCGGACAATGTGCGCACACGTTCCACGTTACGATTAGCAGCGGCGTCCACCAAATCGTCATCTGACATGGCACGGATGAGAGCCTCTGCCAGTTCCTCAGGATAAAGATTTCTCGCAAACAACACATTGCGTTCATTTTCAACCACACCATCCACCCCTTCCAGAGGTGAAATAATCGGAAACGCACCACAGGCCATGGCTTCTAACATGCTATTCGGAACTCCATCAAGCACGGACGGGGCATACAAAACCCTAGCCGACAACGTGTGACCAAGGCTCTCCTCACGGGGGATGAGAGGCTTGATTTCGCAATGTTCAAGAATCTCGTCCCCTAGACAGGCGTGAATCCATTGCTCCATCTCCGGCTGGACGACCCAAGCGAACACCACCTTGCATGGCTGGATATGAGGCCAAGCCATCCGCAACCCTTCCATGGCCGCCAACCCTTTAACCGCCTGGTTCTCATACGCCTTGGGCATGTAGATGACGCGTTCGCGCTTTGAGGGCAACTCGGTCCAGCGAGAGCGCAAACCGTCCACATCCATTCCGCCTGTGCCAGAAACAATACCGAGCGGAGTCATTTTTTCTTCGGATAATCCCAAAGACTGCGCAAAATCATAATTCCACAGGTTGTCCGCAATGAAGTAATCACACTCGGCCACGACCTGCTTCATATTCTTCAATAAGCCGGGATCATGTCGATAGAGATAAAGATCCGGACCACCTCTAGCTTGAGCCACCCAACGCCCCACACCTTCCAACTGGTGAGAGTGGCGCACTCTACAATAAAAATAGGATGCCGGGTCAAACCCCAAGGTGTGAATAATGTCGGGTTGCCATTTCCGCATTACTTCGGCCAAGGCATCATCGTCACTGCGCTTGTATGGGAAGGAAGGCACTAGCTTGGCTAACCCCCGTAAATAGCGGTGTACCCCCTTGTGTACAAATTTACGCGTGCCAGGATCTGGAGAAGGATGGTGTTCGGTGAGATAAGTACGCACCTTCCAATCATCTGGCGGCAAAGACGGCAGACCGAAAAGACGCACATTGAACTCTCCCCCCTCGAACAGCTCAATCCACGAATGAGTATGCGAACTGTTGGGCCAGCCAATAAAGAGAATTTTCGGTTTCCCCGGATAGATGTCTTCTTCAAATTTCATGATGATTAATACTGCGTAGTGTTTTTTCCGGCACAGTGAGTTAAAAGGATTTCCCACTGCTTTATGATTTCATCGATGGAGTACTGCTTGATCCACTCGTTCCCGTGAGCCAACTTTCCCCGCACCATGACTTCATCGTCCAAAGCCCGGCCCATAGCCTTGGCCAGTTGTGGCACATTATTATCCTCTACCAGAAGACCGATTCGGCCGCCATCAAGCACATCGCGCGGCCCGTGGGGACAATCCGTGGATATGGGCAAACAGCCGCAGGCCAGTGCCTCAATAAGCACTAAGCCGAAGCTTTCAGATTCAGATGCAGAAACAAGCCCTTTGGCCAAGCGCATGTATGGATAAGGGTTACGCACGTAACCAAAAAAGTGAACATGGTTCTCCAGTCCCATCTCGACAACACTCTTCTTGAGAGTCTCTTCATACGGCCCGTTTCCTAGGCATAGGAGTACAAAATCATCTCGTTCCTTCAGTAGGGAACAAGCTTCAAAAAGCAATTTGTGCCGTTTCTGCGGGGCCAACCGAGCCACGCAGATGAGTATGGTCTTATTTGCAAACTCTTGCGGTAAAGCAACTTCAGGCTCTTTTTCGGCCAAAGTCCGTATGGAATCCAAATCAACCGGATTGGGTAAAGTGATGGTCGTCTCATCCAGGGAGTCGAGCATTTCCACCAGATCATCCCGGCACCCGACACTGGGACTGGTAACCACCTCGGCGCCTTGGCATCCCGAGACGAATAAATGCCGCTCAATACGAATATCAAAACAAGGGTCACCATACATAATAGGCAAATAGTAAGACTCCCAGGCATGGGTTTGCACAATGTATGGCCTGACCGCATTTGGTCGTGCCCCAAGTCCCAACCGAACGACGGCTGCGGCTTCCTCCATCTGAGGGACAACGACAACCGGGCCGCGCAGGGTCTCCACAAAGGATGCTAACAATCGGGCCTGACGATTCATATCCATTGAACGACTTGCTAAATACTCGCTAACTTTTTCATCCGTAATGGGAGCGTGCTCCTCTGACGATGCACCCATTTTCTGGGCACACTCTTGAGCATATGAACGAAGGGGAGCCCCTTCGCAAAGTTTTTCTCCCTTCTCTGCCATGGAACTTATCCATTCACACACTCCGGCAACGACCTCGGCCTGCCCTCCCAGAATCCGTTTGACAAAGCTGCTAAGTTTTCGATGCCGGTATGTAAGCAGAAAGAGGTGAGCAATAAAACGAGACATCCGGGGATAATACTTCAAAACCAATTCTAGGGTAGACGACACATTAATGACTCGTTCCTGCTCTGCCATTGCCCCAAAATCAAGAGCTCTCTTGGTTGACCCTTCTCTCTTAAAACATGCATCCAGAAACTTCCGTAGCCCATTAGCGGCGCGTCCTTTCCACAGGATGGACATCCTGATACTTTTTACGACACCCAATCTTGTATTCTGAATCAGAAATGTCTTCCACTCCCGCAAATACTCTGTTCCCAATCGTCCCGTTAAGGTCGCCTTAAATAACTGCGCCAGCGACATGGGCACTAGATTAATGCAGGGTATTCCACGGTAAAGGCTTCCGGGTGGTTTTTCTCCTTTGTACAAACACACAATAATGGGCTTAAATCGCTCCCGATCTAAATGCCGGGCAATATCCAGCACCACACGCTCTGCCCCACCACCCCATGGCACGCGCTCCACAAAGACTACAGTTGTCTTTTTTTTGCCAAGATCATTTGCCATATCAAGAATCCAACACTTCTTGTGCCCACAATTCCGTCATCATCAACAGCCATACCTGCGACCAGTAGGTCTTCCCTGCGTGAAAATCCCGCACCACGGCAGCCACCGCATCTGGGTTGAAAAATCCACGTTGCGCCACCACTCCAGGGGCAAGTAGATCCTGGCTATATTCCGCTAATTCGCTACGCAACCAGCCATCAAAAGGTAAAGTGAAACCACGCTTAGCCCTCCGCTCAAAATTAGTCGGCAGCAATGGACGTCCCATGTCAATCAGCATCCGCTTCACACCTGCATGGGCATAACTCCCCTCCGGAGCAGACACATCCCCAGCGCCGTACTTCATGGATGCAGGCAGGGAAAGGGCGAAATCGAGCAGCCTTACGTCCAATAACGGCACACGCACTTCCAAGCCATGGGCCATAGATGCGGTGTCGATGTCGAAAAGAAGCTGATTTTGCGTGTACCCCGCCAAAGTCAGACCACTGACCCTCTCTAGTGTGGCAGCTGTCGATAACGGATCTGCCGGGGCATAATCCAGCAGATTGCCTTCGAGCATCAAAGACTTGGTTCTGACAGGATCAAAGATGAAATATTGCCAACGAAAGCGATCTGCAAAAGAATCCCCGCGCCCCAGTAGCCGTCGGGCAAGCCGTTTCCACCGAATAATACCGCTATCCTGATCGTAAAGATTACCAAACCAGGGATAGCCACAAAAAAGTTCGTCCCCCCCGGTACCGGATATGGCCACCGTAAGCGCCTCGGACGCGACCTTGGACACAAACCAAGCGTTCACGCCATCCACGGTTGGGTGATCCAGATCGCGAGCGATACGGGGCAGGACGTCCACAATCTCGCTCCGCTTGAGAATCACTGTTTCATGAGAGCATCCCAAGTGATGTGCCACCTCTTCCGCATCCGTGGTTTCATCCTCGCTCGCGGTATCCAAATCAGACTCGAACCCGATAGAAAAGGTACGCACATTGCCGTGCATTTCCTGCATCAACGCCACAAGCAGGGAACTATCAATACCCCCAGAAAGGAAAGCCCCCAGAGGAACATCAGAAACCAATTGCAGCCGAAGTGCTTCCGTTACCGCCTCCCGGCCCGCTTCCATAAGTTCATCCCCAGACAATCGGCCCAAAGACACCCTTCCGGTCTCCATCTGCCAGTAACGACGGAGAGAAAGATTGCCGTCCTGCCACCGCATGACATGGCCAGGCAAAAGACACGACACGCCACGGAGCATGGTCCGAGGCTGGGGAACAGACCCAGTTTGCAGCAACAGACTCAGGCTTCCACGGTCTACATCCCGCTCCACCAACCCGGATGCGAGTAGCGACTTCAATTCCGAGGAGATGACCACCCTGTCGCCATGAACCGAGCACAAAAGAGGCTTCACGCCGAGATGATCACGCGCAGCCAGAAAGACTCCCTTGTGCGCGTCATAAAGAACAAAAGCAAAGATGCCACGCAACCGGGTAACAAAACCCTCGCCATAGGTGAGGTACATGTAAAGTAGAACTTCCGTATCAGACCGAGAAAAAAATTGGCAGCCACGCTCTTCTAGTAGGACTCGCTCTTCCTGAAAATTATAGCACTCGCCATTATAGGCAATAGTGACCCCGTTCCGAGTCATAGGCTGTGCGCCCGAATTAGAAGTATCAATAATGGAAAGACGCGAATGACCTAAAACTCCGTGAGGCACAGCTTCAACTCCCTTAGAGTCTGGCCCCCGGTGACGCAAAGCGTCCACCATCCGTTCCACACGCCGAGCTGTACCCGACTGTAGGTCTTTTTCGATAATTGCAACTATTCCACACATATCCCCGCCACCCTACGATGAGCACATCGTTCTCTCAAACTCAGCAACAGCCGCATTTTGACACAAAAGGAAAAACTCCGCTCCGCGGCACCACATCCCACATCACTCGTTAGACAAAATCCAAAACACCTGACGCACTGTCGTAATCCCGCAACGGATACCCCAGCACGCGCATTCTTGTCCAACCTCAAAGAATCGAAAGAAAGGGGGGAAATCCCCGAACTACAAGGGACTACAGGCAATGTGGCAGACTTATCTGCAAGCGGCCACCTCATGCAAAAGTTTGTCCCATACAGGCATGATTCGGTCACGAGAAAACCGGTCAAGAGCTTCTGGTGCGCGAGCAGCAAGTCCCTCACGAAATTCATCATCCCGCATAAGTCGCCTCAGCAACGAAGTAAAACAGGCTTCATCATCCATGTCTACCAACACACCATCAACACCGTTGCGAATGATGTACCGAGGACCGTGAGGACAATCCGTAGCAATAGCAGGAAGCCCCAGCCCCATGCCTTCCACCAATGCATTCCCAAATCCCTCTGAACGGGAAGTGGAGGCGATGATACGCCCTTTCGCTAAGGCAGTGTACGGATCTTCCAGCCAGCCCGTAAATATCACACTTTCTCGCACAGACAGGGTACCGCTCAGTGCTTCAAGGTGATCCCGCTCCGGACCGTCACCGACAAGCATCAATCGCCAACCTGTACCCTCTGAAGCCCTAGCGAAGCACCGAATAAGAAAATCAAACCGTTTTTCCTCGCTGAAGCGCCCCATACCCATGACAATCTTTTCAGTCCGCCCCGCAGGCTTCACAGGAATCGATTCAATGGGGTTGAATAACTGAAGAGATTTCCCCTTTATATACCAAGGGAAATAGTCCATGGCTTCCGGCGTCTGGACCACCACTCTGGCTGCTAAAGGATAAGCCGCGAGCCGAAGCAATCGCCAAATGCCCCCCTTGGTTTCCCCCGGCTCTGCGTGTTCCGTAACTATCAGGGGAGCCATCCCTGTCAAAGCGATGGCTGCAAGAGTATTGACCCCATCCATGAAACTCATCACCACATCGGGATGCAGAGCGCGAACTGTCCTTCGTAGGCTGACGATCCTGCGTCCGTTATCCCGCACAGCCTCCCACAAAGATGACGAAGCTGAAAGAAGGTTAAGCGGGTGGATGGTTACGGATGGGTGCAAAGAGTAGGAGATTTCCCCGTGATCAAGCACGACCACCGATACTTGATTGCCTTGCTCAGCCCACCAATTAGCCATGGTGGCGAGAACTTTTTCCGCGCCCCCTCTGCCCACAGAGGAAATGACCAACACAATATGCATGTAATGTACCCGCTTACCGCTTCACAAAATAGTTCGCTAGGTCCGAACGGACAGCACTTTTCCACTCAGCTGTACATACTCATCCTGAGAGAGAGGAGTCAATCACCACCAGCCCCAACTCCCTGAAGTCACCCAAACGATTTGCGTGTCTTCTCTAAGTACTATAACATCTTGATTGATGAGTCATAACAGAGAGGGCGCATAACAGCCTAGCACCCCCTCGGCAGCGCAACCCTTTGTCAGTAATCAGGATAACGATACCGTATGTGTGGAATAGCAGGCTTTTTAACCACTCACTATGCAGCGGACACCCATGAATCTGTGCTGCGATCCATGACCGACTCCCTAACCCACCGGGGACCAGACAGCAGCGGTATTTGGATCAATGGACAAAACGGTGTCGGTCTGGGACATCGGCGGCTCGCTATCATCGACCTCTCCCCCGCAGGCGCACAGCCTATGACCAGCCGAAACGGCGACATGGTCATCGCCTTCAATGGAGAAATATATAACTTTATAGAAATCAGGGGAGAGCTGAAAGCTCTGGGACACACCTTTCGTGGTGATTCAGACACCGAAGTCCTCCTAGCTGCCATTGCCCAGTGGGGTGTTGAAGCAGCTATCCATCGATGCATCGGCATGTTTGCATTGGCCTTGTGGGACCGCTCCACACAAACCCTTACACTGGTGCGAGACAGGTTAGGCATCAAGCCCCTGTATTACGGCTGGGCCGCCAACGACTTCATATTTGGTTCAGAACTTAAAGCACTGCGTCAGCACCCGGGATTCAACACGGCGGTTGACCGCAATGCACTCTCCACCTTCTTCCGTCACAACTACATACCCGGCGAAGCGTCCATTTATCAAAACGTTCGCAAACTCCGCCCTGGTCATATACTGTCCATCCGGGCAGGTGAAGAGCCGAAGGTCAAGCAATATTGGTCCGCTGCCGACCAATGGAGCCATGGTGAACAATCCATGTTCTCCGGGGGAGCAAATGAGGCTGTACATGCTCTGGAATCATTACTCACTGACTCCATTTCCAAACGGCTTGTTGCGGATGTCCCGATCGGCTGTTTCCTGTCAGGCGGCATAGACTCCACTCTGGTCACTGCCCTCATGCAATCCATATCCAGTGACCCAATCCACACGTTCACTATCGGTTTTGAAGACCCCAAATACAATGAAGCGGACACTGCCCGAGAAATAGCAGCACACCTAGGAACAAAGCACACCGAACTCTATGTAACTCAAGACGAAATGAAGGCCACCTTACCCGAGCTGGCTAAGTGCTGGGATGAACCGTTTGCTGACCCATCCCAGATTCCCACCTACTGTCTCTCTCACTTCACTCGTAAGCACGTAACTGTCAGCCTGTCCGGGGACGGCGGGGATGAACTCTTTTGCGGGTACGACCGATATTTCATTACCAACAAACTCTGGAAGACTCTCCACCTGATTCCTGCCCCACTGAGAAAGCTCATGGCATCCGCAGGGAAAAAGCTCCCGATTGAATTCTATAACCTACTAGGTAGTTATGGCAGCAAGGCGCACTGGCGTTTGGATGGGCTATCTTCTGACACTCCCGAAGCTCTGTATAGATTCCTCCTTTCCCACAACAAAAAACCAGATAAATTCGTCCGAAACGGGAAGGAATCGAGCACTCCATACTCAAGCCCTGTCCTATGCCATGACAACTTCCACCAGATGGCACTCTCTGACATCCTTGCTTACCTGCCGGATGATATCCTCACCAAAGTCGACCGAGCCAGCATGGCGGCGAGCCTGGAAGCACGGGTTCCACTCCTAGATCATCGTGTAGTTGAATTTGCAGGGCAGCTCCCGACCTCACTCAAAGTCAGGGACGGCAAAGGGAAATGGATACTCCGCGAGATTCTGAGCAAACACGTTCCTGAAAGTCTTACGAATCGCCCCAAAATGGGATTTGGCGTACCCCTCGCAACATGGATGCGAGAAGATATGCGGGAGTGGTGTGAATCCCTCCTTGATGAACGACTCATCCGAGAAGAAGGCATTCTGGATGCTGATATGGTATCCACCATGTGGCGGGAATTCTTAGCAGGAAGCTCCCACTGGCATTTCTACCTCTGGGACATACTCATGTTTCAGGCGTGGTCCGAGGAATGGCTATGAATATATTCTTTCTAATACGGTCGCTCGATCCCGGCGGTGCAGAGCGCCAATTGGTCGCTTTGGCCAACGGCATGGCTGAGCGCGGTCACCAAGTCACCCTAGCCGTATTTTACAGTGGTGGAGAGTTGGCCAACGATCTAGATCCTGCAATCTCACAACTCGACCTCCAAAAAACAGGACGTTGGGACACACTGGCATTCCTCGGGCGCCTTGTTAGAGAGGTAAAGAAAACTACCCCAGACATCTTATACGCATTTCTGGGCACGGCCAACCTCATGTCCACGCTGATCAAACCATTTCTCAAGCATATCCCGGTCATATGGGGGGTGCGAGCATCAAACATGGATATGTCCCACTATGGTCTAGTACACCAGCTTCATTTCAAAGCAGAATGCCTATTCTCTCGATTCACCAATGCCATCATTACCAACTCCCATGCAGGGGCCGCTTATATCAAAACGTGTGGTTATCCTACCAACAAAGTAAAAGTGATACCCAACGGCATCGACACAAAAACATACTCCCCTTCTGCCACTACCGCAAAAAATGGATTCACCATAGGCATGGTGGCAAGAATTGATCCCATGAAGGATCATGAGACATTCCTACGCGCAGCAGCCATGGTTGCGGAGAAAATCCCAAAAGCAACATTTCGCTGTGTAGGCCGAGGAGCCCCTGACCGGATTGCAGAATTAACAGCACTCTCTACCACACTGGGCATAGCTGACCGCACTTTTTTCCAGGGTGAGCAACGAGATATGACCGACGAGTACAATAAGCTGGACATGGTCTGCCTCTCGTCAGCCTTTGGAGAAGGATTTCCCAACGTACTGGGAGAAGCCATGGCTTGCGCCATACCCTGCGTTGCAACAAATGTAGGGGACGCCGCCCAGGTAATTGGAAATACAGGCTTCACAGTTCCTCCTGCCTGCCCGGAAGAACTAGCTGAGGCTATCATTGTATTGCAAAACCGTATGCAGTCCGACCCCGACCTGCCTGCCCAATGCAGACAGCGGATCAAAACCAATTTCAGCATCAAGAACTTAATCGATGCCACAGAAAAGAGCCTCAATAGGTTAATCAAAGAATAACCACCCCCTTCCGCTTGAATTCGTCCCTCTCTCCTGCACGCCTTCCACTGCCCAGCTTCCAAATTAGGATTTTCTCCCGCTTTTACCAGGAAATCGGGAAGCTCCCCTATTGCGCTCCCATCCCAGCTATGGCTTATTTAGCTATAAATTTTCCCGGCTCCCCGCCGGGAACTCCCCCCGAAAGGCCTCAATCACCGCCATGAGGCCTTTCTTCTTTTCCAACAATAAAAAGGCGCGCCAAAGATTGGCGCGCCTTTTTATTGTTATACATGTAGAGAGTTAGTTTTTGCTGTTGCCGTTGCCCTTTCCGCCGCCACCAGCATTATTACTCTTGCCACCGGAATTTCCGCTCTTTCCGGAATTACCACGGCCACCGGAAGCTGCAGAGCCCTGTTCAGACTTGGAGCCCTTTGCACCGCCCTTGGCCTTGCTGGAAGCTCGGCTCAGGCCAACAGCCTTTGAATTATTGCCGCCGGAGACTCCAGGAGTGTTGGAAACACCAGACTTGACGTTGCGCTGAGTCGACTTTGCTTGCTTGCCTTTCGCTTCCATTGAAGCAACTTTAGCTTGCTTGGCCATTTGTTTCTGGTGTCCAAGGCCAAGAGTGCTGGGATGAACGCCTAATTCGTGAGCAATCTCACCCCAACCCATTCCAGCTGCGCGCATGGATGCAACGGCAGAAGCGTCAATAGAAGCGGCATTAGCTACGGCTTCATCGGCCGAAAGTTGGGCGCCCTCTAGAGCCTCTTCGGCTTCAGCCAACTGTTGTTCAGCCAGAGCCTGAGCCTCAGGATCTTCTGCTTCAACGGCTGCTTCCACAGCTTCTTTTGCAGCGTCAATTGCGGCCTGAGCTTCACTCACAGCGCCTTCTGCGGCTTCGACTGCAGCAGCATTTTCTTCGGCGTTAGCTTCGGCGGCAGCAGCAGCCAATGCTTCGGCCTTGGCTGCCTGAGCGGGATTGTTCAAAGCAGGAGCTTCAGGGGCCTCTTCGCCTTCTTCACCGGCCCCTTCGTCAGGCGTACCGTCAATTTCAGTATCGGGTTCCCCGGCAACCGCTCCAGGATCAGCCGGAAGCTCATCCTGAGCAAAAGCAACAGGGGCAGTTATCATGATCGCGAGACACGCACATATCATCAAAAGGGTGATTTTTTTCATAGTGTCCTTCATTGTTATAATCTCCAAGTTTGATCACCGGACCACTGTAATGAATTGCACCGAGTCATTGAGTGAATGCTTTTTCCCATTCACTTCAACTATCTCGGAGGTCCTGAACCAGCTCAGAGGCAGCCGTTTGGAAGCGATGCGAGGATTACTGCGGACAATATAGTCGCGAACAGCCGCTGCCCGTTTATAGGCAAGGGATTTATTGTCTTTGACATAGCCAACAACATGGATGTCCAATGACTTGTTCGTACTCATCATTGCGCTAATCACATGCAAAGACGTCTTACTGTCTGTATCCAGTACATCAGTCCCAGGTTTGAACGTCATGCTTCGTAAAGTGACGTTACGTTGACCCAATATGAAATTACGGTAGGTGAAATCCCCTAGCAGATTGAGTCTTTCCGTGGCTTGCATGGCAAGCGTCCCATCGGGATAATACTCAAGAAATTGCAACCAGGCCGCTAATTCTTCTGTTGTTCTATCAAGTTTACCTAAAGCCAATGCTTTGTTGTACAGGGCTTCAGGGTTGTATTTGTCGAGTTTAATGACCTTCTGATATTGCACCAAAGCTTCCGTCCAAAGCCCTTGATCAATAAAGCCGTGTCCCAGGTAAAGGTTGGCTGAAATGTGATCAGGGTCAATAGCCAGAGCTCTTTCATAAGCGGCCTTCTCCGCTTCAAAATCAAGCATTGCCCAATGGGCTACACCAGTCCAGAAAACGTAATCAGCATTGTCCGGTGCCAATTGCACTGCTTTTTCAAGATAAGAAAAACCTTTTTGTGGCTGGTTTAAGCCGAGATAATATCTCCCGACATAGTATGCAGAGGAGGCATCTTCGGGATTTTCTTTCAGGCGATCACCCAAGACTTGAAGTCCTTCTTCATACTCACCTTTTTCCAAATAGTATGGGCCAACTATTTTCGCACATCCACCCGCCACAATGAGTGTGACAAGAACCAATCCGACAAAAAAACTCTTCACAAAAAACTCCTGCAGTTTTCGAAAACGGAATGCCCATAAATACATATATAGCGTGGGCACTCTGATGGTCACAAAAAAATATGTAAATACTAATTAGAGCCTTCTCGCCCAGTCATGTCCCGACTGGTAAAGCCAAGACGAGTTGAAACATCGCGAACGCTTCCGGAGTCATTCAAAACAACAACCGAAGCTTCTGCTATTTGAGAGTCTGTAATGCCGCGTTGGCGAGCAACAAGGACTATTCGGATAAGATAACGCCATTGTGACGTTAGGCTTTCATTTGAAAAACCGGCATCCAATATAGACTGCGAAAGTGCATAATCAAAATTTGACTGGCTTAAAAGTGACAGCATCTTCATGCCGGTAAGATATGCATCATGTGGTTGAGCTACATACCGTTCTACAAACTCCGAAAAGTCACCTTGCGAGGCGCCCTTGGAAAGTCCATCACCTATAATCACAAGCCGTTCCACGTAATCCCTTTGGGTAGAATCCCCAAGAAGCCCTTTCGCAAATGAATACTTATCCACCATGGCGTTCAGAGTGCCGACTATGCGGGCAGGGGAAACCTTTTTAGCGAGCCCTTCTGCGAGCTTGTCTTCAAAGGGGGCGACAGGAAGCCCGGATTCACATGCTGTGAGCAATATGCCGAGGAGCTTGTCACCTTCGGCTTGCTTCAGTGAACCAAGGACAACAGAAGATTGGATTTGATTGATTGCTCCAGAGAAGACGCCACAGCTTCTTGCCCGGTCTGAAACATTGCCGGGAGCCTCGCTCTCAGCTTTGGCTACATGGATTCCCATGACAAGGCTGAGGACGACCCCGAACAGAAGGTATCTACTAAAGAGCTTGCTCATTATTATTCACAAAAATGATTGAGTTTTTATTTCCAAAACCATCATCACGAGTCAGCTGTGCCTGAGGGTCAGGAACAAGCTGTTCTCCGTTGACTAAAAAGAGATACTCATGATCTCCCGGCGGCAACTGTGCTTCAAGAACCCACGCTTCGGTTTCGCTATCATAGTACATGATAGACCTTTCAGCTTTCCAATTATTAAATGACCCAATAACAGAGACTTGGCTTGCATTTTTATTAACGTCGTTAAGCACAAAACGAACGGTTCTCAGACTGACCGCGCCTTCGGTAATTGGATCGTCTGATTTTACTGCAATAATGGCAAAAAAAGCGACAAGGCACACGACGACCGGAGCAAGTTGAAGCGGCCTGATTTCTAGGGTTTTCGGTTTGAGCAACCAAAGATAAAAGCGACCCCACAAAGATGGACGCTTTGGTTCAAGCCCAGCCAGAACCTTTTGGCTGAAACCTTGAGACGCTTCCTCTTCCGGCATGGCTCGAATACTTTCTATAATGGTGTCATCCAATAGCCATCTCTTTTGTTCATCGGTCATTGGATACCTCCTTAAATTGATGGCGGACCATGTCCAGCCCTCTGCTGACTCGCATCTTGGCACCGCTTACCGTAATCCCTAAGGCTTGAGCAATCTCTTGCATGGTAAACTCATGCTTATATCTGAGTATCAGAGCTTCCCTGTATTTCAAATCGAGCGCCATAACGAGTTGGAAAGCCTTTTCGCCATCCAGATATCTTTCAAGCTCGGATTGAGGATCATCATGATCCTCATCCCGCATCATCACGGTTGCGTCTTCCATGTAAACATGGATATCGCACCCATTTTTACGAAGCCGATCACGAGCTATATTTAATGACAATGAGTACAACCAAGGGAAAAAGCGTTTCCCGATCTTGAAAGTCTCAAGTTTTTGATAAGCCCTTGTAAAGGCCTCTTGGGCGAGATCGGCAGCCATGTCGACATCCCCCACTGTCCGAAGCATAAGACTATACACTGGCCCTTGGTAACGACGTACCAAGACCTCGAAGGCCTGGGTGTCACCCAAAAGCACCTTACGTATTACTTTTGCTTCGTTCTTTTCGACCATTAATTATCCAAATAGGCCCCGTAAAAGGGAAACTCATCTGCACCTAGATATACGCAGGTGGCGCACAAAGGGTCACAACAATTTCCAATAATTCTGAAAAAGATTGAGGATCGCGCCCTTGCAAAGTCATTAACTGTTGAATTCTTATTGGCATACCCCACACCCACTTTTCAAACAAACTCAGCCATAACATTATTCATATGGTTATGACACCATACCTATCCATAATGACACACGTCCAACATCTACGGCGCCACCTAGTGGACGACTAAAAATGTTATCCGCATGTACAAGCACTTCAAGCGCCAATCAGTATGTTCAAGCTTCGCCCACTAGACTGATGGGCATATGTAGCCCTCTCCTCCTGAGTATACCTATTTCAAATTATAATAGTACAAGGGATTCAAACCTGTACTTTCATTAGAGGTGATCTTTTAGGAGGGATTATGAAGAACATTAAATTGAGCATTAAGCTTCTTGGTGGATTTATAGCAACGGCGATGATTACGCTTATTGTTGGTGCTGTCGGCTACTCCCAGCTATCCAAAATGGCGGGACATGTAGAAATGCTCGGCAATGAGGACATGCCCAAAATTACATCTTTGCTGCAGATGGAATCACATCTCAATTCAGCTATGGTTGGCATGCGAACTCTTATGTCGGCAAATCTCGATGAAGAGATGAGAAAGGCTCAATACAAAATTCTTGCAGAGAACAGAGCCATGTATAAGGAGAATTATGAACGGTACTCTCAACAGGACCAATCCGAACAAGAAAAAGAGCTTGGAAAGAACTTCCTCGCTGAAGTCGGGAAATGGGCCAAAAGCAACAACGACGCAACCGAAGCCTCCAAACATCTCCTAGAGTTAGATATTCTCAATCCAGAAGCATACCTAAAGAATTTATGGGTATTCACAAGTGATCACTACAAACTAGCATCCAAGATCGGAGAACTCATGGCTGCTGGAGTTGAATTTGATGGCGGCACAGATCCAACGGCATGTCGATTTGGAAAATGGCTAGGGTCGTACAGCACAACAAACTCTGATATCAGCAAAATATTACACGATGTTAAAACCCCGCATGACCAATTCCATTCAGCAGTCTCAAAAATAAAAAATGCAACTTCAAATGGCGAAAATGGAATTGCATTTGATACATTTCAAAGTGAGATGATGCCTGCTGCTGAAAATGTCTTTAGCCATTTTGACAAACTCCGGGCGTCAGCAGAAGTCTCAGCTCAAACCTTTGATGAAATGGCACAAATATTACTAACTGATTCTGCTCAGGGCCAAGAAAAAACGATGGCTGTAATGGACAAACTTATTGAGCTGAATCTTGAAGATTCTCATAAGGCTGTCCTTGAGGCGCAAAGAGATGCTGGAGATGGCAAGCTTGTTGCGATCATAGGTGTCGCAATAGGCGTTCTTCTGGGGTTAATTTTGGGGATTATCTTAACACGCGGGATTACCAATCCTATTTTCAAGGGTGTCAAATTTGCCGAAGAGATGGCCAATGGGAACTTCTCAGAGAGATTAGATATCAATCAAAAAGATGAAATTGGTGTCCTTGCCAATGCGTTGAATGGAATGGTTGAAAAGCTCAGGGGGATTGTCCAAGAAGTTCAGTCAGCAGCCGACAATGTAGCTTCTGGCAGCGAAGAGCTCTCCTCATCTTCTCAATCATTATCGCAAGGAGCTACGCAGCAAGCGGCCTCTATTGAAGAAGTCTCTTCTTCGATGGAAGAGATGGGCTCAAATATTAATCAAAACGCCGAGAACGCCCAACAAACAGAGACAATCTCAAAACAAGCTGCAATTGATGCCCAAAAGGGTGGAGAAGCTGTAAACCAAACTGTAGACGCAATGAAAGAGATTGCGGACAAGATCTCGATTGTTGAGGAAATAGCGCGTCAGACGAACTTGCTTGCATTGAATGCTGCTATCGAAGCAGCCCGAGCTGGCGAGCACGGTAAAGGGTTCGCTGTCGTGGCAGCTGAAGTCAGGAAATTGGCAGAGCGTTCTGGGACAGCCGCTTCAGAGATCAGTGAACTCTCGTCCTCAAGTGTAGAAGTCGCTGAAAATGCAGGCAAGCTGCTCGAAAGGATTGTTCCGGATATTCGAAAAACAGCAGATCTGATCCAAGAAATATCAGCAGCATCAAATGAGCAAACTTCCGGAGTCAATCAAATCAATTCCGCGATACAACAGCTTGATGGCGTTATTCAGCAAAACGCGTCAGCTTCCGAAGAAATGGCCTCTACATCTGAAGAACTCTCTGGCCAAGCCACACAAATGCAATCAACCATGGGGTTCTTCCGGATTGGAAGTCAGGACCATAATTATTCGCAGTCTAGCGTTATGACATCTAGAGCCTCCAAACCACAGGCACTGCCAGGATCTGCCCCAGACGTAAACCAGAGTCAGGGAGCAGATAGACGCCCAGACAAATCAGATGATTTTGAACGCTTTTGATAAGAGCTAGAAATCGTACGAAATAAACAGGTGTCTTCACTCAGCGGGGGCACCTGTTTGTTGTGGGGAATAAGCAAGACTGTTTTGTTGTCACCTAATGCGAATCCCACTAGAAACAAGGCCGTCGAATAGAATCCGAGAAATGCACCACCTGATTCTCCCCTATTTGTACAAACGCTGCACTTAAATTCACCAAGGATATACCCCAAGTAGTCACATTGAGATTATCCCGTACGAATCAAAAACATGGGACTCGACCCCACACAAACTCAGCCAATCAAACAGAAGTGAAAGGGTCTCAATTGAAGGATCTTAGTTTTGACCAGTTTGCGAGAAGAGGAGCTGCCACGCACAACTGAATTAAGACGGCTTAAGCAAAGTAATTCAAGCAGAACTAATCATAAAAAGCGTCTATCTCTGAATGTGTGAATGCATTTTCAGCTAGCTTTAATACTAGACAGTCCCTTTCAACAATGTAGTCTCCTATTAAGTATTGCTTTCATATCACACATAAGGGGAACGCATGCACTGGGGTACGATACTGTCGTGCATTTTGATTTTCATAGGCGCGATAGTTATGCTGCGTAGCATAATTCACAATAGGCGTTTGATGCATATTATCAGAAAATCCACTTCAGGATTTTCCCACAAAACATCCATATTGGTCCGTACCCATATGGCTTTTATGATTTTCTTCTTTGTTGCTTATTTAGTCGTCATCTTTTTGTTCATTGCAAACATTGATCTGATTGGGGACTTGTTTATTGGCCTAATTTTCGTATTTGGGGCAATCTTTGTTTATACTGGCCTTTTTATTCAAGAAAAATCCGTTGAGTCGCTGAACTCTTCCAACTCTGAACTTCGGAAATACGCTGAAGATCTAGAAGCGAATCAAAGACAACTCCTTAACCTTTATGAAGAGCTGAAATCTGAGACGAAACAAAAGGAGATGGCTCAAAAATCTGATCAATTAAAATCAGATTTCCTCTCCCAAGTTTCACATGAATTGCGCACACCTCTCACATCAATTTTTGGCTTCACTAAACTCATTCAGAAAGACTTCGATTCAATCGTTTCAAGTGATGACATCAAAGTCACACTCATCAAGAAACAGGACAAGATACACAAAAACCTATCCATCATATCTTGTGAGTGTGGTCGACTGACTCGAATGATTAATAATGTTTTGGACTTGGCCAAAATAGAATCAGGTGAAGCGACATGGAATGACAAGCCTACCCCACTTGCTGCTGTAATAGAATCATCTCTAACAGCAGTAGAAGGACTTGTTCTTGAAAAGGAATCTGTGAGTATCAATTCTGATATTCCCCCTTCCCTCCCAACATTAGTTGTCGATGCTGATCTGATCACACAAGTTTTTGTAAACCTTCTCAGCAACGCAATTAAGTTCTCTAATTCGGGCATTGTAATGATTCGTGCAAAGAGGGACGACAACAACATCACAATATCGGTAAGCGATGAAGGGGTCGGCATAACCCCAGAGGACATCAATAAAGTCTTTGATAAATATTATATTGCTCGTAAAGGGGATACCCTGAGCACCCCCAGGCTGGGAACAGGGCTGGGCCTGCCTATTTGCAAGCAAATAGTTGAGCACTACGGTGGTGAAATATCCGTCGAATCTCAACTAGGAATGGGGAGTACCTTCCGCATCATATTGCCAGTAAATAGCGCCGCAAACTAGCAATTCCAGGCGAAAATGAGCCGTTATTGAAAGTAAACTTTTAAAACGCTGGCCTCAACAAACTGCCGCTAATCATTATTATGCTTATCTTGGAATCGTATATATTTTTGTATAAGCAGATCTGTTTTACTTCCATCAATGGTGCCTGCCAAAGCACAAGCAACCAAATAAATAGCAACCGTTGGTGCTGCAAGATGCTTAGCATCACTTTCTGCAATCTGTGCCATCACCCTCGCAATTTTAGTCGGCGTCTGGGCCCCTTTGGTTACGCCCAGCGCGTAGGAAGAATCAGCAATCCCAGATAAGTAGACCATCGCAACGAACTTCTCATTCTCGGAACTCCCTGTGTAGTACTTGTACCACACACTCATATCGCCAATAGTTTTCTTGTCTGAAGCATAACCAAAAGTAGATGTGAAACAGATTACCAACACCAACATCATGATCTTCTTGGCACTTAATAGTCTCATTAATCCAACTCACCTTCTAATTATAATACTAATTATATCAGCTTAATCACTCAAACTGCTCCCATATACACAAAAGAGCACGATGAAAAAACAACTAAAAGCGACACACCAACAAAATTCATATTTAGCGATCTACAAAAGAAAAAGGCTATTTGAAGTCAAGTAACAACTTCAAATAGCCTAATTTCTATCCATGGTACAAGGGGGGGACTCGAACCCCCACAGCCGTGAAGCCGGCGGATTTTGAATCTTAGATTTATCATTCTCCCTACACTTCCCAAAACCGCCTAAATCTCTACAATAGCTTGACAGACAAGAGTATTTTGCGCAATTGATATTACCCAAAGACACCCGAAGCTACCCGGCATTTCCTTTTTGAGTGTGGGGCAATAGTGGGGCAGGAGCAATAGTATGAGCGGCAAGAAGTTCAAAACCAAATTCCCTGGGGTGAGAGCCCGCAAGCACCCTACTCGCAAATATGGCATCAGGTTCGATGAATGTTACTTCATTCGATACAGGGTTGATGGAAAGCAAGTAGAGGAAATGGTCGGCTGGCTCTCACAAAAAACAACTGCAGAAGACGCCTACCAACTCCTGGGGCAATTGAAAGACAATGCCCGTCGAGGGATCAGCCCTCGAACCCTTCGCGAGATGCGCGAGATGAACAGGGAGGCAGAGAAGACAGCTAAAGCTCACGCCCTTTCATTCGAAGACTACTTCGAGAATCACTACTTGCCAGAAGCCAAGCAGAGGAAGAAGGCAAAAACCATCCAGACTGAAAAGGCGCACAAACGCGACTGGCTTGCTCCTGCCTTCAATGGGAAGTCCATGCGTGACATTTCTGGTAGCGACCTACAACAAGTCAAAGACCGTCTTTTTGCAAAGAACCGCTCACCGAGGACGATCCAACACAGCCTTGCCATCTTCCGTCTCGTTTGGAACCACGCCAAGAAAAGAGGCATCGTCAGCAAGGAATGCCCTACCTGCAATATTGATATGCCTCGTGTGGACAACGCTAGAAGCCGCTTTCTCACCCCCTCGGAAGCATCAAAGCTTCTTGATGCAATCAAAGAGCTTGATCAGCGAGCATGGGAACTCACCCTAGCCGCGCTATACACAGGCGCGCGCCTCGGAGAACTCTCCTCACTGACCTGGGCAGGGATTGACCTTGAAGGCGACACGGTGCGCCTGATCCATACGAAAACAGGAAAACCCCGAACAGTGCCTTTAGCTGCCCCACTGAAAGAAGTGCTGAAAAACAAAACCACCAACCCTCCTGAAGCTCCTGTTTTCACCAACAGCAAAAGAGAGCAATGGAAAGAAGCTCCATGGGCATTCAGAAAGGCTGTGAAAGACCTTGGCCTTAATGCCGGGCGAGACGACAGACGGGACAAAATCGTCTTCCACAGTCTCCGTCATACCAGCGCATCAATGATGCTTTCAGCAGGTGTGGACATCCGATCTCTTCAATCGATCTTCGGATGGAGCACTTTGCAGATGGCTGGAAGATACGCTCATGCTGTTGATGAGGCGAAAGTAAAAGCAGTAGCGACATTAGAAAGGGCCTTATCTGATAGTCAGGGAAAAGTACTTTTTTTACATTCAAAGAAAGAGGCATAAATGGCCACACTCAAACTAACCCAAAAGGTTTTGGATAAATTCTATTATTACAGAGAATTCCTCAAGAAGAGCAAAAAGTACAGAAGGATCAACGAACTACTTATTGATCGATCAAAACGCTATCCTATTACAAATCCCCTTGTACACTCATGGTGTTATGCCAAAGAGGAACTTAACACCCCCTATTATGACTGGCTGTCATGCGCAACGAGTGCCAAAGAGCGCGAAGCCCTATATCAAGAGGATAAATCAAATAAGACTATTTTAAATGTCGTTTATCCATTGTTTCAAGATGTAAACAATGATGAGCAATTTGATATGTTTGGGCATAGGGTTAAGTTATTCTATGAATTGCATCAACTTTCTCCAGTCTCCAATGCAACTCTCGAGCTTCTAGGCATTATCCAATCAACATTTAAAAAGCACGACGACCAAAAGTTGTTTACAAAAACGGACATTCTCAACGAGCTGTTTGAGAGAATTGTCGACATGGACTTCCATAATGAATTGGACCATTTAATCGAGATCGACCCCCTACTCCCTGATCCGTATTTAGTAGAGCAATTTAAACGACACCTAAGAACTATCAAAAATAGGGACAACCTAAAAACCATCAACAACAATGACATTGCTCTAGAAATTTGGGGCTTCAACAACAGGGACAAGGACATTGCTCTAGGAATTCAGACAATGTTCATTTCATCCCACGGGCATCGAGGGAGCCTTTTAGACGACTTGCTGAAGCTTCTAGCTCGGCTTGAAACAAAAGGAGCTTCCGAAGACAATAAAACTCAAAAGAAACTGCTGGAAGAAATATATCTTGAAGACAATCCAAATCTTACAAAAATACCCTGCAATGACTCAAACTGGAGCCTTTTGCGAAGACACAAAAATCTTGCTTTTGAATTGATTGAAAAGGCAGAAAATGCGCTTTTCCCTGGCCCCTGTACAGCCCCCAAAAAGATGAAAGGGGCAATCACAACTAATAAACAAAACAAAATAGACCATTTACTGAAGATCAATCACAAAAAACCGTTCAGTGACAACAACTTTGATCCTCCAATCATTGCAGACTGTTGGCCGTTTTGTGCATAAAAAACAGCTAAAAACAAAGTCCGTGATTCAATTCAATTCTCCTGACAACAATTCTCCCAACACAACCCATAGCCACACTAGGAAACAGGAGGATACAATGGCAGAACATACTATCGATTTTTCTGCACTCAAAGAGGCATCCCCACCCATTATCAGCCGCCAAAAAGCGCAGGAGCTCCTTGGCGGAATGATCAGTGCCAAAACGCTCCAAAACCTAGACTCACTCGGTGACGGCCCTGCTGTCCGGGTAAGGATGGGAGGCCGCAAGGGGAAGGTGGGATATCCCAGAAATGAATTCATAGCCTGGGTCCAAGAGCGCATCCAGGTAATTAAATAAGGAGCATTATATGCCCTTAAAAGAATAGAAGGGAACCACTCGTAGCCGTGGAAAGTTAGCGAGTGATCCCCCTGGTACTTACCGCTCGAAAGCGGAAGCATTTCTGACTTTCCCCTAAAACCTCAGAAATGACAAGCCGTGTGTATGCACGCGTCTTCCTCCGCGTCGAGTTTGGGTTGTTCTCAACGATCTAAACATCTAAACGTGGAGGTTTTTTTGTATCCATCTCATCATGTCTCATACCACTCAACTGCACAGGCAGCTCCAAGGATTCGTCATGGGAATCCCTGAGCGTAAGGTTGTTCCAATCAGAGTTGGTGAAGATGACTCTTCTTCCGAAACTGAACGTTTAATTGACTGTTCACATGACTGTTCAAACGGTCAATTAAACGGTCAGTTGGAGAAATTCTTAACAGCCGAATTAAACAGTCGAAACATGGCAGTCACCGAGAGGTTGAAACGTTCTCCCGCTAGTCAAAGTTTGCGGTCTCGTAACCATAAAATACTGCTTTCATATTTATCTTCAGAGCAAGTTTGGTTGACAACAAATAAAGAGATATCAGTTGGCTCCGGGATTCCATTTGAAACGATACGATATGGATTGCGAAAGCTTGTAGCAATCGGCTGCATTACTAAAAAACGGTATTCCAATTGCGGCTTGAAAATCGAAGTCCTGACGACTGCAGGTGAGTTGGGCATCGAGACTCAACACCCCAACTTAACGGTTAAAGCAGACAAGATAGATAGATTATATAATAAATCTATCTATCCAAGTCAGAAGGATATTGACCGACTGTGGCCGGAAACAGCCAAACGAGGCTTTCTTGCTGTCCATTACCGAGAATTGATTCAGGATTTCAAGGCCAAAGATTTTGATGCGTCAAATATCAAGCAAGCATTGAACTACATCGAATTCCAACTTCTCAACAACGCTTTGGTTGATCGCTTTGGTAATCCCGTTGGTGGGGTTCCTGGGTGGTTAATGACGGCCTTACGGAGCAATGGCTATTACTCACGTCCGAAGAATTACGTATCACCGGAGGAACAAGCTGAGCTTGATCTGTTGAAAGAAGAAAAGCGGATTGCTGAGATTCGCAAAGAAGCAAAAGAATTACTCATGAACAACTGGTGGGATAGCTTGCCACCAGATCATCCGGCCAAGAACGAGCGAATGCTGGGTGGCACGAAGGCTAGCTGGATTGCCCATCAATACCAGAAATACGTTCAAGAGCCACAGCAGAAGACATCGAAGGATGGCAATGAATAGGTATGCAAATTCAACTGAGTGACAAATTGGAACGAGAGCGAATTGAGTTGCTAGCGAGGCGTGATGCTTTCGTGAAGCAAGTTGCAAAAAAAGACAGACCAACAGAGTTTGATAGACGCACGTTTGCATCCCTTCGGGCAGCAGTAAACAAGTACATTCGAGAATTAATTAAGAGCCTGTGAGAAATCAGGCCATCGGCCTTTATGCGGTCGGCGGTCGCCTCCCTTGCTGACGAACCGGAAGCCGGTTCCGTTCTCCCTTTGGTCGAGAGCCTGGGGATACCCCTTGGAACCCCAAAAGGCTCAGAAAGCCTGCTGCAAGCGTATAGTGACCGAAGGGAACGGAAGTCTGCGGAGTAATGATGAAAGAGCCCCTGGGCCGCGCAGCAAAGCGGAGCGCGGTAGTCTTCCGGCTCTCGCACGAACCCATAAGAAGATTTCCCTCAACCTCTCACCAGCTCTTGAATTTCATGCATGTAAGCCCATTCCATCAAAGGAGATCAACATGACTGAGGAAACATTGGATATTAACGTCAAAGTGCCCAAAAAATATGCCAAAAAAAAGTATCTCAAAGCCATCGGCCTGGGACTATATATGCTTGCTTTTGGCGAGAAGCCGGAATCAGAAGAGACTGAACCGTGCCAACTGATAAGTGTTCGGTTTTCCTTGAGTCCCAAGGCTGCCGAGTATTGGGAGGTTCTTCTCCCTGCATATGAAAACAATAAACGTATGCTGGCGCGTGAAGCATTGCATTCTGTCTCGCTAGAGCCTGAGCATTGCCTTCAATGTCGAATATGATGTCCATTTTGTGGATGTCCTTGGGATTGCCAGGGGCCTCCACAAAAGCGGGACACAACGGTTCCGCATAGGGACACATGCGATAAGGCGAGGGACACATTGATAAATGGCAGGGACACAAGCGATAAGGCGAGGGACACAGGCTCTTTTGCCAGGGACACAAAAAGGGGGAAATCCATCTACTCTTTAAAATATCAACAATTCCAATATGTTAACTTTTTCACCTGACATAAAGGGCTTTTCGTTACCCAAAATGATGCTTTTTAGCGGTGGTTAAAAACGGGTTTTTTAGAAAACCCTGCTGGCAGGATACGCACTTTGTCAGACAAAGTGCTATTGGCTACCGCCAATCCTGCCTTGTCAGTCGACAAGGGAAGGGGAATTCCCCCCTCGCTGCCTTGGGCAGCTTCACCCGTTTGGGCTTTCCCTAAAGGGTCCCGGCCAGGGGGTAAGATGAGGACGAATAGAGTTACTGTCCGTTTAACCACGGAAGCCATATCTGGACTTGAAGCAATGAAGCAGAGAATGAAACTTCGAGGGATTTCTGAGCTGATTCGAGAGGCCGTGGATAAAATCCTCAAGAGTGATCAGCCGGAGTTGAGCCGCGAGATGGCGGAAGAATTCAAACTCTGGAGGAAAGAACTCCATGGGGTCGGTACGAATCTAAATCAAATCGCATTTCGCATGAATGCAAACCAACCTCTTTCCTATCAGCAAATTGAGGAGACGTTGAACGAGTTGAAAATGCATTTAAAAGTCACGGCAAGCAATATTAAGAAGGTGCGTAATGACCTCAACGTATAAATCTGACGATGAAATCTTTCAAAGTCAACGCGCTCGCCGGGGCCGCGCAGGTTCATTGCGGCCTCCACAAATTAGTCGCTCCGGATCAAGTGGGATTACGCAGCCTCCTCAAGCCGTCTTCAAGGTCGCAGGTTGGGCGCATGCGCCTTCGTCAGTTAAGCGAATGCTTGATTACATTGGCCGGACAGAAGGCAAAGATGAACAAGAGCTGGTTGCATTGGAAGCTGAGGATGGAGTTGAGAGGAAAGGTCAGGCCGAGATTGATGAAATTTATGATGAATGGAAGGCAGATTTTAAGCGAAAATCCAAACAATCGAAATCTCAGCCGCGACACGCCGTCCACCTCATCCTTTCTGCTAAAGCAGAGCTGAAAGCGGAAAACGTGAATAAAACGTTGGCAGCAGCTCGTATAGTGCTCGACAAGCAATTTGGTGAAGCCGGATACCAATATGCTCTTGGAGTCCACCAGGACGGCAAATACCCGCATGTGCATGCTGTTGTGAAAACAGTCAGTACCGAGAAAGGTTTGCCCAAACTTCGACTTGGCAAACAACAGTTGTTTGAGGGCCGCGTCTGCCTGGCAAAGGAGTTGACCCAAAAAGGACTCCATCACATCGCCACTCGTGGATCGTCCAGAAGAAAGCTGCGGCATTCCAATATCAAGACACCTAACCCCAATTCGTTGGTCAAGGTGAAGAAAGTCATAGAAAATATGACCAAAGAACAACGCCAGTTTGAACGGGCCCTGTCGAGAAAGGAGCCGAAGGTCAATGCCATCAAGTACAGAAAGCAACAAAACAAGACCCTAGACACTTTATGGAGTCAATCGAAGACGGATGAGAACCTGGTAGGCCAGGACAGAAAAGATGCTTTCAATTTGATTCGCTCATTTCGCCGAGGTTTGGCGAAAAAGGAAATCAACCAGGAGGTTGAAGCTAAAGCTACTATGAATCATTTCGAGACCCGTATCGCGAAGTGGTTGAAAGACGTAGAGGGTGCGAAGAGTTCAAAGCATACATTGACACAAAAAAACAAAGAAAGGTTGCATCAAATAACAAATACCGGAGAGAATCTCCAAAAAGGAATCGATCAATTTCTTAGCCAGGATTTAAAGAAACAAAAGATTCCGGTTGAGATTAAGAAGGCAATCTATAAAAAACTCAGGCCGCAGTCTCAAAAAATGAAAAGAGTGAAAGAACAAATCTTAGGCAGAGAGCGCTGGTGAGATATCACAGCAAGGTCGCAATAAGAATTTGTTTACGAATTTAAGACTTTATACGAAATCTTAAAAACATATCTTCGCCTTAAATCTGGTAAAAATATACTAATTAATATGTGAGTAGGTAAATCAGGTGATTCAGATTAATTCTTTCTGATTACATATATATAATATGCATCCCGTTAGCCACGCATTTGTCGCCTTGTGACCTTTCCAAACTGTAAGACAGGCAATCAAATTATAGCCCTGCCATCATAAGGATTGACTTAGCATTTTCTCAATTTCTCTTCTAGCCTCCACATGAAGAGTCGCTAACCGTTTCTTGAGTAGTGAATCGTATGGAAATATGCCGTTGTCGGTTAAAACCACACCACGATTCAACCATGCATAGAGCTTTGTTGGCGCTTCAAGTTTCTCTGCTAATTGCTTTTAGAATCTTCATTTGATGGCATGGAACATCCTATGGAGAAAGAAGAATAAACGGAGTTGCTAAAGTATCTACGCCATTCAAGATTTTGGTTCAATAGAAAGCTCTGGCTCTGGCACCAAGACCGCCAGTCAATCCTAACGGGCAGGATCAACTGGCGGTCATTCTGGCTTAAGATTCGGGAACATCCATTCGTGGTGATGTAGCCGCTACGGTGTTACATCCTCGACTTCCTGTTTTTTTACCTTATCAAGTTCAAGCCGTCTGATTTTTTGCTTCGGAGAAAAATCTATCCTTTTCAGATCGATCATCCTAACTTTCCGATTATGCTGCGTGTGATAGTAGTATTTGAGATTTTGAGTATCTGCTACCGATGTCCAGATGGTTGAACTACGCATACCTTTGAGGTCCTCAGGATTTGCCTCAGGGCCTTCAGCAGAGCCAAGGGGGAGGTTAAAGTTGTCTAAAATACGAAACGCCTCATAGACGGTTTCATCGCCATTGGGAGTTTTCCTCGCCGTTTGAGTAAATGCCACTGCCCTGACGAACCGGGAAGGAGGCGTGTAGTCACCGGGCATGCCAAGCAGGCCACTTCCGGCACCGATAGGGCTAAAATCGAGATCCTCAATCTTCTTGGTTGGCAGGGCCACGGCAGACAGGCTCAGGTAGTTACGGAGATTCGTCATATGCCAGTCGAAAGACGGGGAATTTGTCAAAACACGAAGCGGATTGTCAAAGACCGTCAACTTGCCTTTGAGGTATTCGACAACGATCGTTTTGCCACTCTTATCTACCACAAGAAAATGCATAGGGGCCGGAATCCCAAGGGCGGGTTCAACTACAGGCACAACTAGAATTTCCCCCAACCCTTTACGGACCTCATCGACCGTGGCGAATTGTGTAAGTATATAATTGAGTACTTCCAAGGGGTTCATGGAAATAGATGCCTTTGAAGGATCATATTTTTGATACTCAGCAAATCCGGGTAAATAAAGTCCTCCAACAACCAAGCCCTTTTCGTTCATGCCATCAGTAAAGTAATCCTTTTTCAAAGCATCCAAGGCAACAGCCCCGTAACGAGCTTTCCAGCGATGGCCAGGTTTCCCATCCGGTGTGTGCCCTTGGAATTGGTGCCCACGGGAAACTATGACCAAACGAGAATTGAGGTCAAAAGTTCCCCATTCCATTGTGCGCCCATATACCGTTGCACCATCATCCGCCTGCAGCACAAAACTGGTGCAAGCAGAAGCTGACTGCATTGACGCGGTACCTAGAAATACAAGCAGAATAAGAAAGGTTGCGAAGAATCTGTGCTTCGTCATGTTCGATATCCTTGTGTATCAGGTTGTTGAAATTGTTTTTACATTATCGGGGCCAATGCCTTTCATGGTTCTTGATGGAATATCTGCTTACACCAATCTGCTACTGCGAAAGTATGTACGTGAGAGTGAAGGGCGAAGTCCCCCAACCCATCGTATGTCCTTAAAAAGCGGCACCATCATCACTGACAACAACCGCACAAGGACTGCCGTTGCCGCAATTAGAACCCCTCTGATTCGTGTTTTAGTTTACTTCTCACATAAACCTTCTCGTAAATATCGACCTGCTACCCACCCAACGAAACCGTCATATTCAACTTTGCACCACTGGGGACGGCTCTTGTTGATAGCCTGTTTTTCCTCTTCTGAAAGAGTGGTAAACTCTTCAAAGATGAGGCCTCCCTTACAGCCCAGATTTTTCACGCATTGCCCATTAGCAGGTATCTCACCAATTTTTACAGATTTCCAATTGGGCTCGGAGCGAATATTCAACACATCATTGACTTCAACACCATGTACTCGCCAATGATCTGGCCCGTCAGCTTCTGCCTTGGAAACCGAAGGAGCCACAGCTAAAACCAACAATACCCAAAAGAAGTGCGCTAGCATGGGATGGAAATGATGTTGTGTCATCAAACCAACCTCTAGTATTTTTCGATCTTCAAGATTTCGATGTACTCTCCAACCATGTGAATTCCACCAACATCATTTTTGGGATTTGCTTTAATGCGAACCGATAAACCATCAATCTCAAACTCTTCGGGTAGGTTGATCGGGACATATGTTTTCCCATCCTGTCCCTTAATGGCAAAAAAAACACCTTCAAGCTCGTTGTGAACAACGGTCCCTTCAAGAATGAAGCTCTTATCGGCCTGCACCTCCGCCACGCCTCCACCTGCAACAGCTGATATGGTCAAAAGCATTACCAAACTCAACACAACCAAGGAAAAAACATGTGCTTTCTTCATTCCTTTTGCCTCCAAATTGATTGGCAGGAGGGCTCTCACCCTGCTGGTGCATATTACTCTCACTCGCCCCTTGAAGGAACCCCAGTTTCATTCCAGCGGCCCTTTCCCCATGCTCAACAACAATTATTGCCACAGCCCTATAGCAGAGCCTTTATCAATCACATTTGTTAATTCAAGGTCAGGATAAAAAAGCCGAAGCCAACAAGAAGCACCACGGCCGCAGAGCCGATTCGAAGCATGTGGTTGAAACGTTTTTTCATTACATCGTTTGTAACGACCTTTCGCTCAGCATAATCTCGTCCCACAATAGCTAGAACACCAATACCAGACATGGCAATCGCCATTCCAAGTGACATCATCGCAACCATCAAAATTGCCGGAATCAGTAGGTTGTGAGAAAGGCCGAACAACAAGACAAGAATTGCTCCGGTACAGGGGACCGAACCCGCTGCCATGGCCAGCCAGCCCATAGGAGTATCGTTTTTTGCAGGAATGGAACTACAAGCACTGCAACCACAGTGGTGCTCATGCATATTGAGTGGTTGCAAACTAATGATCCGTTTCTTGGGCCATGCTTCGCGAACTGCACTCCACAGCATATAAGCTCCAATCACTCCGATTGCGGCATAACTTACCAGCCTGATAATCCTGTAATCTGCTGGAGCATGTCCGGTAATTTGCCGAATGGTAAAACTCGCCAAACCTACGACAACAACTGCCGATAGCACATGACAAACAGCAATGAGTCCCCCCATGCGAATGCCTTTGCCGAGGCTCCCGCCATGTCCTACAAAATATGAAATAACGACCGCCTTACCATGCCCCGGGCCCAGGGTATGTAATGCTCCATAGGCAAAGGCGAGCAGCAGACCGAACAAAATTGGACCGGAAGAATCGCCGTCGCGTATGGCAGTCATGGCTTTAGTGAAAAGAATGGTAATCCGCGTTTGTATGCTCTCGTACCAAGAAAGCTTAGAATCCTTCTCTAGTAATACGCCCTGATCCAACAGATTCGATTCTTGTGACGAGTAATCTCCAACATATCTCCCCTTAAGCGAATAGGCGGATTCAATATGGCTGATGCCGTCCACAAGAAACAATGTATGCTCACTTGGATTACGACGTAAAACACCTTCAATCCAAATTGGATCAAAACGATTGCGGTGAGCAATACTCTGCTCAAGAATGACATGAACAACCTGATTGGCAACAGGTGGGGGAACGTGGGCACAGGGAGCGACCCAGGGGACCAGTAGAAAATCACGTTCTTCCGGCTGATCGGTATCCAGAGGCATCACATAACCTGGAATACGGATAACAGTATCGACAACTCCCGAGTTGATGGCACCGAGCGTTTGACGGCGACTATTAGCAATCTCCTCGCGCTTAGACAGCAGCAAATCAACATCAACACCTTGATTACTCAGGTATTTGACAAGCCGTTTTTCTTCCTGCGCACTCACCCCATCAGGAGCACTCTTATTATTGGCGACTAGCCAACGGATACGTTTAATGATGCGTAGGTCTCGCAATTGCTCCTGACTAAGCTGAGCGAGAGGGTCATCAAATTTTATGTCAGTATCAGGACGTAACTCATCCCAAGAGATTGTTGGCGCGGAAGCTAAAGCTGGAACCGCAAAGAGAATCAGAGATATGACGAAGAAAAAGCTTCGACATGAAAATAATATTTGCATGGATAAACAGCAGTGAGGTTAGAACTCTCGAGAAAAGCGTCCAGTTGCTGCCGTAATATTAAGCCCGAGGCCCGCAGTATTGATGCCTATTGCTAGTGCCCAGGTCCAGACTGACTGGTAGAGTTCCAACTGGTTGAAATTGAGCAAATGGACAATCACTCCCCCATAACCGAACACGATCACGGATATGCCCATGAGAACTCGATATAGCGTCAATCTTTTCATTAAACCGGTGCAGAGAAACAGACCGTAGAGAGCCACTGACGCTACACCTGCCAGAGCATCGGTAGAAGCCCAGGCCTGCTGACCATTTTGAACGGCCAGCAGGCTGAACACATTGTACATGATACCGCAAAAGCAATAGAGCATTTGCAACATGAGAAGCCTGTTAACAGGAATGGTTTTCACCCTATTTTCCTGTAATTAGTCGATCATGTTCTTGTATATTTTGCCATCCTTCATGATCAGAGCAAGATTCTCCTCCGGTTTGAGCAAAATTGAGATATCCTCAAGAGGATTACCGTTAATCAAAAGGATATCAGCAAGAGCACCCTTTTCGATAACACCGAGCTTACCGGGATAGGGATTTCGGGGACCGCTAAGAGCTAACGCTTCGCCATTCAGAGAGGTCGCCTGCTGGAGAATTTCAGCATTCGAAAACCACTTGGTACGGTTGGTGAACTCTGTCAGATGCAATCGTTTGTTCTCAAGTGATCCCACCATATCGGCACCAAACAGCACCTTGGCTTTGTATTTCTTGCAAAGCTTCATGAGGTTATCCAGTCCCTGAGCCGCTTGCTGCTGTCGCTCTCTCTGAGCAGCTGTAAAACTGTCTGGCGCGGGGCTGAGATAAACTCCAGTCTGAGCACTGATATAGCAATCGTTTTTTACTGCCATTTTCACTGTTTTAGCAGTGAGCAAGTTACAATGTTCAAGGGTTTTTGCCCCTGCCTTGATAGCCGCCTGAGTTGCTGCATCCGTATAGGTGTGAACGGCAAGATAAGTGTTCCACCGTTTAGCCTCATCGGCCATAGCTTTGATCTCCTCAAAGGAATACTCCATGATATCGAGGGGATCATACATGCCGGAGACGGCACCACCAGTAAAAGTCTTTAAAAAGTGCGCCCCTTTACGGAATTGCATACGGGCAGCGACCTGCACTTCATCAACGCCATCGGCAAGGATGGTTAGTCCGGCCTTTTCAAGGGGCGTCTCTCCTGGACCACCCATTTGTCGGGGCAGTGTGTGTTCGGATCTGAAATCACCGTGCCCGGTAGTCATGCCGATGGCAGCGCCGCTTGAATAGATGCGTGGTCCGAGATAATATCCTTCATCAATGGCTCTTTTTACGCCGAATACGGAACCTGCAACATCCCTGATAGTTGTAAATCCACGCATCAATGTGTTCTTGGCATCAACAAGAGCAATTGCTCCCTGATAATCCAACGGAGAATTCATATGCTCCTGAACACTCAAATTCCATTGCAAATGGGTGTGAGCGTCAATAAAACCGGGAGTAAGTGTCCTTCCGCCGCCATCGATAACCTGCGCCCCACTCGGCACTGGTATTTCTTTACCAACTGCCTCAATTGTGTTGCCTTTGATTAAGACTGATTGACCATCTGACAGCTTTGTACTGGTTCCATCGAAGACATTGACATTCCTAATCAGAATAAGCTTCTCTTCAGCTGCTTGCTCACTAGTAGCAAAGCCTGTTGTACAAAAAAACAAACCCAAAACGAGTGACGTTATTAGCGCTTTCATATTTGTATCCTCCACAATAAATTTCTGAATTTAATAAGGAGTCTGGTAACACAATATTATATCTTCACACAAACATTTGTTTTACGCCCCCCCAAAAAAAAGAAAATGATCGACGGGAGTTTCCAAATCGTGATTCCCCACACCAGGCTCGGTGAATAAACGAATTAACTTTTTTAAGGTTTTGTATGAAATCTTAAAAATTTCGCATTTGCCTATCATGAGAGAGGTGGTTCAAGTTTTCACCGAGGGGCTATTGTGGGGCAAACGATCAACCTCTGTCCATAACAACAAAAAAACGACCTACGATTTTCACCGTAAGCCGCTAATTTTATTCTGGTACCAAGGGGGGGACTCGAACCCCCACAGCCGTGAAGCCGGCGGATTTTGAATCCGCTGCGTCTACCAATTCCGCCACCCTGGCACGGGAGACGTTCTTCATATGGTAGCAGGGGGTTTAATGTCAATGGTATTGTGCACCCAATAATGCACTTATTGAACTTCTATCACACATTCTAAGGTACCCTTGCGGGAGGTGAGCCTCCCTTGCTACTCAACCTGCATGGTGATAGCACCAAGTCTGTCCATTTGTTCACATCAGCAACACAGGTGATTTCATGCTTCCTCTCGGCTCCATCGTCAATGCGCTTGCCATTATTGGCGGTTCGGTCATCGGCTGCTGGCTGCAATCCCGTTTTCCTGACCGAGTTCGAGCCATTGTTTTTCAGGGCCTCGGCTTGTGCGTGCTTCTGATTGGTATCCAAATGGCGCTGAAGGTAGAAAACATCCTCATCGTGATCTTCTCCATTCTGCTGGGTGGCATTTCTGGCGAGCTGATGAGACTGGATACAATGTTTGAACGACTGGGCAACAAGTTCAAAAAACTAATCAAATCAAAGAATCCCAAATTCACTGACGGGCTGATCACCGCCTCTCTCATTTATTGCATCGGGGCCATGGCCATCATCGGCGCACTGGAAGAAGGAATTAATAACAACCCAGCCATCCTCTATACCAAATCCATTCTGGACGGCTTTGCCTCCATCGCTTTAGCGGCATCCTATGGCTCGGGTGTCCTCTTCTCCTTTATCCCGGTCCTGCTCTATCAAGGAGCCATGACCATTGGTGCCAGTTTTTTCCAGCAGTACTTCTCGGATATGATGATTGCGCAGGTCACGGCTTGTGGAGGCCTGCTTATCGTGGGCATTGCCATCAATCTGATGGAGTTGACCGAGATCAAGCTTGCCAACCTGCTCCCCTCACTCGGTTTCGTAGTCATTTTGACTGCCCTTTTCGCATAAGAAAAGGCCCGCTTCGCTTGGAAACGGGCCTCTGACATCTTCATTAGCGGAGCCTACTCAGGCTTCTTAGCCTTCTTGGCCTTGGGCTTACCGCCGCCGCATCCTCCGCATCCACTTTTTTTGCGCTTAAGATTTTCATCCACATCTATGGAATGGATATCATCTTCGGACTCGAGCTGCTTATTGCGAATGGCGTATTCCACAACATCTTCGAAGCAATCCTGAGCCTCACGGACCGTAAGAAGCTCGCCCAGCATGGCGGATTGAAATTCCGGCAGATCAAATTTCTTTGCCCAGACAAAATTCTTGAGCTGAGACCATGCGCCCACGCCGGGGACCGCAATGGACTTGTTAGTCTGACGCAAAGTGATCTCCCACTTCCGATAAGCGTACACGTCATCCAAAGTCTCAGCAGGGTCACACGCATGGGTGGCACTGGCCTGAAAAGAAATGACAACCTTCATTCCCACTTGTACTTCCTTGAAGAAACGGCCGAACACGTCATGACGGGAGTCTTCAACAAGCAACTCTCTAAAATCTTTAGCCATTATATTCTCCTTTCATCCATTAACTACAAAGTATGGGCATACTCCCCCAATTACCGCACAACTTCAAGGGGAATTCTTTATTTTCACACCAGGTTCCAGCAAAACAATTATACGAAATAGAGAAAGGCCCCGCTCCCGCTCAAACTACCCACCCAGCACGCTCAAAACAATCAGCAAGGTCACGCCGGACAGCACGGTCTGAACCGTAATGATAAGCGCCATGGCACGGTGATCGCCACCCATTTGGCGGGCAAGGATGAAAGCGGAAACGGCCACGGGTATGGCTGTATAGATGAGAGCCGCCCCCTGAGAAACCGGGTCAAGCCCCACACTCTGCCCCACGACATACGCCACCGCCGGCAAGATGATAAGATGTGCCAAGGAGGCTACCCCGACAGGCACCAGCTGATTTCCTATCCCCTCGAATCGCAGCCCCGCGCCCACGGCCAGGAGGCCCATTGGGAGCGCGGCCTTACCCATTATGACCAGCAGATCATTCAGCACCACTGGCAAGCTGATGTCAAAGCCATTGAGGAGGAAACCAACGATGCAGGCAAGAATCAATGGATTCTTAGCCAGTTCGCTCCCTGTCCGCTTCAATCCCCCGCCGTTGTTGCCATGCCGAGACAATACCAGCACACAAAGCACATTGACCAAAGGAATAATGGTGAGCAGGACCACGCCGGAGAGTGTCATCCAATCCGGGCCGAGCAAAGCCGCGGCCAGAGACAACCCTACATAGGTATTAGGTCGAATAGAACCTTGAAAAATCGAGGTAAAAAGAGGGCCATCCACATTGAGTAACTTACGGATAAGCACCAATCCGACCGCTACCAACGAGACTGACAAAAAGATGGTGGCTGCCAATCCAAAGGCTGATTCATCAAAATGCCGACCGGATAGGCCACTGACGAGCAGGCCAGGAAAGAGGACATAATAAGTCAACCGTTCCGACACTGGCCAGAATCCCGGACCGGGGAACTCCCACTTACGCAGCACGAAGCCGACAAAGATCAATCCAAAAATAGGGGCAACAGCAAGAATTATGGGTGACATGGCGGAAAAGGTACGCCTCTACCCAAAGAAAAGGCAAGAAAAAGGGAAGCCTCGATCAAGGCTCCCCTGTCATTACAAGCAAATATCCAACATCGCCACGCAGCGACATCTTCTCCTGCCTTTTACTCACTGCAACCTTATTCAGGCACAGTCTCCATGCTGGCCCATTTCGGCTCGTGTAACGGCAGTACATGATCGGCCAAGCCCTTGGCCTTGAGCAAAATATCGTAGGCTTCAGCCGGACCGGTGTTGGTGCCGGGTGGAATAACGTCCATCTCCATGGCCTTGACCTCGATGGGTGGCTCCAGATTTTCCAGAATGGTGCAAAAACCGCAAATAAGCACGCTGCCCTTCTCCGTCTCGATCTTGATGGACATACCACCCTCGGTGTGGGCCGGGGTGTGGATCATCGTGATGCCAGGCAGAACTTCGGTATCCTCGTTTACGGTAACGATCTGGTCGTTGTCCTTGATATCATCGAGATAATCTTCCAGATAGCGAAAATCGAGCGGATGCGGATTGTAGGCTGCTTCCAACTCTTTCTCGTGCATGTAGACCTTGGCGTTAATGCACTTGTAGTCATTCTCGCAGTGGTCATTGTGCATGTGAGTGTGGACGATGATGTCGATGTCCTCGGGCTTGAGACCATACTTGGCGAGACCTTCTTCGAAGGTGTAGATCTTACCGCCGATGGCCTTTTCCCGCTCCTCGGAAATGATGGGTTGCATCTCGCCTGTGTCCACGAGAATCTTCTTATCTCCGCCCTCAATGTACCAGGTGTAAATGGGAATGGTGTACGGCTTCCCATAGTCGTGCTGGTACGTCATCATGCCCTTGTCGAAAACTTTGGTCCCCATGCAGATGGGGTGAATCTTGTATGTCACGTCAAATCCTCGTGATTGAAAGTTACGCTTAGAAAAAGATATGCCTCATGGAGAGAATGTCCAGCCCGCTACTTTCGCAGTTATAAAATAAGGCCCACAACAGCGCCTGTCATGAGGGTTGCCAACGTGCCGGACACAATTGATTTAGCGCCAAGAGACACAATCTCGGTTCGCCGCCCGGGAGCCATAGCGCTCAATCCCCCGATCATGATACCTAGTGAGCCAAGGTTTGCGAAGCCACACATAGCGTAAGTCATAATGATACGACTGCGCTCGGACAACGCTCCTGGCTCAAGCTGACTCATGTCCAGATAGGCGATAAATTCGTTAAGAATGGTCTTGGTCCCCATGAGCGAACCCGCCACCTGAGCCTCGGCCCAAGGGATGCCTATGAGCCAAACAACCGGAGCCATAATCCAGCCAAGGATGCGTTGCAGGGTCAAAGGAGCGCCGTCCACATAGGGAAGACTCTCCATACCAATATTGATCAGCGCGACCAAAGCAACCAACACCACCAACGTAGCAATGACATTGGTCAAAATAACAATGCCGTCCGAAGTTCCATGTATAACAGCGTCCATGGTGGAAGCGGCCTCACGCGGCGGAACCGCATGGCCGTCAGTAACGTTACCAATCTCCGGAACCATGACACGAGCAATGAGGATGGCCGCCGGAGCGGATATTATAGAGGCAGCCAGAATCTGCCCCATGGAGTTCGGAATGGCTTCGGACAATATGGTGGCATACACAACCAGCATGGTCCCGGCGATGGTCGCCATGCCACAGGTCATGAGGGAAAAGAGTTCACTGCGGGTCATCTTGGACAAATAAGGCTTAACCACTAATGGGGCCTCCACCATGCCAATGAAGATATTGGATGCCGCGCCTACGCCAAGCGCTCCTCCCACGCCCATGGTCTTTTGCAGACACCAGGAAAATCCTTGAACGATCTTCGGCAAAACACGCCAATAATAGAGAACTGCAGAAATGGCGGACATGACCAAAATGATGGGCAAAGCCTGAAAGGCAAAAATGAAGGCCGCGCCGGGATATGGCTCGGAGAATGGTAAAGGGCCACCGCCCGCATAACCGAAAACAAATGAGGTTCCGGCCTTGGTCGCCTTTTCAATGGCCAGGGCCACATCGTTGAGACGAAGGAACAACCGCTCAAAGACCGGCACCTTGAGCATAACCAAAGCGAGGAGAACCTGAAGTCCCAGCCCGATAGTGATGGTCATCGGGGACACCTTGCGCCGATTCTCGCTGAGAACCCAGGCAAACGCGACCAGTACCAAAAGTCCAAACCCACTCTGCAACATATTAATCTCCCTGAATTATTAACAGGAGTGGTGTACCGCTTCCCAACGGTCTAGGCAAGGAGGCTGGAGACTATGACTGATCAGAGGGAGAATGACGCGGCAACACAGGCAAAAAGAGCATAGGAATCAAAAGGACTATGCCCACGACCAAAAAGCCAGTGCCGAAAAGCCCGGCATCTCCCATGTGTCCAAGAAAAGTGGGGAATAGCCCTATTCCAATAGTGGCGTTAAATGGTCCCATAATCGCGATGGCAACCGACCGATCCTGTGGATTGAATGCCATGGCAAGGACAGTGAAGGCGGGCACAAAAATCAACACCGAAAACATGGGCTGCAAGATAACCATGGCTACCAACACATTTCCTGTTGCCACCCCAAGCCCCAGCAAGGTCGAAACATTGGCGACCAGAGAGAGTATAATGGCCGGCCTAGCGCCCCACTTGTCCGTAATCCACCCCGCGAGAAACGGCACGGCACAGGCGCTCACTCTGGATACGGCAAGCAGTTGATTGGCATGTTCACGGCTGAAGCCATGATCATCCACCAAATACAGGGGAATCATGGAATACGGCCCAATGGAGGTGCCCACACCAGTCGACATGAACAAAACAATCACCCAGAAAAGAGGCCGCTTCACGATTCTCATGACCTTGTCTGGTCGAGGAACCACGCCGGGGAAATTTCCACCCCGCCCAGATTTCAGGAACCACACTCCAAGTATGACCTGAACACCGCCCATAACATAGAGGGCGCTCTTCCATTCGAAAAACAAGAGGACAGCCTCAGCCAGGAGCGGTGCCAACACATAGGCAAAGTTAGGCGCCAGCTCATGCAATGCCATGGTCTTGCCCCAGTCCTCCTTGCGAACCAGGGAAGTGATGGTGGCGATCCCCGATGGCAAATAGATACCCACAGCCAAGCCGAGAATAAACATGGCAGCCATCAATGTCGGATAAGTGGAAGAAAAGGGGGTGGCAAAAGCAGCTATTCCCACCAGAATGGAGGAAATCCCCACAGTACGGCGGTGTTGCATGGTGCGGGAGACAAAGCCGCTCAAGAGCAAACCGGTCCCGTTGCCCAAGGCCAGCGCCAGAAACAAATGGCCTGCACCGGCATGGGTAAAGCCGAGGTCTGCCTGAATCACAGGCATGAGCGGTGCGAAAACCACACGCGAAAGGAAATTGCAGAAAAAGATAGCCGCCACAAAGAGTACGGCTGGCAGCGCGGCCACGAAAGGCTTGGGAGAAGTCATTGTATCAGTCATTATTCCCTTGTACCATTTCTATATAATAAGACAGAAAACGGGCAAGTTTTATTCTGCCAACAATCCGAAATTAATAATATACACGACTTGACCCCTCAACTCGAAGCCGATACGTATTTACATGACTATGGTCGTATATTTTAACGGCCCAAATGGATAAATACACGCCATCCATTGAGCGCAGGACACAATCCCATCAATCGAGGCGTTCTGTTTTGTTGAGAATCTCAAGGAGATAAACATGAATGTTGAATTGGCAAAGCCTTTCATAAAAGCAGCGGTTGATGTGCTGACCACAATGGCATTCATCAAACCCGAAGTTGGTAAACCCTACGTCAAAAAAAACACCGTCGCTGCCGGCGATGTCTCGGGTATGGTCGGCGTGACCGGCGAAAAGAATGGCTCTGTTTCTCTGACATTTTCCAAAGGGTGCGCTGTAGCCATCGTCAAAAACATGTTGGGCGACGAAATCGACGACATCATGACGGATGTTAAAGACGCTGTCGGCGAATTGACCAACATGATCTCAGGCCAGGCCCGTGCCGGTCTCGCTGAAAAGGGACTGGTTTTTGAAGGTTCCACACCCACGGTCGTCATGGGCGACGGGCACACCATATCTCATATGGCAAAGTCACCGATCATGGCCATCCCATTCACTACTCCCAACGGTGATTTTACCATTGAGTTCTGCTTTGAATAACAGGCAAGACAACTTGTGGAGACTCGCATGGCGACACTAGACAATTTTCGCGAAAAAGAATTCCTGGACCAAATAACGGTCCTCAACGAAATCTCGGGCAGCAAAGACCCCGAAACCCTTTCCGGTCTCGTGGAACTGCTCAAGAATCCAGTGGGCGACACCTCTATTGACTACATGGTAGTCAATGCTCTTAATGCCGTTCTTTCTGCCAATGAAGACAAGGTTATCGAAGGCCTTATCGATAATCACAACGGCTACCGCGTTCTCTGTATCCGAGTAGCCGGAGAGCACGCCTTCAAGCGCGCCGCCGCCTCTTTGGTTGATATTGCCGCAGGCGAAACCGACCCAGACCGCCTCATGGAAGTTCTTACCTCCCTAGCCCGCATCGGTGACCCCATGTCGATAGGTGTGTTCCGTGAGAACCTCGCACATAAAGACACCTTCATTCAGTCCTCCTGCATCGAGGCTCTGGGCAAGCTCCAAGATGAAGAGTCCATCGCCGCATTCAAAACAATGATCGATGAGAGCGAGGCACCGGACAGATTTGAAGTCTGCGACATCACCACCTGGAAAGCCATTGAAGCGTTGGCCGCACTCGGCTCCAACGAAACCATTGGCTATCTGGTAAACAAACTGCACCACAAGAACCCCACAGTTCGCCGCATCATTACAGATGCACTGGTTGCAATTGGCTCAACAGCCATCCCCATGCTTTTCGACGCCTTCGAGCAAGGCGATACAGACAACAAAATTCTGTCCGCAAACGTACTCGGCTTCATCGGCGACCGCACCGGTGCAGACGGCCTTGTAGCCGCCTTTGACAAAGGCCTCGCTGAAGACTCCAACGTACGCTATGCAGTTTACGAGGCTCTTGGTCGCATAGGCTCCATGAAGGGCATCATCTGCCTTATTGATGGCCTCAATGAAGTAGAAGAACTCACTCTCATGGCCGTTATTGGTGGTTTGGAAAAACACGTTAATCCCGGCATAATAGCGACCTTAACCAAGCTCATCATTAAAGCCGACGAGCAGAGTGATAGCCTAGCCAAAGCAGTTATATCCTCCCGAGCTACACGCATCTTTGACGCTCTATATGAGACCGAAGGAGCAGCAGAAGCTCTCATGGACTTCCTGAGTCAGTCCAGGGACCCCGAAATCATCTCTGACTTCCATCAGGTACTGAGCGAAATCGGTGGCGCCCGTGCCGAAGCTGACATCGCCCGCCTGCCCAAGATATCTGCCGGAACACACAAAGCTCTGGCCGCCGACGATTCCCGTTCCATGTGCGCCATGCACCGCGCCATCCTCACCGACCTCGGCTACGAGCCGTTCATTGGTGCCAACGGCGAAGAAGCATACGACTTCGTGGAACAAGGCGAAGAATTCGATGTTATTATCACTGACATGAACATGCCCGTCATGGACGGCATGGAGCTCGTGACCAAGCTGCGCAACACGCCCGGATATGAAGACGTACCCATTATCATGGTCACGACCGAATCCGAAGCCTCCCAGGTTGATATGGCCGAAAGAGCAGGCGTCACAGCCTTTGTCACTAAGCCCTTCAAGCCCGACACCCTTAAGGCCAAGATTGAGGAAGTCACTTCTTAGATTCAGGCTAATAGAAAGAATTACACAGCCCTGCCCGGTTTATGCCGAGCAGGGCATTTTTTTATGGATGTCTGCCAGCTAGGCAGACAATCAAAAGGCCGGACATGTAAACATGCCCGGCCTTGAAGATGCGACTATTGCGACCTCTAGAACAGCCCTTTGAGGAGCTTGGCCGGGTCCTTATCCTTAGCACCAGGTTTGTCCTTACCTAACAAGCCACCTTTCAGCTTGCTTTTAAATAGCGCTTCAGCCAGAGCCTTGGTATCCAAACTAATTTTGGGATCGTCCAGACTGCCTTTCGCGTGAAGTGGGACTGCTACGCCTTTAAGGTCTTCGAGGACTTCACCATCCTGTCCCTTGAGAGTGCCGACCACCGTAACTGTGGGCTTGTAGTCCAGGTTATTCTTGGGAAGGTTAACCCACCCCTTGCCAGTGACACGCAACAAGGGGGACTGCATGAGCAGGTCCTTATTGGTAACGTGTCCCTTGTCAATAACCGTGCTGCCTGAAAGCTCGGTAAAGTCGGTCTTGACCGGCTCATCCTTGGTCACAGGCTTGCCCTTGATAGTGTTGACCGCATCGCGCAACATCTTGGCTATATTCACGCCATTTACAGCCCCTTCGGAGAAAGCAAAGGACGCCTTTCCGGAGATAGACTTCTTGATGTTATCCGGGGTCAACCCTGCGCCTGTAAGGGCATAATCAAAACGAGCTGCACCAACAACGTGATCCTTACCCAGCAAATCCTTGAGCAGCGGTCCGGCCTGAACACCAGTCAATACGGCGGACTCCTTCCAAGTGGCAATTTTGCCCTTCGCATTGAGTACTGAACGCCCTTTCAGTCCACCCTCATAAAGCTTGGCAGAGAATGGCTTAACAGTGAGAATGCCGTTCTTGGCAAACAGTTGACACAAAATATCAGTAACACGCATGTTCATGGCTTTGACCTTGCCCATAGTAAGCTTGGCCTGAAGATCCAAGTCACGCAGGCCGCTCAGATCAGGCTCTTGAGCAGGCGTATCAGAAGCATCGGTTTTGGCCTTCTTTTCGGACTCAGACTTGCCCTCCTCCTTATCCGAAGAAGGTGGCATATAGCGGTCTACATCAATGTCATCTACGTTGACAGCCACTTTGATGGCTGGCTTTGCAAAGTTCTTCACAGAGCCATTGCCAGTGATTGTGGTATCATCTAGCTTCACAATCAGTTCTTCCAAAAGCGCATTGTTTTCATCACCATCCACTTTAAGCGTCGTGCTGAAACGAGTCATCGCGGCGGGGTCGGCAGTAATGAGCGGATCCATGCCAAGCAGCTTCATCAGCTCCTTGAGAGAGGCTTCAACCAGCTCAAGCTCGCCAGAGTAAGCCACGCCCTTGTCACCAGTCTTTGCAAAGAAGCTGCCCTTGGTTTCCAAATTCAAGAGGGAAAAGATCAGGTCAGTGAGTTGGACGGTCCCGACAGCTTTATCGAACTTCAACAAAGCCGTAAGCTTCGGACGAGTTGTAATTTTTCCATTATTCAGATCAAGATTGAACGTCATCTCAATGGGCGTTGTCACACCATCAGCTATCTCACCAATTAGAAGATTCAAATCGGCAACGGAAGACTTTGTCCCAGCCTTGTGGTCGTCATAGATAACATTAGCGTTAGTAATCGCCACACCGCCGATATACACATCCTCAAGCTGGCCGCCCTTGGCATGCTCTTTCCCAGTAGGTTGTTCAGCCGAAGGCTTTTCAGCACTCCCTGGTCCTTTGCCTTTTGCCAAATCGTCCCAGTTGGTAACGCCTTGTTTATTGACGGCAAGATTCAGAGTAAATCCATCCAACACAATTCGGCCGACAGACACTGTGCCAGAGAGCAGAGGCATGATCTCCAATGAAGCCTCGGCTTTATTAATACGCACCATCTCCTTGGGCATAAACCCAGAGGCATTACCCATTGCCACAGGGCCGACCTTGAGCCCAAGCCACGGGAAGAAGTTGAACTCGATGTCGCCTTCGAAATGCAAGTCACGACCTGTGGCCTTCTTCACTTCCTGAGCGATCTCAATTTTATAGTCATTGGGGTCAACAGTAGTCACCAATATAACAGCTCCGACAATGAACAGGACAACAAGGCCCAAAACAGAAAAAAGAATATATTTTATAAATTTACTCATTTCCAACTCCTTAGAAAATTTTCTGCAAAAGGGCTGACGCTCCGGCACCGCCGCTTGAACGCAAACTCGTTTCCTTTTCCGACATGTAATGGAACATCGAATCCAGCGTTTTATCAGTCAGATAATCAGTAGCATCAAAAGCTGTCCCACCTGTGATCTTCTGCATCGCCGTAAGCGGAGAAAGGTATTCATCAACACCAGCTGCTTCAATTGATTTGGCAACGATGGGTTTGACCGCTTTTTTCAGAGCGGGGCGACTGGCCGATTCAAAATACTGAGTTATTCCCGCATCACCACCACCGATTGCGGAAGTGGGGTTGGACACCGAAAGATTCTTGATGGAATCAGCAAAAACGCTGGAAGTACCGGGAATGGAGTCCTCCGCAGCGCTATTCAGTGCGGAGAGAAGACCCGAGGTATCTCCCAGTCCGCTCAGACTGCTGGGCAGAGAAAGGGAGGTGTCAGGACTTTTAGAGAACCCACCAGATTGGGATAACACAGAAGCCCCATAGTCAGCGCCAGTCGTCAGAGTTTCCTTCATCCCGGCAAGACCTTCAGAAGGAGTGTAAGCCAATCCGGCTGCTTTGCTGCCTTGATCGCCCACAGCTTTGAGGGTGTCGCTCCAGCCTGCCATGGCCGGGAGGGCTGCGAGCAAAACAACCAATAAGATGGAGAGGCTAAAGTATCGAATATGTGTAGTCATGAAAATGCTCCTTGGCGCGGTTGATTTCTTCTTTCAACCTTAACACGCCCTAAGGGGGATTCCTAGATCAAGGAGTGTTTTTCACGCAAAGTAAATGATCCACAATAAAAGACCATCAAAGAACCTGCACGCACGCGCATCAGCTCCAGGTTTTACTTCGTCTGCATAGAAAGGCCCTTAATAAGCCCAAAGCAGCCTGCCAGCATCATGTCCCCGCCAGGCGCGGGAAAGGAAACATCGTAACCGTCCAGCATAGACCGCTGGGGGCCGAGCACATAGGTAGGTTTAAACCCATCTGCACCATCGGGGAGATCGAGAGTAAGACAGCCGTGACCGCGATCGTTAAATACTTGCTCAAAAGATAAACACCCACAGCGGAAACTCTCGAGATCTGCCCAGAGTTTCTTGCCGTCCACACACCCTGTGTGCTGCTCATACACACCATGAATACGGCCTCCGTACAGCAGAAAAGCTATGAGATGAGAGTTGCCGATATTCACGAGAGTGATGCCATGCTCATGGCTCTCCTTTTCGATCTCATCTACAAAAAGTGCTCCAAGCACTGCCGCCGGTCCGGAGTCAGCGACCACACCACCATTGATGTCATCCTGTATGTCTGTAAGCCGTGTCAGCATGGTGGGCGCTGAGTGGTAGATCAAAGATTCCGGGCGCCCTTGTCCTGCACCCAATAGATCTTCCCATAGCTTGAAACGGCCAATGCGGTTGGACTCACCAGGGTGAAAGCCGTGATCCTGAGCACACGCCATGATTTTATCCGGCCACGGAAGCTCAGCCGCATCAAAAAATTTACGCCACCACGATTCATCAAAATCGGCCAACTTCACAGGAACGAACCCATCCGGGCATGTCTCAGTCAACTCAATGCCGGACTCAGCCACGCGTGTCAGATCGTCAGCCATGGTAAACGCTGCTGACTTCGAAGAAGCGACCTTAAGCCCCGCCTTCTGATGCCCACGAATAAAACGAGTAACTCCACCCCCCATATTGCGGCCGTGCAGCCAGATATTCTTACCTTGCTCGCGCAACAACTCTATACGCCCACCAATCTGTTTGGCAGGAGCCGGGAGTACGAACTTGGGACAGTTCTCGATTTCCTTATCAGGGTAGTAAAGCAACACGTCCTGTGTGCCGGAGCCGATATCGAGGCAGAGGATGGACTGAGGCATGATCATTCCTTTGGTTTCAGAAGAGATTACATACAGAGAAACAGCACAGCAAGAGGTACGCATTTAGTTGTGATTTGGCAAAAAAATCAGCGCCAGGTTGTGCATCACCCGCTGAACAGATATCATGACAGGATGAAACTAATTCTTGTATTAATCCTATTCTTGGGCCTGGCTTATCCGCTCGTTCGCTACTCCATCTTCCTCTACTCAAATTGGCGTGCGGGAAGCTTGGTCGAAATCGACAAACGACTTGGTGGCCTGTTTTTACCCATATTGCGCGGCATGATCACAGCTGGCATTGCTGACCTAATAGTAACAATAACCTATCCACTGGGTATTTTCGGAGGACGGGAGCCTATGGAAAAAGGCACACCCGTTGTGCTGGTTCATGGCTTGTTTCATAATTCATCTGCCCTACTGACCATGAAGAAACGACTCCGGAAAGCGGGGATAGAGAATACACACACATACCAATACAACAGTCTCTGGGGTGAATTTCCAGAAGCTATGGAAGGCTTACAACGGAAGCTCGACAAACTGCTTCGCGAAGCTCCCGAAGGTAAAGTAATGCTTGTCGGACATAGTCTCGGTGGATTGGTAATTCGAGCTGCTGTCGGCAATCCTCGATTCTGGGGTAAAGTATCAGGACTGATTACCCTCGGTTCTCCCCACGGCGGATCTGAGCTCGCCAGGTTCGCTACCAACCCCATGGGGAGGGGACTGATTCCCGGCCATGAAATAATGCAACGGGCAAACTCGCTGCCTGACCCCAATTGCCCCAAGCTAGCCATCTACACTCTCGCTGATGACTATGTCTTACCGCTTGAAACACTGCTCCCGCCCAAAACGGATTGGCAGGAGATAGAATGCTCTCCAATGGGTCACATTTGGATGCTATACTCTCAAGAAGTCTCGGATTACGTCATTGATTTTCTTATAAAAAGTGACCCTAGAGTAAAGGGGGAAGCCTAAGTTAATTAGTGTATTAATTGGCAATGAAAAAGGGGTGGTCAAACAACCACCCCTTTTTCATTCCAAGTCTTGCGTTCTAAAATCGCAGCGACAAGCAGGTCAGCCCGCCGTCAAGCTTCATATACTCTGACATATCGAGGATCACCACGGGCACACCCGTTGCCTTTACTTTTTCAAGGGTTTTCGGAAATCCCTTCGGGACGATGACAGTGTCATTGATAAACAGGCAGTTGCGACAATATGCCTCATCGTCCTCCACAATAATACGTGTGAATTCTGCAAGGTCAGGCGAATCAGCAAAAAAGGGTGAAACAAGCACGGTGTTGTTGCCGATGTAATTCACATCGGTTTTGAAATGGAGGCTGGGTCCACAAGAAATAGCTTTGCACTCATAACCATACTTACGGCAAATATCCCCAAAAGCATCAGTGCCGAATTTATTCGTCCGCTCAGTTATTCCGATGTAGAATGTCTTCTCAATCTGCAGAACATCACCACCCTCGAATAGTGCAGGAGGCGCAACATGTTCGATGGGCTTGTGTTTAGCTAACACAGGCTCAATTGTCTCCTGCTCTCCTTGCCTGGTCGGCGCACCTAAAGGAGCGATAATGGCAAAGTCCTCACAAACAACTGCGGTGTCCTCAACAAAACAGCAATCTGGATAGCCATGTTCGGCGTCTAATACTGTGACATCCAAGCCCAAGTCGATCAGTGCTTGCACGTAACCAGCATGCTGTTCCAATGCCAGCTGAAACACCGGCTTCCCCAAACTCTGTGATGTGATTCCGTCCACCATTTCTTCTGAAGGACGACGTGTGATTGCGCGTGTAAACATGACTAAAAAACTACGCGTTAACCCAATCCCAATCAACCCCTAAACCCACCTTAACACCTCCCTGGCCAAATCGTGCGTGCTTGAAGAGTGAGGTCTAGTCGCCCTGTTAAGCTTTGTACAGATCTAGCCAGAAATTGAACGCAAAAGAACCCTTCAGCTGATTAGCTGAAGGGCTCTTGAAATTTTACTTGGCACCGACCTACTTTCCCACACGCTACCATGCAGTATCATCGGCGATGGAGGGCTTAACTACCGGGTTCGGAATGGGACCGGGTGTACCCCCTCCTCCTTGGGCACCAAGAAAAAGAGTTGAG